>RCUH01000140.1_pt1 | contig 108269 bp, 79 predicted proteins | sample 2166191 | NCBI WGS metagenome assembly RCUH01 (sample SAMN09932848, study PRJNA488358) | compost metagenome | feature: garden; material: soil; isolation source: compost soil in an enriched community after 214 h of incubation | place: Germany: Experimental Botanical Garden Goettingen | collected...
GCGAAAGCGGTACACCTGATCAGTTGATGACCAAGTATGGCTTAGACAGCATTAACATTGTTGAAGCTGCCCAAAAGGTGATTAAAAGAGTCGGTTAATAGTAGCTATGGATTAAACATTTTTCCTATAAAAATAACCAAAACTCCCCTGTAAAGGTTGTTGCATAGCATAGCTTTATGCCATAGCCTAATTACGTGTATGATGATGAAAAATAATATTTTTGAATTTGATTTATCCATATTGAAAATGGAAAAAAAGGTTTGCTGCGCTATTTTATTTACGCTTTTTGCTGTAAATGCGTATGCTCAAGACCCAAACTTTCATGTTTATTTATGTTTCGGACAATCGAACATGGAAGGCCATGTCAGATTCGAGGCTCAGGATACCGTAAATATAAGTACCCGTTTCGAAGTATTACAAGCTGTGGATTGTCCCGAACTGGACCGGATAAAGGGAAATTGGTATGTTGCAAAACCACCACTAGCGCGCTGTAACACAGGTTTAACTCCCGTCGATTATTTTGGAAAGACATTGGTTGCCAAACTTCCGGAGCGGGTAAGGGTGGGGGTGATCAACGTCGCTGTCGGAGGATGTAAAATTGAGTTGTTTGATAAAGATCAGTACGCATCCTATATCTCTACCGCTCCGCAGTGGATGATTGGAACGATCAATCAGTATGATGGTAATCCTTATCTACGCTTACTGGAATTAGCGAAAAAAGCGCAAAGGGATGGTGTAATCAAAGGAATTTTGTTACATCAAGGTGAATCTAATACAGGTGATAGTTTATGGGTTAAAAAGGTGAAAAATGTTTATGATCACTTACTGAAAGATCTTAACCTGAAAGCAAACTCAATACCATTGTTGGCTGGGGAAGTTGTAAATGTGGATCAGGGAGGTATTTGCGCAAGTATGAATGAGATTATAGCCAGGCTACCAAGAACTATCCCGAATTCCTATGTCATATCTTCCAAAGGCTGTACGACTGTGGCGGATAAACTGCATTTTGACGCAGCTGGATATAGAGAACTTGGGAAGCGATATGCGGATAAAATGCTCGCTTTACTGTATGCTGTCAAGTAAAGGCGGTTACCAAAATTTATATAAAAACACCCAAAATGAATCAACTCTCAAAAATTAGGATGCTTTTCTTCGTGCTGTGCTACATGGCTGCCTCATTTAGCAAGGCACAGAATCCAATTGTACAAACCATCTATACCGCGGATCCAGCACCTTTGGTGTATAACGATACACTTTATCTCTATACCGGACATGATGAGGATAAATCTACATGGTTTACCATGAAAGATTGGAGGTGTTATTCGACTACAGATATGGTGAACTGGACTGACCAGGGGGCACCGCTTTCGCTTAAGAATTTTTCCTGGGCAGGAAAAGATGCATGGGCAGGGCAGTGTATTTTTAGAAATGGTAAATTCTATTGGTACGTTACTGTAAATCAGTCTAATGGTGCTGGTATGGCTATTGGTGTGGCAGTTTCATCAAGTCCTACGGGGCCATTTACAGATGTGATCGGAAAACCGCTAATTCACAGTGGCAATGGAGATATTGATCCTAGTGTTTTTATTGATGACGACGGACAAGCATATTTATATTGGGGAAATCCGTATCTAAAATATGTCAAGCTAAATAAAGATATGATCTCCTATTCTGGAGAGATTATTACCGTTCCACTAAATAAAGAGGGTTTTAGCGTTCGCTTTAAAGATGCCGATAAAAGACCGTCTGCTTATGAAGAAGGGCCATGGTTATATAAACGCAAGGAACTGTATTATTTACTTTATGCGGCTGGTGGTGTGCCAGAGCATTTGGCTTATTCTACTGCGCCAACAGCTACGGGGCCCTGGACTTATCAGGACACAATCATGTCCATCATACCGAAAGGTGGGGCCTTCACTAACCATCCAGGTTTGGTAGATTATAAAGGTAAAAGCTATTTATTTTATCACAACGGTGCGCTACCCGGCGGTGGTGGATTTACCCGTTCTGTTTGCGTAGAAGAATTCAGCTACAATGAAGACGGGTCTATTCCCAGAATTCAAAACACTGTCAACGCTATTGTAAATGGTGTGGCTCATCTCGATCCTTTCAAGAAGGTTCAGGCAGAAACTATTGCATGGACAGCAGGGCTGGAAACAGAATTTGATAAGACTGTGGGTGTTTTTGTCACTGCGATTGATCATGGAGATTATATTAAAGTTCGTGATGTAGATTTTGGTGCCGGGGCAAAAACATTTAATGCTAGTGTGGCTTCAGCTATATCTGGATCGACTATCGAAATTCGTCTAGGTAGCCCTGTAGGAGACGTTGTGGGTTATCTAAATGTTAAAAACACCGGTGGCTTAAAAAAGTGGAAGACGCTGTCCTGTGCTGTCGATTCAGTGAAGGGGGTGCATGATTTATACTTTGTATTTAAAGGAAAGGGGACTGAGTTATTCAATTTTGATTGGTGGAAATTCAATAAATAGAAATGAAAGAAGATAATAAGTAAGTTACACACAAACAGAACCAAATATGATTAAATTAACGAAACGTTTACATCTCAGCACACTTCTCCTTGTCGGTGCTTCTTTTTTGTTAAATGCTCCTGTTTTCTCTCAGAAAATTATACAGCCTGCTGCTTCAGGCTTTGATGTTGAGATCACGAGCATACCACACGGTAAAATAGATACGATCAGTTACTATTCCAAAACGGTTGGTAACCATAGAAAAGCAATAACTTATACTCCTCCAGGGTATTCAAAAGGCAAGAAATATCCTGTTTTGTATTTGCTTCATGGAATTGGTGGAGATGAAAAAGAATGGTTAAACGGTGGTAAGCCACAGGTTATATTAGATAATTTGTATGCGGCAGGTAAACTGGAACCAATGATTGTGGTTATGCCTAATGGACGCGCTATGAAAGATGATCGAGCTATTGGTAATATCATGTCCAAAGATAAGATTGAGGCATTCTCAATTTTTGAAAAAGATTTACTGAACGACCTGATCCCCTTTGTCGAAAAGAAGTTCAGTGTTTTTAAAGATCGGGAGCACCGTGCTATTGCAGGATTATCTATGGGAGGAGGACAATCTTTGAATTTTGGTTTGGGTAATCTCCAGAAATTTGCCTGGGTTGGCGGATTTTCCTCAGCGCCAAATACAAAGCTACCTACAGAATTGGTACCTGATCCCAAAAAGACAAAGGATATGTTGAAGTTGTTATTTATATCATGTGGTGCCAGCGACAATTTAATTATCAATAGTAAGCGTACTCATGATTATCTTGTGCAAAATAAGGTGCCTCACATCTATTTTATTGAACCAGGAGTACATGATTTTAAGGTTTGGAAAAACGGATTGTACCTATTTTCTCAATTATTATTTAAGCCGGTTGATACTTCCTCTTTTTCTAAGTATCCGGTTAGTGGAGTACCTGCTCAAACTAATATTGGTTCAAATAGGTATCCCCAAATACTGTCTGACCACCGTGTTGTTTTCAACTTACAGGCACCTGAAGCAAAAAAGGTTCAGGTTGATCTGGGTAAAAAATATGATATGACTAAAAATGAATCGGGTAGCTGGACTGTCACTACTGATTCTATCGGGGAAGGATTTCATTATTATTCCTTAATTATTGATGGCGTTTCAGTAGCCGATCCTTCAAGTAAAACGTATTATGGAATGGGCAGGATGGCCAGTGGTATAGAGATTCCATTTGCTGGTGGAACGTATTATGCTTTGAAAGATGTGCCACATGGAGATCTTCACATTAAAAAGTATTTTTCAAAAAACACCAATTCCTGGCGTCAGCTTAATGTATATACCCCGCCTGGTTATGATGCCCAAGTTAATGACAAATACCCGGTACTTTATATTCTTCATGGGGGTGGTGAAGATGAAACGGGATGGGGGAGCCAGGGAAAAGCGGATTTGATTTTGGACAACCTTATCGCAACCCAACAAGCAAAGCCTATGATTATTGTGATGCCAGATGCTAATATTGGTGGCCCAGCTTTTGGTGAAGGCGGGCTAAAAACTTTTGAATCAGAGTTGAAAGATATTGTGATACCTTTAGTTGAGAAAAACTACCGAACAAAAAATGACGCGGGTAGTCGGGCCTTAGCTGGGCTATCTATGGGAGGAATGCATACGCTGTATACGGGAATCAAAAATACAGGTATGTTTGCTTATCTGGGGGTCTTTAGTTCGGGATGGGTTGTTCCCAGGCAAAATACTATAGCTGATGAGCAATATGCGTATATGAAGCTAAATAAAGATAAAATAAACAACAATCTTAAGCAATTATGGATTGCTATGGGTGGAAGAGAAGATATTGCTTACAATAATTGTCAACTTATGCTCGATCGTTTTAAGGATTTAGAAATCAATTATTCTTACCAGGAGTATCCAGGTGGCCATACTTGGCCAGTATGGAGGAATAATTTATACAAGTTTGCCTCATTATTGTTTATGTAATTTGATGATAAATATGATATAATGTTAAGTTTAAAAAAATCTTTAAATACCCATTGTTTTAGTAGTATAGCATGTAAAATTGTAGCGGCTGTCTTGTTTTTTAATGGACCGCTAAATGCTCAGGAAAAGTTATATCCAAACACGTTTCCGTTATCTCAGGTCACGTTGATAGATGGTCCTTTCAGTAAGGCCAGAGATCTTAACATTAAAACCTTATTGGCATATGATGTAGATCGTCTGTTGGCTCCATACCTTAAGGAAGCAGACATTCCGGCAAGGAAACCGAGTTATAAAAACTGGGAAGGATTAGATGGGCATATTGGCGGTCATTACTTAACAGCCTTGGCACTCAACTATGCATCGACTAAAAATCCGGAATGCAAAGTCCGGATGGATGATATGGTTGCAGAACTGAAAGCCTGTCAGCTTAAAAATGGGGCCAAACATCCTGAATGGGGTGTCGGTTATGTCGGCGGGGTTCCCAATAGTCTTGAAATATGGTCGACATTGAAAAAAGGAGATTTTAAAGCTTACCGTGCTGCATGGGTTCCCTGGTATAATGTACATAAAATGTACGCCGGATTAAGGGATGCCTGGCTATACGGAGGCAATCAGGATGCTAAAGACATCTTTTTGAAATTTTGTGACTGGGCAATTGATGTGACATCCGGGCTCTCAGAAAGTCAGATGCAGTCTATGCTGGATACCGAGCATGGTGGAATGAATGAAGAACTGGCAGATGCCTATCAAATCACTGGTGACAAGAAGTATATGGTTGCAGCAAAACGGTTTTCCCATCAACGGCTGCTAACGCCGATGGCAGCGGGTATAGATAACCTGGATAACCAACATGCCAATACGCAGGTGCCTAAGGCGGTTGGTTTTCAGCGTATTGCTGAACTGAGTCATGATGATCAATATACAAAATCCAGTAATTTTTTCTGGGAAACAGTAACTGGTAACCGTACACTCGCATTTGGTGGAAACAGCAGACGGGAATTTTTCCCGAGTGTAGCAGCAAGTACGGACTTTGTTAATGATGTTGAAGGACCTGAATCCTGTAATACCTACAATATGTTGAAGCTTACTGAGGGATTATTCAGGGAGCAACCCGATGCAAAATATGCCGACTTTTATGAAAGGGCATTGTACAATCATATCTTATCTACCCAACATCCTGAGCATGGAGGCTATGTGTATTTTACTCCGGTAAGACCGAGGCATTACAGGGTTTACTCTGCACCAAATGAAGCCATGTGGTGCTGTGTAGGAAGCGGGATGGAGAATCATGGCAAGTATAACGAATTTATATATACCCATAAAAAGGATTCCTTGTATTTAAATTTATTTATAGCTTCTACATTAAACTGGAAAGAGAAAAATATAACGTTAAAACAGGAAACATCTTTTCCTGATGAGGAGCAATCTACACTTACCATCACAAAAGGATCTGCAAAATTTACATTGATGCTGAGACACCCATCCTGGGTGAAGGAAGGAACTTTGCAGATTTTTATCAATGGTAAAGCGATCAGTTATAAGAAACTTCCCTCATCCTATATTGGCGTTCAAAGAACATGGAAAAAGGGTGATGTGATCAAAGTGATCATGCCCATGCAAACCACCATCGAGCAAATGCCGAATGTTCCTGAATATATTGCCATTATGCACGGGCCAATATTGCTGGCCGCCAAGACAGCGACAGAACAATTGAAAGGATTGGTTGCCGACGATAGCCGCTGGGGCCATATTGCCGGTGGACAAAAGCTGCCTGTTGATAAAGCACCCATCATTATAGAGGACAATGTTTCAGAAATTCCTGAAAAGATTGTGCCTGTAGAAGGACACGCGATGACTTTCTCGTTCGCTAATGAAAAGATTATAAATCCGGAGAAATTGGTGCTGGAACCTTTTTATCGTGTTCACGATTCAAGATATATGGCATATTGGATGAGGTTAACGCCCTTGCAATATGTTAATTACCTGGATTCGATTGCAAAAATAGAAACTGATAAACTTAACCTGGATAAACGGACCGTAGATTTTGTGGCCCCGGGTGAGCAGCAACCAGAAGTTGATCATGCATGGCGTCATGAAAACTCACGTACAGGCAGCAATGCAGATGAATTCTGGCGTGACGCTTACAATGGGGGATATTTTAGTTATAATATGTCCACACAAGGCCTTACAGATTTATTGCTGAATGTCCGGTACCAGATTGCCGCAACAGCGGGGAAAAAGTTTGAAATTTATGTTGATGACCAAAAGCTTAAAATTGTTGATCATACAGAAGAGACGCATAAACCCGGTTTTTATCACGAAGAATATCGTATTCCAGCTGAAATGTTAAAAGGGAAACAGCAGGTACGAATAAAATTCCTGTCGTTATCAGGGAAATCCACAGCGCCAATTTATCGTGTCAGACTGGTGAAAAGCGAATGATTAAAACGTACATTTTTACAACCAAATAAACACACACCAATGAAACTGGTAATTTTATCATTTAATTTAATCCTGTGTGCCCTTTTTTGTAGCGTGCAAAAGCAGGGCATTTACTCCATTTCCAGTCCCGACAAAAATATACAGGTAACCTGTACACCTGGTCAGGCAACGTATAATGTGAGTTATAAAGGGGAGGCCATCCTTATGGATTCCAAAATTGGTATCGTAAGAGAAGATACAGATTTTTCCAAAGATCTAAAGGTCATCAAAGTTTCTTCACCGCGCATCGTAAAAGATAATTATGTGATGGTCAATGCAAAAAAGAAAAATATCAGCTATACGGCAAACCAGGTAACCATAGCAACAAAAACTACTTCTGGGGATGAAATGAATATTATTTTTCAGGTATCAAATGATGGTGTTGCGTTTCGTTACGAGTTTCCCGGTCATGATGGGTTGATCAAAAAGATTAGTTCAGAAGCCACCAGCTTCCGGTTTCCTGAAGAAACCAGGGCCTGGATGCAGCCAAAAACTGAGGCCCAAACTGGCTTTGAACACACTAATCCATCTTATGAAGCCTATTATATGATGGATATCCCTGTAGGCACACCGTCAAACAGCAAGAACGGCTGGGTATATCCCGCATTGTTTAAGTATAAAAATGCCTGGATGTTGATTACGGAAGCAGGATTGGAAAGCAACTATTGTGGAACTGCGCTCCAGCAACTTTCAGCAGGTGCTGAATATAAGATCAACTTTCCGCAAGCACCAGAAAAAATTGCAGGAGGTACTTTGAACCCGGAATCGGCTTTACCCTGGAAAACCCCCTGGAGGATTATTGCAGTTGGCGATTTAAAAACAATTATGGAGTCGACACTGGGAACAGATCTCGCCTTGCCGGCAGTTAAAATGGATGCGTCTTTTATCAAGCCTGGTAAGGCGTCCTGGAGCTGGGTATTGGAAAAAGATGAGGCCACCATATATCCGGTACAGAAAAAATACATTGATTATGCTGCCGACATGAAATGGCAATATTGTCTTATTGATGCAAACTGGGACCAGACAATTGGTTACGACTCCGTGAAAATTTTGGCAGATTATGCTAAAGAAAAAAAAGTAGGCTTACTGCTCTGGTACAATTCTGCCGGAGATTGGAATACTGTAAAATTTACGCCAAGAAATAAACTTTTAACGCATGAAAGCCGTGTAAAAGAATTCTCTCGCTTGCAAAGCATGGGTATAAAGGGGGTAAAGATCGATTTTTTTGGAGGAGACGGGCAATCCATGATTGCTTATTACCACGATATATTAAGAGATGCTGCGGATTATCATTTATTGGTTAATTTCCATGGGGCCACACTCCCAAGAGGTTGGCAGCGCAGCTATCCTAATTTTATGACTGCTGAAGCTGTACACGGTTATGAAATGATAACTTTTGGTCAGGACGCCGCCAATAAGGCACCCGGGCATTCAGTGATGAACGCAATGGTACGTAATGTTTTTGATCCAATGGATTTTACGCCAATGGTATTGAATAAAATACCCGGAATAAAGCGCACAACTACAGCCGCATTTGAGCTGGCTACGGCCATTACATTTTTATCCGGTATTCAACATTATGCAGAAACTCCTGTCGGAATGAGTACTGTTCCTGTATTTGTAAAAGATTTTTTGAGAGCAGTACCTAATAGTTGGGAAGATGTGAAATTTATTGAGGGTTACCCCGGACAATTATATGTGGTTGCCAGAAAAGCTGGAAACAAATGGTATGTGGCTGGAATCAATGGGGAAAAGCTTGATAAGCAGTTGAGTCTGGACCTTGCATTTCTAAAAAATAAGGTAGGAAATGTCATCTCTTCAGGTAATGCTGATGATGGATATAACTCATTCGATCAAAAAAAGATCAGCATACCGGCAGATGGAAAAATCAAAGTTGATTTAAAGAAAAATGATGGCTTTGTAGCTGTTTTCGAATGAATTTAATTTCTGGTCATTTAACATATTAATTCAGCTAAGATGAAAAAGGTCATATCAAAAGTAATTGGCATCGTTGCTATAATTTTTTTATATACGCCACTTATTGCGCAGCAGCAGAACGCGCAGAATCCAGTTATTTTTGCTGATGTGCCGGACATGTCTATCGTACGCGTCGGCAATTCATACTACATGAGTAGCACAACAATGCACATGAGCCCTGGTTTACCGATCATGAAATCTGAGGACCTCATTAATTGGCGCATCATTAGCTACGCCTATGATGCGCTGGCTGATGTGGATGCGCTTTCACTAAATAACGGTAAGCAGGCATATGGTAAGGGGACCTGGGCAAGTAGCTTACGTCATCATAACGGTACTTTTTATGTAAGTACGTTTGCACAAACCACAGGTAAAACCTACATATATACTACAAAAGATATAGAAAAAGGCCCCTGGAAAGTTACGGCTTTCCAGCCAAGTCTACATGACCATTCCTTGTTTTTTGATGACAATGGCAAGGTCTACATGGTCTATGGTTCAGGGAAAATTAAAATGGTGGAGCTAAAGCCTGATCTTTCCGGAATTAATACTGCGGTACCGGAAAAGGTAATTATTGAGAACGCCGGTCTTCCATCCGGAAACAACGGTGGCTTACCGGCGGAAGGTTCTCAGTTGTTTAAAATAAGAGGGAAATATTATCTTTTTAACATCAGCTGGCCAAGAGGCGGAATGCGAACTGTGCTTATTCACAGATCAGACAATATTTCTGGTCCTTATGAGGGTAGGATTGGCTTGCAGGATATTGGAGTGGCGCAGGGAGGACTTATTGATCAGCCAAATGGCGAGTGGTTTGCCTATCTTTTCCGCGACGATGGTGCTGTTGGGCGGATCCCATATCTGGTGCCTGTTAAATGGAAAGATGGATGGCCGGTATTAGGTATAGCGGGTAAGGTTCCTGAAAGATTGGATTTGCCGGCAAGTAAAGGGTTAATACCCGGAATTGTAGCCTCGGATGATTTTAGCCCTAAGGCCGGTGACGCTGAACTTCCATTGGTGTGGCAATGGAACCACAATCCTGATGCAGGGCTTTGGTCAGTTAGAAAAAGAAAAGGTTTTTTACGGTTAACGACGGGGAGAATTGATAGTAATTTTCTGTTGGCAAAAAATACACTCACTCAACGTACCATCGGTCCCTATTCATCAGGAACGACTTCAATTGATGTATCTAAAATGAAAGATGGTGACTTTGCCGGGTTAGGTCTTTTGCAGCAAAATTACGGATTGATTGGTGTGAATATAGATGGTAAGGATAGATATGTGGTAATGATTGATGCGGGTACAGGCAAACCTATCGAAAAAGAACGCGTATTGTTAAAACAAAAGGTAATCTATTTCAGAGTAGATTGTGATTTTATAAAAAGGCGGGATGTAGCGAACTTTTTTTACAGTCTTGATGGAAAAAACTGGAAGGCAATAGGGACGCCACTAAATATGGCTTATACCATTCCCCACTTTATGGGATACCGCTTTGGCTTGTTTAATTATGCAAAAAAACAAACAGGAGGTTATGCTGATTTTGATTATTTCCATATTTCAGATCAGCCATCTGTGAAAAAATAATTTCCATAAAAAATAGAACAAATTTGCCTGTTTTTTAGTCAAATAATCTATTATAAATGTCGTATTTACGGTTATCTTGGGTTGTTAATTCATCTATAAATAACCATGAGAAAAGTTGTTCTAATTTTATTTTCTTGCCTGGCAGCAATGCTTGTCTTTTCCTACAAAAATTATAAGCGCGAGATCATTCCGCTTAAGGATATTTTTAAAGATAAATTTTATATAGGTGTTGCTTTAAATACGCGGCAAATATGGGGAAGAGATACGGCTGCTTTACAAATTGTAAATACACATTTCAATTCTGTAGTAGCTGAAAATTGCATGAAAATTAACGCTCTTCAGCCAAGGGAGGGGCACTTCCAGTTTAGAGAGGCTGACAAGTTTGTTGATTTTGGCCTGAGAAACAATATGTTTATTATCGGGCATAACTTAGTATGGCATTCACAAGCCCCGGACTGGTTTTTTAAAGATCATAATGGAGAGGAAGTTTCGCGGGAGGTTCTCATTGAAAGGATGAAAAAACATATCACAACTGTCGTGTCCAGATACAAAGGGCGGGTAAACGGTTGGGATGTAGTAAATGAGGCTGTATTAGATGATGGATCCTGGCGAAAGAGTAAATTTTACAGTATAATAGGAGAGGATTTTATACGGTTGGCATTTGAATTTGCCCATGCCGCCGATCCTATGGCAGAGCTTTATTACAACGATTTTTCGATGGCCCGGGAAGGAAAACGCCAGGGAGTTGTCAAGATGTTGCGCAAATTAAAGGCTGGGGGAGTGAAGGTTACTGGTGTCGGTATGCAGGGGCATTTAAGTCTTGATTATCCGAAAATAGCTGATTTTGAGAAAAGTATACTCGCTTTTTCAGCTGAAGGAGTTAATGTGATGATCACTGAGTTAGATATCACGGTGTTACCTACTCCGAGGCGAAATATGGGGGCTGATGTTAACCAGAACTACGCGTACAAAAAAGAGATAAATCCTTATACGGATGGCTTGCCAGAAAATGTAACTAAACAGCTGGCACAACGGTACATCGATTTTTTTAGATTGTTTTTAAAACATGAAGATAAAATAAGCAGAGTAACCCTATGGGGAGTTACTGATGCTGACTCATGGCTAAATAACTGGCCTGTTTTTGGTCGTAAAGATTATCCTTTATTGTTTGACCGGCAATATAAAGCAAAGCCATTTGTCCAGATGATTTCTCAAATTCCAGCAAAGGAATAGCAACTTAATTTTTGAGTTAAATGGCATCGATAACTTGCTCAGGAATTACTGAAGCGTGTTTTTTATGCCTTTGAACAAACCGGATATAAATTTGAACAATTGTGCTAGCCTTAAAATTGGAACTGTATTACATTCGGTAAACCTTATAACCAACTATAAACCAAGTTTTATGAAAAAAAACTACAACTATCCGGAGGAAGAATTTCGTCCTCATTCGAGCGTACCAGCTAAAAAATACAGTTTTTATCATCCTATGTATAATTAGGAGCTGTATATAATTATCCAAATTCTATTTCTTTTTAAATGATTTTAAATAATGGAAAAAAACACTAAAGTGGGTAATGATGCGCGCCACAAGTATTGTGGATATAAGCAGATGTTACCTGTAATGTACCTAACCTTGATGATTATCTTTCTTTTGATGGATACCGTCGCCGCGCAGCAACGGAAGAACATAAGGGGATCTGTAATTGATGACCAACGAAATCCACTGAGCGGAGCTACCATAACCGTGAAAGGAACTAAAATTAAGACCCAAACCAATTTGAAAGGCGAGTTTTCTATTGACGTACCTGATGATAGAAACATACTTACAATCGGATACATCGGGATGAAGACTCAGGATGTGAATATTGCGGGGAAAACAAATATAAAAGTAATAATGAGGGATGATAATGAGCAGTTAGGCGAAGTTATTGTTGTTGGGTATGGAACCCAGAAGAAAGCAAGTGTGGTGGGCGCAATTTCGCAGACAACCAGTGAGGTATTGGAAAGAACTGGTGGGGTTTCTAGTCTTGGTGCGGCCTTAACGGGAAATCTGCCAGGAGTAATCACGACAGCAAGTACAGGGATGCCAGGAGAAGAAGATCCACAAATTTTAATTCGTGGACGTAGTACCTGGAATAGCGCAAATCCACTAATCCTGGTTGACGGAGTAGAACGCTCCATGAACAACATTGATATCAGTTCGGTAGCCTCTGTTTCCGTATTGAAAGATGCTTCTGCTACAGCTGTATTTGGCGTGAAGGGGGCAAATGGTGTCATCCTGATCACAACAAAAAGAGGACGTGAAGGAAAAGCTGAAATCAGAGCAGCGATAAATACAACAGTGAAATCAGCATCTAAACTTCCTGGAAAGCTTGATTCTTACGATATGTTTAAAGCTCGTAACCGTACTATAGAATACGAACTGGCGCAGGCGTCCGGTGCCTGGACCTCTTATCTTCCTGAAGATATTATGCAAAAATATCGCTCACCGGCTAATCTTGAAGAGGCTGAACGCTATCCAAACGTGGATTGGGTAAACACTTTGTTCCGCGATAATGCAATGTCTTACAATGCCAATCTGAATGTGAGCGGTGGGACTCCCTTCGTTAAATACTTCTCTTCAGTTGATTATTTGGATGAGGGTGATCTTTTCAGAAGATTCCAGAACAACCGTGGATATGACGGAGGTTATAGCTTTAAGAGATTAAATGTTCGGAGTAACCTGGATTTTCAGTTAACACCGTCCACCGTCTTCAGAACTAATATTTCCGGCTCCAGGGGTACTTCAGAGAGACCATGGATAGATGTAAATCCTTATAATACCTGGACGGCGGCTTATTCTGCTGCGCCTAACCTTTATTTGCCTGTTTATTCCGATGGAAGCTGGGGGTATTACAAACCTAATGAACAACAAAGTCTGAACTCAGCACGAATAATGGCTACGTCAGGGCTTCAGCAAGTTACAACTTCACGTATCACCACCGACTTTACCCTTGATCAGAACCTTAATGCACTTTTAAAGGGCTTGAACTTCAAAGGTACGCTGTCTGTTGATAATACTTTCGTTGAGAATCAACGCGGCATTAATGATAGAAATAACGGTACACTCAGTAAATATATTGATCCTGAAACCGGAGTGGTATCTTATTCACAAACGAAAGATGCGGCTACCGAGTTGGAATGGAGGGAAACTACCCGCTGGGCGAGCAGTCCCGGTAGTGTAGATAACGGCGAAACCTATCGCAGAATGTTCTACCAGTTGCAGTTAAACTATGCAAAAACAATAGCCGATAAACATGACATTACAGCAATGGGGTTGTGGAGTCGTGATCAAAGTGCAAAAGGCAGCATGATTCCATATTATCGTGAAGATTGGGTATTTCGTACAACTTATAGCTATGCTGGTAAATACAGCTTGGAGTACAATGGAGCTTACAATGGATCCGAAAAATTCGGTTCGGATTTTCGTTTTGAATTCTTTTCTTCAGGAGGACTTGGCTGGATGATCTCTGAAGAGAAATTTATGAAGCCATTAAAATTCATCAACAGATTAAAACTGCGTGGGTCGTATGGAGCGATTGGTGATGATAGCGGTGCCCCAAGATTTGCATTTCAAACCAATTGGACATTTAATGGTCAAGCGCCAGCTCCTAATGGTACAACTCCGATGGGAACTACAGGCGAATCTGCAGAACAAAGTCCTTATAACTGGTACAAAGAGGCCAGTATAGGCAATCCAAATGTTCGCTGGGAGCGGGTAGTTAAAAAGAATATTGCGCTTGACTTTGGGTTTTTCGGAGACGTGCTTAGCGGAAGTATTGATTTCTTTCAGGATGACCGAAGCGATATTCTTACCGGTACAAATCGTGCTGTACCATCATACTATGGGGCTAAGCCTCCTACCTTTAATAAGGGGAAGGTTCAATCAAGAGGATTCGAAATTGATGTCCGCGTCAATAAAAAAATAACCAATGATCTTCGCTTGTGGGCAAATCTCAATTATACACATGCAAAAAATAAAGTGACTGATGCGGATGTTGCCGACCTGTTGCCGCTCTATTCAAAACCTTTAGATAAACAGATTGGTCAGGCCTATTCGTATGTAAGTCAAGGTTATTACAATACCTGGGATGAGCTATATGCGAGTACCATGCACAATGCAAACGACCAACAGAAAATTCCTGGGAATTATCATATTCTTGATTACAATGCTGATGGTATTATTGATGCAAACGATAACATTCCCTATGGATATTCCGGAGCGCCTCAAAATACATATAATGCAACAATCGGTTTTGACTGGAAGAATTTTAGTGTATTTGCCCAATTTTATGGGGTTAACAATGTGACTCGTCAGGTGGTGCTTGGAACCTTTTCGGGAAAAAATACAGTGGCCTACGATGAGGGTTCTTATTGGTCAAAGGATAACATTAATCCAGATGGTCCGATGCCTCGTTGGGAAACGACACCGGCTGGATTTTATACTGCCGACAGGTATATGTACGACGCATCCTATATACGGTTAAAAAATGCGGAGATCGCTTATACATTCAGACAAGACTGGATCAAAAAAGCAGGTGTCTCAAGTTTAAGGGTGTTTTTAAATGGAAATAACCTGCATGTCTGGACAAAGATGCCTGATGATCGCGAGGCGAATTACCAGGGATCAGGTGGTCAGGGCTGGGCCTCTCAGGGAGCTTACCCTACTGTAAAGCGTTATAACCTTGGTGTTAATATCACCTTCTAATTAAGATTGTTATGAGAAAATATATAAAACGCCTATTGTTCGTAGGAATCGTCTGGTCTTTAGCCGGAATGGTTTCCTGTAAAAAATATTTAGACAGAGATCCCGAAGCAAATGTTTCGGCAGAAACAGCATTTAAAGATTTCCGTAGTTTTCAGGGTTTTACCGAGGAACTTTACAATTGTATTCCAGATTTTACCAATCGTTATTGGACGAATAGCTGGAACTGGGGAGATGATGAGATTCAGTCGACCGTACAGAATTTTCATCTTGTAAATAAAATTGACAACGGTGATTTCTGGGGTTGGCAAAGGGAATTTGATGGCTGGGGTGCCGGATTTATGGATTATGCGAGTCCCACTGGCGGCCCCAGTGCCAATACCGACAATGACAGGATGACAAAAGGCTTGTATCCTTTAGCTTGGTATGGAATACGTAAAGCCAATCTGGGTTTGGAGAACATGAATCTGTTAGTCAATGCAACGGATGAAGAGCGTAGTTTAATTAAAGGACAGTTGCTTTTTTTTAGGGGATGGTTTCATTTCATGTTGATGCAATACTTCGGAGGCTTGCCATATGTAGACCGTGTATTGCCTTCAGATGAACAACTGCGACTGCCTCGTTTAAAGTATCAGGAGTGTGCGGAAAAAGCTGCCCAGGATTTCAGGGCTGCAGCTGATCTTTTACCGATCAACTGGGATAATACAAATGCCGGGGTTCAGACTTTCGGAAAAAATCAGTTGCGTATCAACAAAATTATGGCTTTAGGCTATTTGGGCAAAAACTATCTGTGGGCGGCCAGTCCATTGATGAACCTTGAGTCTGGTGGAGGCAAAACTTACAATGTGGAGTTAAGTAAAAAGGCTGCAGTAGCATTTGCAGAGTTACTAACCTTAACTGAGAGTGGTGTGGCACCTCATAAATTAATGCCGTTTGCACAGTATAGTACAAATTTTTATACCATAGGGCAGAATTTTTTGATTCCAGGAGGAACTGAAGCCATTTTTACTGGTCCTTACTGGGGAGCGCATGGCTCTACCTATGGTACCGCAAAGCAATACACTCCTGCTATTGTAGGGGCTGACGCCCTTGTATTTGCACCTACAGCAAATTATGTAAACTTTTATGGTATGAAAAATGGTTTGCCGATAGCAAATTCGGCTCAGGCAGACCCTTCAGGTTCAGGATATGACCCACAGTCGCCTTGGCTTAACCGTGATCCCAGGTTTTACAATGACATTGTATATGATGGGGTTAAAATTGTTCAGGGTACCCTGGCTACCAATATGGAACCGCACCGGTATGCGAATCTATATACAGGAGGAAGTTACCGGGATGAGCGTTCGGGCAGCCGAACAGGATATATGCTTTACAAATTTGTTCCAATAACTGCAAACAACTTTGATCAAGGCTGGAATTACGGACAGAATTTAAACATTAAAGTTCCTTATATGCGTCTGGCCGACATCTATCTGATGTACGCAGAAGCCGTAGCAAATGGTTATGGAAATCCTACTGCCATGGCTCCCGGTTTTAGTAAAACGGCAGTAGGTGCAATTAATGTAATTCGTGACCGGGCTGGGGTTGGGCATGTTGCAGCACAATATTTGGGTTCAACCGATGAGTTTATGAAAGAAGTAAGACGTGAACGTGCTGTTGAACTTGCCTTTGAGGGACATCGGTTCAATGACCTTCGCCGCTGGCACTTATTGGCCGAAGTACCTTATACTTTGAAAACAGCAGCAGAATTTGATCGGGCAGTCCCATTAAATCCGACAACAGATACGAAACTTAACAAAGTGGTGAACTATCGTGAACGCTTAATCTTGCAGCGACCATTTACTGAAAAGCATTATTGGTTGCCATTAAAGAGAGCTGACGTGAATATGTATCCGGAGTTTTTTCAAAATCCAGGCTGGTAAGTAGTTCATGATTTATAAATCAGATAATTAAAGACAAGAATGATGAAATATTTAAGAAAAGCAATGGCCTTGTGCATCTTACTTACGTTAGTTACTGGCGTAAGTAAGGGGCAGGATGCCGTTAAAATATCTATAAAAGCCATTGTCCGCGGCTCAAATGGGGAACCAATAAAGAGGGCCGAAATAACATACGAAGCTGATAACATAGTTGTGATATCTAATCAATCAGGTATGTTTTCTATGGAGGTACCTGATAAAACTGTACTGACAGTAAGTGCAGCAGGTTATAAGAGTTCCTTTGTTATCGCAGCCCCGGATTTGAAACAAATCACTTTAACCCAGGAAGACAGGCTTGTTCCAATCGGTTTCAGAAGTGTGGATGAGCGTGAACTTCCGCTGGGCGTGTCAAATGTGAACGTTTCAAACCTGTTTGAGAAAAACTATATGACCAATGGACTCGAAAACATGGAAGCTTTTGCGCCAGGTTTTTCGCCAGGTTTTAATGTGAATAACCTTTGGGGTATGAGTACTTCTTTAATATTGGTTGATGGTGTACCTCGTGACATCAGTAGTATTACAGCTAATGAGATCGATCAGATTACGTTTCTTAAAAGTGCTGCTGCTGTTGCGCTTTATGGAAGTCGTGGCGCCAAAGGGGTAATTTTGGTATCTACGAAAAGAGGTACAAACTCGAAGCAAAAAATCACGGTCCGTGGTAACGCTGGAGTGAATGTTCCTAAGCGGTTTCCTGAATATCTTGGTTCCTCAGAATATATGAGCCTATATAATGAAGCGCTGACAAATGATGGGTTGGCTCCAATATACACTCCAGAAGCAATATATAACCATTCAGGAGGAAACCCGTACCGTTATCCAAATGTGGATTACTACTCGTCTGAGTATCTAAAAAGTAGTTACGGACGATACGATGTTGTTACGGAGATTTCTGGGGGTAACGAACGAGCTCGTTATTACACCAATGTTGGATTCAATTCTTCAGGTTCTCTATTAAATTTTGGAGAGGCTAAAAATAATGGGACGACAAACCGCTTTAATATACGCGGTAACGTGGATATGCAATTAACTAAGGTGTTAAAAGCAAGAGTAGATGCAAGCGCTGTCTTTTCCAATGGAGGTGGTGTAAATACAAATTATTGGTCAAGTGCTGCAACTTTGCGTCCTAACTTGTTTGCTCCCCTTATTCCAATTAGTTTGTTAGAAGAAAGTGATGCCGCCAGTTGGGCAATGGTTAATACTGCAAAACTCATAGATGGTAAATATGTTTTGGGTGGAACGCAGATCAATCAGACAACCCCTTTCGCTGCCATTTACGCGGGTGGTAACAATAACTTTGTACAGCGGGAATTTCAGTTTACTACCGGAATAGATGCTGATCTAAGCGGTATATTAAAGGGGCTGACATTTAATACCAGTATGGGGATTGATTATGCTAACAGATACAATCAAGGCTATCGGAATGGCTATGCAACCTATCAGCCGAGCTGGACAACTTATTCAGGTTCAGATTTGATTTCCAGCTTGACTCGTTGGGGAGAGGATACAAAGTCAGGGGATCAAATTATTGCCGATAGTTGGTACAGGCAAACGATTTCGCTATCCAGTCAACTGAATTATAATACTTCTATAGACGATCGCCATAACATTTCTGCTTTAATTCTGGGTGCAGCCTATCGTCAGGCACAATCTCAAATCTACCAGCCTGTTACAAACTCAAATTTGGGCTTGCAGCTAGGGTATAATTTCAGCCATAAATATTATGCTGAATTCACAGGTGCCATTGTGCGTTCGCCAAAAATGCCTCCAGGAAATCGCGTAGCTTTTTCACCAGCTGGTTCGATAGGCTGGAAAATTAGTGAGGAACCTTTTTTGAAATCACTGTCATTTATTGACAACTTAACGCTTACTGCATCCGCAGGTATATTGAATACCGATCTTGACTTCGATGAGTACTTCGCATATGAGAGTATTTATACAGCAACAGGGGGTAACTGGTTTGGCTGGAACGACGGTGCGGGAACGCAATCCTTCGATTCTCGTCGCGGAACCAATATGAATTTAACATTTGCACAAAGGAAAGAAATCAGCCTGGGCCTGCAAGGGTCGATGTTTAATAACCAGATTAGCTTTAGCGCCAACTTCTTTAGGAATAGCATAACGGGGATAATTGGCCAGAACAATGTTTTGTATCCAAATTATTTTACGCAGGGATTTCCAAGCTCTTCATTTGTTCCCTATAGCAATTACAATGGTGATCAACGTACTGGTCTGGATTTTCATTTAAATTTTAACAAACGTATTGGTGAGGTTAACTGGACTATAGGTGCGTCAGGTACTTATTATACCACTAAAGCAACAAAACGTGCGGATATTTATACTTATGAAAATACTTATCAATATCGTCAGGGTAAACCGATCGATGCGATCTGGGGCTTGGTGAGTGATGGGTTTTACATGAATGCAAGCGAGGTTGCAGCTGCAGACGGCATCAACCAGGCTAAACCTGCATTTGGTTCAACTTTAGCACCGGGTGACATCAAGTACAAAGATCAGAACGGTGATAAAGTTATAGATGATGAAGACCAGGTTTATCTTGGGCGTGGAGGCTGGTTTGGTGCACCACTAACCCTGGGACTGAACCTGACTGCAAAGTGGAAGGATTTTACATTTTTTGCTGTGGCAACCGGACGTTTTGGTGCTTCTGCAATGAAAAATGACAATTATTTCTGGGTAAATGGAAGTGACAAATATTCTTCCGTAGTACGCGACCGATGGACTGAGGAAACTAAAAATAAGGCAAGCTTTCCACGATTGACCACCTTAAACGGGGATAACAATTTCAGGGCATCTGATTTCTGGATGTATAGCGCAGACCGGTTTGATTTGTCAAAAATTCAGATCTCTTACACGGTTTCAGACAAGCTGCTGAAGAGCAAAGTGCTTAAAGAACTGGGAATCTATGTTGCGGGTTTTAACTTGTTGACTGTAGCGAAGGAGAAAGAAATAATGGAGATGAATTTTGGTGGTTCTCCACAGACCAGATTATACAATCTGGGTATAAAGGCGATGTTTTAATTTGAATAAAATATTAGAAAGATGAACAGAATTTTATTACTATTAATAGGTTTCTTTTTTACCCTATCAGGTTGTAAAAAGTTTACCGAACCTGCTCCTCAAAATAATGGAAATTTTGAGAATATCTACGACGAGCCAGCGTTAGCCCATGGATTATTACTTAACGGGTATACCCGGCTTCCTACAAATGGCTGGTCTTTTAACGACGTGGCTACAGACGATGCCGTAAGTAATGATATTAATAATAATTACCGAAAAATTGCCACAGGGCAGTGGTCAGCTATGTTTAATCCACTTGATCAGTGGACAAATTCAAGAGCAGGTATCCAGTATTTAAACATATTTCTTGCCGAGGCCGACAAGGTGACCTGGGATTCTAAAGATCCTATGTTGAATAGGATGTTTAACGACAAACATAAGGGTGAAGCCTATGGATTGCGCGCTTACCTGATGTATTATATGCTTCAGGCGCACGCAGGATGGGCAGGAGGTGTTTTATATGGTTTTCCTTTGGTTCTGGAGCCAGAAACGCCAGAGTCAAATTTTAACCAGCCAAGAGCTACATTCGAAGCCTGTATAAAGCAAATTTACAGCGATCTGGATAAGGCAGAAGGGCTGCTCCCTACTGATTATAAGGATATTGCCAATGCAGCAGAGATTCCCCAAAAATATAACGGGATTAAGGTAGAAACTTACAATAGGGTTTTTGGTAAATTCTTTAACCAGCGGCTGACTGCCCGGATTGCTAAGGCAATTCGTGCGAAGTCGGCGCTGATGGCTGCAAGTCAGGCATACAGTGCCGGAAATACCACAACATGGACTGAAGCTGCTAATTACACAGCTCAGGTTTTGCAGCTTAATGGCTGGCTTACTAATTTAGATCCGAATGGCGTTACCTGGTATACTAATATAGCTGAAATTGATGCCTTAGCCTCAGGTGCTAGTCCCAGGGAAGTTCTATGGAGAACCAATATTGGCTCAAGCAGTGATCTGGAAGCCGCTAATTATCCACCTACCTTATCTGGACAGGGACGTCTTAATCCTACACAGAATCTGGTTAATGCGTTTCCAATGTCAAATGGTTACCCTATTACAAATGCAGCATCTAGTGGCTATAATGCTTCCACTCCCTATATAGGTCGTGATCCACGTTTAGCTAAGTATATTGTTTATAATGGAAATACCATTGGGCCAACAAATAAAGTAATTAATACTACGATAGACTTGACCACCAATGATGACGGGTTAAACAGAAGGGAAACCTCTACCAGAACGGGTTATTATATGCGAAAATTATTAAGGCAGGATGTAAGTTTGAATCCAACAGTCAATAATCAAAAGCACTACAGACCACATATCCGTTATACCGAATTGTTTTTGAATTATGCAGAGGCAGCGAATGAAGCGTGGGGGCCTATGGCCAATGGCGGCAATCCAGTTTCAGCTTATGATGTGATTAAGGCTATTCGTGCCAGATCTGGTGTCGGGACTACAAACGGAGATGCCTATCTGGAATCCATCAAAGCAGATAAGGATGCGATGAGAACATTAATCAGGAACGAGAGAAGGCTGGAGCTTGCCTTTGAAGGTTTTCGTTTCTGGGATTTGCGGAGATGGAATGCAAACTTAAGTGAGGCAGTAACAGGTGTGAGTATTTCAGCAAGCACTTATCAACCGATAAATGTAGAGGCGAGAAACTATCAGGATTATATGAGATTCGGACCAATTCCCAATAGTGAACGGTTGAAATATAATGCTTTACAGCAAAACAATGGATGGTAGTATTTATTAAAAACAAATTATTAAGATGAAAAATCTACTTTATATATCACTCGTACTCCTATCAGCACTTGGTTCCTGCAAAAATCAGGAAATGGAGTTTCCTGACTTCGATACGCAGTCAGTCTATTTCGCTTATCAGACACCAATCAGAACGATTACCCTCGGGGAGGATATTTTCGATACTTCATTGGATAACCAGCATAAGATTCAGATCATGGGCACTTTAGGCGGTGTGTATGAAAATAAAAAAGAGATAACTATTGGGATTTCCGTTGATAACTCAATGACTCAGGGGCTGTCATTTGGACCTCCATTGAGCGGCATAGTAAGGGCGATGCCGGCTAACTATTATACATTAGCCTCTGACAAGATCGTTATTCCCAAAGGGAAAATAATTGGGGGTGTAGAAGTACAGCTTACTGATGCTTTTTTCGCAGACCCTTTATCAGTAAACACAACCTATGTTATTCCACTAACGATGACTAATGTTGTTAACGCGGGCTCGATATTGCCGGCTAAAAAGTCTACCATGTATGCCGTTAAGTACATCAATCCATGGACGGGGTATTACCTGCGCAGGGGTAAGGATACATTTGTAGGCAAAGGTGGTAATACTTCGTTGAATAGTATGGTGGTACGTCACATGCAATATGTAGAGAAGGATGAGATAAACAAATTAAACACGCTGGCGCTGAATAAGGCTGCCTTTCCGGTAACATTTAAAGGCAGCGGCGGGGTAAATATAGACCGTATTTTGGTGTTGACTTTTGACAATAGTGGTAACTGTACCGTGGCAGCAGGTGATGGCAGTTTTACAGCCACCGGAACTGGAAAGTTTGTAAAAAGAGGGGAGAAAAATAGCTGGGGTAATCAGGATCGTGATGCACTTTATCTGAATTATCAGGTTGATCTGAACGACAGAACAGTAACCTCTGTAGATACGCTTGTTATGCGCGATCGTGGAGTTAAGGCAGAGACCTTCCTATTAGGGGTCAATTAATTTTTAATCTAATAATCGGGATTTATGAAACCATTTTACAAAATAGCACTGAGCGTGGTTGCGTCTGTAGTGTTTGCTTCCTGCCATAAATATGAGGCGCTCGACTTTCATGTTGATAAGCCGGTAACTTTCGCTGCCCAGGAGGAAATAGATGCTTACCAAGGTTTAAAAACTTATGTGGACAGAAATACAAATCTTAATTTTAAATTAGGTGCAGGAGCCTCGTTACAGGAATATGTTTCCAAAGGGGTAATGTATAGACTTTTGAATAGTAATTTCGATGAAATCACACTTGGCTATGAGATGAAACATGGTGCTGTTGTGCAGGCCGATGGGAGTACATCGCTAAAGAATGTTCAATCGCTATTGAATACTGCTACAAGCGCGGGTATTTCCGTTTTTGGGCATACGCTTGCCTGGCATGCCAACCAGAATGCAACCTATTTAAATAAATTAATAGCCCCGGTTGTCATACCTTCAAGTGGTGGCCCCACATGGGATTTGGTAACCGCTGCAGATTTTGAAACTGATAATGCTGCAAATTATCAATCCAATACGAATGCAGTAGCCTCATTCAGCGCTATAGGTGAGGGTAAAGGCGGAGTGGGTAGAGCCCTGAAAATAACTAATGCAAGTGTTAGAGCCAATGATTATGACGCGCAGTTGTTTTTGAAATTTTCTCCAGCTGTAAAAGCGGGTGAAAAATATGAGCTTAAGATGGATGTACGTTCAGATGTACCTGCATCTTATAGTACCCAGGCGCATACCACTCCTGGTGCTTACAAACATTATGCATTTTTTGGATCAATTTCTTCTACCCCTACCTGGACTACCTACACCTATGTCGCAGACATTAACACAGACATGGCAACCAGTCAGACAATCGCCTTTAATCTGGGCAAAACAGCTACGACTTATTACTTTGATAATATAAGATTAACCAAATATAATCCACTTGGCGGATCTACCACCATAGAAAAAACTGCCGATGAAAAGAAAACGCTGGTGAGTGCTGCGCTTGAAAAGTGGATTAAGGATATCGTAACGGTTTCTAAAGGGCAGGTCAAGGCCTGGGACGTAGTTAATGAACCAATGGATGATGGGAGACCTGCCGAACTTAAAACGGGTGTAGGAAGGATCAATTTAGCAGCTGATGAATTTTATTGGCAGGACTATATGGGTAAGGATTATGCTTTAAAAGCTTTTCAGTGGGCCAGACAGTATGGGAATGCGACGGATATTCATTTTATCAATGATTATAATCTGGAATATAGTATCGATAAATGTAAAGGTTTGATTGCGTATGTCAAATATCTTGAAGATAAAGGTGCTAGAATTGACGGGATAGGCACACAAATGCACATTGTTGCTACTTCAAATAAGGCAAAGATTGACGAAATGTTCACCTTGTTGGCAGCAACTGGTAAGCTGATAAAAATATCTGAATTGGATATGGGGTTTGAAGGGAGCATAAAAACTGCGCAGGTTACTCCACAACAATACGCCGCACAGGCAGAAATGTACAAATATGTTGTGAAAAGATATTTTGAGCTTATCCCTGCCGCTCAGCGCTATGGAATAACCATCTGGGCCCCTCAGGATAGCCCAGCTAGCTCAAGCTGGAGAGCGGGTGAACCAATCGGTTTATGGACAGAAGGTCTTGTTAGGAAACCGGCATATGTCGGTGTAGTTGAAGGTCTAAAAAATAAATAGTAATAAAACGCTCCAACCGATACCGGGAGTTACTATTTAGTTTCTTCCGGTATTTAAATTGAACTTGGGAAATTTACTACGATGATTTGCGAATCAATGCTTGTTTAATAATTCAATTTTTTAACACAATGCCAGTGAATAATGCTCTAAAAATATTTGCCACTTTGGTTCTGTCTACAGCTTTAGAATTTCCCGCTTTGGCCCAGACCGGGGACGATAGTTTGTTTGTAACACAGGTATCTCAAAAGGCCATCAGTGGTTTATTGAATTTGCAAAAAACAGACGGCCCACTATATAATGGGGAGATGCATTACCCCCATCCAAAATTTAAAAATGGCGGACATGCTTCATTTATCAATAGTAGTTACACAAAGGGAACTATCGTTTATGATGGTCTGACATATAAAAATATGAGTGTGATGTATGACCTGATACGTGACCAGTTGTTACTTTTAAATGCAGACAGTAGCGGAGGAATTGTAGTTCAGCCAGAGCATATAGATCGCTTTTCTCTGCATAATCACAACTTTATAAATTTTAAATCTGGAACTGTGCCTAAAAATATTGCTCCTGGCTATTATGACCTACTTTATGAAGGACGAATAACATTACTGGCCAAAAGAGTAAAAAAGGTGACTGAAAATGTAACTCAATATATTGAGAAAGAAGTGGAACAGACAGTGAGTTATTACCTGCTAAAAGATTCAGTTTACACTCGAATCAAAGGTAAACAAGACTTAGTCACACTGCTTAACGCCACTCAAAAGGAAAATCAGGATTATATAAAGGCCAATAAGCTGGATTTTAATGGGAATAGGGAGGAGGCGTTTTTGAGATTGGTAAGTTTTCATGATTCATTAAAGCAGTAGTACTATGAAGCATGGAATTATTTTAATAGGTATGTTGTTGTTATTACCACTATCAAAACTGAAAGCACAAAATCTCTTAACAGATCGGGTAAATGTACAGCTAAAGGGTCCTGTGCTGAATGAGTTAGTTAAACAGCTGGAGTTTCAAACTTCCTATCGCTTCTATTATGATGAAGCTCTTTTTAAGAACTTTCCATTGAATCTGGATCTTAAAAATGTCGCTGTAAGGGAAGTGTTGGATAAGGCCCTGAATGGCTCGGATTTTCACTATGCGGTTTTTGAAAATGCAATCTTTTTAACAAAGCATGTACAAATTCTAACTGCTATTCCCTCTAAGCAAACGGCTGAAACGAAGATAAATAAGACTCTAAAAACTGTCCCATTAGCCGCAGACCTCTCGTCGGGGAATACTCCGATGTCAGTAAAAAAGGAAAATAAGCTGGCCAATACGCCATTGGTGTTGAGAGAAGTCGTTATTACCAGTCATCAGGCCTCAAATGTTCTGGGAACTAATATGGGGGTTGAGCGCCTGGATATAAAGACGATCAAACAAGTGCCTACAGTTTTCGGGGAGGCCGATGTACTTAGGGTAGTATTAACGCTTCCTGGGGTGAAATCAGTCGGGGAGTCAAGTACTGGTTTTAACGTGCGCGGTGGCTCCGTAGATCAAAACCTCATTCTTTTTGATCAGGCAACAGTCTATAATCCTTCTCATTTTTTTGGTTTTTTCTCAGCATTTAATCCGGAAGTTATCAGTAATGTGCAGCTCTATAAGAGTAGTATTCCCGCAAAGTATGGGGGACGCCTCTCTTCTGTGCTTGAACTGAATGGGAGAGACGGAAATAAAAAGGAATTTACCGGTACTGCAGGCATTGGTCTCCTGACCAGTAGGTTGAACATTGAGGGCCCGATTATTAAAGATAAAACTTCATTTATATTGGGCGGAAGAACAACCTACTCCAACTGGATCACTAGCATGCTGCCAGAAAATTCCGGTTACCGAGGTGCCAAAGCTAGTTTTTATGATTTAAATCTTAGTATAAGCCATCAACAGAATGATAAAAACTCTTTTAATGTCACTGCATACCTGAGTAGCGATAAATCTAATTTGGCCACAGACACTACTTTTCAATACCAGAACAGGAACCTGTCTTTGCGTTGGAAGCACATTTTCAATGAAAAACTATATGGCACAATAAGTGCAGGGCGGGACGAATATAGCTATGATAATTTTAGTACCTATAAGGACGACATCGATTATAGCTTGAAGTTTAGCATCGCCCAGACTAATTTTAAAACTAATTTTAATTACTCCCCTGGAAATAGATGGAGTGCCAATTTTGGTACCAGCTCTATTTATTACACAAATAATCCCGGGGAATTGAGTCCACTTACCAACAAATCGTTGGTTATGGCTGATGTATTGTCCCCGGAGCAGGGGCTTGAAAATGCCCTGTTTGTCGAACAAACTTACGATTTTTCAAAAGTAATTACCTTAGTTGCGGGTTTACGTTATTCATTTTACAGCAGCTTGGGAGCTGGGGCTGCAAACATCTATGCTGATGGCTTAGACAAAAGCGATGCTAATATTGTCTCGGTAGTAAATTATGCCAAAGGTAAGGTGATCAAAACTTACCAAGGTCCAGAATACAGATTAGGAGCAACATTTTTGCTAAACCCTGATTTATCACTTAAAGCCGGTTATAATACACAAAGACAGTACATTCACATGCTTAGTAATGCGACCAGTATGTCACCTACTGACATATGGAAATTAAGTGACTTAAATATTGCACCGCAAAGCGGCAGTCAGTTTTCACTGGGGGTTTATAAAAATTTTAATTCCAATACGATTGAAACATCTGTAGAAGGATACTATAAAAAAATAAATGACTTTTTAGATTATAAAAGTGGTGCTAAGTTAATACTGAACCATCAAATAGAACAGGATGTTTTGCCAACGCAGGGTAAAGCGTATGGGGTCGAATTCCTTGTTAAAAAACCAGCTGGAAAGTTAAATGGTTGGGTTAGTTATACCTATTCCAGAACCATGCTTAAAACAGATGACGTAAGGGGTAGTAATTCCATAAATCTGGGCGAGTACTATCCAGCTAATTATGATAAACCACATGATTTTACCTTCATTGGAAATTACCGCCTTTCGCGGCGTGTAAGCGTTTCACTGAATGTTACTTACAGTACCGGCAGGCCCATCACACTTCCTGTTGGAAAATATTACTACCAGGGGGGACAGCGATTATTGTATTCGGAGAGAAACCAATACCGTATTCCTAATTATTTCCGGTCTGATCTTTCCATTAATATTTTAGGTAACCATAGGATAAAGCAATTGACACACAATTCCTGGACGATTGGTGTATACAATCTCACAAACAGGAAAAATGCTTTTGCAACTTTCTTCGCCAGCGAAAATAAACTCATAAATGGGTATCAATTATCCATTTTCGGAACTGCCATTCCATTCGTAAACTATAACATACGTTTCAAATGAAAGCACTAAAAATTGCATTCCTTCTTTGCTGTTTGATTGTGTCCTCGTGTAAAGATCCTTTTACTCCGGAAGTAAGCAAGAATTACAAGGATTTACTGGTTGTTGAAGGCTTTATAAACATTGGGGGCACAACTCAGATTAAGGTAAGCCGTTCCATCGATTTGCAGGATTCGAGGTCGACTGATCCGGAGACAAATGCTACGATAGCTATAGAGGGGGAGGATGGAAGCCTTGTTACGGGAAAATCAACGGAAAAGGGCGAGTGTTTTTTAATGACGCAGAATTTAGTGCTGGGAAAAAAATATAAAGCCAGAATTATCCTCGCCAGTGGGAAAGTTTACGAAACTGGGTATTTAGCAACCAAAGCCACTCCGGAAATCGATAGCATAAGCTACGCCATAGCTGATAAAGGATTCCAAATTTTTGCCAATACACATGATCCGGCAAATGATACCAGATTTTATACATGGGATTATGAGGAAACCTGGGAGGTGGGCGTACCTTTTGTTTCGACTATGGAATTTAAAAATTCGCAGGTTGTAGCACGCGATCCGAGTGTAAATATCCAACGTTGTTGGACAAGTTCAAAATCGTCAAATATTCTCCTTGGATCGACCGCACGTCTTTCTGAGGACAAATTAACATTGGTGCCGATCGTTTACATCCCAGGTAATTCCGTAAAGGTAGCTAAGCTCTATAGTATTTTGGTTAGACAGTATGGATTAACAAAGGATGCCTACGAATTTATGGAAAGGATGAAAAAAAACACAGAACAGATCGGTGGTATTTTTGATGTTCAGCCCTCCGAGCTCAAAGGAAATCTGGTTTGTATCTCAGACCCAGCTGAAAAGGTCCTCGGCTGGATCAGTGCTGGTACTATTGTCGAAAAGAGAATTTTTATCAGCTATCAAGATAAGCCGTCAAGCGGAGTCAACTGGGTATATCGGGAAAACTGTAATGCGTCAGTCATTGATAAGGATAGTTTAGTTTATTACATACGTTCCAACAAATTTATTGTGAATGAAATGTACGCCGAGACATATCCAGGAGGCCCGCTTATGTACAAGTATACCATGAGTACCGAGGAGTGTATAGACTGCCGTTTACAAGGATCTAATTTGAAACCGGCATTTTGGCCAAATTAACTGCTTTTATGAAAAGTTTGATTGCAATTTTATTTTTTATTGGGGTTGTAGTCCATGCACCGTGCTATGGTCAGCTACTTGATACCGGTTTGCTTAAGCAAAAATTTAGGAGCCATCTGGACAATAATTTCCAAGAAAAAATATATGTTCATACTGACAAGAATTCTTATTTGGCCGGCGAAATTTTATGGTTTAAAATATACAATGTCGAAGCCTATACCAATCGCAAAGTGAATGTAAGCAAAATTGCCTATGTCGAATTATTAGATGCTCAAAATAAACCGGTATTGCAAGTGAAGGTCTCACTCGATAATGGTACTGGTTCGGGTTCTATTTATCTTCCAGTTTCCTTACAATCAGGAAGTTTTCTGTTGAGAGTATATACCAATTGGATGAAAAATTTTGATGTGAACTATTTCTTTCATAAAGGACTTTCGATATATAATACAGTAAAGGTCGATTCTGTACCTACAGAAGATCCTCCCATGATTGCATCCGCGATACAATTCTTTCCCGAGGGTGGGAACCTGGTTAGCGGATTAACTAGTAAAATTGGGTTTCGCGGAGTTGATCATACAGGCAAAGGCTTCGATTTCACTGGTTTTGTTTTGAATGATCATAATGATACACTTGCGAAATTCAGGCCCTTGAAGTTTGGGCTAGGTAACTTTTATTTTAAGCCAGAATCGGGAAAAAATTACAGGGTAATCATCCAGCCTAGAATTGGAAAAGTGTTTTATGCAGAGTTACCTCAAGTTTTTGAAAGAGGTATGGTTATGCAGGTAAAGACTCAGCAAGATTCAATGTTAAATATTTCCATTCAGAGTAATCTTGATCAGAAAGGAAATTTTATTTTATTTGTTCATTCTGGGCAAAAGGTAATTAGCAACTATACAATAAATGCTCAGCAATCCATACCTACGGTTGAGCTTCCGATTGAAAAGCTAGGAGATGGAATTTCACATTTTACTTTATTCAATGCGGCAGGCCAAGCTGTTTGTGAACGACTCTATTTTAAAAAGCCATCAGCACTATTGAAAGTGTCGGTTTCAACAGATAAAGTAGAATATCCAAAGAGAGCGCCAGTTAAAATTTCAGTTTCACAAACTCAGCATGCCAGACCGGCAAATTCCAATTTTTCTGTAGCGGTGTTTAAAGCTGATGCTAGCGGATATGAGGAGGATATTGTAACCAGCCTCTGGTTAACTTCAGATTTAAAAGGACAAATTGAAAATGCTTCTTGGTATTTAAGTGATTCTTCAACCATTGCTACTGATAACTTAATGCTCACTCATGGTTGGAGGCGCTTTGTATGGAAAGATGCACTAAGTGGGGAAAAAAGAGAATTGGAGTACCTTCCGGAAGTTCAAGGACCAATTGTAGGCGGTAAAGTCGTAAATAGGCTGACGCAAGCTAATCTGCCTGGTGTTAACGTTTTTTTATCAATACCGGGGCGTAAATTTCAGTTTTATACAGGTGTATCAAAACAAGATGGGCGCGTACATTTTTATCCCCGAGAATTTTATGGAAGTCATGAAATTATTGCTCAAACCGACCCTCGCTTGGACAGTTTGGCTCGGATAGAAATTCAAACTCCTTACTCCGAAAAAATTGCTGAATATGATTATCCAAGTTTTAACAAAAATCTGGATACTAATTCCTTGCTGAAAAGGAGTATTGCAATGCAAGTAAATAATGCTTTTCATTCGGGGTCTTTAAACAAGGAAATAAACCTTGTTAAAGACAGTTCGTTCTTTTATAAAAAACCAGATAAGCGTTATCAGTTAGATGACTACGTTCGGTTCACTAAAATGGAGGAAGTTTTGAGGGAGTATGTTTCTGACATCAACGTTACCTTACGGAAAAAGGAATTCCATTTAAGTGTTTTTGATAAAGGGGCTAATAATTTTTTTGATTCAGCCCCTTTGATGTTGATTGATGGTCTACCATTATTTGATGAGGGAAAATCAATTGTCGGAATGGATGCGAGGAATATAAAAGATCTGGAAATTGTCACTAATAACTATGGCTATGGTGCCCATGCATTTTCAGGTATTGTGAGCCTCCTGACTTACAATGGTAATTTATCAGGAGTTAAGGTTCCGGCACATGCCGTGGTACTTGATTATGATGGGATTCAGAACCATAAAGAGTTTTACGCTCCGATGTATGAGGGAGACGTTTCGAGGAGATCCAGGTTAGCCGATTATCGCAGTACGTTGTTATGGAGCCCTGAGAATAGCACTAATAATCTTGGGAAAGAGACCCTAGACTTCTATACTTCAGATCTGGAAGGTGAATATATTGTTGTGGTTCAATCGCTCTCGGAAAATGGACAGGCCGGGCATAGTTCTTACAGTTTTAAGGTTTCTAAAGACGCCGCTACGAAATTATAATCCATACTTTGCCCATTGCCCGAAATGACTGCCTTTACATACTTGCCATCACGTTGGTAAGTTATTTTTTTAGGGAAGTCATGCTTCGTGTTTTCGCAGGTAAAACCATTCGCACTTAATGCAGTCAGCTTAAAATAAGTTGGTTGCTTTTCGCCTGTAATCATCACTGAATAAAAAATATCATTCCCCTTTACGATAAACTCAAGGTTTTCCAAAAAAATGGTTTCCTTTCCTTTTAGTGTGACGCCTTTTCCACTTAGCTTCAAGCCGTTTATTTTTGTCCATGTTTCATAACCAGATTGTCCGGCCGCGGGATTAGCTCTAATCCATTTGCCTACCAACCATTCTAATTTTTTAAATTTCTGTTTATTGGTTTCTTGTCCAAAGGCCGTGGAAATTAGGAGCAAGATTGGGACAACAAGAATTAGTTTTTTGGCTTTCATAATTTTTTTTTAATCAAATATAAGTACAGTCAATTCAGTAGTATTGTACAAAACCGACTTGGTTAATTTACTTGTTTAAGAAAAAGTTAGCCATGTTTTTCTCTTCGAAGAAATAGGAGGAAGGATCTTCACCTGTGAAAGCTTTAAAGTTGCGGATGAAATGTGATTGATCGTAATAACCAGATTGGTAGACAATTTCCGTCCAGCTGCTATTTTTTGATTTGATCAGTTGAAAGATATAATTGAAACGAATGATCCGGGCATAATATTTAGGGGAAAGTCCGATGTGTTTTTTAAACAGTCGCTCTAACTGTCTTTCACCGAGTCCGGCAACCTTAGCCATTTCTGCGACGGTGGCCATTCCATTTGAATTAACGATGAGGTCTAATGTGTCTTTTAGTGGATTTTCGGACGCGTTTTTACTGAGCTCAATAAAATGATTATCTAAAACCAGTTTAAGATGGTGTTCATTTTGGAATGGCAGCAGGCTGTCTTTTAAAGTAGAGAGTTGTTGATTAGGAAAAGTATCAAGATCGACGATTTTATCCAGGTACTGGTCCATGCTCAGGTTAAATAGCTGAGTTAGCGCAGCAGGTTTCAGCTTAATAGCAAAAGAGCCTGTAGGTCCGGTGTTTTCGAGGTAAAAATAACTGCTGATTTGTCCGGCTAGTAAATTTGGGCTTTGTACATGCCACTCTTTCTCGGTTTTTGCTTTGTATACACTCCCATAATTAAATATCAGCTCTGTAAAACCATCGGGAATAATCTTTTCTATTCTGGGTGTCGGATCATCGCTTTGCATCATCCAATAACATTCGATGAGTTGTGTTAGATTGGGATGTGGGGCGATTCTAATGAACTTCATATTGCAAATTAGACTATGTTTGAGAAAATAACTATTTACCTTAGTATTTATATTTATTTACCGATGAAAAGACTATTACTATCCTTATCTCTAATTCTGTTCGTCACTTTATTAAAAGCACAATCTACATTCGTACGTTTTGTAACCAATAAAGGCGACATCACAGTTATGCTGTACGATGAAACGCCAAAGCATAGAAACATGTTTTTAAAAGCTATTAGGATTGGACAGTACAAAAATGCCGAATTTAACCGGGTTATAAAATCTTTTGTCAGTCAAGGAGGAGAATTGGATGATACCATTCTGAATAGGGAGAAACGACACCCGCAGCTTGGGGCCAAACGGTTCCCTGCTGAAATCAAGCCAACATTATTTCATAAGAAAGGTGCTTTGGGTGCAGGTAGAGATGACAACCCAGCTAAAGCGTCGTACTTTACACAGATTTACCTGGTAACGGGCAAAAAACAAGCCGACGCACAGTTGGATGCCATTGAGCAGAAGAAAAATAGAAAGATTCCGGCAGTGCAAAGAGCAGTTTATAAAACAATAGGCGGGACACCGCATTTGGATCAGGACTATACCGTTTTTGGAGAAATAGTAGCCGGTATGGAAGTGGCAGATGCTATTAATGCTGTGGCTACCGATAAAAATGATGTGCCACTTAGCCCTGTGGTTTTTAACCCTATAGTGCTTTCTAAAGCAGAAGCTGCAAAATTGAGGAAGCAATTAAAATAAAAGCAAAAAAGGCTGAGAACTCAGCCTTTTTTTTTCTAAAAGCGCTCTATTTAAGCAATTTCTCAATTGCGGCAAGCATTCCTTTAAATTCCTCTTTATTATATAACCGTGTCAAGTAGGCGATTTTGCCCTGCTGATCGATTACTACATTTCTGGTTACGCCGCTTTTTTTATCTGCGAAGCGACCAAAAATGTCTGCACCAGGATCAAGTGCTAATGGGTAAGTGATTTTCATGTCCTTCGCAAATTTTTGCACTACTTTTAGGGGCTCGTCACGATCTACACCAATTAGCATTAAGCCTTTATCCTTATAAGCCTGCCAAACATCGTTTTCCAGATGTGGCATTTCTTCACGGCATACTTCGCACCAGCTAGCGGTAAACTGTAGAACAACTACTTTTCCTTTCAATTTGGATAGGCTAGTCGTTTCTCCGCTGGATAAAACCAATTTAAAATCACTTGGGGCCTGGTCACCGACTTTTACTTTGTATCCTCGATCATCAGGTTTACTATCCTGAGCGATTAAAAAGGTTGGAAATAAGCAGATCAGGTAAACTAATAATTTTTTCATAGCTATGTTTATTTATTCCACCAAAGTGGAGTGGTAATTACATCATCTCCTTGAGCAGCAAGCGCCTGTTGGTAATTGGTTTTGTTTACACTTTGTTCTTTTACAGGGTAATAGATACGTTTAGGTATGCCATTTCCGAACACTGGTTTGAATACATAATTAAAGGTTTCTGCAGGGGTAACCCTTGTCCATACGACATCGTTTGGCTTAACCAAAAAGTTTGGGAATCCTGTACGGCGAATTTCCGACCAGGATTCAAGTCCTTGGGTATAAAGCGCAAAGTACTTTTGTGTCAACACCCTTTCTTTAGTTGCCGCAGGTAGATTATTCGCATAGGTCTGTGCTGCTGGTTCTGCAACGCCCCAACGGGTTAGGGAGGCTACAACTCCATTTTTGTATTCGCTATCGCTCCAGTTTTGATACTCAGAGATTAAAAATGCTACCTCTGCATACTCCTGAAGTACTTCACTAAAATCAGCTGCATTAACCAATGTACCCGGTAAGCTGATGTCGGCAGGCTTATTAATCCCGGCAGCTTCTAAAGGCAAACCATAAGGCTGACCAACATACTCATTGTTTTTGTTAGGCCTTGCATAGATCGCTAAACGAGGATCTAAAGTGTTAAAAGGGCCCAATTCTCCTTTTAAGGAATTGATGAGGATGTGTGATACCGCAAAATCCTGACGGTTGGCGGTAATCGTTGCTTTATAAAGCGGAGCTTCGTTTGGCGCCGATGTACTGTATTTAAAAGCAGCAGTATGTATATTGGATGTAAATACACCTTGTGCTAGTGCTTCTGCAAAATGTTGCTGTGAAAGCGTGGGTAATTTTGTGCGAATTCTAGTGGCTAGGCGCAGACGTAATGAGTTGGCAAACCTTGCCCAGTTTTCATTCTTACCTTTGTATATAATATCGGAAGTGCCAAAAGTATTGGCTGTCGGATATTTCCATAAGGTATCAGCCGCCTGTTTCAGTTCGTTCAGCAGGTCCGTATAAATTTTTTCCTGAGTAGCATACTTAGGGGTATAGTTGTCAGGGTTTTGCTGCAAAGCTTCAAATGAAGGATCTGCGTTGCCGAACGATTGATAAGGTATATCGCCAAATGCATCACTTAGGGAGTGAAAGGTAAAGGCCTTTAATACACGACAAATCGCAATCTGGTTGGCATTTGTACCTGCAACAGTACCAGCAGCGGCAATGGCTTTAGTGGCTGGATTGGTGTTGAGCTTAATGATCTCATTTAAGTTGTTTAATGCTTTAAACCCATCAGCCCAATAGCGATCCGAAGTGCTCTTTGGAAGATCGTAACGACTTTGATCTGTATAAATATTCTGACTGTAGTACTGTGCAAACAGCATGGTGCCATTCAAAGAAACATCCAGATTCCTCACATTGTCCATGATTTGTTTTTCAGCAGATAAAATTAAGGTAGGAGTAGTCACATTGCCCGGTCTGTTGGGATCTATATTGATTTCGGCCAGGTTCTCGTCCTTGCATGAAATAAATGCAGTAAGCGATAATAATGCAATGGCTGATATTTTGTTATAAAAGTTCATCTCAGTAATTTTTAGGGTTAAAACTTAACACTTACATTTAAACCATAGGTAATAGGGACTGGAATGTTACCGCCCTCTATGCCCTGTACGTTTCCGCCACTATTGGTGAATTCTGGATCAATGTATTTACTTTTGGTATAGATGTTCCAAAGGTTTCTTCCATAAGCGGTAAGACCAAGGGAGCGAATTGCGCTGTTCTTTTTCAAGTCGAAAGTATAACCCAGCGTAAGCTCTCTTAGCTTAATGTATGAAGCATCAAACACACTAAAAGTAGTTGGTCCATTGTACTCATTCCTTGCCCATGCCAGTGCCGATATGTTAGTGTCGTTTTTACGGGTATTGGTCACGGTATACGAACCATCAGGATGGAAAGCTACATCGGCTTTTACGCCATCTACAACAATGCCAGTCTCCCTGATGCCATTTGCTGCAGTTTTATCCAATACGCCCGCGTACATACCTACTTTATAGGTCTGTGAGAAGAAGCTTCCTCCCATTCTTCCATCTATCAGGAAGCTCAGGCGCATTTTTTTATAATTGAAGGTATTTTGAAAACCCAACAAATAATCCGGCAGCACACTTCCTAATGCTACTTGTTGCGAGGTTTTAAGGTAAGTACCATCTGCCTGTACCACGCGTTGTCCATCTGGCGCATACACAAAGTCATTCCCCATTATTTGTCCGTAAGGTTTGCCTTCCTGTGCCACCAAAGTTACCAGCAGGTTGCTGAGTTCAAGGGTGTTTACGCCTTCATCTAAGGAAACCACTTTGTTCCGGTTTCTAGACCAGTTGAGTGTACTATTCCATTCAAAGTTGCCACTTTTTATTGGTGTGCCATTTAAGGTTACCTCTATACCTTTATTGTTTATTTTTCCTGCGTTTAATACTTTGTTGTCATACCCAAAGGCCGCAGACATCGGTACGGGAAGAATTTGGTTGCGACTGTTGTTGTTGTAGTACGTTACATCAAGCCCTAAGCGATTCTTAAACATCTGTACATTTATCCCAGTTTCTACAGAACTGGTAATCTCAGGTTTTAACAACGGATTATTTAGTGTAACTGGCAAACGATAATTCGCAGTTCCATTAAATGGTTGTTGCGCTTCAAAAACAGGGAGTAGTTGATATGGATCTGTATCATTACCTACTTGTGCCCAGCCTAAACGTACTTTAGCAAAATCAAGCCATTCTTGTTTTTTTAAACCTGCAAGTTCACTAAATACAAGACTTCCGGTAAGGGATGGGTAAATGAATGAATTGTTGTCTACAGGAAGGGTCGACGACCAGTCGTTACGTAAAGTTCCATCCAGGTAAAGCATTCCCTTCCATCCGGCCGAGAAGCTGCCGTACAAGGAATAAACCTGTTTGTGGAAAAAGTTATTGTTGTTTAGTACGATAGGTGCATTTTTAAGGTTGTAGTATTGCGGGATAATGAGGCCCCCTTGAGTTAATCCATCACTAATACGGCGTTTTTGATCTCTGATGTTCCCTCCAATATTGCCAGATAGGGAGAAATCTGCCCAGCTTTTCTTTGCTGAAGCCAGGAACTCGTAATTGAATTCGTTAAAATGGTTGGTGTACTCTTGATATTGCGATTGGGAACGTGAATATACCGCTATGCGGTCTTGGTACTCAGAAGTGTAGATGTCGGCATGTACTTTTCCTGTTAGTTTAAGCCAGCTATTGGCATCCACTGTGAAGCCCATATTTCCATAAATTCTATCGCGATTTTCCTCCATATAACTTTCGTAGGCAGACCAGTATGGGTTGTCAATAAATCGGGTTGCTTCGTCAGTAGCTGTATTCTGATATCCTGTTCTGTTCCATGGGCGCGCAGTACCATCTGCTCTTTTGTATTCGCTTAGTTTTTTGTAATCCACCTGTACTCCGCCCCATTGGAAGGCTTCGAGCATAATGTTACGATTGGATGCCCCAGTCCAGGGCCTGCCTAGCGTGTTATTTTTGACATAGTTCAGGTTGCTGAATACATTTACAATGCCTAGCTGTGTAGAACCTGAAAAGTTTACGGCATTACGTCCCAAACTGGAATTTGGAATTGTACCACGAACATTTTTATTGGTATAGGATAAACGGTAATTGGTTTGACCGCTAGATCCACTAACCGCAATGTTATTGGTATTGGCAATACCGGTGCGGAAAAAGTAGTTGACATCATTCTTAGGATAAACCCATGGCTGTGGATTTAGATAATCAGCAGGATATTCTGGATCCAGGTTATACCAATGTAATACAGGTGTTCCATCCAATTTTGGTCCCCAGCTTTCATCAGCAGCATAATCTACGATATTATATTCTTTTCCGTTAATTGTGGCCTTAGCAAAGGTGTTGGCATAGCCTTGTCCGTATAAATGCTGTCTTGTAGGTAGTCGGATAATGTTCTCTAGATCAATTCCGGTATTTAGGGTAATCTCGAATTTTTCGTTCTTACTTCCTTTTTTAGTCGTAATTAAAATTACTCCGTTGGCAGCTCTCGAGCCATATAGTGCGGCAGCCGAAGGTCCTTTGAGGACTGAAATGTTTTCTATGTCATCAGGATTCAGATCCTGTATCATGTTCCCTACATCTTTACCCGCACTTCCATTTACGGTGGAAGAAGTGTTCAGGTCTGAGTTGTCTATCGGTGTGCCATCAATTACATATAAAGGTTGGTTACTGCCAGTTATTGAATTGATACCACGGAGTAACACCCGTGTTGAGCCACCCATATTACCTCCAGAGGAAATGACTTGCAGGCCTGATACCTTACCGGAAATGGCACTCAAAGCGTTAGTTGGACGAGTGGTCAGCTCTTCTGCCTTTACTTCTTGTACCGCATAGCCTAGTGCTTTTTTCTCTCTGGATATGCCCATTGCGGTGACCACAACTTCATTTAATCCTGATTGTGCAACCTGTAAAATAATCTTACCGATGTTGGTTGTGGCTTTTATTTCCCGGGTTACAAAACCTAAATAAGAAATTTCCAGGATCGAATTTTCTTTCACATCCTTTAATACAAATGTACCACTAGCATCAGTTATGGTCACTTTAGTACTACCTTTTACCTTTACTGTGGCGCCTGGTAAAGGCATTCCGGTGGTGTCAACCACTTTTCCGGTAATGGGTTCTTGTGGCATTGCGGTATGGGTAGGTGCAGTCTCTTCTTTTTCCATAATGATTACCATTTTGTCGGTAATCCGGTAGGTAAATGTTTGATTCGCAAAGCATTTTTGTAGCGCTTCGTCGAGCGATACATTTCTAACATGAATAGATACCGGTTTTGCTTTTACAATAAGTGCATTGTTATAGAAGAAGTCGTATCCGCTTTGCGTACGAATCTCTTTTATAATTTTGTTAAGGCTGGTATTGGTTTTATCCAGCGTAATTTTTTGTGCGAATGCATCCCTGGCCGATACTTGGATCATGGCTAGTAAGATGAAAAATATGGATAAGTTAATCCGCATGATGAGTTTTCGTATAATACTGTGGCTTCCACCACGTTTAACGTTTAGGTAAAAAATCATACATTTGATAGTTAGGGTTTAGATAATTGTCAATTCAATAATAATCCCGCTTAAGCCGCGGTTTTTAGAGCCCTTACAATTCTGCCGGGGATGAGTCCAATCATTCCCGGTTTCTTTTTAAGGTCATCTTTATGTGTAGTTTTATGGCATAACGATGATCCTCCTTCCTTCAATTTTAAAGTTTACATTTCCGGTTAGTTCCATCACCTTTAGTAAGGCAGATACATTTCTGGTTTTAGAGACTTCACCCGAAAAGGTTTGGTTTAAATCTACTCCAGGCTTGTATACTACGTCTATATCGTACCATCTGGCAATTTTGTTCATGATGCTTTTAATATCTTCATTAAACTTGAAATACCCATTTTTCCAGGAAACAACCTCCTCTAAATCGACATGATTGGCAATTGTAATGTGCTGTCCAGCTACCTGAGCCTGTTGCCCTGGTACGAGATATTTAGCGACTGATTGGTTGCTTACTTTTACTGATCCTTCGAGTAGTGTTGTTTTGATGGCCTGTTCATTTTTGTAAGCCATTACGTTAAAGTGAGTGCCCAATACTTCTACAGTTTGACCTTTAGTCATCACTTTAAAAGGCATAGCTTTATTGCGAGCAACTTCAAAATAAGCTTCGCCTGCAATTTCTACTTTCCGTTCTTTACCCGTAAAGCTGGTCGGGTAGCTTAATGATGAAGCCGAATTAAGCCAAACTTTAGTCCCATCTTGCAAAATGATCTGATATTGTCCGCCTACCGGGGTACTGATAACGTTGTGTGCAGCAGCTTTAGCATTAAGCGCATTGGTGCTAATTTGGGTGCCATCATTGTAGACTAGTTCATCGGCTTTAATGACAATTCCTTCTTTATCGCCGTTTAAATTAATAGTTTGACCATTTGCCAACCGAAGCACTGCTTTATTTCTTCCGGGTTGCACATCGGTTTTTGCCACTACTGTACGGTGCTGTGCAGGTTTATTTTTGTTTAGATGAGTATAGAGTCCAAAGCTGACGAATACGAATACCAGGGCTGCTACAGCCGCTATTTTTGGCCGAAAGACAATTTGTTTTACAGGTGCAATGCTTTGCTCAAGTGCTGCAAGTATTTGCTGCTTGTCTTCTAAGCGCTCTTCAACATTCATATCCGGATAAATATCCGGGGTATGCTGGAGGTGCCATGATTCAAGAAGCGCTTTTTCTGCTTCAGTACAATTACCTGCTACATATTTTTGAAACAGTGCCTTTGCCTTTTTTTCTTCCATATTCGACCAGACAATTAATGCCTTATAAAGAGATACAGTTGAACACTGTGGAGGGGGTAAATAAAAATGAAAAAAATTAAATACCGATCAAAAAGGATAGGATCAGGTAGATGCCGATTTTGAAGCGTAAGATTTTTAAGGCATGTTGAACGTGCTTCCTTACTGTTAATTCGGAGATGTTAAGCTGACCAGCAATGGCTTTATGGCTTAGGTTCTCTTTTCTGCTTAATTGAAAAACCTCACGCATTTTTCCCGGCATACCTGCAATTTCATTTTCAATAAGTGCAGTCATTTGTTTTTCTCTAACCAAGTGGTCTGTAACACAGTTGTCTTCATTTGAAAAGGTTTCGAGTGTGGTTAAGTAGGCTGACTCAATGCGTTTGTGAGATAGTAGGTTAAATATGCGGTTCCTTACAGCTGCCGAGAGGTAGCTGAGCAGGCTAGGCTCAAAAGATAAAGTTTCCCGTTTTTCCCAAAGGGTCAAAAAAAGCTCGTGGATAATGTCTTTGGTTTCTTCCCGGTTGCGCATCCATTTATAAGCATGGACATGGAGTTGCCAGAAATACCTGTCATATATTTCAGTAAAGGCCATACGATCACCATCCTTTAATAAGGTGGTTAGTTCGTAATCACTTAGCTTACTGTATGTTGACATATTTGTATATATTATCTATGGCGAAGGTAGATATTTTTGTTTTAATTTGAAATATATGTATTAAAATGAGGCTTTGATGACTTGAAATATAAAGCTCCTTTCATAATGAACGTTAGATGAAATACTTGATTAATACCCAGAATCGACTTCAGTATTTTGCAAAAAAATAAATATAGTAAATTAATAATTATATATTTGCAGCCTCAAAACTAACCACCTTATTTTTCTAATTCAATGATTTAATGAATTGAAAATGGATGTGTTATAATGATTGGATTGAATAGGTAAAATTAAAATATTTTCAATGGTTAAGTCACAATTTGTAACAATAGGTATTATTAAATCTTCCTTGAGTTGCATGGTGTCCTTAACCCTGAAAGATTAAACAACAAACAAAAGCCTTATGCCCGCTGGCAAAAGGCTTTTTAACTTTAAAGACAACCCAAATGCTGAATTTTGTTCTCTTTGGCCCACCGGGTGCAGGCAAAGGCACCCAATCTGAAAAATTGATCGAAAAATATCAATTGATCCACATCTCAACAGGTGATCTTTTCAGGGCACACATTAAAAATCAATCGCCACTTGGACAGCAAGTTAGTGCTTTAATTGCTGAGGGGCAATTGGTTCCTGATGAAATTACCATCGCTATGTTGGAAGAGGAAGTGGATAAAAACCCACAGGCCAAAGGATTTATATTTGATGGTTTCCCTCGTACAGTTCCTCAGGCTCAAGCTTTAGATGAGTTTTTAGTGAGTAAAGGCAGTAGCATTGCAGGTGTAATTGCGCTTGACGTAGATCAGGATGAACTGACTAAACGTATTGCACAACGCCAGATTGAAACCGGTCGTGTTGATGATCAGGCAGATAAGTTGCAAAAACGTATTGAAGAATATTTTAGCAAAACGATCCACGTTTTGCCTTATTACGAAGCACAAAATAAATTGAGCAAAGTAAATGGTATCGGTAAAATCGATGACATCTTTGCAAATTTAAGCGCAGTAATAGATAAATACTAGCACAAAAACATTATTGATAGCGGGACAGAACTTAATGCTGCCCGCTATTGTTATTTATAAAAAAAACAGAAATTATGTCGCAAGGTTCCAATTTTGTAGATTATGTTAAAATATGCTGCCGTTCCGGTAAAGGAGGGGCAGGTTCTGCACATTTGCACCGTGATATAAGAACAGCAACCGGAGGTCCTGATGGTGGTGATGGTGGTCGCGGTGGCCATATCATCCTTAGAGGTAACACCCAGTTCTGGACACTACTTCACTTAAAATATCGTAAGCATATTATTGCCCCTGATGGTCTATCTGGTTCAAGTGGAACATCTACTGGTAAATCGGGTAAAGATGAGATTCTTGACGTGCCACTGGGTACGATAGCCAAGGATGCAGAGACAGGAGAAGTGCTATTTGAAATTACGGAAGAGGGAGAAACTAAGATTCTAACGGCAGGTGGTCGTGGTGGATTGGGCAACTGGCATTTTAAAACGCCAACGATGCAAACACCTCGTTTTGCACAGCCAGGTGAAGCGGGAAGAGAAGAGTGGATTGTGCTGGAGCTTAAGGTACTTGCCGACGTGGGATTAGTAGGCTTTCCTAATGCTGGTAAATCAACTTTACTATCGGTGGTTTCGGCAGCTAAGCCAGAAATTGCTGATTATCCTTTTACTACCTTGGTACCTAATCTGGGTATAGTATCTTACCGTGATAGTAAGTCCTTTGTAATGGCCGATATTCCGGGGATTATAGAGGGTGCTTCTAAAGGTAAAGGCTTAGGCTATCGTTTCTTACGCCATATCGAACGTAACTCGGTATTGTTGTTTATGGTTCCAGCAGATACGCATAGGAGCATAACAGAGGAGTACGAAATCTTAAAATCTGAGCTGAAAGATTACAATTCTGAATTGATGCAAAAGCCACACTTGTTGGCAATTACTAAATCAGATATGTTGGATGAGGAATTGATGGCAGAAATGAAAAAGGAACTTCCTAAAAATATTCCTTCCATATTTATCTCATCTGTAGCCCAAAAGGGATTGGTACAATTAAAAGATATGATCTGGGAAGCGATTAATGCTAAACAGGATTAATTGAATTTGGTCGTTATCCTAAATTCAGGATGATAATAACTTATAAAAATGGGGCTGTATCATGAGAAGATGGTATGGCCCCATTCTATTTTATTGCTCCACGAAATTCTTAAGGTTTTTGCCTATGATTTCTGTCCATCCGGCAGCAAAGCTTTCCTTGGCGAAATTGGGATCATCTTTACTTGGGAAACTTTCTAAACCAGTATGTGTTAATTTTACGCGGGTATTTGTACCCGCTTCAAAAATTTCGAATTTAACCCATGACTGCCCCGGGTAGTTGTCGTAACACCAGGAATAGGTTAACTTTTTACCTTCCTCTACCTCAGTAACCTTACAGATATGGAGGTACTTTTTGGTGTCACTACCTGCTAGAAACTGGAATTTAAAGCCTACCTCGGGTTTAAATGCTTCAAGGTCAAAATACCATTGCTTCATTTTTTTTGTGTCTGTTATGGCTTCCCATACTTTGCTTGGAGCTGCGCTAAAGGTTCTTTCTATTACAAATGGATCTGTTTTCATTGGCTTTGTTTTTTTTACAGAAAACGGTTTCCTTATAAAACTCCCGGAAGGGCCAAACAGTTTTTAATATTATCATAAAGCCTGTGTTTCTAGGTTCTGGTTAATAATTCGGGCATTTGTAGTTTCCATAAGTTAGCATAGGCCGAGTTTACATTGAATAACAGTTCATTGTGTGTGCCCTGCTCTACGACCAGTCCTTTGTCCAATACAATGATCTTATCTGCATGGTTTAGTGTACTTAATCGATGGGCAATTACAATCACCGTTTTATGGTTGGCCTTTAAAATATCGATTGCCTTTTGTACATATTGTTCGGAAGCCGAATCTAATGAAGAGGTGGCCTCATCCAGAATCAGGATTTCTGGCTCGCGGTATAACGCTCTGGCAATGGCAATTCTTTGCCTTTGTCCACCTGAAAGTGTAGTGCCATTTTCGCCAAGGTAAGTTTGAAATCCTTTAGGCAAGGTCTCTATAAAATCGATGATGCCTAGTTGTTCCGAAATATCCAGTATCCGTTGCATACTTGGTTCGTAATCGCCAATAGCAATATTATCGATTACATTGCCGGCAAACAAGTCGATCTTCTGAGGTACAACGGCGACAGTCTGTCGCAGAGAAGCCATTCGTATATATTTCAGATCATATTTTCCGATGCTGACATTACCCTTTTGTATCGGGTAAATACTTTGGAGTATGGCCATGAGTGTAGATTTTCCTGATCCACTTTCGCCAACAATCGCTGTGAATTTTCCTTGAGGGATGGTCAGATTTAAATCTTCAAATACAGGGGCTCGGCTGCCATAGCGGAAGTAAACATGTTCAAAATGTATATCGCCAATCTTATCCGCAGTGAGTTCAATCTGGTTTTCATCGTTCTCTCGTTCAAGGTCCATGATTTCGAAGAGTCTATCGGCAGCGATCACAGCATCCTGTACAGTTTTGTTCATGCCGATCAAAGAGGATACTGGTCCGGTAAAATAACCGATAAGGGTATAAAATGACAGTAACTCTCCTGGAGTAATGTTATTGTCGAGCACAAAGCCAGCGCCCACCCAAAGTAAGATAATGGTCAGTAGTCTTGAAATTAACTCTGAAGATGTTGCTGAGAATAGCGCGTTCATGTTAGCGCTAAAGCCAGTTTGCAGCAACTTTACAAATCTGGTTTCAGTTTTCTCGTTGGCATGGTTCTCTAATCCAAAGCGTTTGATCGTGCCGATGGAGTTTAAGCTTTCCACCAGTTGAGATTCCAGTTCTGCTGAGTCTTCCATCAGCTTACGCTGTGCTTTTTTGTTCAATTTGTTGGTTACAATATAAACCAGTAGGTAGACTGGGATAACGGCCAGCATCAGTAAGGCCAGTTTCCAATAATAGGTAAACATGACGAGGAATGAAAAGAAGACAATGAAAATGTTGACCAGGAAGTTAATGCTGACATCATTTAAGAATGTCCTGATTTTTACCGCATCATTAATCCTCGAGATAATTTCGCCGACGCGCATGGTATCGAAAAATTGTTGCGGTAGTTTGAGCAGATGCTTGTAGTAACCCAATATGAGTTGGGCATCTATCATTTGCCCTGTTTTTAAGGTGAAAATAGTTTTTGCAGTACCTATAAAAAGCTGTACGGCCAGGACAACCACCATGGCGACACTCATGAGATTGAGTAGATTCCTATTGCCGTCGACCAGGACAAAATCGACTAGTTTTTGTACGAAAATGGAAGTGGATAAACCTAAAATGGTATAGACAATGGCTCCAAACAAGGCTTGGATTAAAATGTTTTTATGGGGTTTTATTAAATTCCAGAAGCGGCGATGTAGTGAGTTCTTTGTATCTGCGGGTTCAAATTCCTCTGTGGGTAACAGTAGGACTAAGGTACCAGTCCATTCTTTTTTAAACTCTTCATGGGTTTTTTGGTGCATTAGCCCATCAATGGGATCCATCAATTGGATGAACTTGTTGTTGACTTTGTAAATGATCACATAATGCTGTAAGATCTGATCTACAAGAACATGGGCTATGGCAGGGGTAGGGATTTTGAAGAGGCTTTCGAATGGGCTTTTAACACCTTTAGCTTCAAAGCCTAATTTTTGGGCGGCTTCTACAAGGCCCAATACCGTTGTGCCTTTTTTGTCGGTGCCCGCCAGTTGCCGGATACGGGCAACAGGTAAATTTAGTTTGTAGTGGCTGGCTACTGAAGCCAGACAAGCGGCTCCGCAATCTGTAATGTCACGTTGTTTTACTTTAATGCTCATAGCCTTTTTTATATCTTTCCAATAACATTTGGATTCACCCAATCATCTACTTTATCGTACAGTAACTGATATAAACTGCGTTGGGCAACAGTAAAGCGGGCGGTAAAGGTCATGCCTTTTTTTAAGTACCCTTTGTAGCCGTTCTTTAATTCCAGATAGCCTTTTGTAAAATCGCACCTAACTTTAAATACGGGTTGGTTGTCGATGACAATGATATCATCTGATATGTCGAGTACCTTGCCTGCCGCTAGTCCCCATTGATTATAGTTAAAAGCATCCACCTGGAAGCGGACATCCTGTCCCTTTTTAATCAGCCCTATATCGGCAGGTCTAACATAGCAAAATGCGGTTATAGCAGCGTTTGGGGATATTTCGCCTATCTTTTGATTTGCAAATACATAAGCGCCTACTTGAAGTCCCGTTAGATTTTGTATCGAGCCATCAATTGGTGCTTTTAAAATGTATTGTTTCTTTTGCTCATTTAATTCGACCTGTTGCCCGCTTAGTTGTTGCAGCTCGGTACGAAGGGTATTCGCTTCTGTCTGCCATTGTGTTTTATAGCGGTTGATGATCATTTTGTAAGCCGATCTCGATTGCGCGAATTCGAATTTATAGCGTTCATATTCTGACTCGGTGATGGCCTTGTTTTGGAAAAGTTTATTGTAGCGTTCGTAAGTATTTTCGGCTTGATTTTTCGCGATGCGTGCATTTTCCAGTTCCTGCGCAAATTGCTGCCATGAAGCAGTATATTGTCCAGTTTGTAATGGTGGATAGCTGAAGCCATTACGATTGATGTATACCAGCAATGTGCGGATATCTTGTAAAAAGGCTGCGGTTTGGCCCTGTCGGTTTTGTACGATGCTGCCTTGTTGTTTAGCGAGTGTTGGATCTATGATCATTAAAGTTTCTCCCTGCTTAACTTTTTTATTGTCAGTTAATTGGAGTTTTATCAAACGCCCATTTGCAGGGACGGTAAGTTCTGTTTTCTCAATGGAGGATTGGAGGAGTCCATTGCTTTTTACGCTAATAGGTATTTTAATAAAGGGTAATGCTACAAAAGTAAGTAGGATGGTAAATACGGTTACCAGGTAAATAATTTGGGTAGACCTGTTGATTTTGGAGCGATAAACAAGGGATGTGCTGGAAATGGTTTCTGGGGAGTAAGTAGATAGGGACATGTAAGAGGTTATATTAAAATAGCCGTTAACTGGGAGGGTTAGTTAACGGCTATTTATTAATTTTTCGTGTTCTATAAACCGCCTAACGATCCTAAAACAGTTCTTAATTGTTTGTTAAGGAATGCAAAAGTGTCATTTAATACACTGTTTGCAGCACCGGTAACTGGAGCTAATGCACCTGTTAAATTACCCAAACCTAATCCATTAAGAATGCCAAGTCCGCTTAACAGACCGCCGCCTTCTACTTTTGTCATTTCAATTGTGTTCATTTCCTGAACACCAAGATTGTTCAAATCTAATTTTTTCATAGTTTAAATTGTTTTTAGGAATGATGTGATCCTATGTTTTTATTTTTTCCCTTACTCGTATCAGGCTTTTCAGGATACGCCTATGTTGGCCAACATAAAAACGAAATTAATAAAGCTGGATGTTCAGGAGTTTATTCAGTTTGTTCATTTAATTCACTTGCCACTAGAGGATTAATGAATAAGGTAACTGATTTTTGTCGTGTTTTGTCACACTTTTTTATTGAGATTTGTCTTGTATTCAGATAGATCATTAAAAAGATAAATATGAAAAGTGTTAAAGTAACTTATACTGTAAAAGCATCATTTGTGGCTAAAAACAAGGAGAATATCGGGGTGTTTATAAATGACTTGAAAAGAATGAATAACAATGGTATCCGTTACAGTATTTACCTGGGTGAGGATGGGAAGACATTCACACATCTTTCGCTATATACTGATGAGGTAGCCCAACAAACTTTTCTTGAAATGGATTCATTCAGGGATTTTCAGGAACAAAGGGACGCAAGTGGACTGGAGGTTGAGCCAACCATTGAGGTGCTTAACTTAGTCGCAGCCTATTAAAATCGATAAGAAAATACTGGAATTTGTGATTTTTTAATGGTTTCTTTGTTTAGCAGCAGGTATTCGGAATGGAGACGTTTGCCTGACAAGCATTTTTTTTAATGGAAATAGGGAAACTTTTAGAGGATATTTTACCGAAAGCTCGTATTAAAGTACGATTGATAGATCTGGTTGCTTATGCATCGGATGCAGGATTTTACTATTTACGGCCTAAAGCTGTAGTGCAGCCTATTGCTGAATCAGAGATTATTGGGCTGTTTAGGTTTTCACATCAACATCGGGTGCCTTTAACATTTAGAACAGGCGGAACTAGTCTTTCTGGTCAGGCTATAACCGATGGAATCCTTGTAGATTTAAGTCAATACTGGAATAAAGTAGCGATTGAAGAGAATGGAGACCTGGTAAGGGTGCAGCCTGGAATTACTGGAAGTGTGGTAAATGGGTATTTAAAACGATATAAAAGAAAGATCGGACCTGATCCATCTAGCATTGATGCCGCCATGATGGGCGGAATCCTTTCCAACAATTCGAGCGGGATGTGCTGTGGGGTGAAATTAAATTCTTACCACACTACCAAACATATCCGTTTCATTTTACCTGATGGTAAAACCTTTACCACAGAAAAAGTAGCCGATTATGAGCGGTTTGAAAAGGAATGCCAACATATTTATGAGGCAATAAGGGGGATGCAAGACCAACTTAAAGGCAATCCTGGACTTTACGATCTGATTCGCAGAAAGTATGAGACTAAGAACACGGTTGGTTATTCATTAAATGCCTTTATTGATCATCAACATCCGCTGGATGTATTGGCTCATCTTTTAATTGGCGCAGAAGGAACGCTTGGCTTTATTGCCGAGGCGGTAATGGCAACCGTTCCAGATTATCCATATAAAACCACGGCTTTTTTATATTTCCCAGATATTTATGCAGCCTGCCAGGCAATTATTCCTTTGACAGTTTCGGGTGCAGAGGCGGTTGAACTGATGGACAGGGCCTCGCTAAGGTCGATAGATAGTTTAAAAGGGGTGCCGGAAAGGTTAAAAACTTTGCCAGAAACAGCTGCTGCGTTGTTGGTCGAATTTCAAGCCAATAGCTTGGAGGATTTGCATGCTAAGAAAAATGTATTTCTCGCTTCCGCTTCTTCTTTATCTATGCTTGAAGCGCCTTTATTTACTGAAGATGTAAAAGAACAAGCTTTTTTCTGGAAACTAAGGAAAGGAATGTTTCCCGCTGTTGGTGCAGTAAGGGCCAGTGGTACCACGGTTATACTGGAAGATATAGCTTTTCCGGTAGCAAAATTGGGGGATGCGATTCTTGACCTTCAACAATTGTTTAAAAAGTACGCATACCATGAGGCCATTATTTTTGGCCATGCTAAGGATGGAAATATCCACTTTGTGGTAACACAGGCTTTTCATACTGCTGCCGAAATTGAGCGTTATGATTTGTTTTTGCAAGAGGTAGTTAAGCTTGTGGTAGAAACTTATGATGGGACTTTAAAAGCGGAGCATGGTACAGGTCGTAACATGGCTCCTTTTATTGAAACGGAGTGGGGTGGCGAGGCTTATCAGATCATGAAGCAGCTGAAAGCTGTGATTGATCCACAAAATTTGCTTAACCCTGGAGTTATCATTAATGAAGATAAAAAAGCTCACATTGCCAATTTAAAGCCATTGCCTACGGTAGAGCAGGAGGTTGATAAATGTATTGAATGTGGTTATTGTGAACATAAATGTCCAAGTCGTAACATTACGCTTACGCCCAGACAAAGGATTGTGGTGCGAAGGGAGCTTGCCGGGTTAAAAGCTAAAGGCAATAAACAAGATTTTGATCAGCTGGTTAGCGAATACCAATACGATGGATTGGATACCTGTGCGGTTGACGGTTTATGCGCTACGGCTTGTCCGGTAGATATCAATACTGGTGATCTGGTGAAACGTTTAAGACGGGAGAACCATAGCCAAACCGCTAATAGCCTGGCTTTAACTGTTGCGAAGCACTTTGGCGCAACAGCCTTTATGGTAGGCCTTGCTGTAGAAGCAGGTGATGGTATGAACAGGATTTTTGGTGAATCGACCATGAGGAATATTACGGGTGGTTTGAAAAAGCTGATCCCTGCTGTTCCTTTATGGAGTAATCAGCTGCAGCCAACAAAAGGTAAAATTGAAGGGAATCGTAATGGCTCTGTGATTTATTTTCCTACTTGTATCAACCGGATGATGGGGGGTGCCAAGGACAATAAGAAAAGTGTGCCGCAAACTTTTATGAGTGTTTCGGCTAAGGTGGGAATTGAAATTGTTGTCCCAGATGATATTAACAGTACATGTTGTGGACAGCTATTCTCCTCTAAAGGTTACCAAGCGGCTTACGTTTATACTTCTAATGAAACGATCAGGAAGCTTTGGAAATGGACTGAAGGGGGAAGACTACCAATAGTGCTTGATGTAAGCTCTTGCACGCATACTTTACAGCATTGTCGCACGGTGCTTTCTGATGAAAACAAAGCTTATTTTGATCAGATGAGCATCATTGACAGTATAGATTATTTGCATGATCTTGTTTTGCCTAAGTTGACAGAAGTACATAAAAAAGATAGTATCGTTTTGCATCCTGTTTGTACGTTAAAGAAAATGGGATTGGAGGGAAAGTTATTTCAGATTGCAGACCGGTTTGCTCATGAAGTAGAAGTGCCATTGATGGCCGGTTGCTGTGGAATGGCAGGAGATAGGGGCTTCCTTTTTCCGGAGCTTACTGCTGCGGCTACTGCACCGGAAGCTGCCGAGGTGAAAGGTGCAGAGTACTCTGGGTACTATTCTACCGCCAAGACTTGTGAAATGGCCATGTCTGATGCTGTAAGTAAAAATTACGAATCAATATTATATTTGGTTGACGAGTGTTTGTAAATAGGATGGCTATCTTTGCGCATGCCTTATTTTAAAAAACTGCTTGATCTGCTTAAAATTGAGCGGGAAGAAGATTTACGTGCTTATACAAAGCAAAAGGAAACACTTTCTGTTGCAGAACGCAGAGCAAATGGTTTAACCTGGTACCCTATTGCGATCAGAGGATCGGAAATGAGTAGGGTTGATTACTTGACGGTTGAGGTAGAGCGTACCACACATCAAGATCTGAATCACCAATTGCGGTTTGGCATGCCAGCTGTATTATTCTCTAACCATGATCCTAAAAATGATCGTGTTGAGGGGGTAATCGCTTATCAGGGTGGAAGCCGCTTAAAAATTACTTTGCGTACGGATGAGCTACCTGATTGGGCTAGAGATGGTAAATTGGGTATCGATGTGCTCTTTGATGATCATAGTTATGATGAGATGCAAGGGGCGGTTAAACGGGCTTCCTCACGGAATGAGCAGGGCGATGATCATCATTTGATAAAAGTGTTGACCGGAGCAGATACGCCTTCTTTTTCGACAGATATTTTTCATTACCCAATTGCTAAGTTGAATGCCGTACAGCAATTGGCGGTAAACCGTATTGTTGCTGCTGAGCAATTGGCGATTGTGCATGGCCCGCCAGGTACTGGTAAGACTACTACGCTTGTACAGGCGATTAAGGCATTAATTAAAGATAAGGGGCGACAAATTTTAGTAGTGGCACCTAGTAATACTGCCGTAGATTTGTTGAGTGAAAAGTTGGCTGATGAGGGTTTGAATGTACTGCGCATTGGAAATCCTGCAAGGGTTTCTGAAAAACTGTTTTCTTTAACTTTAGATAGCAAAATGGCTAACCATGGCACTATAAAAGAGGTTAAAGACTTGAAAAAGCAGGCCGCGGAGTACAAAAATATGGCTCATAAGTACAAAAGGAATTTTGGGAGAGCGGAGAAGGAGCAACGTAAAGCACTTTTTGATGAGGCGCATAAGATCATGAAAGCCGTTGCTAATACGGAGCAATATATTATGGACGACTTGTTAGATAAAGCACAGGTGATTACTGCAACATTGGTCGGTGCCAGTCATTACACAGTTAGAGACCGTAAATTTGATACGGTCGTAATTGACGAGGCCGGACAAGCTTTAGAACCAGCTTGCTGGATTCCAATTTTGAAAGCGCAAAAATTGATATTGGCCGGTGATCACTGTCAGTTATCACCTACGATAAAATCTAATGAGGCTGCTAGAGCTGGTTTAAGTACCACTTTACTGGAAAAATGTGTCGCCTTGCATCCAGAGGCTGTTACTTTGCTGGAAGAACAATACCGGATGAACGAGAAGATCATGAATTATTCCTCTTCTGTATTTTATCAAGGGAAGTTAAAAGCCCACGGTTCGGTAGCGAGTCATTTGCTATTTGAGGGGGATGCTCCATTGGCCTTTATTGATACTGCCGGTTGTGGATTTGAGGAGAAAACAGAAGGTACCAGTACCTATAATCCGGAAGAGGCTGTGTTTTTATTGAAGCATTTGTCCCAGTTGTTTACCCAGCTAAGTGCTGTTTATACTGTTGAGAATTTCCCTACTGTAGCTGTAATCTCACCATATAAACAACAAATTCATGTGTTAAAGGATTTGTTGATCAATCATTCTGCTTTGCAGGAATACGCTAGTAAAATTTCAGTGAATACCATTGATAGTTTTCAGGGTCAGGAACGGGATATCGTTTATATTGGTATGACCAGAAGCAACGATGAGGGAGCGATAGGCTTCTTGTCGGATATTCGTAGGATGAATGTGGCTATGACCAGAGCGAGGAAAAAGCTGGTTGTAATTGGAGATAGCGCAACCTTATCGAGGTTACCTTTTTATGCCGATTTTATTACTTATGCAGAGCAAATAAATGCTTATCAAAGTGCATGGGAATTTGCGGATATGGATTAGTTTAGTCGGAATCTTCGTCCGATTGGTCTCCACTTCCATATTTTTCTGAGTAGTCCCTCGCGTTTTCATCTGCTGATGAATTGCCTTCTCTTTCACTTTCGAGATTGCGGTCTAAACGCTCATTCCATTTATCCAATCCATCTGGATGGTTATGTTTTTTAAGGAGGGTGGCGTTTTCTTTTTTGGAGGTTTTCATGACCGTATGTTTTACAGGGTTCTCTTGATAAACATTGGAGGGGCACAATAGGTTTGAAAAATCTAGGATAAAAATTATTATCTTTCGAGCAAAAACAACATTTACTGATGAAGAGAGGCCTAACCATAGTTCTTATTTTTTTTAGCTCTATAGTATTTGCACAAGAAAAATACTGGCAGCAGCATGTGAGTTACAAAATAGATGTAGCGTTAAATGATCAGGATAAATCATTAAAAGGCTTTGAAACAATTGTGTATAAAAACAATTCGCCTTCTAGTCTTAATTTTATCTGGTTTCATATCTGGCCAAATGCCTATAAGAATGAGAATACGGCATTGTTTCATCAGCTGAAAAATGATACTACCAGAGCTGCAAAGCTGGAAAAGTATACTTATGGGAGTATAGAAGGTTTGAATTTTAAGGTGAATGGGAAGGTTGCAACTACCGAAGCACATCCAAATCCACAGTATATTGATGTGATTAAACTGAAGTTGCCTACTGCTTTAAATCCTGGTGATTCTGTGAGTATTACTACTGATTTTAAAGTGAAACTGCCTTCGTATTTCTCCAGATCTGGTTTTGCAGATGCTGAATTTATGGTTTGTCAGTGGTATCCAAAACCAGCAGTGTTTGATAAGAATGGCTGGCATGAGTTCCCTTATTTGGATATGGGAGAGTTTTATAGTGATTATGCTTCTTTTAATGTAAATATTACGGTGCCCGCTGATTATGTAGTGGGGGCAACAGGGACCTTGCAAAATGCGGATGAGTTGGCTGCTTATAAACAAGTGGGTGCTAAGAATGTCGCTGACCGCAATGCTAAGCCGACGCTTTATGTTGCAAAGAATAAAAATGGCGTTAAAAAACTGAATTACAAGATTAATAATGTTCCTGATTTTGCCTGGTTTGCAGGTAAGGACTTTGTGATTCAATATGATACCTTAAAACTAGAGTCTGGAAAAGTGGTAGATGCTTTTACCTATTATCACAATAAGGACAGCACTTTGTGGAATTATAGCATTGATTATGCAAAGGATGCGGTTAGACGTTATAGTAAATGGATTGGGGAATATGAATATCCTGTGGTGCAGGTGGTGGAAGGACCTAAAAACAATTCGAGTGGCGGGATGGAATATCCAACGATTACACTGATCACCAGTCCTGATGCTAAGAAGGAATCTTTGGATGGCGTGATTGCGCATGAGGTTGGTCACAATTGGTTTATGAGTATGTTGGGTAGTAACGAGCGACAACATGCCTGGCAGGATGAAGGATTGAATACATATTTTCAGTTTAGATATGAAGCGGAGAAGTACCGAGCTAATTCTGTATTTGGGGACGCCATTCCTGTCGAAGTTCAGGCATTGCCAGTTAAGGAGTTTTTGGCTGCGATTTATGGCGCTTTGAGCGGAGCACCTATGGCCTCAGCTATTGATATTCCTTCAGATAAATTTGCCTCCTCTGATCAGTATAGCGAGGCTTCTTATTTAAAGACAGCTTTGTGGTTGTATATCCTTGAAGATGGTGTAGGGCGAGAAAAGATGGATAATGCTTTTAAGCTTTATTTTAACCTGTGGAAAGGGAAACATCCACAGCCAGAAGATTTAAAAGCTGCATTTGAGCAATCGCTTGGGATTAATTTGGATAAGTATTTTGAATTGCTCAAGAAAGAAGGAAAGTTTCAATAATCGCTGATAATACTTTAAGAATTGACCCATTTATAGCTCATCAGTATAATTGCAGCGTACAAGCCAGCATTGAAAATCTCATGATGGTTGAAGGTAATCTGTGGATTGTAAAATAGGGAGAGCAGTATCAAACGGCATAAATTGAGTGTTAAAATTAGGCTTAATCCGATGAATAGAAATTTTAGTCGTGAGCGGAGTGGTTTTGGAAAAGAAAGGGCAAAGGCTGAGAAGCAGCTCATGATGCCATAACCAAGGCAGGAGTAGACCAGTCTGAACCCCGAATGTCCCTGAACTTTTAAACTGACGTCGGTCGTGTAAACGACATAACCCATGAGCTCTAATATTTTTGCGGCTGCAGCAATGTATAGGTTACGCCATAGTTCAATATAATTCAAATGTTGATCTAAAAATGAAAAGTATAGCCCACCGGGGCTTGTGATTCCAATGTACGCTATGTTAAAACCATAGAAGGTCAGGAATAGGATCAGGAAACTTATTGAAAAACGGGCTCCATCTTGCATATGTTTTCTCGCTTTTAGCACATTGTTTTTTAGTAAAGTTTATTTTTATAAGTGGATTAAAAAATTCTTAAGGCTTTGTTTAGCTAAAACAAAGTTCCTTTCCATTTGTCTTATATGGTAATAGATAGACAAAACTTATGGAAAAGATAATTCAAGCGATATTTGACAATGAGGCAGATGCATTTACGGGCTTAAAGGCTTTACAGGAATTGGATTTGATTCATGATTTATCTTTAGGAGAATCGTACTTGCTAACTAAGAGTAAGACAGGTGAAACTTCAATTAAATCAGCAACGGATAAGGCTGCGGGTTCTGGAGTGGCGGGGGGAGCTCTAATTGGAGGCTTGATTGGGCTTTTGGCAGGACCTTTGGGTTTTATTGTGGGTGTAGCTGGGGGAATGATTGCTGGCTCTGCCGGGGAGACGCTAAGGGCGGAAGACAGGTCTGAGTACCTGGATGTGATATCTAAGCAAATCCCAAATGGGAAGTCATTGCTAATTGCCCATGTTTGGGAGGATTGGAGAACACCGGTTGATACAGTTTTGGAGCCTATAGCCACCTTGATTACTCGTTATGAAGTGCACGATAAGGTGTTTGATGCTGATTATCAAGCGAAACAGTACGAGGCCTGGATAAATAGTGCTGAGCAGACTGGAGTAGTATCTGATGAAGAAAAACAGAAGAGAATTGAGCAACGGGTAAAAAGTCAGAAAAAGCGGTTGACAGAGGTTAAAAAAACATAAAACTACCACTACATTAAAGAATATAGGTACTTTTGCGCTCATATTTATACGAGCAAATGAAATTAGCGATTAATGGTTTTGGAAGAATTGGACGTGTTTTTTTACGCGGGGCAATAGAGAGAAACATCAATGTTGTAGCCATAAATGATCTTGGCGATCCAGCTACGTTAGCTCACCTTTTTAAATACGATACCGTTCACAGGGGATTTAAAGGAAAGGTAAGCTTTGAGGATGATGGTTTGATCATTAATGGAAAGAAAATTCTGGTATATAATATAAAGAAACCTGAAGATTTGCCTTGGGCTGCCTTAGGAATTGACCTTGTTTTGGAGTCGACGGGTAAATTTACCACGAAGACTGGTGCTGAACTCCATTTGAAAGCTGGAGCAAAACAGGTATTGATATCTGCGCCATCAGCTGATAAAGAAGTGCCGATGGTGGTGCTGGGTGTGAATGATGCTGAAATAGATTTGAGTTCGCCTATCCTGTCAAACGCATCCTGTACAACCAATAATGTCGCACCAATGGTGAAAATATTGGACGACAATTGGGGGATTCTGGACGGATACATTACGACGGTTCATTCTATGACCGGTGATCAGAACCTTCATGATTCACCTCATAAAGATTTAAGAAGAGCTCGTGCAGCTTCTGCTTCTATTATTCCTACAAGTACGGGAGCTGCTAAGGCCATCACCAATATATTTCCGCATTTGGAAGGTAAATTGGGGGGGGCTGGAATCAGAGTGCCGGTATTGAATGGGTCATTAACTGATTTTACTTGTATTTTGAAGTTACCAACGACCAAAGAGGAGATTAATGCTGCTTTTAAAAAGGCTTCTGAGAATGAATTAAGTGCGATTGTGGAGTATACCGAAGACCCGATTGTTTCGGTCGATATTTTGGATAATCCGCATTCTTGCATATTTGATGCGCAGTTGACCTCTATTGTTGGTGATCTGGTAAAAGTGGTGGGTTGGTACGACAATGAATCAGGTTATTCTGCCAGGTTGGTTGATTTGGTTCAAAAAATAGCAAAACATCATGATTAAATATATTACAACGGCAGAAACGCTTGATTTGAGAAATCTTGTCTTGCGGAATAATGCTGGACTGGATAAATGTGTTTTTCCGACGGATGAAACTAAGGGAAATTTTCATTTGGGTTGTTTTGTGGGGGATAAATTGGCATCGATAGCTACTTTTTTCCCTGAGGATTGTGAAGGAAAGGGTACTGGAGGCTTTAGATTGCGCGGTATGGCGACGGATCCTGCTTTTTCTGGAAAGGGTTGTGGCTCGGATCTTATAAAATTTGCAATTAATGAGCTGAGATCTGCTAATGCTTCTTATATTTGGTGTCATGCGCGGAGTTCTGCCCTTGGTTTTTATAAAAAACTGGGTTTTGAGGTGATTTCGGAGGAATATGAGGTGCCAGAGATAGGTCCTCATTTTAATATGATTAAAACTATCTCATAACAAACGCGAACCAATCCTAATACAAAACAAAAGATTTAAAATGAAAACAATAGATCAATGCAATTTTAAAGACAAGAAGGCTTTAGTTAGAGTAGATTTTAACGTTCCTTTTGATAGTGATTTTAATATTACTGATGATAAAAGGATGCGTGCGGCATTGCCAACTATTCAAAAAATATTGAATGATGGTGGCGCGGTAATTTTAATGTCTCATTTGGGTAGACCTAAAGGTGGACCAGATGATAAAAACTCTTTAAAGCATATTTTAGGTGATCTTTCGAGAATGCTTGATTTGCAAGTGAAGTTTGCCGACGATTGTATTGGCACTGAAGCAGTAGAAAAGGCAAGGAATCTAATGCCTGGTGAGGTATTGCTTTTAGAGAATTTACGTTTTCATAAAGAAGAAGAAAAAGGAGATCGTGACTTTGCTGGGAAATTAGCAAAGTTAGGTGATGTATATGTAAATGATGCTTTCGGAACAGCGCACCGTGCGCATGCGTCGACAGCTATTGTTGCTGAGTTTTTCCCAACTGAAAAATACTTTGGTTATTTAATGGCGGAAGAATTGAAGAATGCTGAAAAAGTAAATGTAGGTGCTGCTAAGCCTTTTACTGCAATTATGGGTGGCGCGAAAGTGTCAGACAAAATTTTACTGATTGAGAGTTTGTTGGATAAGGTAGATAACTTGATTATTGGTGGTGGTATGGCTTATACTTTTGCAAAGGCTCAAGGTGGTGAAATCGGAACTTCGTTATTAGAAGCCGATAGAATGGCTTTGTGTTTGGAGTTGTTAGAGAAAGCTAAAGCTAAAGGTGTTAATTTGTATTTGCCTTTAGATACGGTTATCGCTGATAAGTTTGATAATGAAGCGAGTAAGGGTACGGTAGATACTGGACAGATTCCTGCTGACTGGATGGGCTTAGATATTGGTCCAAAAACAATTGCTTTGTTTTCTGAAGTGATTTCTAACTCTAAAACATTATTGTGGAATGGCCCAATGGGTGTATTTGAAATGGCCAATTTTGAGCAAGGTACACGTGCTGTCGCGGATGCTGTGGTAGCTGCAACACAGAAAAATGGTGCTTTTTCTTTAATTGGTGGTGGTGATTCGGCTGCGGCGATTGCTAAATTCAATTTAGAAGATAAAGTAAGTTATGTATCTACAGGTGGTGGTGCATTGTTGGAATATATGGAAGGAAAGGAATTGCCTGGTGTTAAGGCGATTAATGATTAAGCAATAAGAACCTTTTTTAGGACAGGCGTTTCGTTTTTTACGAAACGCCTGTTTTTGTTTACCACCGTATTTTCTGCGTTTTTGATGGTTTAAAGGCGGAAAAATATTGGTATGAAATATGTTGATAATTTTTTGTGGTAGAATGTGGTAAAAAGTGGTAGAAATATCTATTTTTACACTACATAAAAAGTGCACATAGAGAAATGGTACAACTATTAGGAGAGTTTGATTGTAAATTAGATGCGAAAGGCCGCTTGATGGTCCCTTCGAGTCTAAAAAAACAATTGCCTAATGTTGAGGATGAGGGACTTGTGATTAACCGGGGCTTTGAGAAGCATTTGGTGATTTATCCCAAAAAAGTTTGGGAAAGCATGGTGGAGGAGATGAGTAAGTTGAACCAATACGAACCAAAAACAAGAGCGTTTATTCGTTATTTTACTCGCGGCGCGACGTCTTTGACGTTGGATGCTGCAGGAAGAGTGAATTTGCCGAAGTCGTTATTGGAGTCGGTGGGCATTGAAATTAGTGATGATCTTGTTTTAGCTTGTCAGTTTGATAAGGTGGAAGTTTGGTCGAAAAAGGCTTATGAAGCCTTGTTTGATGAAGAGCCTGAGAATTTCGCTTTCCTGGCTCAGGAAGTAATGGGAAATAAAAACAGGGGGGAAGATGGAAAATAGTTATCATGTTCCTGTTTTGTTAAAGGAGTGTATGGAAGGCTTAAATATTAAGCCGGATGGCGTGTATGTGGATGTGACTTTTGGTGGAGGTGGACATTCTCGTGAGATCCTTAAAAAATTAGGTAAAGACGGAGTTTTAATTGCGTTTGATCAGGATCCTGATGCGCAAAGAAATAAGATCGATGATCCTCGTTTTCATTTTGTAGATCAGAATTTTGCTTTTCTTAAAAATAACCTGCGTTTGTTGGGTTATAAAGCTGTAGACGGTATTTTAGCTGATTTGGGGGTCTCTTCTCATCAGTTTAATGAGCCGGAGAGGGGTTTTTCTACTCGATTTGATGCTGCGTTGGATATGCGTATGGATAAACAAGGTAAGTTAACAGCTGCTGATGTTTTGAATACGTATACTGAAGATCAGTTGCATAAAATTTTTGGTATTTACGGTGAGGTTAAAAATGCAAAATCTTTAGCTCGGGTTATCGTTACAGGGCGTGTTGATCGACCGGTTTTAACATTGGCAGATTTTAAGGCGGTTGCTGCGGCACATATTCCTAAAGGTAAAGAGCATAAATATATGGCGCAGGTTTTTCAGGCTTTACGCATTGAAGTGAATGCCGAAATGAAAGTGCTGGAAGATTTTCTGTTGCAAACTGCTGATGTGATAAAACCTGGTGGTCGTTTAGTAGTGATGTCATATCATTCATTAGAAGATAGGCCTGTTAAAAATTTCCTTGCAAAGGGAAAGTTTAGAGGTGAGGTGGATAAAGATTTTTTTGGTAACGAGCAAAAACCGTTTAAAGCGATTACGAGGAAAGCTATAGTGGCTGATGAGGCTGAGCTAGAACGTAATAGTCGGTCGCGGAGTGCTAAGTTAAGAGTGGGAGAGCGGATATGAACAACAGGTTTAGGGAGCATCTTGATGAAGAGCCGGAATTAGAGGAAGAGGAGATTGATGTTAAGGTTAAACCTAAGCCTAAACAAAAAGAACCTGAAAGTAGTAATGTTTTTTTTAAAAAGCTATTTACTGAAGGGGTAGTGAGTAAAGAAGCTGCAACGGAGATGTTGCCGTTTTTGATATTTCTTTCGGTTTTATGTATGCTGTACATAGCGAATAGCCATATGGCTGTGAAGAATATCAGGAGTATTGATAAGTTAAATAAAGAAGTAAAAGAGCTGAGTTGGGAATATAAGTCGCTAAAAGCTGATCTGATGTTTAAGAGTAAATTGACGGAAGTAGCAAAAAAAGTAGACACATTAGGGATTAAAGAACTGACTGAGCCACCTAAAAAAATTGTAATAAACAGTAATGAATATCAGAGATAACATCTTATTACGTGTTTATCTGTCCTTCGGGCTGATTGTACTGCTTGCCGTGGCAGTATTGGTCAGACTATGCGATGTACAGTTTGTGGAGGGACATAAATGGCGTGCCATGGCCGATAGTCTCTCTACAAAGTATATCAATATTGAAGCTGCCAGGGGTAATATTTATTCAATAGACGGTAGTTTGCTGGCGACCTCTATTCCTGAGTATGAATTGAGAATGGATTTGTTTGCTGGTGGGATACAGGATAAAGATATTTTTAATGAGAAAGTAGATTCATTGGCGTTTAGTTTGTCTCAGTTTTTTAAGGATAAAACACCTAAAGAGTATTCTCGTTATCTGCGTGCTGCGCGTAGGGATAGTGTTCGTTATTTGTTGATTAAGCGTAAGGTTGGCTATCAGGAATTGAAGACAATCAGGACTTTTCCAATGTTTAATATTGGGAAATATACAGGTGGTTTAATTGCTGTTCAGCAAAATAAAAGGATAAGGCCGTTTAAATTTTTAGCGGCCAGAACCATTGGGTATAAAAACGAGAACGTCCCGAATGGCGTTGGTTTGGAGGGTGCTTTTGGAGAGTATATCAATGGTGAAAGTGGTAAACGATTGGTTCAACGCATTTCGGGTGGTGTTTGGATGCCGGTTAATGATGAGGCTGAAGTAGCACCTAAAGAAGGAGCAGATATCATATCTACGATTGATATTAATATGCAGGATCTTGTACAAACAGCACTGGAAAAGCAGTTGAAAATTAGCGATGCTGATTATGGTACGGTTATTTTGATGGAGGTTACTACCGGAGAGGTTAGGGCTGTGGCCAATTATACCAGGGTGAGTGAGGGTGTTTATGAGGAACAATTTAATTATGCTATAGGCGGTAGTCAGGACCCAGGTTCAACCTTTAAGCTGGCTTCTTATATGGCTTTGCTTGAAGATAAAAAAGTGGATACAAATACACTGGTGTCTACTGGTGATGGTACTTATAGGATTCCTGGGCATACCATTAAGGATTCGCATGGTGGAATAGGTACGGTTACAGTGATGAAGGCTTTTGAGCAATCGGCAAATACGGCAATTGCTAAGTTGGTAAATATGCATTATCAAGATAATCCATCTCAGTTTACGGATCACTTGTATGATATTCATATGAATGAGAGGTTAGGTTTGCAGATTCCAGGTGAAACAAAACCTGTGATCAAGAATCCGAAGTTTAAAAGTTGGAACAAGAATATGACCTTGCCGCAAATGGCTTATGGATACGAAATGCAGATTACGCCATTGCAGATGTTGGCATTCTATAATGCGGTTGCCAATGATGGGAAATACATTGCGCCACTTTTTGTAAAAGAGATTAGACGTTTGGGTAATCCAATAGAGCAGTATGAGGCAAGAGTGATTTCGGATCGCATTAGTTCTGAAAAAACAATTAAAAAGTTGCAAGCGATGTTAGAGTCGGTTGTGACTAAGGGCACTGGTAAATTGATGGGCTCTCCATTGTATAGGGTTGCCGGAAAAACGGGTACTGCTCAGGTCGCTGATGGACGTAGAGGTTATAAAGGTAAGCGAAGTTATCAGGCTTCGTTTTGTGGGTATTTTCCTGCCGATAAACCTAAGTATTCTATTATGGTTTCTATCAACGGGCCTAAAAATGGGTATTACGGTGCAACGGTTGCTGGTCCGGTATTTAAAGAAATAGCGGATCGTATTTACGCGAGTGATATGGAAATGTATAATAACATTACAGCGCATTTTGTTGGTAATACCATTAATCCGGAAGCTAAAGCTGGTCAGAGTAAAGCGGTTAAAAGGGTGTATAATGCTTTGGGGGTTAAAGCTTTGTATGCTGCTAAATCGGATTACTTTAATAGTGTTGATACTAGTAATGGTATTGTTTACGAAGAATTTAACTTGGTAAAAGGAGTGATGCCTGATGTGAGTGGGATGGGCTTAAAAGATGCTTTATATCTTTTGGGTAATGCTGGCTTAAAAGCCAGGGTGAAAGGTAGTGGAAAGGTTGTGAATCAATCTATCGCTGCTGGAAGTAAAATAGGAAAAGGTTTATCAGTACAAATAGATTTACAATAAGATGCAGCTGCAGGAAATTTTATATGGAATAGCAATAACTAATCTGGTTGGGAATACCAATAAGGAGGTTGGTGCTTTGGTATTTGATTCTCGTCAGGTGAAAAAGGATGATGTGTTTTTTGCAATGAAAGGCACTTTGTCTGACGGTCATGCTTACATCAATAGCGTGGTAAGCGCGGGTGTTTCTGTAGTGGTTTGCGAACAGATTCCTGAGGAAACTGTTGCTGAGGTAACTTACATTCAGGTGGCCGATAGTTCGGTGGCGCTTGGTAAAATGGCGGCGAATTTCTATGGCAATCCTTCTGCTAAATTGCAGTTGGTTGGTATCACAGGTACGAATGGTAAGACAACCATAGCTACCTTATTGTTTAAGTTGTTTCGTGAGTTGGGTTATAAAGTTGGTCTGATTTCGACGGTTGAGAATCATGTTAATGATCGTGTGATTGGGGCAACGCATACCACTCCTAATCCGATAGCATTGAATGTGCTTTTGCAGGATATGGTTGATGCGGGTTGTGATTACTGTTTTATGGAAGTGAGCTCACATGCTGTTGTTCAGCATAGAATAGAGGGCTTAAGTTTTGCTGGTGGTGTGTTTTCTAACATTACACATGATCACCTGGATTTTCATAAAACGTTTGATAATTATATCAAAGCGAAGAAAGCATTTTTTGACGTGTTGCCATCTTCGGCTTTTGCCTTAACCAATCTGGATGATAAAAATGGGATGGTTATGCTGCAGAATACGAAGGCAGTGAAAAAGACTTATGCCTTAAAGCAGCTTGCGGATTTTAAAGCTAATATTATTGAAAATAGTTTTAATGGTTTGCATCTGAATATTGATCACGCTGATGTTTTCTTTAAGCTGGTGGGTTCATTTAATGCTTATAATTTATTGGCAGTTTATGGTACCGCAATGTTACTTGATCAGGATCAACTGACGGTGTTGACTACTTTGACTAGTTTGACTGGTGCTGAGGGGCGGTTTGATTATATGACTGCTAACGGTATTATCGGAATTGTGGATTATGCGCATACGCCTGATGCTGTTCAGAACGTATTGAGTACGATACACGACATTAGAAAGGGAACGGAGCAGGTGATTACCATTATAGGTTGTGGCGGGGATAGGGATAAAACCAAACGTCCGATTATGGCTCAGGTAGCTTGTGATTGGAGTGATAAGGTAATTCTGACTTCGGACAATCCAAGGACTGAAAATCCGCAAACGATAGTAGAGGAGATGGAAAAGGGGGTTTCTCCAACAAATAGGCGTAAAACTTTGAGTATAGTAGATAGAAGAGAGGCAATTAAAACGGCTTGCCATTTGGCTAAGCCGGGGGATATTATTGTGCTTGCAGGTAAGGGGCACGAAAAGTATCAGGAAATAAATGGGGTGAGATATCATTTTGATGATAAGGAAGTATTAATGGAACAATTAAACTTGATCAGCTAATGTTATATTATTTATTTGAATACCTGAACCAGCATTATGATTTTCCTGGATTGAGATTGTTTCAATACATCACTTTCCGTACTTCTTTGGCGGTTATCCTTTCGCTGATCATTACTACTGTTTATGGTAGAAGGCTGATCAATTATCTACATAAAATGCAGGTTGGAGAGACCGTAAGGAATCTTGGATTGGAAGGCCAGATGCAGAAACAAGGTACACCTACGATGGGTGGTATCATCATTCTGCTCGGTATTTTGCTGCCAACATTGTTGCTAGCCAACTTAACCAATATCTATGTGATTTTGATGCTCATCACTACTGTTTGGATGGGTGCTGTTGGATTTTTGGATGACTACATCAAAGTATTTAAGAAGAATAAAGAAGGGTTAGCTGGTAGGTTTAAAATTGTTGGACAGGTTGGTCTTGGCTTAATTATAGGTTGCACGATGTATTACCATCCGAATATTGTGGTTAGGCAAACGGTGGAAGAAGTTGGTGTTGCTAAAGCTGCTACAGCTCCAATGGTTTTAAGACAAAAGGGGGAGAGCTTTTATTATACTCAGGATGTGAAATCTACTTTGACTAACGTTCCTTTTTATAAAAATAATGAATTTGATTATGCCAAAGTGCTTAAGTTTTTAGGCGATGGTTATGAGAAATATGCGGCCTTGGTTTTCATTTTTATCACTGTCATAATTATTGCGGGGGTATCTAATGGGGCGAATATTACTGACGGAATCGATGGCTTAGCAACGGGGACGTCTGCGATTATAGGAATTACACTTGGATTGTTAGCTTATGTATCTGGTAATACAGTAATTGCCGACTACCTCAATATTATGTACATCCCAAATTCGGGTGAGCTGATGATTTTTGCGGGTGCCTTTGTTGGGGCTTGCGTAGGGTTTTTATGGTACAACTCTTATCCGGCCCAGGTATTTATGGGGGATACAGGAAGTTTGGCTATTGGTGGAATCATTGCGGCGTTTGCCATTATGATTAGAAAGGAATTGCTGATTCCTGTTTTATGCGGTGTTTTCTTAATTGAGATTTTATCTGTGATGATTCAGGTATCTTATTTTAAGTACACCAAGAAACGGTTTGGCGAAGGCAGAAGGATTTTCCTAATGTCTCCTTTGCATCACCATTACCAGAAGAAAGGATATCATGAAGCTAAGATTGTAACTAGATTCTGGATCATTAGCATATTGTTAGCGATCATTACCATCATCACCTTAAAATTAAGATAATGGAGAAGCAGAGGATCGCAATTTTAGGTGGTGGAGAAAGTGGTGTAGGTGCAGCAATGCTAGCGCAGAAGCAAGGTTTTGACGTGTTTTTGTCTGATTTCGGTACAATTCCTACGCAATATAAAGAAAAGTTGCAGGAGCTAAATATTCCTTTTGAAGAGCATACGCACAGTCGGGCGGAAATTCTTAAAGCTGTTGAGGTGATTAAGAGTCCGGGGATACCTGATACTGCGGGGATCATTAAAGAAATTAAAGCGAAGCAGATCCCGGTAGTGTCTGAAATTGAATTTGCCAAACGCTATACTAATGCAAAAACCATTTGTATCACTGGTTCTAATGGTAAGACAACGACAACAATGTTGACTTATCATGTTTTGAAGAATGCAGGTTTGAACATTGGGTTGGCAGGTAACATCGGGCAGAGTTTTGCTGCGCAGGTGGCTACATCGGATTTTGATTGGTACGTATTGGAAATATCCAGCTTTATGTTGGATGATATGTATGATTTTAAAGCTGATATAGCTGTTTTATTAAATATAACACCTGATCATTTAGATCGCTATGATTATAAACTGGACAATTACGCCGCATCAAAAATGCGTATTGTTCAAAATCAGAGCAGTGATGATATTTTTATCTACTGTGCTGATGACGAAGAGACTTTAAAAGCGTTGAAAAATGCTAAAGTCAATTCAAAAAAATATCCTTTTTCAATTCGAAAGAAGATTGAAGAAGGCGCATACCTTGAAGACAACAACATACACATCAACATAAACCTAAACGATCCATTAATCATGTCTATTACAGAATTAGCCTTACAAGGAAAGCACAATATTTATAACTCTATGGCATCTGGCATAGTGGCTAAGGTATTAGAGATTAGAAATAGTTCTATACGTGAGAGTATGGGTGATTTTAGAAACATTGAACATAGGTTAGAGCATGTTGCCAAAATTTCTGGAGTTGATTACATCAATGATTCTAAGGCTACCAATGTGAACTCTACCTGGTATGCATTGGAAAGTGTTGGCGCTGATGTGATCTTAATTATGGGTGGTGTTGATAAAGGTAATGATTATGACATGCTGAAAGATATGGTGCGCCAGAAGGTTAAGGCGATTGTATGTTTAGGTAAAGATAATAAACGGATTCATGAAGCTTTTGAAGATGATGTGGAGATTATTGTAAACACATTCTCTGCACACGAGGCGGTTCAGGTAGCTTATCATCTGGCAAAAAAGGGAAACACAGTATTGTTGTCTCCGGCATGTGCCAGTTTTGATTTGTTTAAGAACTATGAAGACCGTGGTAACCAATTTAAGGCTGCTGTTAAAGAATTGTAATTATGACTGCGATAAATAAGCTTTTAGATAAAACAAAAGGAGATCGCTGGATTTGGCTGATCATTATCCTTTTGTCGCTAATTTCTATACTTACCGTTTACAGTGCGACCGGAACTTATGCTTATAAGACGGGTAAAACTGTAGAGAAGATCTTGCTAACCAAGCACTTGATCTTTGTGGTGATGGGGATTGGTATGATCTATATTGCGCATTTATTGGACTATAAATATTATGCAGGGATTTCCAAGGTTTTAATGATCATTACGATTCCCCTCTTGTTTTATACAGCTGTTTTTGGTGCAAATATTAACGATGCATCTCGCTGGGTAAAGATTCCTTTGATTGGTTTAACCTTTCAGACTTCAGATTTAGCCAAAATTGCCCTGATTACTTTCCTGGCCAGGATGCTGACTAAGAAACAAGAGAATATTAAGGATGTTAGAAAAGCATTTATACCGATCATGGGTTCTGTGTGTGCGGTATTTGTGTTAATCGCCTGGGCCAATTTATCTACAGCTATTATGCTGTTTGGGGTAAGTATTTTGCTGCTGATTATTGGAAGGATCAGTATTAAGCAGATTAGTATGGTGTGTGCAGGTGGTGCAATATTGTTGCTATTTATTGTGTTTTTAGGACCAAGGGCTGCGACGTATAAATCCAGGGTAAATTCATTTTTACATCCTGAGTTGCAACATTCTGATAAGACTTACCAGGCTGATCAATCGAAAATTGCATTGGCAACTGGTGGGGTATTTGGTAAGGGCCCTGGGAATAGTACTCAGCGTAACTTTTTACCACACCCATATTCGGATTTTATTTTTGCAATTATAGTAGAAGAATATGGATTAATGGGGGCGATGACAGTGATGTTATTGTATCTCGTTTTGCTTTACCGATGCGTGCGAATTGTAACCCAAAGCCCGAAGGCTTTCGGGGCTTTGCTGGCTGCAGGGTTAAGCTTTAGTTTAACGATACAGGCGTTTGCCAACATGGCGGTAGCTGTTGGTTTAGGTCCTGTTACAGGTGTTCCATTACCATTGGTAAGTATGGGTGGAACGTCGATGATATTTACAAGTATTGCCTTTGGTATTATATTGAGCGTAAGCAGAGACGTAGAAGAGCAGGGGAGTAAAAAAGTAATTGTTGGTGAAATACCTGCAATGGCATAAAAATAGAAAGATGAGACCAACAAGGATAATTATTTCAGGAGGCGGTACTGGCGGACATATATTTCCAGCCATATCGATAGCTAATGCGCTAAGGCGTATGGAGCCTGGCTGTGAAATCTTATTTGTTGGGGCAAATGGTAGGATGGAAATGGATAAAGTTCCAGCTGCCGGATATAAAATTATTGGTTTAAACATCAGTGGTATACAACGAGGTTCTATTGTAAAGAATTTAGGTTTGCCGTTTAAACTGCTTGGAAGCATGCGCAAAGCCTTGCAGATCATTGCTGATTTTAAACCGGATGTAGTAGTTGGGGTTGGTGGATATGCATCTGGACCAATTCTGTTTGCTGCATCATTAAAGAATATTCCATACCTGATACAAGAGCAAAATTCTTATGCAGGTATGACCAATAAGTGGCTGGGTAGAAAAGCAGCTAAGGTTTGTGTTGCATTTGATGGAATGGAACAATTTTTTCCTGCTGATAAGTTACTTAAAACTGGTAATCCGGTAAGAAAAGATGTGGTTGATGTTTTGAACAAGCATTATGCCGGTGCTGAATTACTAAAGCTTGATCCATTGAAGAAAACGATATTGGTGACAGGTGGAAGTTTAGGTGCTGGGACATTAAACAAGAGTATTGAAAAACATATTCTTGATTTTATTGATGCTGATGTACAATTGATCTGGCAAACTGGTAAATATTATTACAAAGGAATTGTTGAGCGTTTGGGACTTGATTTTAATCCTAATGTTCGGATTTTGGAGTTTTTGAATAAAATGGATTTGGCTTATGCTGCCGCTGATGTGATTATCTCACGGGCAGGTGCAGGAACAATTGCTGAATTGTGCATGATTAAAAAGCCGGTTATACTGGTTCCTTCGCCAAATGTGGCTGAAGATCATCAGACAAAGAATGCATTGGCATTGGTGAAAAACAATGCGGCTTTGATGATTGTAGATCAGTCGGCTGAGGACATTCTCGTGAAAGAGGCTTTGAGTTTATTGAATGACAAAGAACGAAGTTCAATTTATGCTGATAATATAGGTAAAATGGCTTTACCTGATGCTGATCAAGTGATTGCAGCAGAGGTAATGTTATTAGCAGGAAGGGGGGCAAATAGCTAATGGAACTGAATAATATACAACGTGTTTATTTTGTTGGTATTGGTGGTATTGGAATGAGTGCCATTGCTCGCTATTTTGCTAAACGTGGCTGTGTTGTTTGTGGTTATGATAAAACGCGAACCAACTTGACTGTCGCTTTAGAGCAGGAGGGTATTCTGGTTTCTTATATGGATGACGAATCGGTTTTACCAGTTACATTCCATGAGAAGAATAAGGATACGTTGATTGTATATACACCGGCGATTCCTAAAAATTCAGAGATCTTAAATTATTTTAAGGACAATGGTTTTATTTTGAAGAAACGTTCTGAGGTTCTGGGCATCATTAGTAAAGGCCAGTTTTGTATTGCTGTTGCGGGTACGCATGGCAAAACAACAACATCGTCCATTGTAGCGCATGTTTTAATTGCAAGTGGCTATGGTTGTACTGCTTTTTTAGGTGGGATAGCTTCGAATTACAATAGCAATTTCATTATTGGAGATAACAATGTAGTTGTTGTTGAAGCTGATGAATATGATCGTTCATTTTTGACGCTTCATCCGGATATATCCGTGGTTACTTCGATGGATGCTGATCATTTAGATATTTATGGTGATGCAGGTCATTTAGAAGAATCGTTTAAGATGTTTGCCGGACAACTGAAACCAGGTGGAACTTTGTTTGTTAAAAATGGACTCCCTTTAGCGAATGGTGTAAGTTATAGCGTTGGGATGTCTTCTCAAATTAAAGGGCAGAATATTAGGGTTGAAGGTTCGAGGTTTGTGTTTGATTATGTGGATGCAGATGTAACTATTACTGATATCCAGCTAATGTTGCCAGGCAAGCATAATGTTGAAAATGCGATAGCTGCAATTGCTGTTGCACTTAAACTTGGTATAGATGCTCAAAAGATTAAGGAAGCGATTGGTTCTTTTAAAGGAGTTAAAAGAAGATTCGAATATATAGTAAACACATCTGATCACATTTATATCGATGATTATGCGCATCATCCTGAAGAGCTTCGTGCGTGTTTTGATGCGGTTAGACAGTTGTATCCTGATAAAAAATTAACAGTAATTTTTCAGCCGCACCTGTTTACACGTACCCGTGATTTTGCGGATGATTTTGCAAAAGTTTTAAGTACAGCTGATCATTTGCTGTTGCTGGAGATTTATCCTGCTCGTGAATTGCCTCTTGTGGGTGTGAATTCGCAAATGTTGCTGGATAAGATTTCACTGAAAGATAAAGAGCTATGTGGGAAAGATTTAGTGTCTGCCTACATAGAAAACAATAAGCCTGAGTTACTTTTAACTGTAGGGGCTGGAGATATAGATACATTGATACAACCACTTAAAGCCATTTTGACTCATGCTTAAAAGGATTAATTGGAAACCAATTTTTAAATGTTTTGCCTGGATTGTTTGTCTGGCCGGCTTGGTCGTGCTGATGAGTTTCGTTGACGGCAAAAAGAAAAAATTGGTTTGTACCAATGTTAAAATCCTGATTCCGGGAGCGGATAATTTTATAGAGCGGGAAGAGGTTGATGCAATTTTAAAACAGAGTCAGGGGGCGTTAATTGGCCAGAACCTGGCAGGTATCAACTTGCAGCGTATTGAGAAGAACATCATCGCCAATCCATACATTGCTTATGCTACGGTATATGCTGACATGAATGGGGTGATTCAGATAGAAATTAAACAAAGGCAGCCTATTTTGAGGGTGATTAATTCTGCAGGACAGGATTACTATATAGATAGTAATGGATTAAAAATGCCTGTTTCACCCAATTTTACGGCTAATGTTTTGGCTGCAAATGGCGATATAATGGAACACTTTAGCGGAAAAGTAGATACGCTAATTAGCAAGTTGGCTGTAGATTTGTATAAGGTAGCTTTATACGTTAAACAGGATACATTATGGGACGCTCAGATTGAGCAATTGTATGTGAATAATGCTAAAGATATCGAGTTGATTCCAAGGGTAGGTAATCACCGTATTATTTTAGGTACGGCTGATTCACTGGAAACCAAGATGACAAACCTGCTTGCTTTTTACAAGAAAGCGATACCAAAAGTAGGCTGGAACACTTATAAGACCATCAATGTAAAATACATTAATCAGGTTGTTTGTGAAAAGAACAAGATAGATTCCTTAACCGGCGAGGTGATTAAGGATCGTGGAACAGATACTGCCAAACAGAGCAGAAAACTCGTTGATTCTGTTGTCCGAAAGCAAATTGCAACGGATATACAGAGTGAAGGGGGTAGTGAAAAAGAAAAAGATAAAAAGATACCAGGAAAAACAAGTAATAAACTCAACAAATCGATATAGTTATGGGCAAAGAAAAATCTACCATTCAATCTCCAATAGTAGTCGGATTAGACATCGGTACTACTAAGATCTGTGTGATCGTTGGTCGTAGAACACAGCATGGAAAAATAGAAGTTTTAGGAATAGGAAAAGCAGAATCGGCGGGGGTTACTCGTGGTGTTGTTTCTAATATTCAGAAAACTGTACAAGGGATATCGCAAGCAGTTGAATTGGCAAGTGGGCAATCAAATGTTGAAATCCGCGTTGTGAATGTAGGTATTGCAGGACAGCATATCAAAAGTTTGCAACATAGAGGTATTTTAACTCGTCGCGAGCTAAATACTGAGATTGGAAAAAAAGATATCGATAAATTAATTGATGATATGTTTAAACTGGTTATGCCCCCAGGAGAAGAAATCATCCATGTTTTACCGCAGGAATTTACAATCGACAATGAGCCGGGTGTAAAAGATCCGATTGGTATGGCTGGTGTACGCCTTGAGGCTAACTTCCATATCATTTCTGGTCAGGTAACTGCTGTGAAAAACATCATGAGATGCGTAACCAATGCTGGGTTACAAACTCAGGAATTAATTTTAGAACCCCTGGCTTCTTCAGAATCGGTGTTGAGTGACGAAGAAAAAGAAGCTGGTATTGCCCTGGTTGATATTGGTGGTGGTACTACAGATATTGCTATTTTCCATGAAGGTATCATCCGTCATACGGCAGTTATTCCGTTTGGAGGTAATAGTGTTACAGAAGATATCCGTGAGGGCTGCTCTGTAATGAGAAATCAGGCTGAGCTATTAAAGACCCGTTTTGGATCGGCCCTGGCAGAAGAAAATAAAGAAAATGAAATTATTTGCGTTCCTGGATTAAGAGGAAGGGAGCCTAAAGAGATTTCTGTTAAGAACCTTGCTTATGTAATCCAGGCCCGTATGGAAGAAATCATTGAGCATGTGTATTACGAAATCAAATCATCAGGTTATGAGAAAAAGCTGATTGGTGGAGTAGTGATTACTGGTGGTGGTGCTTTATTGAAACACCTGTCTCAATTGGTAGAGTATGTAACTGGTTTAGATTGCCGCGTTGGTTATCCGAATGAGCATTTGTCTAAGTATGAAGACATGCAGAAAACCATTTATGATGATTTGAAAAGTCCAATGTATGCAACCAGTGTTGGTTTGTTGATCAAGGGTATCCAAAAAGCTGAAGAGTTATTAGAGGAGATGAAACAACCTGGTGTTTTTGTGGAAAAGGCTAAAGAAGTTAAAGAAAAAACGAAGCGTTCGGGTGGTGGATTGTTTGATAAACTCCTTGCTAAGACAAAGGATTTTATCAAAGATGATATGAATGTGAGTGACGAAGATTATATAAAACCGTAATATTTATCCACAATGACTAACTTTTCCACATTATCAACATTTGTGGAAAACGCCTGTTAAAAAAGTGTTAATATTACATAGAGAGATGAACAGGTAAAACGAATTTTTAAATAACTGATTCATAAAGATATGCAGTTCGAAATGTTAAAAGATAAGTCATCAATCATCAAGGTAATTGGTGTTGGTGGCGGTGGTGGTAATGCGGTAAACCATATGTACCGTCAAGGAATTACTGGTGTAGACTTTATTATTTGTAATACAGATGCCCAGGCTTTGGAGTTTAGTCCTATTCCTAATAAGGTTCAGTTGGGTGCCAGTCTTACCGAAGGTATGGGTGCAGGCTCAATTCCCGAAGTTGGGAAAAATTCGGCTATAGAGAATATAGACGACATCAAGCAGATGCTTGGTAGCACAACAAAAATGTTATTCATAACTGCTGGTATGGGTGGTGGAACCGGAACAGGCGCCAGTCCTATTATTGCCAAAGCAGCGAAAGAACTTGACATTTTAACTGTTGCCATCGTAACTACGCCTTTTGCTTTTGAAGGTAAGAGACGGAAGATGCAAGCAAATGATGGTTTGGATGAACTGAAAAAATATGTCGATTCCTATTTAGTGATATCTAACGATCGCTTGCGCGAAATCTTTGGTAACCTTACTTTAGGTTCTGCATTCTCTCAGGCTGATGATATTTTAACAACTGCTGCAAAAGGCATTGCAGAGATTATTACTGTTCCTGGATACATCAACGTGGATTTTAAAGATGTACGTACTGTTATGAAAGATAGCGGTGTATCTATAATGGGTAGTTTTGCTTGTGATGGTGAGAACAGAGCTTTGAATGCAGTTGAGGGTGCTTTAGCTTCTCCATTGTTGAAAGATAACGAGATCGAAGGAGCAAGGTATATCTTGTTAAATATAAGTTCTGGCCTACGTGAAGTAACCATGGACGAGGTAACTATTATTACGGATTACATTCAGGAAAAAGCTGGTCTTTCTGCTGATTTGATCTGGGGTAATTGTATCGATGAAAGTCTTGAAGACAAATTATCGGTTACCATTATTGCAACTGGTTTCCAAACTACTGAGCAACGTGACGAAGAGAAAAAGAATGTAAAAAAGATCTCTTTGCTTACGCCTGAAGAGGCTCCGTTGGTTAGACCGGTTGAGCCTGTAAATTCATTTATAGAGCCTAAAGCTCCGGTTTATACGAACGAACCGGTAATGAAGGCCAAAGAAGAAATTAAACAATCCGATCTTTTTGCAGATTTGTTTAATCCAAACAAGAGCAGAAATGCTGAAGAGCCAGCCAATACAGTTGTAAGGCATACTTTGATTGAAGAGGAAACTCCCTTTGTAGAGACTCCAAAGGATTCTGGTTTTGAATTTGAGATTAAAGTTGCAGAGACTGATTTTGTGTTCGAAAAACCAACAACTGTTTTTAATAATGACATCGTTCCTCAAAGGGAAGAGATTATTGAAGCAGGTGCTGATGACGATAAAAATGATGAGTCGATCGAAGATCAATTAAAGAAATCTAAGGAGAGAATTCTTAGATTGAAAGATTTGAGCATGAAACTAAGAACCAGCAATGGTTTGCAGGAACTAGAAAACGAACCTGCATATAAACGTAAGCAAATGCAATTGCAGCAGGTTCAACATTCTTCGGAGTCTCAGGTATCTAGATTTACTTTAAGTAACGACGAAGATGGATCTACTGAGATCAGACCAAATAACTCTTTCCTTCACGATAATGTTGATTAATTTAACCTAATCGGAATACCAAAAAGCCTTAGCAATTTTTGCTAAGGCTTTTTGGTATCAATATATTATGCTTGTGTAAGTAATGCGTCATAGAATGTCAATTATTTTATATCAGCTATATTAACCATAACTTTGTAAAAAAATAATAACTTAAAATACATATAACATTGGATATTTTTGAAAAGATAGCGAAACACATGGGGCCCCTTGGTCAACATCACAAATGGTCTCATGGATATTTCTCATTTCCTAAATTAGAAGGCGATATAGCTCCCCATATGAATTTTCGTGGTAAAGAGCATTTGGTTTGGAGTTTGAATAATTATTTGGGGTTAGCCAATCACCCGGAAGTACGAAAGGCAGATGCACAGGGGGCAGCGGATTTTGGTATGGCTTATCCTATGGGTGCCAGAATGATGTCTGGTAACTCTAAATACCATGAGCAATTGGAGCAGGAGCTTGCAGCATTTGTAGGTAAACCAGATGCGTTTCTTTTAAACTTTGGCTATCAGGGCATGGTTTCTATTATCGATAGTTTGGTAGATAGAAATGATGTAATTGTATATGATGCAGAATCTCATGCTTGTATTATTGATGGTTTACGCCTGCATATGGGTAAACGTTTTGTTTATAAGCATAATGATATAGATAGTGCTCGCAAACAACTGGAAAGAGCTACTAAATTGGTAGAGCAGAGTGGTGGTGGTATATTGGTGATCACCGAAGGTGTTTTTGGAATGTCGGGTGCTCAGGGAAAATTGAAAGAACTTGTTGATTTAAAAAAGGACTTCAATTTCCGGTTATTAATTGATGATGCGCATGGCTTTGGTACCATGGGCCCTACAGGTGCCGGTACACATGAAGCGCAAGATTGTATTGATGGGGTAGATGTTTATTTTGGTACTTTCGCAAAGTCGATGGCCGGAATAGGTGCCTTTGTCGCGTCGACTGAAGAAATGACTAACTTTTTCAGGTATAATATGCGTTCTCAGACCTTTGCTAAGGCATTGCCAATGCCAATGGTTATCGGTTTGTTAAAACGACTGGAATTGCTTAAAAACAACTCTGAATTAAGAGATAAATTATGGAATGTAGCTACCACTCTTCAAAAGGGGTTAAGAGACCGTGGTTTTGATCTGGGAGTTACCAATACAATGGTTACACCTGTTTTCTTAAAAGGTGAGTTGTTGGAAGCTACAGCACTAACAATGGATCTTCGTGAGAACTATGGCATATTCTGTTCAATTGTGGTTTATCCGGTTATCCCTAAGGGACTAATTGAGTTGAGGTTGATTCCTACTGCTGTTCACACAATCGAAGATGTACAGCGTACGCTAGATGCTTTTAGTGAAGTGTCAGATAAATTGAAAAGTGGGTATTATAAAGAAAATCAGTTTTCAATAGCTTAATATTTAACAAAATAAAAACCACCTTTATGTACGCATAAAGGTGGTTTTTTATTTCTTTTATTTCGTATTCTGCTGTTATTCAGGTGTTTGATTGGTTCGAAAGCGTGATAATTGTTTATAAACCTGCATAATGTGGAAAAAAAGAGGGTTTTCGCATGTTTATTTGTTATTGCAAAAATTCTTTTATTAAAATAAACATCTTACTTTAGTAAGAGAGTATTAATCAAAACCTTAATAAACTAAAGAAGCGAATTAACGATGAAAAAATTTAATGAAGTAAAGGAACTTGTTGCAACCTTAGAGGCTGACGCAGACAAATTCTACAACAAAGCAAACAGTGCTGCTGGAACTCGTGTACGTAAAGGTATGCAAGATCTTAAAAACCTAGCTCAAGCTATCCGTTTAGAGGTTCAGGACACTAAAAACAAGGCTTAATTAGCTTTATTGTATCGAAAAAAAAGCGTCTCGGGATTTCGAGACGCTTTTTTTATGCGGTAAGCTTATTAGTTTCAGCTATAATTGCTTTTCTAAGCGTATCAGAGACTTTTACAAGCGGCAAACGAACATGGTCATCACATATGCCCAAATGTTTTAACGCGGCCTTTACGCCTGCAGGATTGCCTTCTGCGAACATCATTCTTGTGATTTCGATTAAACTTAAGTGCTTTGGCTGTGCAGCAGCATAATCACCATTAAGTGATAACCTGATCATATCAGACAATTGTTTCGGGAAAGCATTTCCAATAACAGAAATAACTCCAACAGCTCCTAATGAGATCATAGGCATAGCAACTGGATCATCTCCGGAGATCAGTAAGAAATCAGCAGGTTTATCACGCATGATCTGGTTAAACTGATCAAAATTGCCAGAAGCTTCTTTGGTGCCAATGATGTTTTTGAAGTCGCTAGCTAATCTACATGTAGTCTCAGGACTTACATTACTTGCAGTACGTCCAGGTACATTGTAAAGAAAAATAGGCAATGAGCTACTTTCGCTGATGGCTTTATAATGTTGATATATTCCTTCTTGTGTTGGTTTATTGTAATATGGGCTAGCAGATAATATGGCATCGTAACCATTAACCTCGAAAGTTTTAATGCTGTTTGCTACTTCAGCAGTGTCATTGCCACCAATACCGGCAACCAATGGCAAGCGGCTATTATTAACTTCGGCAGTAAATTCCCATATCTTCTGCTTATCTTCTTTATTTAGTGTTGAGGCCTCTCCTGTAGTACCTAATGATACCAGATATTCAACCTTTCCTTCAATTAAGTGGTTGATGAGTCTTTTTAACCCATCGTAATCTACCGTTCCATCTGCATTAAAAGGCGTAACTATTGCTACCCCTGTTCCGTGAAATTTGTTCATTTTTTATTCTTTACTTCAATAGCTCTAATAAATCATCCTCTGAAATAAGCGGTACGTTTAATTTTTTTGCTTTTTCTAATTTGGATGGTCCCATATTATCTCCGGCAACAAGATAATTAAGTTTCGCAGAGATGCCGCTTAATATCTTACCACCATTACTTTCAATCATGTTTTTGAGCTCTTCTCTGCTATAGTTTTCAAAAACGCCTGAAATTACGAATGTTTTTCCAGTTAACTTATCACTTTGTAATGTAATTTCATTTTCTACTGCTTCAAGCTGCAAACCATAGGCCTTTAAAAGCGCTATTTGCTGTATATGTTCAGGTTTTCCGAAATATTCAATAATGCTTTCAGCAATACGTTGACCTATTTCGTCAATGCTTACCAGTTCCTCCAGGCTAGCTGAAGCCAGATTGTCGATATTTTTTGTGCCGAAAGCTAGTTTTTTTGCAACAGTTTCACCTACATATCTGATGCCGAGTCCGAATAAGACTTTCTCGAAAGGCATTAGTTTGGAAAGTTCAATGCCCTTTAGCATGTTCTCAATGGATTTTTCGCCAAAGCGCTCCAAGGTTTTTAAATCTTCGGCTTTTTCATGTAAGGTATATAGATCACTGATGTGATTAACCAGTCCACGCTGATAGAATGTTTCAATCGTCTCGTCGCCTAATCCATCAATATTCATTGCTTTTCTACCAATGAAATGTTGGATTTTTCCAACTATTTGTGGTGGGCAGGCCTCATCATTTGGACAGTAAAATGCTACTTCACCTTCTTTTCTGATCAATGGCGTGTTGCACTCCGGGCATATTGTTGGGTAAATAACAGGTACAGCTCCCGCTTTACGTTTATCGAGGTTTACACTAATAATTTTTGGAATAATCTCACCGCCTTTTTCAACAAAAACACTGTCGCCTTCGTGCAAATCCAGGCGCTCTATTTCATTGGCATTGTGTAGTGTTGCTCTTTTTACTGTTGTCCCCGCAAGTTGTACTGGTTTTAGGTTGGCAACTGGGGTTACCGCTCCGGTTCGGCCTACCTGATAGGTAACCTTTTCCAGAATTGTTTCCACTTCCTGTGCTTTGTATTTGTAAGAAATAGCCCAACGTGGAGATTTCGCTGTAAAGCCCAATTCTTGTTGTTGCGCGTAGCTATTTACTTTAATCACGATTCCATCAATGTCGTACGACAATTTGAAGCGTTCATTTTCCCAATGCTGGATAAATGCCAATACCGAATCAATGTTATTAGTTAGTTTAGTATGTTCACATACATTAAAACCCCATTTTTTTAAAGTTTGTAGACTTTCCCAATGTGTTTTAAAGTAGTCCTTGTCTGTATTTAATGAGTAGAGAAAACAATCCAATGGACGCTTTGCTACTTCTGCTGAATCCTGCATTTTAACAGTGCCAGCGGCAAAGTTTCTAGGGTTGGCATATTGTACTTCTCCTAATTCTTCGCGTTCTCTATTTAATCGCTCAAAAGCAGCCCGGTGCATAAATATTTCACCTCTAATTTCAAATAAGGGTGGTACGTCCTTAGCCTTTAATTGATGCGGAATGGTCTGTATTGTTTTAACATTTGTGGTCACATCATCACCTTGAGTGCCGTCGCCACGTGTTACTGCTCTTACGAGTTTAGAACCGTCGTAAGTTAAACTAATGGATAATCCATCAAACTTTAGTTCACATACATATTCAAAGTTTTCACCTATTGCTTTTTTTATTCGCTCATCAAAATCCCTTAAATCCTGTTCGCTATAGGTATTGCCCAATGATAGCATTGGCCATTTGTGCTTTACAGTAGTAAAGGTTTTCGTAATTTCTCCACCTACCTTTTGTGTAGGGGAGTTGGGGTCGGCAAATTCAGGATGTGCCAGTTCTAGTTGATGTAGCTCTTCTAATTTTTGATCAAAAGTATAATCAGCAATGGTAGGCATAGCCAACACATAATAATTGTAACTGTGCTGGTTAAGCTCCTTAACCAACGCTTCCATTTTGTCTTTTACCTTTAATATTGACATAGTCTGCGAAGATACAAATTAGCTATAGTAGCTGATTTAGATTTGAAGAATTTTTTACCTGGTTTTTAGCTGTTCTTCAATGTCCTTAAAAATGGATGGGTAATCCGTTTTAATAGTGTCCTTAAATATATCAAGTTGTGCTGTTAATTCGGATAACTGAATTTCTGTAAATGGATTTTTCCATAGGCGTTTACAAATCTGGTTGAGCGCATAAGATATGTTCTCTATTTTTTGATAACTGAAGAGATATCTGCTGGAAATGAAACTGTTGAGGAATTTGAAAAATACATCGGTGTCTTCCAAAGAAGATGTATGTAAGAAGTCGTTTAAGGCAGTTTTATTTGCGCGGGTCAGCTGATCGTAAAAGGTATTGATGTTAACCAATCCATCTACCGTTAGTAAATGGTCCAAAACCAACTCTAATCCGATGTGCGCTAAAAAAAATGGTTTAACCGGACTGTTTTCGCAAGATGGAAGGATCAATTGTTTCAGTTCATTAGTGCGTTGCTGAAAGAATGGCGATGAGTGAAAAATCTGATCTACTTCTATGTGTTTTTTCCAACCATTTAAGATCGAGATCTGATGTGGCTCTTCTTCAAATAAATGCCTGATTTTGAGTGGGTATAGGTTGTAATCTTTTTGCGCGTTTTTAATAAAATCTGGCAATACAACTCCTAATACCATATTTTCATCTGGATTATTTCTTTCAAAATAAAAATGGGATAAGAAGTTCATGGAGCTAAAATTAACGATAATTGTTCAATAAGCTGTTTTAAGCGGTTATCAAATTTAAGGATAACCTAGCTTTTCCTATATTTGCGGACAAAAGTAGATTATAATGACCAATTTCGTTGAAGAGTTACGCTGGAGAGGCATGTTACAGGATATGATGCCTGGCACTGAAGAAAAATTAAGTGAAGGAATGACATCTGGCTATATAGGTTTTGATCCGACTGCAGATTCCCTGCATATTGGACACCTTACACAGATCATGACACTTATTCATTTCCAACGCGCGGGACATAAACCTTATGCTTTGGTTGGTGGGGCTACAGGAATGGTTGGTGACCCTTCTGGAAAATCTGACGAGCGAAATCTTCAAACCGAAGAAACCATTGAGCTTTATCTGGCAGGAATGAAAGCGCAACTTTCTAAATTCCTTAACTTTTCGGAAGAAGGTAATGGTGCCGTAATGGTTAACAATGCGGATTGGTTTAGAAATATGAATCTGTTTACCTTTATCAGAGACGTTGGTAAGCACATCACGGTCAACTATATGATGGCTAAGGATAGTGTGAAAAGACGCCTTGAGGGTGATTCTGGACTCTCTTTTACTGAATTCTGCTATCAATTGATCCAGGGATATGATTTCTACTATTTATGGAAAAATATGAACTGCCTTATTCAGATGGGTGGTTCGGATCAATGGGGTAATATCGTTACCGGTACAGAATTGATTAGACGTAAAGATGGGGGGACGGCTTTTGCAATCACAACTCAATTGATTAAAAAGGCAGATGGTACCAAGTTCGGCAAAACCGAAAGTGGTGCGGTATGGTTAGATCCTAAAAAAACTTCTCCTTATAAATTCTACCAATTCTGGTTAAATGCTTCTGATGAGGACACCAAAAAATGGATTAGGATATTTACGTTAAAAACGCAAGAAGAAATTGAAGCGCTGGAGGTTGAGCATAATGCTGCCCCTCATTTACGTATTTTGCAAAAAGCTTTGGCTGAAGATATTACCATCAGAACCCATTCAGAAGAAGCCTTAGAAACCGCAGTGAAGACTTCTGAATTCTTGTTTGGAAATGGCTCATTAGCGTTTTTTAAAACATTATCCGAAGCTCAGGTTTTAGAAATCTTTGAAGGTATTCCTCAATTTTCGATTTCAAAAAAAGAATTGACAGAAGGGGTCGATGCAGCGACGTTACTTGCTGAAAAATCAAGTGTGTTTGCCTCAAAAGGAGAAGCAAAGAAATTGATTCAAGGTGGCGGTGTGTCTGTAAACAAAGAGAAATTGAAAGACCCGGCAGATAAACTAAGCACTTCTGACCTCTTAAATGATCAGTTCATTATCGTTCAGAAAGGTAAGAAGAACTACTTTTTGCTGATTGCTAATGCGTAATTAGCTGGTTTAGGTAAAGTTGGGGTGTTTTTATTGGGGTTGATGTGTTGGTTTATCGGACAAAAAGAAGTATATTTGTGTATAATGTCTGATGGAGATGAAAAAGAAACCAGAAACCAATACCGAATTATCAGAGCCAGCTGTAGCCTATGGGGCGCTAAATCAAACCTCGTTATTAGGGCTTTTAGGTAGTAATTATGCGGTGTCAACAGATTTTGATCTGCTAAATCTTGCTCGTAAAGGAGTTTCTAAAAAGGCATTGGTAAGCCTTGTTAAACAAATTTCCCTTACTATTCAGGAGGTGGCCAGTATCATGCATATCTCAGAACGTACGCTACAGCGTTATACTCCAGCCACACTCATTAAAACCGAACATGCCGAAAAGGCCATAGAATTGGCCAGATTGTACCAGCGTGGTACAGAAGTTTTCGGTACGCTGGATAATTTTAATGATTGGATGAAAACGCCCAATTATACCTTAAACGGAGAAACACCTTTAAACCTTTTGGATACTTCTATAGGCTTTGAGCTTATTTTACAAACACTTGGTCGCATAGAATACGGTGTTTTTAGCTAATGTTACTTTATAGGATTTCGCTTTGTAAGAGAGCCAGAGATATGAGTGGCGAAGGTGCCAGATTATTTGGCGGACGCTGGAACAGTGTAGGTGTGCCTATGTTGTATTTGGCCAGCAGCAGAGCATTGGCAGCCCTTGAAGTATTGGCGCATTTCACTACCGTACAAGATCCTGAAAGTTTTTGTATGACTGTTTTTGATGTTCCTGATCACAGCATTGAAGAGTTGGAAAAGCATCTTTTACCTAAAAATTGGAATAGTTTCCCTTCGCCATCTTTGTTGAAGAAAAAGGGAGATGTTTTTGTAAAAAACAATAGTAGCTTGCTGTTAAAGGTTCCTTCAGCAATTGTTGAAGATGAATGCAATTACATTTTAAATGTAAATCATCCTCTTTTAGCTAAGGTGAAAATTGTAGATAGTAAACCGTTTATATTTGACAAGCGATTGTACTAACCTACCAATAGGTTGCAGCCCCTGATATCGGCATTATCGAAACGACCTAGCACTTCAAATGAACCATCCGGAAATAATCTGCCCAGGTCTTGCGTTGCAATAAAAGCACAGGAGTTGATATTGGCCAGATCTATTACATTAATCCCACCGGTTCTGTTGTTCGGCGCTAAACTCAAAGGGTCATTGGTATCACGAAGGTAGATCTTCATCCAGGCTGGACTGTTGAATATACCAATTCCTGAAGAATAAGCTTGAGATAACAATTCGGTCATCCCGTATTCACTGTGAATGGTATTTACACCAAAACCTTCTTGCAAAAGTTGATGGAGTTCTTCACGTACCATTTCCTTTCTTTTACCTTTCATACCACCGGTTTCCATTACGATTAGATTTGGAAAATGTAGTTTATGCTGCTCGATAAAATCCAGTAAAGCATAGGTAACGCCTATTAATATGGTCTTTTGATTGGTTTGCTGTTGTTTTTGAAGTTTATGATACAGATCATCATGGTTATGAAGGAAATAACCACTGTCGGGATGGTTACTTTGTTTTAACAAGGCGTCGACCATGTATATCAGTGATGAGCCGTCTCTTTCGAGGTAAGAGGGGAGCAGGGCAAGCAAACAAGTGTTTTCTATCTTCCCATAAAACTGCTCAAAGGCCAGATTAAAACTTTGTTCATACACCTCGACTGCGGTAACCAAATGTCGGCTTTGGACCATTCCTGTGGTGCCCGAACTGCTAAATACAATCTCAGGAGCATCAGTAGAGCTGAGCACCTCGTGTGTTTTAAAAAAGCTGATGGGCAGAAAAGGGATTTGTGCTGAGCTGCTCACCTCCTTTGGATTTATTCTCAGGTGTGAAATATATTCTTTATAGACCTGGCAATTTTTGGCCTGGTGATTAAATACAGCAAGGCTGGTTTGTTCAAACTCATGCACATTGCTGATAGAAAAGATTTGCTTTGTCAGATCAGTCACGCCGCAAAAATACGCAACAATTTTTAATTAAGGATTCGTTTTAGTTACAAGTACGGCTTTTCTGAAATGGTATCCGCAAAAGCCGCTAACTCCTGCTGTAAAAGCACCCAGTAAAGCAGTAAGTACTAATATGAGCCACCAGGCCTGTATACCAAACATTTGGGCGACCCTGGTGGCTAATATATTGTCATTTGGTAGCGTTTTAAAAAGTGCTATAGCCGTCCAAAGTAAGAGGATAGCGAAAAAAGGTGCCCATAAAGCTATTTTACCCGTTTTGCCAATTAACCCGCAAGTAACAAAAGAAATGATAATAATGATCCACCATGGCAATACCATCTGGAGTAAAAAGGATAGGACAACAATTACTATGAATACCATAAGGTTACTTTTTGGATATTTTTAATTGAGAAATTATTTTGGCAGAGGCATCAGTAGCAGACTGCATAAAAAACAGGTCATAGAGTTTTCCACTTGCCCATTTGTCGATCATGTTGTCGTAAAATGGACTGCCGGGGTTACCCGATTGCCCACCAGGGTATACGCCATGACCTTTTGGCGTTGTGCCTAATTCTACTACCATCCGCCAGGAAGGACCATTGCCTTCATTTAATGCATTGATGGTCATTTTGCCGCCCCCAGTTAGCAATACTTTGGACCCAAATCCGGGTATTTTTGCCAGGTGAGGGATATTGGTATGTTTTACATTGGCCCATTCCCATGGCTTTCCTATCGAACCATATTTTCTTTCGAGGCTATCACAGCTATATTTAAATGCTTCGTTTACCAGGTCCGAAAGTGTTTCTTTTTGAGGGGTATTCACGTTGTCTATCCATTTGGAGTTTGGTTCTTTTAGGATAAGTTGAACCGTTCGGTCTCTCGATGGGTAGCGCATCGGGATATTAGCAACGGTAAATTCATCATCCCATATGTCAAACATAAGTCGTTTAGTCCAGAAGTCAAATACGCTGGCTGCTACTGATTTTGCATCATAGTATTTGTCCCATGTGGACACAAACCGAAGTGCTTCTTTCTGTGTTGCATTGAGTTTGCTTTTGTCTACCATTGCTAGAATCGTAAGGAGAATGTTTTCTGCATGAATGCTATAGCTATCGGTTTGCATGTTGATCATACTGTCTGCAGTAGCTTTATTCATTGCTGTTAGTTTGTCATTTATACGCTTGCCTCGTTCGTAGGGACTAAACTCCCAGTTAATATAATATGGGTAGGTTTTGTCAGTCGAAGATTGATTTGCGGAGCTTACAAAGCCTCTAGCTGGATTTTTAACCGTTGGATTTTGCGAAGCAGGAATCCATCCCTGCCAGTCGTATTTGGGGTCTGTTCCATCCAGAATAAATTTGCCTTGATCTTTCCATTTAAGTGGAAATTTTCCATTTGCGGTGATGGCAATATCATTTTCCGTAGATGCAAAAATGAAGTTTTGAGCCGGTGCAGTGTAATAGGTTAGTGCATTTCGGTAATCATTGTAGTTTTTCCCTCTGTTTAACAGGTAAAACGTTTTTAGTTCATTCGATTTATCATGTGCAATCCACCTTAAAGCATTCCCCACAGGGATGTTTTTTGCTTTAGAGAAATCCTTCACTTTTTGGAGGTACACTACTGGTCCATGGTGGGTATAATACACCGTGTCTACAACATTTTTATCATTTCTAATGACGATGGTTTCTAATCTGGTGCTGGTATTTTTCCATTGGTTGTTATACCAATAGTTCTTATGGCTGTCGTCTTTGAATCTAATCTGGTAAAAATCAAGTACGTCAGCTGCTACATTGGTTACACCCCATGCAATGTCTTTGTTAAAGCCAATGATGACACCAGGGGCTCCAGGTAGAGAGACACCATAGGCATTTAAGCCGGGCGCATGTAACTGAATCTGGTACCAGATAGAAGGAAGTGATAAATCAAGATGTGGATCATTTGCCAGTATGGGTAATCCAGAAGCTGTTTTCGATCCTGATACAGCCCAGTTGTTGCTGCCAATTCCTTCTTCTTTTTGTTTAGTTTTTATTGTTCCGGTAAGGGCTTCATTAACAGACGAAGGAACTTGAGGTATCGGCAGTGGGGTGAAATCCCACTTTGTGCCCACAGGAATAATTGGAGCTTCTTTAAAAGGGTAATCCGGAAAAAGGTCTTTCACTACATCAGCACCGAATTTGTTCCTGATATTGGTCATATAAAACTCGTCGGAGCCCATGGCCAGAACGGCCGACATCTGTTTCAATAACAATGCGCATTTGATTGGCGTCCAGTCCTCAGGTTTAAAATCCAGTATTTTATATTCAATTGGCAATTGCGATTTTGATAGGGCATGAATATAGGCATTGATACCTGCAGTATAAGCAAGTATCATTTCTTTGGATTTAGGGTCATTCATCATTCCTTCTAAAGAACGTTCTGCTCCGAAAACCATCCCCATTCTGCGCTGATATTTATCCAGTTCTATGGCTTTTTTGCCAACTACTTCTGATATTCTGCCGGCGGCAAACCGGGTTTGAAAATCCATTTGCCATAAACGATGCATTGCCGTCACATACCCTTGCGCATAATAAACATCATGATCATTTTTTGCAAAAATATGGGGGATCATGCGATCATCGAATGCAATGTCAACATTTTGGTAGGTGCCCTTTAAAATTATACTGCGATTTGCTTTTATTGTTGTTGACTCTGCATTTTGCCAGAAACCAGTAAATGGATTTAGGAATTTTAAAACCGGGGGTACATTGCCAAATTTTGTATTCAAAGTATAGGTCAGTAATAAAGGGATGATAATGCAAATGGAAGCTCTAACTCTATTCTTCATAAACCTGGTGTTTTGCTATGGCAATTTAACATAAAACTTAATTGAAATGCAACGAATGATCAGATTTTGTCTTTGAAATATTTAATCGAATAAAATTTGGTAATGTCAAAAATTTAATTAAGTTTATGTTAAGATTTAACTAACGGAAATAAAGTATGAAGAAAATGTTTACAAAGTCGATTTTTGCGCTTTTGTTATGTATTGCTGGCTTAACGGTACATGCACAAAGTGTTGTTATTAGTGGCTTGGTTACAGACAAGTTAACTAAACAGCCAATACCAGGTGTTGGGATCACAGTAAAAGGCACTACAAGCGGAACGGCAACAGATGCGAATGGCAGGTATTCATTTAGTACAACTCGAAAAGCTCCATTTAGCCTGGTTATTTCTTTTCTCGGGTATACACCAGTTGAAATAGAGATTACAGGAAACACTTCCGGAATAATGACAGAGCTGGAGCAAGTAGCTATTCTTGGGCAGGAGGTTGTTATTTCGGCTTCCAGAACACCGGAACGGATTCTTGAATCTCCGGTATCAATCGAACGCATGGGGCAAAGCACAGTTAAAGAGCTTTCTGCCCCTTCTTTTTATGATGCGTTAACGAACATGAAAGGAGTAGAAATTAGTACGCAGAGTTTAACATTTAAATCTATTAATACCAGGGGCTTTAACTCGAATGGTAATAACCGTTTCAATCAGTTTGTGGATGGAATGGATAACCAGGCTCCGGGATTGAATTTTTCAGTGGGTAATATCATAGGACTTTCAGATCTTGACGTAGATAATGTGGAATTATTGCCTGGCGCTTCTTCAGCGTTGTATGGTGCAGGTGGTATAAATGGAACAATGTTAATGACATCAAAAAGTCCATTTGACTATCAGGGTCCTAGTTTTTCTTTTAAATCAGGTATCAATCATTTAAATGATGACAATACGGGTAACCAGCAGTTTAATCAGCTGGATGTACGTATGGCTAAAGCATGGAACAATAAGTTCGCCGTAAAAGCAACCTTTTCATTCTTGCAGGCTAAAGACTGGCAGGCTGATAACTACAGTAATTTTGATCGCGCAGCACGTACATTTAAATCGGGCGATCGGGCTTCTGATCCAAACTATGATGGTATAAATGTATATGGTGATGAGGTTAATGCAAATTTACTTTTAGCTGCCAGGAGTCTGGCTGGAGGTTTTGCCACTCAATCTCCGACAGGGTATGCACAAATCAATAGCTTAATTAATGCGAATGTACCTTTTAATAACATCAAAGCAGGTCTTGCAGGCAGCCCCGCGCTTCCGTTTTTGGGCGTATTGTATGGTTTAAATAAAGGTACCATAGCCAGTCAAAGTGTTTCCAGAACAGGATATAACGAAGCTAATCTTGTAGACTATGATACGCAGTCATTAAAGGCATCGGGATCTCTTCATTATAAGCTTACACCAACGATAGAAGCTATTGCACATGCAGCCTGGGGTACAGGTACCTCTGTTTATACGGGCTCTGATCGCTATTCTTTACGCAATTTTAGCATTGGTCAGTTTAAATTAGAGCTAAAAGGACAGGATTTCTTTGTAAGAGGTTATACTACCCAAGAACGTTCGGGTGATTCATATATATCTTCTATACTTGGTTCATTTATCAATGAGGCCTATCGTCCCAGTAGTGGTCCAGCTTCTGATCCGACCTCAGGTTGGTTTGCACAGTATGCGTTGGCTTATGCAAATGCGCTTGGCGGGGGAGCCAACAACGATGCAGCACATGCAGCTGCAAGAGGAGTGGCCGACCAAGGACGTTTTATGCCGGGCACACCTCAATTTGAGACAGCGAAAAATGGTATTATTAACAATACGATCTCATCAGGGTTAGGTGCGAAATTCGATGATAAAACCAATCTTTACCATTATGAGGGATTGTATAATTTTTCAAACGCATTAAACAATGTTGTTGAACTGCAGGTTGGGGGTTCTTATCGGATTTATCAATTGCGTTCCGGTGGAACTATTTTCAATGATCTTAATGATAAGATAGATATCAATGAGTATGGCGCTTTTGCACAAGTGGCAAAAAAACTATTTGATGAAAAATTTAAATTGTCTCTATCTGGACGGTATGACAAAAGCACCAATTTTGAAGGTCGCTTTACGCCAAGAATTTCAGGTGTCTACACGGTAGCGCCAAACAATAACATTCGCCTTTCTTATCAAACAGGTTACCGCAACCCGACTACTCAAAATCAATATATAGATTTATCTGTAGCAGGTGGTCGTCAACGATTGATCGGAGGTTTGCCTGAAATGTTGGATAAATACAAGATGCTTACTACAATGAAACCTTATACAGATGTTAGTTATCGTGCATATGATGCTTCATTGGCCGCAGGAGCTCCAAATCCGGCATTGTTAAAAGTTTATGAGTTTGATCCAAGAGGTATTCGTCCAGAAAGTGTTCAATCCTATGAAGTTGGCTATAAAGGCTTGTTAGGTCCTAAATTTTTAATCGATGCCTACGCTTATTACAATCAGTATAAAAATTTTATTACTGCTGTAGAAGTTTACCAGCAACAGGGGACCACTTACCCTTTTCCTAAATTCGGAGTTCCGGTAAATGCTACTGGAAAGGTAACCTCTTACGGTGCTGCTTTGGGAATTGATTATTTGCTGGGTAAAAATTATAATTTAAGCGGAAACGTTTCTTATAATGAGATCGGTGACCTTCCTGCCGATTACCTCAATGATTTCAATACACCTAAAGTCCGTTATAATCTTGGTCTGGGAAATAAAGAGATCATTAAAAATTTTGGATTTAATGTAAATTACCGCTGGCAGGATGAATTTTTCTGGAATTCATCATTTGCTTCGGGTGTAGTTCCAGCATTTACTACTATTGATGCACAGGTTAACTTAAAAATTCCTTCAGTAAACTCAATGATTAAAGTAGGTGGTTCAAATATTTTAAATAAATATTATATCACCTCATATGGTAACCCTGCAGTAGGCGCGCTTTACTATGTATCTTACACATTTAATCCATAAATTATTCTTTTTCTAAGGTTTAAGGCTCTGATGTTCACGTCAGGGCCTTTTTATTGCCCTAATTTTATCTCATAATAATTCTTTGGTTTTAATAGAAATTTTAACACCTTAGTTGTATAAAGTACACGAAGTAAATTCGTTCTTTTTTTTTAATCAAAGGGGTTTTCATGGAAGAGCTAAATAAACAACAGCAAGAAGTAAACGAAAATATAAATAGTGGGCAAGAAGTTGATGAAACAGTGCAACACTTAAATAATCCAGTTTCAGGGCCCAAGCCAATTGTGAAAAAATACCTTAGTGCGGTACAGCAAGCAGTGGCAGAAGGAAATAAGTTTTATTTTTCTGATGGTGATGCCCGTGTTGAAATTAGGGTGGTGAGTGATGAGATTATTAGAGTTCGGCTGGCGCCTCATGGCGTTTTTCTCGACGATTTTTCATATGCAGTGCCTGTTGTAGACCAAAAGGTGACTACTTTTAAAATGGAAGACCGTGAGGACTGCTATACCGTTGCTACCAATACCATAACCTGTAATATCAGGAAAAGCGACTTTCATGTATCGTTTACAGAGAATGCAAGTCAAATGGTGATGAGTGAAGACGATTCGCCAATGCATTGGGAAGAGAATGTGGAATTTGGTGGCTATTATGTGTATGCGACAAAAAAATGCCTTCCTGATGAGAATTTCTTCGGCCTTGGTGATAAATCTGGGAATATGAATTTAAGAGGGCGTCATTTCCAAAATTGGAATACTGATGCTTATTCTTTTGGCTGGGATCAGGATCCATTGTATCGTACCATTCCTTTTTATACTGGTGTGCATCATCAAGCTGCATACGGGATATTTTTTGACAATACTTTCCGCTCATATTTTGATTTTGGTAAAGAAGACCATTTAAAAACCAGTTTTTGGGCTGACGGCGGAGAACTACAGTATTATTATATCCACGGTCCACATTTAATGGATGTGGTAAAAAGATATCAAAGCCTTACTGGCACCCACCCAATGCCACCAAAATGGGCACTAGGTTATCATCAGTGTAGGTGGAGCTACTATCCAGAAAAGAAGGTAAAAGAAATTGCTGATGGTTTCAGGTCCAGGGATATTCCTTGTGATGCCATTTATCTGGATATAGATTATATGGATGGCTACCGTTGTTTTACCTGGAATAAAAGTCATTTTCCAGACCCGAAACGGATGATTAAGGAATTGGCTAATGATGGCTTTAAAACTGTGGTGATGATTGATCCGGGAATTAAGGTAGACGACAATTACTGGGTTTTTAAAGAGGGTAAAGAGAATAATTATTTCTGTCGCCGTAGCGACGATTACTTTATGGAAGGGCATGTATGGCCTGGCCGATGCCAGTTTCCTGATTTTACCAATCCTGTAGTTAGAGAATGGTGGGGCAAATTGTATAAAGAACTGGTTGATATGGGCGTTGCTGGCGTATGGAATGATATGAATGAGCCTGCTGTATTTGGCTCAGGTACTTTTCCTAACGATGTAAGGCACAATTACGAGGGATACAGAGGTTCGCATCGCAAAGCCCATAATGTGTATGGGATGCAAATGGTGCGCTCAACTTACGATGGTCTAAAAAAATTAATGCGCAATAAACGTCCGTTTACCATTACACGCGCAGGATATTCTGGTATGCAGCGTTATGGTTGTGTATGGACAGGCGATAATGTAGCCACATGGGAACATTTAAAAATTGGTAACATCCAATGTCAGCGGATGTCCATTTCTGGTGTACCATTTTGCGGAACAGATATTGGTGGTTTTAGCGGAGAGCCGGATGGCGAATTGTTTACCCGCTGGATTCAGCTGGGTACCTTCTCTCCATTTATGCGCGCTCACTCGGCTGGAGATACTGCAGAACGCGAACCATGGAGCTTTGGAGAGCCTTATACCAGCATTAACAGGACTTACATTGAATTAAGGTATAGGTTGATGCCTTATCTGTATTCTGTGTTTTGGGAGCACCATCGGTATGGATTCCCAATCCTTAGACCGTTAGTGATGTTGGAGCAAGAAAATGCAAGTACCAGCTTCCGTCAGGATGAATTTACATTTGGTGATAAGATCCTGGTATGCCCGGTATTAGAGCAGGGAGCTACCTCTCGCACGGTTTATTTGCCTAAAGGTAAGTGGTACAATTTCTGGACACATGAGGTGTTGGCAGGCGAAAGTGAGCATAATGTACAAGCTCCTTTAGAAAATATGCCATTGTTTGTAAGGGCCGGATCGGTAATTCCAGAATATCCGGTAATGCAATATGTAGGCGAAAAGAATATTGATGAAGTATTATTAAATGTATATTACACTGATTACGAAGTAAACTCATTCTTGTTTGAAGATCATGGGGATACTTTTGCCTATGAGCAGGATATTTATTCTGAGAAAAAGTTTAGTGTAAATGGAACCCAATACCTGCTTACAATTGAGCAAAGCGTAGATGGTTTATATACACCTAATTACGAGCTGTACGATTATAAAGTTATAGGGATACCATTCAATGTAAATAAGATTACGGTTGACGAGAAGGATGTTGCAGACTATCGCATTGACGAAAACAATTGCCTACGTTTCAAATCAAATAAGAATTTCACCACTATAAAAATATATAACTAATGAAGGAAGTGCTTGCGCATAGCTTATTCAGTGACTTTGACATTTCATTATTTATATCCGGCAAGCACTTTCGGCTTTACGAAAAGTTTGGAGCCCATCTTATCAGTGTTGATGAGGTAGGAGGGGCATATTTTTCGGTTTGGGCGCCGAATGCTCAGTCGGTTCATGTCATTGCAGATTTTAATGATTGGAACCGATCTTCGCATCCTTTAAATAGAAGACTGGATTCTTCAGGGATCTGGGAAGGCTTTATCCCTGGTGTGGGGAAAGGCGATATCTATAAGTTTCTGGTTAAAGGATTTGGGGGAGAAGAGGTAGAAAAGGGGGATCCTTACGCAAAAAGATGGGAACATCCACCTAAAACAGGATCTATTGTTTGGGATAATGATTTCAAATGGAAGGATAAAGGCTGGTTAAGCAAACGACCTAAATTAAATGCCTTAAATAAACCAATGTCGGTTTATGAAGTGCATCTTGGTTCCTGGCAACGGGATCCTAGCGAGCCTGATCGCGTATTGACTTATGTAGAAATCGCAAACAGTTTAGTACCTTATTTACTAGATATGGGTTTTACCCATGTGGAGTTGATGCCCATAATGGAATACCCTTATTTTCCTTCATGGGGATATCAGATTACCGGCTATTTTGCGGCAAGTTCCAGACATGGAACTCCTCAGGAACTGATGTATTTGATCAATGAACTACATAAAAATGATATAGCAGTTATTTTAGATTGGGTACCCTCGCATTTCCCTGGTGATGCACATGGGCTTTATCATTTTGATGGCACGCATTTATATGAGCATGCAGATATGCGCAAAGGCTTTCATCCCGATTGGAAGTCTTACATCTTTAATTACGACAGAAACGAAGTCCGTTCTTTTTTAATCAGCAATGCGCTGTATTGGTTGGATAAGTTTCATGTAGATGGCTTAAGGGTAGATGCTGTGGCCTCTATGCTTTATTTTGATTTTTCGCGTAAGTCTGGGGATGCTGCTACCAATGAATTTGGTGGCAGTGAGAATTTAGGGGCTATCCAGTTTCTCAAAGACCTGAATATTGCTGTTTATGGTAATTATGAAGGGGTGCATACTATTGCCGAAGAAAGTAGTACCTATCCCTTGGTTACCCATCCAGTACATAGCGGTGGGCTAGGGTTTGGAATGAAATGGATGATGGGCTGGATGAACGATACACTAAAGTATTTTAAAAATGATCCTATAAACAGAAGATATCATCATTATCAGCTTACTTTTAGTAGTAGCTATGCTTTTAGTGAGAATTTTATGCTTCCCTTTTCACATGATGAGGTTGTTCATGGTAAGTCATCGATGATTTATAAAATGCCGGGAGATGAATGGCAGAAATTTGCAAACCTAAGGGTGTTATATGCCTATATGTATACACATCCGGGAACCAAACTGTTATTTATGGGTAATGAGTTTGCACAAACTCATGAATGGGATTTTAAAAGCTCACTGGACTGGCATTTACTAGAACATGCGCCTCATTTGGGTATGCAGAAGGCAGTTAGAGCCATCAATAAACTGTATACTTCTGAACCGGCTTTATATGAGCATAGCTTTTCGGCTGAAGGATTTGAGTGGATCAACGCTGATGATGCCAGACATTCCATCTATATCTACATTAGGAAAGGGAAAAAGGCAAAAGATACATTGATTGTAATTTTAAATCTAACCCCCGTTTATAGAGAAAACTATAGGGTCGGATTACCGTTTAAAGCCAAATGGACAGAGATCTTTAATACCGACGCGAAGGAGTTTTTTGGAAGCGGAAAACTGAATACTAAATCAATTCAGCCCGAAAAAGTAGCTTGTCATAATAGGGAATATTCTGTTCTTCTAAATGTTCCGCCATTGGCAGTTACAGTTTTGAAGCAGGAGAAATAGGTTTCTTTTTTACTTTTATCAGGTAGTAAATGCCCAAAAAGGCAGTTAGGATTAGTGCGCCAAGTTTTCCGTAATCAGCCAGGGTATTGCCTGCAGGTTTTAGCGTTACTTTTTTATCGTAGCCCATGTAAACGAGTGCGTCCCAGTAATAAGGTAGATATTCCTGAGCAGGCCTTTGCTTGCTTTTTAGCCAATCTAGTTTTGCATGGTGTAATGCAATACTTATCGTTTGTCCCTGCAGCATATTGTTGTAACAACTTGCGGTAATTTCTGAGGCAGCCTGATCATTTACATTCCATAAGCCTGCTATTGTTCCTCCTGTTCCTATTGCTGCAAAGCCCCTGCTGAGGCTAATAATACCTTCACCTGTATTCATCATCCCATCGGCAGTGCGACAGGCGCTTAAAACGACTAAATCGGGTGCGTTTTTTCTGGCCGATATTTCGAATAAGAATACGGGTTCATCATCAAAAGACAATGTTGGTTCTTTTTGTACCCCTGATAAATAAGAATGCGTACTGATGTGCAATACATTGGCCTTGTCAAAAGCATTAAAAAAATCTTTTACGCGTGCATTCTCATCCATCATAAACTCACCTGCTACAATTTTCTCTATCGATTCGGCCTCCTTTACTACTGCAGGTATAAACTGTTTGTTTTTATTTTGGTGGGTCACAAATAAGCCTGCAAAGCTTTTTTCGGGATTGGATTTCTTGGCGGATTGGTTTAGCCAGGTTTGAATGGAAAAGGAATAGGAGAGGGAAAGGTCTTTAATGAGATAAGGCCAGTTGGCTATATCAGGTTGATATTTGTCGTTCGTAATCATCCCATCGAAAGAAAGATAGCCAATCACCTCATCAGGAATGATGATCAACTTTTCATTTTTAGCGAAACTAAAGCCACCAAGTAAGGTTTTATAGATTTGATTGGCAGCGATAAAGAACGATTTGGGTTGATTCATCATGGCTGTAGGGCCATTGTGGTAATAGGTGTTTACAAAATAGGATATGTTCTTTTTTACCAGTTGTGCATCAGAAACCCGCTTGATGTGTTTGACCTGTCTATTGTAAATTTCGGCTACATATAGATGTGAGCTACCTGCAAAAAATTCAATAAAGTGGGCTCTGCGAGGTAATTGTTTTAGCAAACTATTGCTGGAAATCTTAATGTCCTTATTTACGGCCAATGAGGGATAGCGTTGTGTTAGGAGTTTTTCAACAGCTTCCAATTTAAATTTAAGCTCGCCATTGCGTTTTTCTATTTCTTTCGGAGCTTCTCCACCTTGTAGAAGCTCCTTTTCGTTATAGGCTATGGCTTGCTCAAACTTTGCTTTCTCCTGAAATAATGGATCTTTTGTGGAAAGTCTTAATTGCTGTTGATTTCTGCGAATATCGTCCAATAAAGTGCGCGCTCTAGTCTGTTCAATGATACTTACGATAATTTCCGCAAAATGGTGCTCCTTAGTTTTTGCAAGCAAGTTAAAAGCAATGGCAATTGCATTTTCTGCCATTTGTTTGGTTTCTGATTGGAAACGTTGTTTTGTTTTTACATCAGCAAGTTCGAAGCGGATCTTATCAGCGGCGAGCAGAGAGAGCTGGATGTTTTCCAGCGCATCTTTGTCTCTGCCCAGCTTGCCATAGGCTAATGACTTTTGGTAAAATAAATCAACCAGACGGTTGTCGCCAAATACCCTTTCTACATTGATTTTTGAATTGGTATCGCTTAGCCCAAAGGTCCTTAATACCTTGTTGAAATAAGCAATAGCCTGATCAGGTTGTTTTTGAGCGAGTTTAATTTTACCCAGCTGGATATAGATATAGGCCTTTTCGCGCAGTCGATTCCCATTGTAGTATTTATCGTTAATCGCAAGGGCCTGTTGGTAGTTGTTTTGAGCAACAGTAAAGTGCTGTTGTTTACTCTGGATATCGCCTGCAGTGATATGACTGCTTAAAAGCCAGTAAGCAGATTCGAAATTTTGCTTATGTAGTTTTTGGCGGGCAATGTTTCTTGATATAATTTTTTCAGCTAGACCGAGTTCATTTTTGTCAATATAGATATCTGCCAAAGTATTGTCAAGTAACACCAGTTCAGTAGATGCTGGAGTTGTTTTTTTAGTACCAAGGTAGATGCATTCCTCCGCTTTTTTAAAATCACCTAAAGAGCGGTAGGAGATGGCCATGTTGTTGTAAACCGAAACTGCTAAAGGATCATTGTGTTCTTTTAAAGCATGATCTAGTGTTTTTTGTTGAATAAACAATGCCTTCTCATAATCTCCCAGTCGGGTATAGTTGTTTGCCCATGGCTTTAAAACATATTCGGCAATCCCCTCAACATTAAGTTTATGCTCAACAACATAGTTATAGGCCTGTTCGTAGCAATTGATGGAGTTAAGGATGTTGCCAGTGTACATTTGATTGTAACCCTGATTACTGAGTAGCATTAGCCATGCTTCCTTTTCAGGTGTAGACCTGGGCTTGCGCCATCTTTCACTTTCGGTGTTCATTAAAAAGGGAAGGCTTTGACGAGGATTGACATAGCTGTAATCAATCCTTGTGTATAGCCAATCGGCAAGGTTGTCCTGTTTTTTTAAGGAGTCTAATGTTTTGGTAATAGGTTGGGGGATATTTATTGGGGTTTGGGCAGTAGCGGCAGCAAATCCAAAAAATGAAAGACAAACAAGAAATATTCTCGCTAAAACTTCCATGTTAAATAAGTAATTAGCCTGTTGTTGGATCCTTGAAAGGTATATAAATACCTAAAACCAATTGAAGGTCCTACATGTACTTTTCCTACCTGGACATCTGTAAACAGCGTATTCTGGAAATCGTTAAAACTCTTGCTGATCTTGTCGAATGATTTTTTAATAGTAACCTGTTCGCCAGTGCCCGCCGCGCTTAAAAGTTCAAAAAGACCCTGTTTAGATGGAGTAGATTGCTCATCAATATTAAAAGAAACCAGGGTACCGATACCTGCTCCAAAGTATTTGTTGAAATTGTACCGCAATTGGAGGGGAACGATATTAATGGTTACCACTTTTACGCGTGCCATGCTATCCGCATATTTAAGTCTGGCCTCTTGTTGCTTGCCATTTACCACAATAGGAACCAGTCTATCATTGCCAGGAGTTCGATTGATCAGGTATTCTTTTTCTGCAAAAGAGCTGGCATATAACTCCACTTGCCAATAATATCTGTGTGGCGCATAAGGGGCCAGGCTAACACCAAAAGTGATGTTCTTTTGACCTGAAAAGGGCGTGTTGCCATTTGTGAAAGGGAAACCATAACCGGCAATAATCCCAGGGGATAGTCCCATTTTATATCTTCCTGTTGCCCTATTGGTATATATAGGCTCATTTTTATCGAAAACAATGGCCGCGCCACTTTTAAAAGGGAGCTTTTTAGGTTTTGCTTTAAAGCCGATTTTATATTCGATAAAACCCATGGTAGAGTCAGCATCTTTTACACCCTTTTGCTGCATGCCGGGTAGGTATATGTTATTAAATACAAAGTGTAGACTATCGGCTATGCTAGCGGTATCCAGACAGCTTTGATTGGCGTAAGCCTGTTTGCATAAAATCAATTTTGGCTTTGAATCCAATATTTCGATAGATCCTTTATCCAGTATTTCGCCTATGGCAACGCCAACATCTACCTTTTTTGCAGGACCTTTACCAGTATTTTGAAATCTTACCTTGTAAGTGAGTTTTTTGTTTTTTCCAGTAAAGCGAAAGTTCATCCTACTGTTTTTTAACATCATTTTGTTGGGGTCGTGAGAAGCAACAATTTGAAGTTCAACGGTGAAGAACTCTGTTACTGCCAATGGATTGTCGGGAATAAACATACCTGTCAGTTTTACAACCGCATTCGTATCTTTAATCATCTCTGGAGTAGTTTTTAAATGTAGAAAAACAAACTTCTCTTCCCCTGATTTTAAGTTCTCAAATTTCCAGCTTTCACTTTTTCGATAGGCTAACATTTTCTCTTTAATCAGAGCTGTGCCTTCAGGATCAAATACGATATTGTTAGCTTCGGCAGCATTTGGGCCCGTTATTGCCGCATAATAAGGCTGATCATTGCTTAGTTTTAATGCCGCTATTGTTCCGTATTTATCAAGTGAAGCCTTCTTTTCATTATGGTAAGTCCGGGCTTCGACCAGTTCAAAGTTGTCTTTGTTAAATTCCTTGTCATTGTATAAAAGGGAGAGGGTACCATTAAGGCTTGCTACTCCATTTTCGGGTTTGTTACGATAACCGAAAACCAACATCATATCGTCACCGGGTTTGGGCATGCAATTGGTCTTCATCTCAACAGAACCTCCCGATTTAAAAAACTGCTGATCTGGACTTAATTTATTTGCAGCAAGTATGGGGCGACTGCTGCCTGGTTTTAGAGGTTTTGGTCTTGTTGGTGGGCGTTTACCATCATCATAACTATTGGTCGCAAATAAGCGTACATCGTATTTTAAAGTATCTGGATAGATATGTTGTGGCTCTTTTTCGAACGAGAACTGTCCATCACCAAACTCCCAGAAGTAGCTGTAGAAAGGCTCGGGGGCACCGGCGATCTGACGAAGCGGACGCAACACGGAGCTGAATTTGACCACTCCATTTTCAATTGTATGGTTAATAATGGCCGGAACAGTATCCGTTGGCACTATTAAAGCTGGGACCGGTTTATTGACTACTGGATGTTTTGTTTGTGCAAAAACTCGGGTTACGACAAATAATTGTGCTAAAATAGTGGCAGAAAATAATAAGCGTAATTGTAGCGGTCTTTTCATATTAAAAATGAATTTAGCAATATAATTGTAAATCAATGCCTGTTTGGCATTAAAACGGGAAAAAGGCTGCACCATAAATATGATGCAACCTTCAATTGTGTGTTTAATAGGGATTTTAATAATTATCCAGACTGCTGATTACACCTTGTATGGTAGCTTCAGTAGTTTCTGTTAGGGTAAGTGTTAAGTTTTGGTTTGCGCTTATCGTGATGTCCTGAACCGCGTAGTAAAATCTACCATCTTTAACACAGAATGAAAGCATCTTCCCTTCAGAACCAATTGGCATACTATTGTCGTAGCTTTTTACTTTATTAGGGCCATCAGCAGTATACAACTGAGCAACAACATTAGCTCCTTTCGCGCAGAAGTATACAAAGGTTTCACCAGCATAGGCATGGAAACTAGCCATTGAACCTGGGTTGTTTAGTACCTCTACTCTTACTGTTGTTTTAGGACTAGCGTTATTATAAAATATGTCGCAGTTAACCCATCCAAGACTTCCGAAGTCAAATGTAAAGGCAGATTGTGAAGCAGGTACTTCTTTCATGCCCACACCATTCGCGTTTCTTGGCGCTGCCCATGCCATTTGGTTAGCTGGTCCGGCCACAAGTGGTTTCTCTCCGCCCTGATCTACACCCACCCAAAGTTGAGTCGCACCCTCTCTTTTAGCAGGAACAGCAATTTTGATCGGTACAGCAAGGTTTTGATCTACGCTAACACCGCCAGATTTTACATCGATAAAGATAAAGCCATCTGATGCTAATGGAGCTCCTGATGAGTGGTTGGTATTACCACCTGTAAATATAACGGTGCTTCTTTTCAATACCTCATAAGCTTCAATCGTAACGTTGCCGGTTACTGGTACGCCACCCTTAGTTAGTGAGCCAACTGGGAATGTGATTTTTGTGCCATCCAATAAGGATACAGTTTGAGGAAGGGCGGAGGCATTGATCTCTTTAGTTTGTTTTTGAGCGCCAAATTTAGCGGTAAACTCTTTGGCTGTCTTTGCTGTGTTCGTGTCACCGTCGTTCGAGTTTTCTTTTTTACACGCTACGCCTAGGGCGATCAATACGATGAATAATGCTGATGTTAAGTTTAAAGTTTTCATGTTCATGGTTTTTAAAATTTGCTTACTCTATTATGGCTTTTCAGCGTTCGCCATTGGGTGATTCGTATAGATATCAATGGCAGTCAAAAAATGTTACCCCCTGTTTTAATTTTTTTTATCAGGCTATCAAAAGAAGTTTTAAATTAGTAGCGATATGCTTGCTTATAAATCCGCCAATGGCTAAAAACATACATTCAGACCAGCGTTATATTGTAGGGCTGGTAAATAATGATACTGTCATCATTAATGAGATTTATAAGCGTTGTGCAGCTAAGGTCAAATCATGGATCGTATTTAATAATGGGAGTGATGATGATGCTGCGGATATATTTCAAGAGTCTTTAATGGATATCTACAAGCAGGCGAAATATAAGTCGCTAGAGCTTACCTGTCCTTTCGAACCTTATATCTTATTGATATGTAAGCGGAAATGGTTAAATGAAATAAAAAAAAGATCAATTCTACCGGTAACAAATAGCGAAGAGGATTTATTACATATCGGAGAAGATACTTTTGCTAATGCAGATTATCTGGAAAATCAGGAGGCGCAGTCGAAATTATTTTTTAAGGCATTCGAGAAATTAGGCGAACGCTGCAGAGAAATCATTTCATGGAGCATGAAGGGGGAGGCACAAGAAAAAGTGGCCGAAACGCTTGGTGTTACTTATGGTTACCTGAGGAAAAAGAAATCTGAATGCATGGCATCTCTGATAAAAATGGTTCAATCTGATAAAACGGAAGAATAATGATGAACGAGGAGAAATTATTAACTGTTGCCCGTTACCTTGAAGGTGATATGGAGCTTCAGGAAAAACAGGAGTTTGAAACTTTACTTCAAACAGATGGAGAGTTGAAAACGCTGTTGGCCGAGTATAAAAATGTTCATCAAACATTAAAGATGAAGATTGCGCCTTCTGAGGAGGATAAAGAAGTTGAAGCAACTTTAGCTGCATTTGGTAAACAGTATTTTAAAAATCAGGAACATCCGCCAGTAAAAGTGGTTAGGTTACAGTCATATTTAAAGTGGATCAGCGTTGCTGCGATTTTAGTTATTGGTTTGTTGGTATGGGCTCCATGGTCTGCTAATCTTTATGATAAATACAGTATCAGCAAAGAAATGTCGGTAGTAGAGCGCGGTGCAGACACCAAGAATAATCTTGAAAAAGCGGCAGATTTTTATAATGCGCATGATTTTAGTGCGGCCAGGGAAATTTTAGCGCAGGAATATGCGCTTTCCCCTGAAAATTCTTTAGTGGCTTATTATTATGGAATTACCCTAATTGAAACGGGTAAAGAAAATGATGCGAGAACCATACTTACAAAATTGTATGAAGGTGAATCTGTGTTTAAATACGATGCAGCTTATTATATTGGCCTGAGCTTCGTTAAGCAAAAGGATAAACAGCAAGCTTTAGTTTGGTTTGCAAAAATCCCTCAGGGAACAAGTAATTATGATAAGGCTCAGGAACTTATAAAAAGGCTTTAGTGAATTTTTCTATAATTAGCTAGTTCAATAGCTAATTATAGAACTCAGTATGGATAAAGGGAGTTAGAAAGGTATACCTTCTCTAACTCCCTTTCGTTTATTTGGAAACCTATTTTTCTGGTAAGCCTCTATATTTTTGCATGGCTTTAATATTCGGATCGTGACCACGGAAATCGCGGAACATTTTTCCATAATCTTCTGTATTGCCACGAGAAAGGATCATGTCGCGGAAGCGTTGTCCATTCTCTCTTGTTAAACCACCATTTTCTTCAAACCAGGAGAAAGCATCATGATCCAGCATTTCGGTCCATAGGTAAGCATAATAACCTGCCGCATATCCATTACCCCAGATGTGTAAAAAGTAGCTGGAACGATAACGTGGTGGTACATAAGATAGGCTTAATCCCGTTCTTTGCAATGCTGTGGTTTCAAATTTATCGGCATCCTGCAAAGGCTCAGTAGCCGAAAGTTTATGCCATTGCATATCTAATGCAGCTGCCGCTAATACTTCTGTTAAAGCATAGCCCTGATTAAACTTAGCTGCTTTATTTATCTTATCAACCAATATTTGTGGCATTGGTTGTCCGGTACTGTAATGAATCGCATAGTTTTTAAAGACCTGCGGATTTACAGCCCAATGCTCGTTAAACTGAGATGGAAATTCAACGAAATCTCTAGCCACATTGGTGCCCGAGAGACTAGGATACTCTTGATTGGCAAAAAAGCCATGTAGGGCATGTCCAAACTCATGGAACATGGTAGTTACATCATCAAAGCTAATTAAGGCAGGTTGCCCGCCTGCAGGCTTTGTAAAATTACATACATTAAAAATGACAGGTTTGGTGCCCATCAATTTCGATTGGCCAACTACATTGTCCATCCATGCACCACCAGATTTGTTGTCGCGTTTAAAGTAATCACAGTAAAAAAGGCCAATAGTGCTATTGTCTTTATCGAACAATTCAAACACTTTCACATCCTTGTGATAAACGGGTAGGTCTGTACGCTCTTTAAAAGTAATGCCGTATAGTTGAGTTGCAGCGTAGAATACTCCGTTTTTAAGTACGTTATTCAGCTCAAAGTAGGGCTTAACCTCATTTTCATTTAAATCGTATTTGGCCTTACGTACCTGTTCTGCATAGTAATTCCAATCGTAAGGTTCCAGTTTAAAACCACCTTTTTGTGTATCTATTACCGATTGAAGTTCTGCTGCCTCTGCATTGGCCTTTGCTGTTGCCGAAGGTACCAGTTTAGCAAAGAACGCTTCCACAGCGGCTGGGGTTTTGGCCATTTGATCTTGTAATTTCCAGGCGGCATAATTAGGGAAACCCATTAATTTGGCTTTTTCGGCTCGTATTTTGGCGATTTCAACAATCGTTTTGCGAGTATCATTGCTGTCGCCTTTTTCCGCACGATTCCAGGAAGCCTCAAATAATTTTTGACGAGTAGCACGGTCGGAAAGCATTTGTAAAGATGGTTGCTGGGTTGTATTTTGAAGAGATAATAACCATTTTCCATCCATTTTGGCCGTTTTTGCAGCCTGCGCTGCAGCATTAATCTCTCCGGTCGATAAACCTTCTAAGTCTGATACTTTATCGGTAACGAAAGCGCCGGCTTTTGCTGCGGCGAGTAGCTGGTTAGAAAACTTTGCACTTAGCGAAGCTTCCTGTTCATTCAGTTTTTTAAGATTGGTTTTTGCATCCTCAGAAAGTTTTGCTCCTGCCAGTACAAATTCCTGATAATAATACTCCAGCAATTTGTTGGATTCCGCATCTAATTTAAGCTTTGCCCTTGTGTTGTATATGGATTCGATGCGTTTAAACAATTTAGCATTCAGGTGTATGGCATCATCATGCGCAGCCTGCTTAGGTGCTATTTCTTCTTGTATCTTTTGGAGGTCATCATTGGTGTTGGCTCCTGTAAGTAAACCGAAAACATGGTTTACGCGGGTCAACATTTGCCCGCTTTTTTCCATCGCTACCAGCGTGTTCTCAAATGTAGGGGCCTCTTTATTATCTGCAATGCTGTTGACCTCATTTAAATGGATCTTCATGCCTTCCTCAATAGCGGGTTTAAAATCGCTATCCTTGATGTGATCAAAGTCTGGTACCTGATAAGGTAATGTACTCTCTTTAAGGAAAGGATTTGATGGGGAAAGGCTTGAATCAGCCGATGCTGATTTTTTGTTGCTGTTTTCACAGGAAGAAAAAATGGCCAGCAAGGCTACTAGTGGCAACTTTAAGGATGTCTTCATTAGGATATTGGTTTTCTTATAAACTAATGTACAAAAATTTGCGCCGATTAGTTTATGAGAAAACCGTACCTAATTCAATTGCTATTGAAATTCTTTAATGTCAACAATTCTGTCGCTGTCATGAAATTTCAAAAAGGTAATGCCTTTTTTATTCTTTGCCCAGATGTAGTTGTTTTTAACCCATTCGGTTAATTCGGCATCAGACTGAGGTGCTGGTTTAGCTAGTTTCTCATTAACAACTTCGTCACTTGGGTAATGAACCTGGTATAATGAAGAAGGGGTAAGGAATACTAAAGTAGTTTTATCTGGCGAATTTAAAATAAACTCACCCTGGATTCTTTCTTCTGGATTTTGTCTTTTAACCAAATTAACATTTGCATTCACGTTGGTGATAAAAAAATCGTTGTTAACCAAATATCCTGCTCTTCCCAGTTTGTTTATTCCCGTAGTGTATTTTGTATCCTCTTTTCCGTTCGAAGCTCTGTAAAGGCTTACTACATTTAGTTTGCCGTTTTTTAAGGCGATGATATAGGATGGAGCAGCTAGACCAGAATTGTCGGCCAATTGAACTAGAAGTGCAGTTTTTTGGGTGTTTATAAATTGAGTAGATGCAAATTTATCAGTTGCTGAATTTGGATCAGCCTTACTGACTTGAATTTTCACAAGCGTGTCTTTAAATTTTACGTTAAACTCCTCTTTGATTTCACTGGTATTCTGGTCTTTTTTCAAAAGGATTGTAAATATGCTATCCTTTCCATCATAGGATTCATTGAATTTTTCATTAGCAGTCAGTATCCTTGGGGTATAAGTAGCAGTAGTTTCCTGTTCTTTACAGCTAAATAAAAGTACTGACAGGCCGAGGGCGTAGAATATGTGTTTCATAATGTTGGATAGATTTTTTTTCGTGCAAAAATAACCTTTGAAAAGGAATATCCAATAGTTGAGGAGGTTGTATAGGGTGTTTGTTTCCTGTATAACAATTGTTTTACAGTAGATACTCAATTGAGTTGGGCTTGTTGCGTTATTCGGTCGAACATAATACACCTGTAAGTATAACATTGCAAAACAAAGAAAGGGATGTCGCATCCACGCACATCCCTTTTCTAACCAAATATAAACCTGTATGAACGGGTTTTACTTTAAGTTTCCGTAGTACTCTACGAATTTAGCTAATGCAGAAGAATAGCCCCATTCGTTATCATACCATGAAACTACTTTTACGAAGTTGTCATTCAATGAGATACCAGCTTTAGCATCAAAGATAGACGCATGGTCATCTCCGATAAAATCAGAAGAAACTACTTCTTCATCAGTATAAGCAAGTACGCCTTTTAAATCGCCTTCTGAGGCAGCTTTCATTGCAGCTTTAATTTCCTCATAAGTCGCAGGTTTCTCTAAACGTACAGTTAAATCAACAACAGATACGTCAGCAACAGGAACGCGGAACGACATACCAGTTAATTTACCTTTCAATTCAGGTAATACCATACCTACTGCTTTAGCAGCACCTGTAGAAGAAGGGATGATGTTAGAGAAACCACCACGTCCACCTCTCCAGTCTTTAGCCGAAGGACCATCAACTGTTTTCTGAGTTGCAGTAACTGCGTGAATTGTACTCATTAAACCTTCAACGATACCAAAGTTATCATTTAATACCTTTGCGATTGGAGCAAGGCAGTTTGTAGTACAAGATGCGTTAGAAACGATCGTTTGATCAGCAGTTAATTTATCATGGTTAACACCCATTACATAAGTAGGGATATCAGCATCTTTAGCTGGAGCAGAGAATACGACTCTTTTTGCACCTGCAGCGATGTGTTTTTCAGCATCAGCACGTGTTAGGAATAAACCTGTAGATTCAATCACAGTTTCAACACCTACTTCATTCCATTTCAAGTTTGCTGGGTCTCTTTCCGCTGTAATACGGATTGTTTTTCCGTTTACTACAAGGTGACCATTTTCTACAGCAATAGTACCATCAAAACGACCATGTGTAGTGTCGTATTTTAACATATAAGCCATGTAATCCGGCTCAACAAGGTCATTAATCGCAACGATATCTAATCCTCTTTTTAAAGCAGCTCTAAATACCAGTCTGCCGATACGGCCAAAGCCGTTAATTCCAATTTTGCTCATTTTGTTAATTTGAATAGTAGTTTAATAAATTATATATAGGTTCCTTTGTAATCGTTGTAATCGAGAGCCCATGTTTCTTTGCAATTGCACGTAATTGATCCTGAAAACTTCCAGCAACAATACCTACAAAATGTATTTCTTTTCCGGGATGAAGTTTAACTGTTGGTAGTAAATAAGTTTGAAAATAGAGCTCAAAAGCATTATCTATAATCTCCAGTATATATTTATTGTCCCTATTTTCAAGGAAAAAATCAAAGAAAGAACTTAAAAATAGCTGTGCCATTGGTTTTTTATACACCCTTTCCAGTATTTGTGGTCTGTCTAGATTGTATTTCAATTCAAATTGCTTCTGCAAATCAGCAGGAAGTTTGTTTTGAAGAAAACGCTTTAAAATTGTTTTTCCAAGATAGTTGGCTGAGCCTTCATCTCCAAAAACGTAACCTAGTCCAAAATTGTTTTTCTCTGGTTTTTTACCATCAAAATAGGCGCAGTTGGCTCCGCTACCTAAGATACCTACAATACCACTGTTGTTAAAGCATGCTGAAATAGCAGCGCCATATAGGTCATCTTTAACCGTTATTTTACTGTGCTTAAAAAACATACCTAATGTGTTGGCAAGCTCTTCTTTTCTTTCGTCAGAAGAAGCACCAGCAGCAAAAACATAAATCTTTTTTATGCTTTCGGCATGATTGATCAGCGTAGCTTTTTTATTTAAATACTGAAGGATAGTCTTTTGGTCGTTAAAACAAGGGTTAATACCCGGCATAGTGCATTCGGCAATAGCCTTGCCATCTTTGGCAATTTTCCAGAACGCTGTTTTCGATCCGCTGTATACTATTGCTATCATGTTATATGGATAAAACTTTAGTCATTTCCAATAAATCACTTTCCAGTTTAAAAGTATGTCTGGTTAGTGCTTCTTCTATACTTGTTGTTTTAACTTCATTGCCTCTCAGACCTACCATTTGCATGGTATTTCCTCTTAGCAGTTCGTTAACAGCAGCAAAACCAAGTCTGCTACCCAGAATTCTATCAAAGCTACTTGGGCTACCTCCACGTTGAAGGTGACCTAAGATCGTTACTTTGGTATCATAATGATTAAAACGTTCCTTAACCTTTTTGGCTACATCATATGCTCCACCATCCTTATGACCTTCAGATACAATTACAATACTTGAAGTTTTTTTGGTAGACGCACCAGTTTCCAGTTGAGCGATCAATTCATTTAAACTAGTCTCTCTTTCTGGCAAAAGCACTGCTTCAGCACCACTAGAAATTGCACTTCTCAAGGCGATACAGCCTGAGTCACGACCCATTACTTCAATAAAGAATAAACGGTCGTGTGAATCTGCAGTATCGCGAATTTTATCGATAGCTTCAATAACTGTATTGATGGCCGTGTCATATCCCAAGGTAAAGTCAGAACCATAAAGGTCATTGTCAATGGTACCTGGGACACCGATTACACGGATGCCGAATTTTTCCCCGAAACGCTTGGCTCCGGTAAAAGTTCCATCACCTCCAATTACAACAAGTCCATCTATATCGTGTGCCTGAAGATTTTTGTAAGCCAGTTCCAGCCCTTCCTCAGTTTTAAATTCTAAACAGCGTGCTGTTTTTAGAATGGTACCACCAAGGTGTATGATATTACTTACGGATCTTGCATCCATGGGAATAATGTTGTCATTGATTAAGCCCTGGTATCCTTGCATGACACCAAACATATTGATACCATTGTATATTCCCGTTCTAATCACTGCCCTAATGCAAGCGTTCATCCCGGGAGCATCTCCTCCAGATGTTAATACTGCGATATTTTTAATATTTGGTCTCATGATTTATAGTTACGAATATAGCGTGTATTTTTTACACTAAGTAATTTATTTTTAATTTTCCTAAGTTAATAGGAAACATGTGTATTTATTACTCTTTTTTTGTAAAAAAAAAGATAATGTGAGCTACAGATGTCTTTTTATGCTTTCTTTTGATGGGATTGATTTTGTTTTTTGCAGTATCAAAAGTTATTTGCATTTTGGTGTCAAAATGATTCTACAGAAATATAACGCGTGAAAACCCTGAAAATTTCAAAAAGATCTTTAATATTTAATATCTAACAATTAATGTTTTGAAAGAAATTTTGCCAAAATTTAATTCCACTTTCTCGATTGATTGTGTGCTTTTCGGATTTGATGAAGGAGAATTGAAAATTCTTCTGATTGAAAGGAACGAAGAACCCTTTAAGGATTGGTGGGCCTTACCAGGTAATCTGGTTGAAGAGGATGAGAGTTTAGACCAATCAGCTACCAGGATCTTACATGAGCTTACGGGCTTAAGTGATATCTATATGGAGCAGTATTATACCTTTGGTGATGTAAACAGGCACCCGCAGGGAAGG
>RCUH01000141.1_pt1 | contig 107774 bp, 96 predicted proteins | sample 2166191 | NCBI WGS metagenome assembly RCUH01 (sample SAMN09932848, study PRJNA488358) | compost metagenome | feature: garden; material: soil; isolation source: compost soil in an enriched community after 214 h of incubation | place: Germany: Experimental Botanical Garden Goettingen | collected...
CACAAACGCGCAAGGCGCCCACGAGCCTCCAGGGATGGATTTACGGCGTGTCCCGCCAACCCACCCACCCCGCGCCAACCCTAGTCAGGGAAACATGGCGCTCTGGCTCTGGCTCTGGCTCTGGCTCTGGCTCCGGCTCCGGCTCCGGCTCCGGCTCCGGCTTGAGATTCGGCTCGGCGAGGCCCGTGGGCAAGCCCCTACCCACTGATCCTCTGTTGGAGGACACGGTCGCCCTGCGTGGCGGGGTAAACTAGCCCGATGTCTTCCCGCCCCGCGCACGACCTGCTCAGCCGCATCTTTGGTTACGACGATTTCCGCGGTCCGCAGCAGGCGATCGTCGAACATGTCGCCGCCGGCAATGACGCGCTCGTATTGATGCCCACCGGCGGCGGCAAGTCGCTGTGCTACCAGGTGCCCTCCCTGCTCCGCGACGGCACCGGCATCGTCATCTCCCCGCTTATCGCCCTCATGCAGGACCAGGTGGAAGCCCTGCGCCAGCTGGGCGTGCGCGCCGAATACCTCAACTCCACCCTCGATGGCGACACCGCCGCCCGGGTCGAGCGTGAACTGCTCGCCGGCGACCTGGACATGCTCTACGTCGCCCCCGAGCGCCTGCTCACCGGCCGCTTCCTGTCCCTGCTCGCGCGCAGCCGCATCGCCCTGTTCGCCATCGACGAGGCCCACTGCGTCTCCCAGTGGGGCCACGACTTCCGCCCCGAGTACCGCCAGCTCACCGTCCTCCACGAACGCTGGCCCGACGTCCCGCGCATCGCCCTCACCGCCACCGCCGACCCGCCCACCCAGCGCGAAATCGCCGAACGCCTCGACCTCACCGGCGCCCAGCATTTTGTCAGCTCCTTCGACCGGCCCAACATCCGCTACACCGTCGTCCAGAAAGACAACGCCAAGCGCCAGCTGCTCGACTTCCTCAAGGTCCACCGCGGCTCGGCCGGCATCGTCTACTGCATGTCCCGGCGCAAGGTCGAGGAAACCGCCGAATTCCTGTGCAAGGAAGGCCTCAACGCCCTCCCCTACCATGCCGGCCTCCCCGCCGAAGTGCGCGCCGCCAACCAGCGCCGCTTCCTGCGCGAGGATGGCATCGTCATGTGCGCCACCATCGCCTTCGGCATGGGCATCGACAAGCCCGACGTCCGCTTCGTCGCCCACACCGACCTGCCCAAGTCCATGGAGGGCTACTACCAGGAAACCGGCCGCGCCGGCCGCGACGGCGAACCCGCCGAAGCCTGGCTCTGCTACGGCCTGGGCGACGTCGTACTGCTCAAACAGATGATCGAGCAGTCCGAGGCCGGTGAAGAACGCAAAAGCCTCGAACGCAACAAGCTGGACCACCTGCTCGGCTATTGCGAATCCATGCAATGCCGGCGCCAGGTGCTCCTGGCCGGGTTCGGCGAAACCTACCCCCAGCCCTGCGGCAACTGCGACAACTGCCTGGTCCCGCCCGACGCCTGGGATGCCAGCGTCGCCGCCCAGAAGGCCCTCAGCTGCGTCTACCGCAGCGGCCAGCGCTTCGGCGTCGGCCACCTGATCGACATCCTGCGCGGCGGCGAGAACGACAAGATCCGCCAGTTCGGCCACAGCGAACTGAGCACCTATGGCATCGGCAAGGACCTCGACGCGCGCACCTGGCGCAGCGTGTTCCGCCAGCTGGTGGCGGCCAGCCTGCTGGAAGTGGACAGCGAAGCCTACGGCGGCCTGCGCCTGACCGATGGAAGCCGTGACGTGCTCAAAGGCCAGCGCAAGGTCATGATGCGCCGCGAGACCCCCAAGGCCGCCCGCGAGCGCGACCGCAGCGGCCAGCGTACCGGTCTGTCGGTGCTGCCGCAGGACCTGGCCCTGTTCAACGCGCTGCGCGGCCTGCGTGCCGAGCTCGCGCGCGAGCAGAACGTGCCCGCCTTCGTGATCTTCCACGACAGCACGCTGCGCAACATCGCCGAACAGCGCCCTACCAGCGTCGATGCGCTGGGCCGGGTGGGCGGCATCGGCGGCACCAAGCTGGCCCGCTATGGCGACCGTCTGGTCGAGATCGTGCGCGAGGAAGGCTGATGCCCGGCCAAGCCCGCACGGACCGGCCTCCAGAGTTGAACCACGTGTTCAGCCGCAGGTGCGACCGCCCGGATTTGGCAGTAAGGTGAGGCCCATGTCCGCCAGTGGCCTGCTCCTGCGAGTGGTATTGATGCTCAGCCTGTTGCTCAACGGGCTGAATGTCGCCATGGCCGGTCCGATGACGTTGGCCATGGCCGAGGCGAGCCGCACCAGCCCCCCGGCGCCGCCCTGCCATGGCGAAGCACCGATGCCAGCCACACACGATCACCACGCCATGGCCGCTGCCGGTTCCGCCGACACCGGCGTCCAGGCCCCGCACGATGGCGACCATTGCAAGATCAAGGACTGCCTGCGCAGCTGTGCCCAGCAGCCCAGCCTGACCGTCCAGATCGCGTGGATCGCCACGCCGCCACCGTTGTCGCTGGCGCCGGTCCTGACCGCGCATCCGTCCCGGCCGATGCCCCCGCTGGACCGCATCACCCGCCCTCCGATCGCCTGATCCGCCGCGCGCTGCGAGCGCCGGCCTGAGGCTCTGCGCATGCGCCCCGGCGTGTGTGCGATGACGGCACCCCGTGTGCCATTCGAATCGGATTCGGAGTTGCAATGTCTTTCCCCAAAATACCCGGCACGGGCACCCCGCCCATGCCGTCACGCCGCCTGTTCGTGCAGGGCGTGGCTGCTGGCGGCGTGGTCGCCAGCCTGGCCGCCACCGGCCTGAGTCCGCGTGCCTTCGCGGCCGCCGGTCCCGGCCTGGCCGGTGCCCCTCAGGTGCTCAGCAGCCATGACGTGCAGCTGAGCATCGGCGAGTCGCTGGCCAACTTCACCGGCCGCACCCGCCCGGCGATCACCGTCAACGGCAGCCTGCCCGCGCCGATCCTGCGCTGGCGCGAGGGCGATACCGTCAGCGTGCGCGTGGCCAACGCGCTGCAGGCGCACCCCACCTCGATCCACTGGCACGGCATCCTGCTGCCGGCCAACATGGATGGCGTGCCCGGCCTGAGCTTCAACGGCATCGCCCCCGGCCAGGCCTACCAGTACCGCTTCACCCTCAAGCAATCGGGGACCTACTGGTACCACAGCCATTCCATGTTCCAGGAACAGGCCGGCCTGTACGGCGCGCTGATCATCGACCCGCTGCAGCCGGCGCCCTACCGCTTCGACCGCGAGCACGTGATCCTGCTCTCGGACTGGACCGACATGGACCCCGGCGCGCTGTTCCGGCGCATGAAGAAGCTGGCCGAATTCGACAACTACTACAAGCGCACCCTGCCCGACTTCCTGCGCGACGTGCGCCGGCAAGGCTGGGCCGCGGCCACCGCCGACCGCGGCATGTGGGGCCGGATGCGGATGACCCCCACCGACATCTCCGACATCAACGCCCACACCTATACCTACCTGCTCAACGGCAACGCGCCGGCGGGCAACTGGACCGGGCTGTTCCGCAGTGGCGAAAAGGTGCTCCTGCGTTTCATCAACGGCGGCTCGATGACCTACTTCGACGTGCGCATCCCCGGCCTGAAGATGACCGTGGTGGCCGCCGATGGGCAGTACATCCATCCGGTCAGCATCGATGAGTTCCGCATCGCGCCGGCCGAAACCTTCGACGTGATCGTGGAGCCCACCGGCCAGGATGCCTTCACCATCTTCTGCCAGGACATGGGCCGGACCGGCTTTGCCGCCGGCACCCTGGCAGTGCGGCACGGCCTGCAGGCGCCGATTCCCGCCCGCGACCGGCGACCGCTGCTGACCATGGGCGACATGGGCCACGACATGGCCGGCATGGGCCACGACATGAAGGGCATGGAAGGCGGCTGCGGCGCCAGCATGGGCCACGCCGCGCACGGCGGCAGCCCCAAGGCGCCGCGCCACCCGGCCAGCGAGAAGGGCAACCCGCTGATCGACATGCAGAGCATGGCCACCGAGCCCAAGCTGGACGACCCCGGCATCGGGCTGCGCGACAACGGCCGCGCCGTCCTGACCTACGGCGCGATGCGCAGCCTGTTCGACGACCCGGACGGGCGCGAACCCGGCCGCGAGGTGGAGCTGCACCTCACCGGCCACATGGAAAAGTTCAGCTGGTCCTTCGATGGCATTCCCTTTGCCGGTGCCGAACCGCTGCGCCTGAACTATGGCGAGCGCATGCGCATCGTGCTGGTCAACGACACCATGATGCAGCACCCGATCCATCTGCACGGCGTGTGGAGCGACCTGGAGGACGCCGACGGCCAGTTCCAGCTGCGCAAGCACACCATCGACATGCCACCCGGCACCCGCCGCACCTATCGCGTGCGCGCCGACGCGCTTGGCCGCTGGGCCTACCACTGCCACCTGCTGTACCACATGGAAGCAGGGATGATGCGCGAAGTGAGGATCGAGGAATGAAGCACCGACCCTTTGCCGCACGCGCGGCCCTGGCCAGCGCATGGCTGCTCACCCTGTCCGCACCGGCGGGGGCGCAGTCGCACGAAGGCCACGACAGGGCCGCCGCACCGGCTGCGGCCACGCAGGATCACGGCGCGATGGACCACTCGACGATGGACCACTCGACGATGGACCACTCGACGATGGACCACTCGGCGATGGATCACTCGACGATGGACCATTCGACGATGGATCACGCCGCACCCGCGCCAACAGCATCCAGCTCGCCGCGCGAGCCGATCCCGGTGGTGACCCCGGCCGACCGCATCGCCGCCTTCCCGCCGATCGACCATGGCGCGATGGAACACGCCCCGGACATCCACAGCATGCTGCTGGTCAACCGCCTGGAACACTGGGATGGCCAGCACGGCAATGGGCAGGCGTGGGAAGCCAGCGGCTGGGTGGGCGGCAACATCCACCGCATATGGGTCCGCAGCGAAGGCGAACGCAGCGCCGGGCGGACCGAGGCAGCCGACGTGGAAGTGCTGTACGGCCGCAGCGTATCGCCATGGTGGGATGTGCTGGCGGGCATCAGGCAGGACATCGGCAGCGCCGACGCGCGCACCTGGGCCGCCTTCGGCATCCAGGGGCTGGCGCCATACAAGTTCGAAACCTCGGCCACGGTGTACCTCGGCGAGGGCGGCCAGTTCATGGCCAGTGCCGAAGTCGAGTACGAGCTGCTGCTGACCAACCGGCTGATCCTGCAGCCCCTGGTGGAAGCCACCCTGGCGGCCCGGGACGAGCCCCGCTACGGCACCGGCACCGGGCTCAACAAGGTCGAGGCCGGCCTGCGCCTGCGCTACGAGTTCAACCGGCGCGTCGCACCGTACATCGGCATCAGCCACGAACGCCTGTTCGGTGACACCGCCGCCTACCACCGCGAGGCAGGCGGGCACGCGCGCGATACCCGCTGGGTGGCCGGGGTGCGCGTCTGGTTCTGAGGCCGCCGCCGTAGAAAAAAGCTCCCGGGCGCGGCGGGCGCCCGGGACAACAGGGGTCGTGCATGCCGGATCCGACGGGCCCAGGCGGGGCGTCACAGGCGGCCGCGCGGGGCGCGGTCACAGCCTGTCCGACACCCGGGGGCCTTGCTCGTTGGCGCCCCGGGTACTGATGTGATGCGCCCGGGCCAGACTTCCGCCATCGAAGCGGCCAGTGCGATGGGATGGAGCCGCGATCGCGTACGCTTTGCGCCCTGTCCTGCTCCCTGTCCGCGCTCCCATGTCCCTGCAGATCCGCCGCGCCACGCCGGCCGATGCCACCGCCCTGTCGGCCCTGGCCATCGCCACCTACACCGAGACGTTCGGCGACTCCTACCCGCCGCAGGATCTGCATGCCTTCCTGCAGGCGCACTACAGCACCGCCCCGCAGCGCCGCGAGCTCGACGATCCGCACAGCGCCATCTGGCTGCTGGAAGCGGACGGCCGGCCGGTCGGTTACCTGGCCGCAGGCCCCAACACGTTGCCGCATGCCGATGCCGCGCAGGGAGATGTGGAACTCAAGCGCCTGTACGTGCTGGCCCGTCACCAGGGCGGCGGCCACGGCGCGCGCCTGATGGAGGCGTTCCTGGCCTGGCTCGACCAGCCGGTACGCCGCACACTGTGGGTGGGCGTGTGGTCGGAAAACTTCGGGGCGCAACGCTTCTACGCGCGCTACGGTTGCGTCCAGGCCGGCAGCTACGATTTCGTGGTCGGCGACAGCCGCGACCTGGAGTTCATCCTGCGCCGGCCCTGAGGGCCAGGACCGGCGCGGCAGTCAGAAGTCGAACAGGTCCGACAGGAAGCTCTCCTTCTTTTTCTTGCGGTAGCCCTGCTGATCGGCGTAGGGCTGCTGGCCCAGATGGCGCGTGTCGCGGTGCTGCACGGCCGTCGGCGGCGGCGGCGGCGGCGGCGGCGGGGCCGCGCGCACCGGCGCCGGGGCGGCCGCGCCGGCCGAACGCTCGATGATCTTGTCCAGCTCGCCACGGTCCAGCCATACGCCCCGGCACTGCGGGCAGTAATCGATCTCGATGCCCTGGCGCTCGGACATCACCAGCGCCTGGGTCTTGCATACGGGGCATTGCATCGGGGTGCTTCCTCATCCTGTTCCAACCCCGACTGTACCTGCGTGCGGATGACTGGAACGCAACACGCCCCGGCCCTGGCTCATCGGCAGCGGCAGGTGGCCGCCACGTGCACGGGCTCCTCACCGCAGCCCCCCGCATAATTGCGCGCCCTTTCCGCCCCAGCCCCAAGGAACACCGCGTCATGTTGTTGTCCAAGCGCCACGTCACACCGCGCGTGCTGTTGATCGAAGACACCGAAGACACCCGCGAACTGAGCCGCATGGCGCTGGAAAGCCAGGCCTGCGACGTGGCCGCGGTGAGTTCGGCCGAAGCGGCGCTGGGGCTGCTGCTGGCCGGCGAGCGGTTCGACCTGGTGTTCACCGATGTGTGCCTGGGCGGCCTGAGCGGGATCGAGGCGGCCGAGCGGATCAAGGCATTCCAGCCCAGCCTGCCGGTGCTGGTTACCTCCGGGATGGACCCGGCCGAGGTGACCGCCCAGTTGCGGCCGGGCATCCATTTCCTGCCCAAGCCGTACTCGATGAGCGAGCTGCTGGACGCCATCCGCGCCTGTTTCGGCGCCGTGGAGACCGGCCAGGCCGCCTGAAGCCCAGGGCCGGATCAGTCGCGCGGCGTGTAGCTTTTGTTGCCCGACGGCGTCAGGCAGTAGCGGCCGCCACGTGGGCCGGTGCACAGCACGCCGCCACTGCACGGACAGCTACCGGCCACCGACCGGGCCGCCGGAGCCAGGCGCGCGCCTTTGCCACCGCCCGCGGCGCTGCATACCTTCCTGGAGGCACTGATCGAGCCATCGTTGCAGACGAACTGGCCGGCGGCGCAATGCGAGACCCCGCCCTTGCGGCCCGAGCACGGCGTGTTGCCCGCCGCTGCCGCACCACTGGCCACGCAGGCCACCAGCAACAGCCAGGCCATCCTGTTTCGTCGTCGGTGACCCTGCATTCTGGCCCCCTGTGGCCATCCCGGCATGCTGCCGCGGGAAAAGCCTACGCCTTCATCCGATTTTCATCCATGGATGGCATCGTTCGTCGGTGCCCTCTCCTGCCGGAACCGCACCATGCAGACCCGTCTTCTGCTTACCGCTCCGCTGCTGCTGGCCGCCTCGCTCTGCGACGCGCGCGCCGATGACTTCGTCACCTGCGAAAGCCGCGACAACCGCTACCAGTCCTGTCCATTGCCGCGCGCCGGCTACGTCAGCCTGGACCGCAAACTCTCCGGCGCCGATTGCCGCCAGGGCCGCAGCTGGGACTACGATCGTCGCCAGGTGTGGGTCGATGACGGGTGCCGGGCGTCATTCCGCGTGCATGACGGTGGCTCGCACGATGACGACCACGACGACAACCACGATGCCAAGGTGGCCGCCGGGGTCCTGATTGGTGCGGCCATCCTCGGCGCGCTGGTGCACAACGCGAACAAGCAGGACGAGCGCTACGACGATGACAACTACCAGGGCCCGCGCCACAGCTCCTATGTGCCGGGCTGGATGGTCGGCGAGTTCGAGGGCTACAACCCGATCTACGGGGCCGATATCCGCATGCGCATCGACAGCGACGGGCGCATGAGCGCCCAGGCGCGCGGGCAGAACCTGAGTGGCTGGGTCAACGGGGGTCAGCTCAACGTTGGCGGCAGCGTGTTCGACATCAACCAGAGCCGCGACGGCTTTGTCACCACCGAAGTCGGTGATCGCCAGAACGAGGTGCGCTACCGTCGCGTGCGGTGAGCGCACGCGAGGTCACCCAGGCCGCCGTCAACCGGCGGCCTTGCAGCTCAGCGCGGTGCCGTAGAAGTCCAGCGTGGCCTCGCCCTGGTGCTCCCAGAACTCCACGCCCTCACGGGTGTAGCGGCTGCCGCTGGCCGCCTGCGCCGGGAACACGATGGCCTGGTCCTTGCCCCAGCTGACCACCGCCGCCTGCGGGTCCAGCTCGTTGTAGAACACCACGCTGACCGGCTTGCTGGCGTCGTCGCACTGGTACTGCACCGGCGTGGGCGCAGCGACCGTGCCGCTGCCGATGTTCAATTCGACGATCCGGGTCTGGTAGGACTCCAGCACGCAACGGTGCCGATCCACCGCCTGCCAGCACGCATCGCGGCCCTTGACCCAACCACGCTGTTCGGCGGCGATGTCCAGCTCATCCGGGCTGGTCTGCACGCGCTTGTACAGCGCGGCCAACTGCCTGTCCAGCGCGGCCAGGCGCGCATCGCCACAGACCAGCGTCTCCGCTTCGGAGGCGGCCTTGGCGCAGTCGAACGACGGGGGCTGCAGCGTCGGCGCGGTGGCGCTGCCGGTGGCAGGCGCCGCCGCCGGTGCCGCCGGTGCCGTGGGCGCCGGGGCCGGGGCGGCGGTATCGGACGGCGCGGGTTTGGAACAGGCCGCGAGCGCAAGCGCCCCCACACCCAGCAGGACGAATCGGTTCATGGCACCTCCAGCAACAATCAGCAAAAGACGGGCTATTGTGCGCCCCGCGCCGGCAGTTCGGTGTGCACAAACAGATCGCTCAGGGAGCCACGGGGGCGGGCGGGAACAGCGTGGGCAACGCCAGCAGCGCGGCCGGGTGGTACAGCGTCTGGTGGCTTTCATCGGGCAACGCGACGTACCGGCCGGTGACGCCTGGCGCATGCGCCTTCAGCTGCTCCATCAAGCGCGCACCGGGCACGGCGATGCCACGCTCGGCACTGGTGGCCACGAACACGCTCCTGCCCCGTGGCGCGTGCACGGCCAACAGCGAGGGGCTTTCTTCGACCAGCCCGCCGTGGTTCCACCACAGGCTCGGATCCAGCGCGATGTACGTATCAAACAACGCCGGCTCGCGGAGCAGCGTTTCCACCACGAACAACCCGGCCAGCGACTCACCGATGATGGCTGTCTCCGCCGTGGTCGCATAGCGCTGCCGCACCTGCGGCATCAGCTCCTCGCGCAGGAAGCGCCGGAACGCCTCCGATCCGCCGACCCGTGGCGCGATCCGGCGATCGTCCGGATCGGAGGTGGGCCCGGTCATGTCGCGGCGACGTTCGGTGTTCTCGATCCCCACCAGCAGGAACGGGCGCATGCTGCCGTTGGCCACCAGCACCTGGACCAGGCCCGCCACGTGCAGGAAATCCTCGCCGATGCCGCCGTCGGGCATGTACAGCACCGGCAACCGCTGGTCGGCCGCTACGTTCCAGGCCGAGGGCCGGTAGACGTTGATGCGCCGCGTTTCCCCCACCGCCTGCGACGCCAGCACGAAGGTCTCGCCGATCACCAGCGGCGTGGTGTCGCCTGCGGCATCCGATGCGGCACCGTGTGCGTTGGCTGCCCCCGCCAGCGGCACCAGCATCGCCAGACCCAGCAGCGCGCCGCGTACACCTGCCCAACGCCTGCCGCGGCGCGCTTGCCTGCCCGAAATTCCTGCCATGCGTTGCCGTCCGTCGCCGCAGACCCGATTGGTCCGCGTGCATTATGAACACGGCGCGGCGGATGAACGCCAGGTCGTGCCCATCGCCACCCTGACCCTACCCTCATGCGAGTGCGACCGCTGCGTAACGGCACCGGGTCCAGTGTGGATCGCACGACATCACGTCGTCCAGGAGCAGCGCAATGTCCACCATGCAGAACAACGAAAACAACGTCCAGAAGAATGCCGCCGCGCAGACCGACCAGCAGAAGGAGCAGGAGCGCAAGGACACGCTGGCCAAGCAGCAGAAGCAGGAGCAGGACAACAACAAAGACGCGCCGAAGAACCCGCAGCAGAAGTAACCGCGGCGCACACAGTGGGGCTGCGCGCAACGCGCAGCCTCATGCCGCCGGTGATTTGTCCCCCCGGGATGTGCCGCACTACACCTGGCGCGCGCGAAGCCTCTCCAGCCGACCATGCAGCTGCTGCCAGTCCTGCTTCGCGTCGCGCACCATCGCTTCCAGTATCGGCCGTGCTTCCTCCGGCAACGTCGCATCCTGCAACGCCGCCTGCAGGGCATGGATGAGCCGTGCGCGCGACGCCTGCGCCTGGCTGACGTATTGAATGCCCGCATCTCCCAACACCGTGCCCAGCCATCCGAAGCCTGCCCGCACTGCACCGAGCACGGTGCCGTGCCGTGCGGGTCGACCGCCGGCCTGACGTACACGCGTGCCAACGCGCTCGATGATCGCCGCGCTCGAACCGGCCATGCGCATCATCACCGCACATAGCGCGGCATCCTCGTCCTGTGTCCGGGCCACGGCACGGGCGTGCAGGGCATGGCCGTCGCGCGCCACTGCGACGATGCGATTGAGCAGGCGGACATAGTGTTGGCGGCGCATGGGGCGCGGTGACATCACACGGCTCCGCTGGAGGGCAGCCCCAGCCTTTTCATACCCCCAACCTGCGCCCGGCCAGGGAACGGCGATGTGACGCCGGTGTCATCCCGCAGGTTGCGCGCTTTCGCCATCGGACCGGGTTGGCTAGGATCGGGGTTCGCAGGCGCAGGCAGCGCCTTGGCAGGGAGCACGGCGATGTCGGCACGACACACACCAAAGACAGGGGCGCTGATGGCCGTGGCGCTGATGACGGCGTTTGCCAGCCACGCAGCCCCCGGCATCGATCGCGATGCCTGGCGCGGCGATCTGGCGGTATTGAAGCAGACCCTGCAGGACGACTATGCGCACCTGGCCTGGGTGGCCTCCGCACAGAGCGGCGTTGACCTGCCCGCACTGGAACGCGATGCGCAGCAGGCCATCGCCACGGCCGGCAGCGATGCCCAGGCGGAACAGGCGCTACGCACCTTCCTGGCCGGGTTTCACGATGGCCACCTGAAGCTGCTCGATCGGCAGGCAGCCGGTGCGCCTGCCCCGGCGCCCGCCATGGTGGATCCGCGCACGCTGGATGCGTCCACCGGCTGCGCGGCGCTGGGCGTGCTGGACGAAGGGCGGCACGACTACAGCGTGCCGCTGCAGGCCTTGCCCGGCTACCACGCCACCGCCGGTGGGGCCGACCCGGCGCTGCGCAGCGGGGTGATCGCGCTGGACGACGGCCATCGCCTGGGCCTGCTGCGCCTGCATGAATTCGATGCGCTGCGTTACCCCGGCCTGTGTCACCGGCTGTGGGGCCAGCTGCGGCATGCCGACGCGGTGAACGACATGCGGGCCACGTTGAACGACGCCTGGGTGGCCGAGATTGCCGCCACGCTGCGGCGCTTCCAGCAGCAGGGCGTGGATGCGGTGCTGGTGGACGTGGGCACCAACCCCGGCGGCGACGACAGCGGCGACACGCTCGCCCGCCTGTTCAGTGGCGCGCCGGTGCAGTCGGCGCCGCTGTGGGTCAGCCAGTCGGCAGCCGGTCGCGACTACCTGCAGGAGCAGTACGAGCGCATCGACGATGCCCTGCGCCACCATCATCCCGACGCCACCGCGCGCACGCTGCTGGTCCAGCAGCGCGACCGCTTCGCCGCGTCCCTGCGCGCCACGCAGGCGCCGCCCTGCGACATGACGTGGGTGTGGCAGGCACCGCGCGACTGGCCGACGCTGCCCTGCCGGCAGCTGGTCGCCGCCGGCAGTTCGGGCGGCCCGCTGCCCACCCCGGGGGTGGACGCGCTCAGCGACTTCCTGATTGCCCACCGGCTCGACTGGGCGCAGGACCTGCGCCGGCACTGGGCGGCCTGGCAGGGGCCGGTGTACGTGCTCACCGATGCGAAGACCGCCTCCTCCGCGGAAATGTTCGCCGCACGGCTGCAGGACAACCGGATCGCCCGCGTGGTCGGCAGCACGACCGGCGGCTACGGCTGCGGTTTCATGAGTCCGCCGCCACCGCGCGCCTTGCCGCACTCGCAGCTGCGCATGCGCATCCCGAACTGCGTGCGCCTGCGCGCCGATGGCAGCGACGAAGTGGCCGGCATCTCACCGGACCTGCCCATCGACATGCCCGCCAACGCCTCGGCCCGCGCCCGCGCGCAGCAGGTGCTGGAGGCGGTGGGCGCGGACCTGGCCCGGCACTGACCCGCGGCGGTCAGTCCACCGTGCAGTCTGCGTCGCGCATCGGATGCGGCAGCACTTCGATGGAGTGCTCGTCCAGCTGCGCCAGCACCGCTTCCGGGCCACGCTGGCTGCGCCAGCCCAGGCCGATGCTGGCCGCGCTGGCGTCGTGGATGCGGTCGATCACCGGTAGCGCCCAGCCGCGCCGGTCGTACTCGGCCAGCCACTGCGGGCAGCGCCGCGCCAGCACCGCGCGCGGCTCGCTGACCAGCCGTTCGCAGTCTTCCGGGCCGAACGGCGTGGCGCCGCTGGCGATGTAGCGCTGGAACATGGGCCCGGTGTTGCGCAGGGCCGCCGCATGCGCGTCGGCCACGTCGCGCACGTCGATGCCGCGGTGCAGGCGATACAGCAGCATGCGCTGGGCGGTTTCAGGGAAACACCGCGACATCCGGATCACCCGCACCTGGAAGCTGGGGCTGGCGGCATCCTCCAGCCAGTGCTCGGCGGCCAGCTTGGAGCGGTGGTACACCGTGCGCGGCAGCGGCGTGGTGCGCTCGTCGATCCAGGTGCAGCGCCCCGGCACGATCGCGTGGCCGTACAGGGCGGTGGTGCTGGTGAACACGAAGCGCGAGACCCCGGCCTCGCGTGCCAGCATCGCCAGGGTGCGGGTCCCTTCCACATTGATGCGATGGAACTCGGTGTCGGGCATCAACCCCACGTGCGGGGCGTGCAGCGCCGCGCAGTGGATGACCGCATCCACGCCCGCCAGCGCGGTGCGCAGCGTACGCGTATCGGTGATATCGCCCACGTGCCGGGTGGTGTTGAAGGGGCTGCGGTCCACCCCGACCACCTCGTGCCGTGCGGACAGCGCGCCAAAGATCGCGCGCCCCACCCGGCCTGAACTTCCTGTCAGGAGAATCTTCACTGTGTGGCACTTGGTCAGCGCCCGGGAGCTACCGGGATGACGTGATTGTAGCCAGAGTCGGCGCCGGGGCGTCCAGCGTTGCCGCCTGCCGGACGCCGGAGTGGGTGTGCCGTGGCCTGGTCGGCGCCGCCAGCTCGCGCTTCCTTGTCCCGCCACAGCTTCCTGCGGGTCACCGCGATCCGGATGCACGAAGCCTCCATTTACACGTCGGCAAACTCCCGAACCCTACGTCCCCGGACCGACTTGGATATTCGTGTGGCATGCATCCCTACAGTCGGCGCCGGCAGGCACTGACGCGCGAGCAGTGGGTTTTGGTGGTGGTGCCCCGGGGAACGAGGGCGCAACCTATCCCTGTCGCACACCGGGCCACTGGCTGTTGAAGGTGGGGTTGCCAGTATCCACCCGCCGGTGGTCGTCGACCCGCTGTCGATGCCGGCAAGCCCAGGCCGGCCGCCGATGCAGCATCTCGGCGATGCTACTGGATGTCCGCGAGACAACCGCCAGATCGTCCTCACTCGACAGATCCCGCTTGAGGAGCATCGCGTGGATGCCGAGATGTGGTGAAGCGAGGGGATCCGGCCCCCGCCTCACCAGCTACGTCTGGGATCAAAATCCCCCAAGGTTCGCCCACAGATCAGACGACGTTATTACGGGACTCTCAAGGAAGTCACATGGACAAGACAGGGAAACTCATCCTTCTGCTCGCTGCCGCACTCAGCACAGGAGCAGGAATGGTAGTTTTTGCGGGCCAGCGAGAGAAACGTACCGCCCTCGAAGCTGCCGCGTTGTCCCGCGTGCCAGAGCGCAATGAAACCGGCTCGACGCCCTTGCAAACGCTTGGCAATCTGCTTGACGAGAAAAAAATCTCCACCGAGACGATAACGCTCGGGAGAGGACGATCGTTCTCCATCAGCCGACGCGGGCCAATGCGCCCTGCCGGAAACGCACTCGAACATGCCGAGCGCCTGCTTTCGTTGTCCGATTCTGGTGACGCCAGCGCAACATACGGGATTTTCCTGGCCAATCTCGACTGCCAAAACAAGATGAGATCTGGCGGAAACGCATATCGCCATATAAACCCAGGAAAAGATCCCAGCAAACCTGTAAATCAAGCCGACGAGACAGCAAGGGAGCTACAGGAATGCGAGGGATTATTGACCGACAAGAGGTTTCAATACAAAAACTGGCTGGAGGCTGCGGCCAAGCAAGGCTCGATTGAAGCGATGCTCATGTATCCAATCAATCCAGATCACATCCTTGGAAATCCACAGGAATACGCACTCAAACCCGATCTGGTACAGAAATGGAAAGATGACTCGATACAGTACCTGACCAACGCATCCTCGTTGGGAAGCGTGGATGCGCTATACGGCCTCTCCGAAGCCTACGACAACGGGATCATCATTGATGCAGATCCAGTTGAGGCATATGCCTACCGGCTCGCAGTTTCCAACGCTACCGGCGCAGCCATTGACAAGGAGAAACACTCCGATCTAGTGAACAACCTTAACCACAGACAGATTAAAGCGGCCAATGACCGTAGCGAAGAAATAATCAACAGTTGCTGCATCAACTGAATCCCCGATAATTACCATGCACAGACATCAGCGCAGTACGAGGCAAAGATACACGATTACACTATCTGCTGCAGCATTGCTCACACTCATTATTTGCGCTGCGCCAGCATCCCAATCTGAAAGATAGGGACCCATAGACTATCCTTGGCACAAGGACCTCAACGTTCCATACCCCAACACTGAGCTTAAGGATTTTCTGCACAAATACATCAAGAATCCGACGCAGGCGTCTTCTCTTAGCCTATTCCCTCCACAGATGAAGACAGGCGACGTGATCACAGTTTGTAACCAGAGGATCTGCGTCGACTACACCTTGAACAGCTCCAGGTCATTTGAAGGCGGAAATGTTCGCCAGATTCAGCAGGTTGGCGGTGGCGGTGGAGCGGGTGACTTTGGTGGCGGCGGTGGCGGCGGTGGCGGCGGTGGCGGCGGTGGGAGCTGGGGTGACGGGGTGGATTGGGGCGGTGGCGGTAGTGGCCGCGTAGATGTTGGACCCGTGGAGCAAGCTTAAGTACGTGGACAGCGCACCGGCGCGCAGCGTCTGAGCCGAGGCCGCCTCTACCCAGCACATCATCGATTTTCCAAAGACGCAATGGAGGCCAGTTGCATTTCACGCGCCGCGCTTATTGCGCACCATTGTCACCGAGCACCGGTTGAGCGAAGGGGAACGCCCTCCCGTTCCTTGACCAGTGCCTGCTGATAGCGGCCGGCGGGCGAGGCGCAGCTGGCCAGGCCCGGCACCAGCACACCGATCAACAGCAGGGAAACAGGCAAAGGGGTCATTGCGTCGTCCTGGGCAGGGAGTTCGTGTCCCTGCGCGCGGCGAGGAAGCGCTGCAGGGTGCGTTCAAGCTGGCAGCAGTATCGGGCACCTTACGGTAGCCCGCAGTGTCCATGCGTGACGTCGACCCGCGGAAAGCCACCAGCAACGCGTGCGACTGCGGGCGTTCGGCTACCCTGCGTGCCGGTGCAGACTTTTCCTGATGGACGTCCCATGCTGCTGGATGCGTATCTCCGCGATCACTTTGTCGACAAACCCACCTGCGCAGCGCTGGCAGGCATCCCCGTGCAGCGTCTGGATGCGCTGATCGCGGCCGAGGCCATCCCGGCGCCTACGTACCGCTGCAACGCCGGGGCGATCCACTCGGCTGCGTTCGGAGCGATCGACACCGATTCGCTGCTATCCGGCGAGTTCTTCCGCCCCGAATGTACCCGCTGGGTTCGCATCGCCGCAGACGCCGCCGCGGGTGAGGAGCGCGCGGCCGTGCTTTCGACGTTGGCGGGCGAACTGGCGGCGTATCTGCACACCTGCGGCGACGACGCGCGCTTGGTGGACGCAAAGGTGGACGCGCTGCTTCCCCACTTCTTCAACGGCACATTTGGCCTGTGCGTGGCCGACCCGTCCAGTGGCAAGGGCATTGCGCGAAAAGAGGTGCTGCAGGAAACCCTGGTCGCGTTGACCTGCAACGGCAGCACCCCTGCCCCGCCCGGCATCGCGGCTGGCGAGCTGCTGGCGTTGATCGATGATTACGCCGACGCCGCCATGCCTTTCTCGCCCGCCGAATACCCGCGCAGCAGCAGGAAGCGGCTGGTGGAGGACCTGCGCCCACGCGTGCTCAGCGCCCATCAGGCGACGCAGGAAGGGGCGGCATAGCGCTGCGGCGGGCCGCGACGTGCTCCAGCGGGGTGCATCACAGCAGGAAGGAGATGGGGATGTCGGCGGAGTTCGTGCTGTCGTTTGACGACAGGGGCTGGTATGCGTCCCATCGGGACGCGCTGAAGCGACAGATAACCCGGCTTGAGACGTTTTCCAGCTGTGTTGGCGCGCATGAGTTCCGCCTGGTGGGCACCGAGCCGAGGGGCGCGGACGCGTGGTGCTACGACGTACGCCTGTTCTTGGAAGACGACCGTGTGTTTCTGGAGATCAGTGCTCACCCCGCCAGCATCGAAGCGGACCTTGCGCAGCTGTTTGGCTGGGTCCGCAGCTGTACCGGGATGTCGGTGGACGATGAGGATGGCGCGCCGTCCGGCTGGTAGCACAGAGGCGCTGCGCTGCAGTGGCACGCCTTTCAGCTCCGGCCGTGCCGTCGCGCGGCGGTGTTGCCGTACCCGCAGTGATGGGGCCTGACCACAAAAAAGGCGCCCGGTGGGCGCCTGATTCGTCGCTGCAATGGTGGGCCGTGATGGATTCGAACCATCGACCAAAAGAATAAAAGGCTCCACATTCACGCCTGAAAATCAATGACATATGCGTCGCATTTTTTCCGATGCAACCCCGTGGAACCCGCGTTGTAGCGCGGCTGCGGATGCCATTTTTCCGGCGAGCTGCCCGTCCTTCCCCGCCAACACTCCTGTCGATCGACAGGGAGCTGCTGCAGCCGTCGGCGGCCAGCAATCCCATCCGAACGGCGGTGGCAGACGCGACTTGGCCAGCCCGTCCGCGCGCGCCGCCTCCCGATACGCAGTGATCCTGACCGCATGCGGGCCGGTCTGGTACCTGACTGCACACATCTTGACTGCGGCATGGGCCTGATCGAATCTGCTGCAGCGACAGCATGCCACACGAGATCCTTGTGCCAATCCGAGCTGGCCATTCCAGGCGCTGCAGTCTCAGTGACTATGGAGCCAACAAGCCACTGCTAACGCTATTTCTAGATGGAGATCGCAAATCGGAGCAAGCAGGAGAGTCCGTAGGAATCCCCCTACTCCGGCGCGTCAATCCTCACCTAAACTAGGAAGGAGGGCTTCCAACGACGCCCACTTGCTTGACTTTTCACGAATCCGCGGCTCGCCGCATGCGAGCCGCGGAAGGCGACGCGTCGGTCGCCGTCGGACGGGAGCGCGCTCCACGCGCTCCCGTCCGACGGCTCACGGTGTGATGACGATTCGGTTCGCGCTGTTGCCGTCCCCGGCCCGGCTCGCGTTAGCAACCGTACCCGCCGGCCGCGTGCACGTGCTGGTGTGCTCGACGGCGTTGGTGACGACGCCATTGGCATCGGTCAACGTGGTCCGCCAGCGGAACGTCGCGGTCGGCAGCGGCGAGGTGTTCGTGCAGCGGAAATTGAAAGTCAGCGGCGAGGGCGTCGCGCTGGTGTAGGTGCCGTTGTAATCGCTGCAGGTCCACCCGGACGCGCACTGGACGATCTTCGTCTGCCGCTTCACCGGAAAGGCGGGATTGCCTTGATAGTGAACCGAGGCGGGGATGTTCACCCCTTGCGGCCCGCTGACGCTGGCGAGGCTCAGGATTTTGAAGGACAGCCCGTAGGCCCACCGGTACTCCTCCATCTCGGCCTCGCACAGCACGCGTTTCACCTGGCCCGCCGGCATGGTCGGGTACATCGGGCAGTTGGAATCGTCGCCGTGGTCGAATCCCACTGCATGCCCGAATTCGTGCAGGAGCGCGGACTCTCCGTCGAACCGATCCGCTGGAATGGTGGGCGCCGTCGTGCAGATGAGCTGGGTGACGCCGGGCGTCTGATCCATGCGCTTGCGGTCGACGTAGATGTCGGCGTTGAGAATGGTCCCCGTGTTCGGATTGACCATTGTGCGTGTTTCCATTCCTGCGCCGGGGGTGACGTTGTCGGCGTCTTCGACGGTGATGTTCGCGTAGTTGAAGGCCTAAGTCTGTTCGCTGACCCGCGGATGGGTCGCCAGACTGTCGGTGGGCAGGTACAGGTCGGCGCCCACGGCGTTCCAGGCATTGGTCGCGCCGATGGCCGAAAAAATACAGCTCGACACGGAACTGTGGAATCCGACCCGGACGGACGCCACCTCCCATTGCTGATTAACCGCGGCCGGCGCGGCGTGGGCGAAACCCGCGCACGCGAACAGCCCGCTCGCCAGGGCGGCGCGCAAAAATTCGATGTTCATGAAGGCCTCCTGCCTCAGTGCTGGTCCAGGGAAAACGTGCGGAGCTGCCGCTCGGCCGTCTTGATGTCCTTCGGGTTCGCGCCCGAACGCGCCGGTTGCGGGCCGGCGAGCAGGGCGCCGCCGTCGGACACTTCATAGATCAGAAACGGCAGCGCGCTGAACGCCGCCTCCGGTTGCTTGCGCGCCTCGGCCGTCCACTGCTCGTACAGATTCTTCGACAGCGCGAGCAGGTAACGCTTGCCGGGAACGAGAGCGACTTCGGACGACACCTCCATCAGCAGGCCGTCCGGCATGAGCCCGGATTTGCGCGCGAGGTACACCGTGTCTCCCGGCGCGCGCGAACCCTTCAACGAGTCGACGACGGTCAGCGGAATCGCCGACAGGAAACCGTCCAAACGGGTTCGCCCTTGCACGGCCGGCCCGGCGGTGGCGATCACGACCGTGTCGGCCATCGCCATTTGCTCGCCGGGCGAGGCCGTGCCCGAGAAAAATTTGCGCACGAGCTCGAACAGGTCCACATCGCGTTTGCGATAGGCCGATACATCGGCGGCCGTGAAGCCCAGCGCCGCCAGATCGATCGCGGCCTCGCGCGTCGCGGCCTGCCGCTGCTCGACGCTCAAGCCGATGACGTGGCCGGTGGCGTCGCGCAATGGCGCCGGCGGTCGCGCGTCGCCCGTCGCGACCAAGGCCTCGTACGCGCCTTGGCGATCGCGCCGGGACAGGGCTTGTATGCGTTTTTGCTGGTGCGACTGCGCTTGCGCAAGTTCGTTAGCCGGCGCGGCCGAGACGGCGGCCGGGAGCGAGACGGCGGCGCCGCTCAACAGCGCCAGGAAAACCAAAGTTCGTTGCATATCACTTTCTCCTTGCGAGGTGTTCGTCCGTACCGTGGACTGGGGTCGCTGTGCTGAACCGGCGGCCGGACCGCGTCGGCGGTCATTCGTTCGAAGCGAGGCCCCGTGCATGAAGGGCGTGGGCGTTCGACAGTGGCTCCGGCGAGCATAGCCCGGGACGTTCTCACCCGTGTCGGAGTTTTCCTAGGCGGGCCGTCGGATTAATCCTCCATTCCGGCGAACCGCGACACCGACCTGCCAAACCCGTGCGCCGGCGTGAACCGCAACCGGGAAGACGGCCGCGACGTGTACGTGGAGGACGACGTGCTGCAGCGCGTATACGACGCCGCCGACCAAGTGCTGCGCGACGCGATCGACTTGGCCTACCTGACCGGCCAGAGGCCGACCGATAGCCGCGAACTGGACATGCGCAACATCAAGACCGAGAACGGCCAGCGGGTGCCGATCCTGCGTCAGGGCAAAACGAGGACGCCCGTGCGCCTCGCCATCACCGGCGAGCTAAAGGAGCTGATCGACCGCCTGCTGACGCGGAAGCGCCCAGACGATGCGCCGATCAGCACGCGCCTGCTGCTGGGCGAGGACTGGCTGTCGATCGGCAAAGATGCGCTGCGTTACCGTTTCGATAAGGCCCGCGAACGCGCCGGCATACCGAATAAGGAATTCCAGTTCCGCGACCTGCGGGCCAAGGCTGGCACCGACAAGGCCGATTCGGCCGGCGACATTCGCCAGGCGCAGCACCAGCTCGGCCACAAGTCCGTGACCACCACTGAAATCTATGTGCGTAAGCGCCGCGGTGCGCTGACCAGCCCGACCAAGTGAATTGCGGAGCGGTCGATATTTTGCGGAGCGAGGGGATAGGGTCGAAACCCTTGCTGCATATGGTGGGCCGTGATGGATTCGAACCATCGACCAAAAGATTAAAAGTCTTCTGCTCTACCGACTGAGCTAACGGCCCATTGCATGCCCCGGATCGCGCCGGGGGTGCGCATTCTACCGCATGTTGGGGGCATGGCGCACGCCCCCTTGCGATCAGGCGTAGCGGGTCGGGTCGGCCACGCCGGCGTCGGTGAAGCCCTGCGCGCGCAGGCGGCAGGCGTCGCAATGGCCGCAGGCCGCGCCGGTGGCGTCGGCGTTGTAGCAGGACACGGTCAGGCCGAAGTCCACGCCCAGGCGCACGCCTTCACGCACGATGTCGGCCTTGCTCAGGAACTGCAGCGGCGCATGGACCTGGATCCCCGCTCCCTCCACGCCGGCCTTGGTGGCCAGGTTGGCCAGGGCCTGGAAGGCGGCGATGAATTCGGGCCGGCAATCGGGGTAGCCGGAATAGTCCACGGCGTTGACGCCGCAGAAGATGTCGTTGGCGCCCAGCACTTCGGCCCAGCCCAGTGCGACCGACAGCATGATGGTGTTGCGCGCCGGCACGTAGGTGACCGGGATGCCCTCCCCGCCCGCTTCGGGTACGTCGATGTCGTCGGTGAGCGCCGAGCCGCCGATGCTGCGCAGGTCGACGTTCACGGTCTTGTGCGCCACCACGCCCTGCGCCTGGGCGACCGCGGCGGCCGCATCCAGCTCCGAGGTGTGGCGCTGGCCATAGCGCACGCTGAGCGCATGCACGGCGAAGCCCTGTTCCTGGGCGATGGCGATGACGGCGGCGGAGTCCATGCCGCCGGACAGGAGGACGACTGCTTTTTTCATGAGGGGGTGTTTCCGGTGGGTTGCGGGAGCCAGCACGCTGTCCCGCGCCGGGATGAAAACTGGAAAATGAGGCGTGGCGAGCGGTCGTCAGGCAGGCGTGGACCGCGCGCCGCGCGCCAGCCGACCTCAGCGGCCGGGTTCGTCGTTCCAGAGCAGCTTGTGCAGCTGCATCTGGAAGCGCACCGGCAGGCGGTCTTCAACGATCCAGTCGGCCAGCTGGCGCGGGCTCACCTGGTCCTTGCTGGGCGAGAACAGCACCATGCTGCGCTCGTTGAGGCGGTGCTCGGCGACCATGCCGCGTGCCCACTCGTAGTCCTCGCGGCTGCACAGCACGAACTTGATCTGGTCGCGGCGGGTCAGCAGCGGCAGGTTCTCCAGCCGGTTGCGCGCCATCTCGCCCGAGCCTGGGGTCTTGAGGTCCACCACGCGCGACACGCGCGGATCGACCGCGCTGACGTCCAGCGCGCCGGAGGTTTCCAGGGACACGTCCAGGCCGGCGTCGCACAGCTTTTCCAGCAGCACCAGGCAGCGCTTCTGCGCCAGCGGCTCGCCGCCGGTCACGCAGACGTGATGCACGCCCTGGGCCAGCACCTCGGCCACGATCGCATCGATATCCCACCATGTGCCGCCGTGAAACGCGTAGGCGGTGTCGCAATAGGTGCAGCGCAGCTGGCAGCCGGTCAGGCGCACGAACACGGTCGGCCAGCCGGCGGTATCGGCTTCGCCCTGCAGCGAGGTGAAGATCTCGGTGATCTTCAGGCGCGGGAGGGGCGACTGCACGATCTCGCTGGGGAGCGCGGCGGCGGCGGACAGGGGGACGGTCATGGCGGTGATTGTTGGCGTACGGCTGCGGAAACGACGATAGCCGAGCATGGCTCGGCTCTACGGGAGCCCCGCTATCGGGGGGTGCAACCGGTGATTATACCGGCCCGGCCGCGTGGGGCGACCCGCGTCCGTTCAGCGGATCTGCTGGCCCAGCCGGATCGACTGCAGGCGGTCCTGCGCGGTGCGTGCCGCGTCGGTGCCGGGATAGGCGGAAACGACCTGTTCCAGGGTCGCCTGGGCCTGGTCGACCTTGCCTTCGCCATACTGCGACAGGCCGATCTTGAGCAGGCCACCGGACGCCTTGTCATGGGTCGGGTAGCGCGAGATGAGGTCGCGGAACTGCGCCTCAGCCAGCGGGAAATTGCGGGTGGCGTAGTAGCTCTCACCCAGCCAGTACAGGGCATTGGGGGTGTAGACGCCGTTGGGGTACAGCTCGAGGAAACTCAGGAACAGCTGGGCCGAGTCCTCGTAATTGCCGGCCTTGAGCGAATTGAACGCCACGTTGTAGGTGGTGCGCTCATCGCCATTGGCGGCCAGGCTGCCGGCATCGCCGTGCACGGAGGGCGGCCGCTCGGAAGCGGCCGTTGCCGGTTTCGGGAGTGCTGCGGCCGGCTTGGGCGCGGCGGCGGCGGGTGCGGCGGGAAGCACGGGGGCACCGCCTTCCAGGCGGTTCAGGCGGCTGTCCAGGTCCAGGTACTGGTCCTTGGCAGACTGCTTGAGCTGCTCGTTGTCGTGCTGCAACTGCTCCACCTGCGACTGCAGCGCCTGCATCTGCGTACGCAGCTGGTTGAGCTGGTTGAGCATGTCCATGTTGGACTGGTTGTTGTTCGCCTGCTGCTCAAGCGCGCCGACGCGGTCGGCAAGGCTCTGCCGCTGCGCATTGGCCGGTGCGGCAGCCACGAGGGCTGCCGCAACGATCATCGATAGAAATCGAAAGCGCATCTATTACTGAGCCGTGTACACGATCTCGACGCGACGGTTCTGCGACCAGCAGGACTCGCCCGACTCGGTGCAGACCGGACGCTCTTCACCGTAGGACACGACGGTCAGCTGCGAAGCCGAGCCACCGTTGGCCTGCAGTGCCGAGGACACGCCGTTGCCACGACGCTCGCCCAGGGCCTGGTTGTACGCGCGCGAACCGCGCTCGTCGGTGTGGCCCTGCAGGGTGATGCGCGAGGACGGACGGTCACGCAGGTACTTGGCGTGGCAAGCCATGATGGCCTGGAATTCCGGCTTCACGTCTTCCTTGTCCAGGTCGAAGTACACCACGCGCTGGCGCAGGCAGGAATCGGTATCCAGGTCGCCCGGGCCGTACAGGCCGGAGGTCGACGGACCGCTCGGGGTGGTGGTCGAGGAGCCGGTATCAACCGGGGCTGCCGGCTGTTCCTTCACCTTCTTGGAGCAACCGGCCAGGGCGGCCACGGACAACAGGGAGACAAGCAGAACTCGGGTGGACTTGTTCATGGCGATACCTTTGAGGCTCCTAAAGCCGGATGTGGGATGAATACGGTGGAAATCTTAACACTCTGTTAGCGCTTTGTACGGTATGGCGACCAAGAAGGCTCGCGAACATCACCGTCGGCCAAGACCAGCCGCTGGCGCACGCGCGCATCGGCCGAAACGGCATACAACACTCCACGGCCCCCCTCGCGGGCGGCGTACAACACCATGCTTGCGTTGGGCGCAAAGCTCGGCGATTCATCCAGCGAACCCGGCGACAGCGTGCTCCAGCGCGCGGAGCCCAGGCTGCTGTCCATCATCGCGATCTTGTAGGTGTTGCCGCTGCCCTGGGCCACCACCAGCTTCTTGCCGTCGAAGGACAGGCTCGGGGTGGCGTTGTAGTTGCCCTGGAAGGTCACGCGCGAGGCGCTGCCACCGCTGGAGGGCACCTGGTAGATCTGCGGGCGGCCGCCGCGGTCGGAGGTGAAATAGACGCTGGAACCGTCTGCGCTCCAGGTCGGCTCGGTGTCGATGGCGAAGTGGTTGGTCAGCTGGGTCAGCTGCTTGCTGCCCAGGTCCATCACATAGATCTCCGGGTTGCCGCTGCGCGACAGCGACAGGGCCAGGCGGCGGCCGTCCGGGGAGAACGAGGGGGCGCTGTTGATGCCGCGGAAGCTGGTGACCAGCTCACGGGCGCCGGTGGAGATGTTCTGGATGTAGATCGCCGAATTGCCCCGCTCGAAGCTGACGTAGGCCAGGCGGTTGCCATCCGGGCTCCAGGACGGGGACAGCAGCGGCTCGGCCGAACGCACGATGGTCTGCGGGTTGAAGCCGTCCGAATCGGCCACCATCAGCGCATAGCGCATGGCATCGCCCTTGCCGCTGGCGGTGACATAGGCGATGCGGGTCCAGAAGGCGCCGCGAACGCCGGTGATCTTCTCGTAGATGGCGTCGGCCATCTGGTGGGCGACGTCGCGCATGGCATTGCCACGGGCGGTCATTGCCAGGCCCAGCAGGCGCTCACCCTTGGGCACGTCGTACAGCTCGTACTCCACCCGGTAGGCACCGGCGCCGGCGTCCATGACCCGGCCGACCACGATGTAGTTCTGCTTCAGCGCACGCCAGGTGGCGAACTGGATCTCGCTGCCGCGGGTGGGCTTTTCAACGATCTGCGCTTCGGGAAGGGTGCGGAACTGGCCCGAACGCTCCAGGTCGGCACGCACCACGGCGGCCACGTCGGTCTGCGGGGCGCCGGCCGAGCCCTGGTAGGGCATGGGGACCACGGTGATCGGGGTAGCCGAGGCGTTGCCGCCGATGATGTCGATATCCAGCCCCTTCTGCTGCGCCACGGCAGCAAAGGGCAACAACAGGGCCGCAACAACGGCAAGCCAACGAGGCATTTTCTTCATGGAGCACTCAAGAGAGGGAAACCGGAACGAGGGATAACAGGGCGGGGGTGAACCGTTTCGCAATCATGAACCAATGGTGCGTGAAAGCAGAGTCACCGTGGTCAGAAAACTCACAGTCCGTTAACCCTCGGCGACGAACGTGATGTTCAGGCTGCGCGCAAAAACGGCCTCGAAACCCTTGTACGGCAAGGGCTGGGCCCGAAGCACGGCGGCTTCCAGCGCGGCACGCCCGGCCGCGTCGAAGGCGCACGTCGCATCTGCCTTCACGCCCGCCACCATGCCGCCGGGGAGCTGGACGATGCCCACGCGGCAACGCTGACCGGGGCTGACCGTCTCGCCGATGACCCAGTGCTGGACGATCCGGTCGCGGATCGCGGCGGCGTATTCAGATCGCAGCGCGTCGGTTGCCGGCGCCACGGCGGGCGCCGCTGTCTGCGCCTGCACCGGCAGCGCGAGCGCCAGTAAAAGCGTGGTCATTACAGGTGTTTTCATCGGGAAAGCCTCGATCGATGCGGGGCTGCGGCGGTGCCGCGCAGGATCAATCCTGCGCGGTGAAGTTGAAGTTGATGGTGCGCTGGAAGACCGACTCGAAGCCGCGGTACGGCAGCGGCTGGGCATTGAGCACGGCCGCCTCGATGGAGCGCTTGCCGGCGTCGTCGAAGGCGCAGTTGCCCACCACCTTGGCCTGGATCACCTGGCCACCCGGAATCTGGGTGATCGAGACCTGGCAGCGCTGGCCCAGCGGAACCGAGTCCGGGCGGGTCCACTGCCCTTTCACCTTCTGCTGGATGGCCGCGACGTACTTGGCGCTGAGGTCGTCGCTGGTGCCACCAGCCCCGGCCGCCGGCTTGGCCGCACCGGTGGCGCCGGTGGTGGCGGCCGTACCGCTCGCGGCGCGCGCGGCGGCGACCTGGCGCAGCTTCTGCTCGGCCTGCTTGGCCTCGTTTTCGGCCTGGGCACGCTTGCGCCGGATCTCGGCCAGCTTCTTGTCGCGTTCGGCGTCGGCCTTGGCCTCGTTGGCCTTCTGTTCCTGCTCGGCCAGCTTCTTCTTCTGGTCGGCCTCCTGCTGCTGCTTGGCCAGGCGCAGCTTCTGCTCGGCCTGCTCCTGGCGCTGGCGCTCGGTCAGGTCGATCTGTTCCTGGCGGCGCTTGGCTTCCTGTTCCTGCTTGGCCTTCTCGGCCGAGATCGCCATCGCGCTGACCGCGTCCTGGTCGACCGGGTCCGGCTGGGCCACGCGCTCCTGCGCCTGTTGCTGCTGCGGCGTGGGCGCATCCTGCGGGCGGGTCTCCTCGATCGGCTGCGGCGGCGGCACCGTGTCTTCGGGGATCGGCTCGGGTGGGAGCACCGGCTCGGGCAGGTCCGGCAGCTTTTCCGAGGCGCGCAGCGCCTGGCGGGCCGCGGCGGCCTCGGAGGCGGACAACTGCAGGCTGGCCTCGATGGCCGGATCGCCGGCTGCAGCTTCGGTGCTGCGCTGGGGCGACCACAACCAGGCGGCGATGAACACCAGCGCGAGCAGCAGGTGCACACCAAGCGCCAGCGCGATCGGCAGACCCCACTTTTCTTCAGGCTGGCGCTGCGGTGGCAGGGCTTCAGCGTGCATCGGTGGCCAGGCCTACCTTTTCAACGTTGGCGCGCTTGATCACGTCCATCGCCGCGATGACCTTTTCATAGGCCACCGCCTTGTCGGCAGCCACGATCACGCGCACGTTCTTGTCCTGGGCGGCGAGCGCGCCCAGGCGCGCCTGCAGTTCGCCGGCGTCCATGGGCGCCGGTTCCTTTTCATCGGGCAGCTTCAGGCTGAGCTGGCCATCCAGGCGGACCGAAACGATCACCGGGTCCTGCTTGCTCTCCAGCGCCTTGGCCTGGGAGTTGGGCAGGTCCACATCGAAGCTCAGCGTCAGCAGCGGCGCGGTGACCATGAAGATGATCAGCAGCACCAGCATGACGTCGATGTAGGGCACGACGTTGATTTCGGATTTGAGCTTGCGGCGCTTGCGGCGGCCGATGGCAACGGTCATGGCAGGGTCCTTGTGCTGGGCGCTTACTCGTCGCCGGCGCTCTGGCGCTGCAGGATCGAGCTGAACTCTTCTGCGAAGGTTTCAAAGCGGACCGACATGCGCTCCACGCGGGTGGTGAAGCGGTTGTAGGCCCACACCGCCGGGATGGCCACGAACAGGCCGATGGCGGTGGCGAACAGCGCTTCGGAAATGCCCGGGGCGACCGAGGCGATACCGGCCTGCTCGCCGCTGTTGATCATGTCGTGCATGGTCACCATGATGCCGAACACGGTACCGACCAGGCCCACGTACGGGGCGGTGGAGCCGATGTTGGCCAGCAGTTCCAGGCTGCGCTCGAGCTGGTCCACCTCACGGGTGTAGGTGGTGCGCATGGCGCGCTGGGCACCTTCGAGCTGGGCGCGGCCGTCCAGGCGACGCTTGTCGCGCAGGCGGGTGAACTCGCGGAAGCCGGCTTCGAAGATCGCTTCCAGGCCGCCCACCTTGCGGTTGCGGTCGGTGGCCGAGCTGTACAGCTTGCCCAGGTCGGCACCGGACCAGAAGCGGCTTTCGAACTCGTCGGCCTCGCGGTTGGCGGCGTTGAACACGCGCGCCTTGCGGAAGATGATCACCCAGCTGATGAACGAGCCGGCCAGCAGCAGCAGCACGATGATCTTCACCGGGATGCTGGCCTTGACCATCAGGTCCAGGTAGTTGATGCCACCGCCGTGCGCGGCCTGCGCAACCGTCTGCGCCGCAGCACTGGTCACTTCCTGCGGCAGCACCTCGGTCACCGTGGCCTGCAGGGCCAGGAGCATTGCGATCATCCGTTGTTCCTCACTGTGCGGATACTTGAAGTTCGTAGGGTTTCAGCGCGGCCAGCAGTGCATCGCCCATGCCGCGCGGTTTGAAGGTGGAGGCATCCAATGCCGCGATCCGGACCTGGGCGGTCAGCAGCGTTTCATCGCCGCGACACACGCTCTGGTCAAACACCATGCTGGCGCGCTTGCACTGCACCAGCGTGGCCGTAACCACCAGCGCATCGTCCAGCCGCGCCGGCTTGAGGAAATCCATGCTCATCGCGCGGACCGCGAACACCAGGCCGTGCTCGGTGCGCGTGCGCTCCTGGCCAAAGCCCAGCGCCCGCATCCATTCGGTCCGCGCCCGTTCCATGAACGCCACGTAGCGGGCGTGGTAGACCACCCCGCCAGCGTCGGTATCTTCCCAATATATGCGTGTCGGCCAACTGAACCGGGGATCAATTGCCATCGATGGCCTCGGCAAACAGGTCCGCAGGCGGGTTCTTGGGCTTCAGGCCCATGTGCCGGTACGCCTTGTGCGTGCACATGCGCCCGCGCGCGGTGCGTACCAGGAAACCCTGCTGGATCAGGTACGGCTCGACCACGTCTTCCAGCGTGCCGCGCTCTTCGGACAGGGCGGCGGCCAGCGATTCGATGCCGACCGGGCCGCCGTCGAAGTAATCGACCATGGTCCGCAGCAGGCGCCGGTCGAGCTCGTCGAAGCCTTCCGGATCGACCTTGAGCATCTGCATGGCGGCCTGGGCCACCTCCTGGTCGATGTGCCCGGCGGCCTTGACCTGGGCAAAGTCACGGACCCGGCGCAGCAGCCGGTTGGCGATGCGCGGCGTGCCGCGTGAGCGCCGCGCGATCTCGGCCGCGCCTTCGGCGGTGCAGTCAATGTTGAGGATGGCAGCCGAGCGGCGCACGATCCTGGTCAGCTCTTCGGGGGTGTAGAACTCCAACCGGTGCACGATGCCGAAGCGGTCGCGCAGCGGCGCGGTCAACAGCCCGGCGCGGGTGGTGGCCCCGATCAGGGTGAACGGCGGCAGGTCGATCTTGATCGAGCGGGCCGCCGGGCCCTCGCCGATCATGATGTCGATCTGGAAATCCTCCATCGCCGGGTACAGCACTTCCTCGACCACCGGCGAAAGGCGGTGGATTTCGTCGATGAACAGCACATCGTGCGGCTGCAGGTTGGTCAGCAACGCGGCCAGGTCGCCGGCCTTCTCGATCACCGGCCCGGAGGTCACCCGCAGGGCCACCCCCAGTTCGTTGGCGATCACATGGCTCAGGGTGGTCTTGCCCAGCCCCGGCGGGCCGAAGATCAATACGTGGTCAAGCGCGTCACCGCGGGCCTTGGTGGCCTCGATGTAGATCGACAGCTGCTCGCGCACCGGCGCCTGGCCCAGGTAATCGGCCATGCGCTTGGGGCGGATGCTGGCGTCGGTGCCCTCGTCTTCGCGGGTGGCACCGGCAGCGATGATGCGGTCGTCTGTCATGCGGCAATTATGCGGCAAAAGGAGCGCGATCCGCGCTCCGGGTAGTGCCGGCCGCTGGCCGGCTCCACGCGATCCACGCTCCCGGTAGTGCCGGCCGCTGGCCGGCTCCGCGCGATGCAGGGGTCATGGGGAGCCGGCCAGCGGCCGGCACTACCGGGAACGCATCGAAGGTGCGGGGGTTTAGGTGGAATACGCCCGGGCCCCAAGGTTTGCGCAGCAAACCTTGGGCCGCAGGTGGATATCTGACGAAGTCAGATCTCCACCTGCGCCCCCAGTTCCACCAGCCGGTTGCCCGGGATCCGGAAGAACCCGGTGGCCGGGGCCGCGTTGCGGTGCATCAGCGCGAACAGCTTGTCGCGCCAGATCGGCATGCCGCGGTTGGCGGTGGCCACGATGGTCTCGCGGCTGGCGAAGAAGGTGGTGTCCATCGGGTCGAAGTAGATCCCGCCGTGGTCGCACGAGCGCATCAGCGCCAGCGGCACGTCCGGCGTCTCCATGAAGCCGAAGCGCACGTAGATGCGGTAGAACTCATCGCCCACCGACTCGATCTTCAGGCGCTGGCCCTCCGGTGCATACGGCACCGGCAGGGTCACCACGTGCAGGAACACGTTGCGCTCGTGCAGCACCTTGTTGTGCTTGAGGTTGTGCATCAACGCGTGCGGCGCCACGGTCGGATCGGCGGTCAGGAACACCGCCGTGCCCGGTACGCGCACCGGCGGGGCCAGCATCAGGCCCGGCAGGAAGGTATCGATGCGGATGCCGTCCTTGCGGATCTCGTCACGCAGCAGCTCGCGGCCGCGCCGCCAGGTGCGCATCATGGTGAACAGCACGATGCCCAGCACCACCGGGAACCAGGCGCCCTGCAGCAGCTTGGCACCGTTGGCGATCACAAAGCCCAGGTCGATGATGAAGAAAATCACGCACAGCGGGATGATCCAGTACCGCGAGGTCGGCCACAGCGCGCGCGCCACCAGCGCCAGCAGCAGGGTGTCGATGAGCATGGTCGCCGACACCGAGATGCCGTAGGCCACGGCCAGGTTGGACGAACTGCGGAAGGCCAGCACCAGCCCGATCACCATCACCGCGATGCCCCAGTTGATGCCGGGGATGTAGATCTGGCCGATGGTGTCGTGCGAGGTGTGGGTGATGCGCATGCGCGGGATGTAACCCAGCTGCATGGCCTGGCGCGACACCGAGAACGCACCGGTGATCACCGACTGCGAGGCGATCACCGCGGCCATGGTGGCCAGGATGATCATCGGGTACAGCGCCCAGTCCGGCACCGCTTCGAAGAAGGGGTTCTTGACCGCCTCGGGGTTGTTGAGCACCAGCGCGCCCTGCCCCAGGTAGTTCAGCACCAGGCACGGCAGCACGAAGAAGTACCAGGCATGGCGGATCGGCTTGGCCCCGAAGTGGCCCATGTCCGCATACAACGCCTCGCCACCGGTGACTGCCAGCACCACCGCGCCCAGGATGAAGATGCCGTGCCAGCCGTGCTCCATGAAGAAGCGCAGCGCCCACATCGGGTTGAATGCCTTGAGCACCTCGGGCGCATCGACGATGTTCCAGATGCCGATCGCGGCCAGCGAGATGAACCAGATCGAGGTGATCGGCCCGAACAGCTTGCCGATCTTCTCGGTACCAAAGCGCTGCACGGCGAACACCGCCAGCAGCACCACCACCGTGATCGGCACGATGAACGCATGCAGGCCCGGCGCGGCCACCTCCAGGCCTTCCACCGCGCCCAGCACGGAGATGGCCGGGGTGATCACCCCGTCGCCAAAGAACAACGAGGCCCCGAAGATGCCCAGGATGCCCACCACGTAGGCCGAGCGCGAGCCGTTGCGCAGGGTGCGCTGGGTCAGCGCCATCAGCGCCATGATGCCGCCCTCGCCCTCGTTGTCGGCGCGCATGATGATGGTGACGTACTTGAGCGTGACCACGATGTTCAGCGCCCAGAACGCCAGCGACAGCACGCCCAGCACGGTGTCGTGGTCGCTGTTGAGCCCGTAATGCGGCGAGAACGCCTCCTTCAGGGTGTACAGCGGGCTGGTGCCGATGTCGCCGAAGACCACGCCGATGGCGCCGATCATCAGCGCCATGCCGCCGGCCGCCGGGGCGTGCCCGTGCGCGGCGTGACCGCTGTTGTGCTGGGTGGGAGAGGTGGACATGAGGCTCCGGGCGGGACGCGGTCGGGATCAGGGGAGAGGCGGCGCGCGGCTCAGCGCAGCGCGGCCTGCAGGGCCTTGCGGATGACGGTGGCGACATCATCGCCCTCGGCATTGGCATCGCGTGCCATGCGGGCGGCCTCGGTGGGCTTGTAGCCCAGCTGCTGCAGCGCCACGGTCGCCTCGGACACCGGGTCGGTGGCCGGGGCGGCCCCGGCGATCGGTGCCCCGCCGCCGCCGAAGTTGGCCGCGCGGTCGCGCAGTTCCAGCACCATGCGCTCGGCGGTCTTCTTGCCGATGCCGGGGATGCGGGTCAGCGCGGTGATGTCACCGGCCTGCAGCATCCGCGCGAACTCGTCCACGCTCACCCCCGACAGCACCGCCAGCGCGATCTTGGCGCCGATCCCGCTGACCTTCTGCACGTCGCGGAACAGGCGGCGCTCGCCCTCGCGCAGGAAGCCGTACAGCGACACGCTGTCTTCCTTCTGCGCGTAATGGGTGAACAGGGTGACCTCGCGGCCCAGCTCGGGCAGGTCGTAGAAGGTGCTCATCGGCGCCTCCAGCTCGTAGCCGACGCCATTGACGTCGACCAGCAGCCACGGCGGCGCCTTGTAGGCCACGATCCCGCGCAGACGACCAATCATGCAGTGTTCCTCATTTGCGGCTCCAGGCCATGCGGGCATTGACGCCCAGGCGCTGCGCCGTGGCCCGGACATGGGCGTGGGTGATGGCCACCGCCAACGCGTCGGCGGCGTCGGCCTGCAGCTTGGTTTTCAGGTTGAGCATAAGCCCGACCATGTGTTGGACCTGTTGCTTTTCCGCCCCGCCGCGACCGACCACGGCCAGCTTGATCTCGGTGGCTGCGTACTCGCTGACCGGCAGGTCGCGCATGACCACCGCCGAGATGGCGGCGCCGCGCGCCTGGCCCAGTTTCAGGGCCGAATCCGGGTTGCGCGCCATGAATACCTTTTCGATCGCCACTTCGTCAGGCCGGTATTCTTCGACCAGGGCGTTCAGGCCCAGCACCAGCAGCTTCATGCGCTGGGGGAAATCGTCGGCGCCCAGCAATACCAGCGGCAGGTGGTGCACATGCACCACCTTGCCGGCGGCATCCACATCAATGATGCCCACCCCGGTGCGTTGCGAACCGGGGTCGATGCCGAGGATGCGGGTCATGCGGCACGCACGCGGCCGGGCAGCGCCCGGGACGGACGGATGCGGCGGCGATGGCAGGGAACGGCAGGAGTCATCATGGTCCGCATTGTCCGCTCACCGGTCGCGCAAAGCGACCGGCGGGGCGTCCGTTCAGGCGTAGGCGTCCGCGCCGAGATCGGCGTTGGAAAACACGTCCTGCACGTCGTCCAGGTCTTCGAGCATGTCCAGCAGCTTCTTGACCTGCAGGGCGGTGTCGCCTTCGACCTTGATGTCGTTATCGGCACGGAAGGTCAGCTCGGCGTGGTCCGGGGTCAGCTTGGCCGCTTCCATCGCGTCCTTGACCGCGTGGTAGCTGTCGGCGGCGGTGAGCACGTCGATCGCACCGTCTTCGGGATACACCACGATATCGTCCGCGCCGGCCTCGATGGCCGCTTCGGTGATGGCTTCTTCATTGGCGCCGGAGGCGAAATGCAGCACGCCCACGCGCTTGAACATGAAGGCCACCGAGCCTTCGGTGCCCATGTTGCCGCCGCACTTGCTGAACGCGTGGCGGACATCGGCCACGGTGCGCACGCGGTTGTCGGTCAGGCAGTCCACGATCACCGCCACGCCACCGGGGGCATAGCCCTCGTAGCGGATCTCTTCGTACTCGACGCCTTCCAGCTCACCGGTGGCCTTCTTGATGGCGCGCTCGATCACGTCCTTGGACATGTTCGAGGCCAGGCCCTTGTCCATGGCAACCCGCAGCCGCGGGTTGTTGTTAGGGTCCCCTCCACCGCCGCGCGCGGCAACGCCGATCTCGCGGATGATCTTGGTGAAAATCTTGCCGCGCTTCGCGTCAGACGCGTTTTTGCGGTTCTCGATCGAGGGACCTCTACCCATGGGTATTACCGTGTTTGCATGAGGAACAGGGCGCGGATTCTACCTGATCGCCCGCCTGCACCGTGTTAGCCGGGCCGGCCGGCTCAGGCCGCGTGGGCCGCCGGGTCCTGCCGGAACCGGCCATCGCGCAGGAACGCGGCGGTCTGGCGCGCCGCCTCGGGGGAGAACACCAGCCCGCTGTGGCTGGCGGCGACCACGCAATGGTCGGCCAGGCCGGGCAATTGGGTCTCATCCAGCGCCACGGTACCGTCGGAGGCCTCGCCGATGGCGCCCAGCAGGCTGCCCAGCCCGTGCGGGACCGAGCCGGCGATCAGGCCGACCCGGGCCCTGCCCTCCCAGGCGGGCAGGCCGTCGAGCAGCAACTCGCTGCTGCGCCCAAGCGCCAGCGACCAGCCGTGCTCGGCCAGCGAGCGGGCGGTGCCGCTGCCACGCAGCGGCGAACCCAGGCACACCACCCGGGCCACGGGCAGGTCCGGTTGCTGGCGCAGGGCTTCCAGGGCGACCAGGCCGCCCAGGCTGTGCCCGACCAGCGACACCGGGCCGGAGTCCTTGAGCCGCTCCAGCAGTTGCGGCACGGCCACATCCGGGCCACCGAACACGCTGGAGTAGCCGAAGGTGTCCACGCTGAAGCCTCGGGCGCGCAGGCGCCAGGCCAGCGGGCCGACCCACGCGCGGGCGTTCCAGATGCCGTGCAACAGTAAAACGGGGGGAGTCATGGGGGGGACCTGGGGAGGGGGACGTACAGGGCAGGGGGCATGATGCGTCGATTCGGCGGAACGCCCCCATTAGACGAATGGACCGGCCAACGGCGGGTGAAACCGTTGCGGTCCATTCGGTTGTAGTGCTGAACCTCGGGGCTCAGCGCGCCGGGCCGGGCGGACGGCGCAGGATGAACTCCAGGTCGCGCACATTGCCGACCGGGAACTCGTAGGTGCCCACCTTGTTGAATCCGTACCGGGCGTAAAAACGCTGCGCGCCGAAGTTTTCCGACCAGACGCCCAGCCACAGCGTGCGCGGGCCGTCGCGTTCGAGCCAGTCCAGCGCCGTTTCCAGCAACCGGCTGCCCCAGCCGCAGCTCTGTTCGTCCTTGATCAGGTACAGGCGCTTGAGTTCGCGATCGCCCGGCTGCACCTCCGGGTGCGGCAGGCCGCAGGGGCCGGCCGCGGCATGGCCAACCGCCACGCCGTCCCGTTCCAGCAGCCACACCGCGTAGTCCGGGTGGGCCAGGATGGTGTGCTGGCGTTCGACCGCGTAGGCCTCGTCCAGGAAATCCTGCAGGTCCTGGGCCGGGTAGAGGTGGCCGAAGGTCTCCACGAAGGTACGCGTGGCCAGCACCGACAGGGTCGCTGCATCGTCAACGGTGGCGCGACGGATCGTGTACATGGCAGGCCTCAGGCCCGGGTTCCGTGGGGGGCGTCTTCTTCCTCGTCGCCCTCCTCTTCTTCCTCGTCCTCGTCCTCGTACTCTTCCTCGTCCTCTTCGCCTTCTTCCTCGTCCTCGTCCTCGTCGAGTTCTTCTTCGTCGTCTTCGTAGTCTTCCACGCCGAAGTCCTCCCCATCCCAACGACCTTCGCCGTCATGCACGAAGGTCAGGGCCATCGCGGCGGGACTGGTCCCCACGCGCACCAGCCAGCCACCGAACACGCGGGCGCGTTCGGTCACCAGGGCCGCGTCGGTGCCTTCATTGCCCAGCCTTTCCCACTCCAGCGAAAACGCAAACTCGCTCATTGCCTGGATCTCCGGGTTGGTGTGTACGGATCAGTTCTTGCGCGGGCGGACCTGGATGTGCACTTCGGCCAGCTGCTCGTCCGGAATCGGCGACGGGGCGCCGGTCATCAGGCACTGCGCGCCGGTGGTCTTGGGGAACGGGATGACGTCGCGGATCGACTCGGTGCCGGCCATCAGCGCCGCGATGCGGTCGATGCCGAAGGCGATGCCGCCGTGCGGCGGCGCGCCGAAGCGCAGTGCATCCAGCAGGAAGCCGAACTTGGCCTCGGCCTCTTCGGCACCGATGCCCAGCAGGTCGAACACCGTGCTCTGCATGTCCGAGCGGTGGATACGGATCGAACCGCCGCCGATTTCGTTGCCGTTGAGCACCATGTCATAGCCGCGCGAGACGGCGGTCTTTGCATTGGCGCGCAGCTCGGCGATGTCGTCCACCGCCGGCGCGGTGAAGGGGTGATGCAGGGCGACGTAGCGCTGGGCTTCGTCGTCGTACTCGAACATCGGGAAGTCGGTGACCCACAGCGGTGCCCAGCCGGCGGCGACCAGGTTGAAGTCCTTGCCGGCCTTCAGGCGCAGCGCGCCCATGAAGTCGGAGACCTTGTTGTAGCCACCGGCACCGAAGAACACGATGTCGCCGTTGCCGGCACCGACATGGGCCACCAGCGCGGCAAAGGCGTCCTCGCTGAAGAACTTGGCGATCGGCGAGCTGACCTCGCCGTTCTCGGCGATCTTGATGTAGGCCAGGCCCTTGGCGCCGTACTTGGCGGCATGCGCGGCGTATTCGTCGATCTGCTTGCGGCTCAGCACGGCACCGCCGGGGATGCGCAGCGCGGCCACGCGGCCGTCGGCATCATTGGCCGCGGCGGTGAACACCGGGAACTCGCTGGCCTTGACCAGCTCGGCCACGTCCACCAGCTCCAGCGCGATGCGCAGGTCCGGCTTGTCCGACCCGTAGCGACGCATCGCCTCGGCCCAGGTCATGCGCGGGAAGCTGGCATCGAGCTGGACATCGACCACTTCCTTGAAGATGGCGCGGATCATGTCCTCGACGAAATCCTGCACGTCGCGCTCGCGGACGAAGGCGAACTCCATGTCCAGCTGGGTGAATTCCAGCTGGCGGTCGGCGCGCAGGGCTTCGTCGCGGAAGCAGCGCGCGATCTGGTAGTACCGGTCGAAGCCGGCCACCATCAGGATCTGCTTGAACAGCTGCGGGCTCTGCGGCAGGGCGTAGAACTCACCCGGGTGCATGCGCGCCGGCACCAGGAAGTCGCGCGCGCCTTCCGGGGTGGCCTTGGTCAGGATCGGGGTTTCGATGTCCTGGAAGCCGGTGGCGTCCAGGTGGCGGCGCAGCGCCTGCACCAGCTTGATGCGGGTGCGCTGCATGCGCTGCATTTCCGGGCGGCGCAGGTCCAGGTAACGGTACTTCAGGCGGGTTTCCTCGCCCGGGTTCTCGTGGGCGTGGAACGGCAGCGGCTCGGCCTTGTTGAGGACGGTGATGGCCGTGGCGATCACTTCCACCTTGCCGGTGCGCATCTTGTCGTTGACCGCATGGCGCGCGCGCACCACGCCTTCCACCTGCAGCACGTCCTCGTAGCCCAGGCTGGCCGCCACGGCAAACACGGCCGCGTTGTCGACTTCCACCGTCACCTGCACGATGCCTTCATGATCGCGCAGATCGATGAAGCACACGCCGCCCTGGTTGCGGGCAACGTCGGTCCAGCCGGCGAGGGTAACGGTTTGGCCAATCAGGGTCTCATCGACCAGGCCGCAGAAGTGGGTACGCATGGGGGTAAAGCTCCGCAGGAGGATGCCGGCACCAGGTTGCGCCGGACAGCCCTTTATTCTGCGGCGTAGGCTGCGCCGGGGCAAATCGGCGCGCATCACCCCCTGCCCGGCACCACCCGGCGGGCGGGGGCGGCGGGCATCACGCGCCCTGAACCCGCCCCGTTCCTATAGTCCGCGCACCAACGACCGCAAGGGGATGTCGCCATGAACCGCCGCCTTACCGTTGTCTGCCTGGCCCTGGCCCTGGGCTGTAGCGCCCCGGCCGTGCAGGCCCAGATGAGCACCCGGGCCTACGCCCCGGAGAACCTGTCCCAGTTGTCCTCCAACGACCGCTCACGGGTGATCACCCAGGAGTACGCCGACCAGTCCAATGGCCGGCGCATCCCCGACGACCAGTTGCGCTTCTACCTGGCCCAGGTCAACTCCGGCTGGGGCTTCTCCCGGATCAAGCAGGACATCGCCACCTCGCTGAACGGCAATGGCGGCGGCTGGAACGGCGGCGGCGGCGGCAACACCGGCACGGTGCGCTGCGAGAGCCAGAACAACCGCGAACGGGTCTGCAACACCGGCTGGCGCAGCGCGCGGCTGTCGCGGCAGATCTCCGGCACCGCCTGCCAGGAAGGCCGTACCTGGGGCTCGCGCAACGGCACGGTGTGGGTCAGCGGCGGCTGCCGCGCCGATTTCGTCGAGGGCCGCGGCAATGGCGGCAACTGGGGCGGCGGGAGCGGCACCGGCGGCACCATCCGCTGCGAAAGCCAGGACAACCGCGAGCGCACCTGCAACACCGGCTGGCGCAACGCCACCCTGGTCCGGCAGATTTCCGGCTCGGCCTGCGTCGAGGGCCAGACCTGGGGCGTGCGCAACGGCGCGGTCTGGGTCAACCGCGGCTGCCGGGGCGAGTTCGCCGAGGCCCGCGGCGGCTGGGGCGGTGGCAACGGCGGCGGCAACAGCAACTACAGCGTGACCTGCAGCAGCAACGGCAACCGCCAGCAGACCTGCGCGTGGGAAGCCCGCCAGGGCCGGCCGGTGCTGCTCCAGCAGCTCTCCGGCAGCGCCTGCGTGGAGGGCCGCAGCTGGGGTTACACCAACGGCAGCCTGTGGGTCAGCAACGGCTGCCGCGCCCGCTTCGGCGTGCGCTGATCGCCGTCCGATGCCGCCAGCGACGGTCCCGCGTTACTGCGGGGCCGCCTCGCTGCCCCACGGCGGCGGTGGCAACGGCACCGGCTTGGACAGGTCGAACTCGACCTGGAAGCGCCGGCCGCCAGGCCGGGTCAGCTCGTAGATGAAGCGCTGGTCCGGTTCAATCTCCATCGCCCAGGTGTTGTGCACCGAGGGCAGCATGTCCGCCTTGCGGAACATCGCCACCGAATCGGCATCCACCGGGAAGCTCTGGCGCTGCGCCGTCCCCGGCGGCTTGCTGTCGCCGCCGTACAGGCTGAGCGCATCCAGGCTGCCGTCCTGGTGGCGATGGTCGTGCTTGAGCCGCAGCCCGCCCTCGGTACGGCTGATCACCCAGGTCCGCGAGTGGTCATCGCCGACATGGAACGGGATGCGCAGCACGTGCGCCGGATCCTGGCAGCCGCGCACGTGCATCACCAGGCGTTTGCCCTCGAACGGATCGGGCGCGTCGGTGCGCGGCTCGTTGGCGATCACCCTGCCCTCGTAGGCCTTGCCGCAATGCGCGGCGACCGCTGCCAGGAACGCATCGGCCGGGGCATTGGCGATGTCGTGCGACACCGCATCGGAGTGGCGGGAACAGCCAGCCAGGGCCAGCAGCAGGACAGCAGGTGCAACGGCGGAAACATTCATGCCCCCACCCTAACCACACCGCGGCATGCACGCAAACCGCGATCGCCGCGGGCAGTGCGCCTGCGGCGATCGCCCCCGGTCAGGGATGCAGCCAGACCTGGCACTGCCCGACGGTGCGGACGCTGGCCCCGGCGCTGTAGCGGGCGATGATCTGCTGCTGCAGGGCGCTGCGCGTGGCATCGCTGCCGATGTTGTTGGGGCAGTTCACCAGCGCGCCGAGCGGGAACCGGCCCAGCGCGGCGTCCGAGTCGGCCATCGACGCCAATGCGGGAGTCGGGGCCCAATCGGGCACCATCACCGCGCGACGGCTGGCGAAGTAAGGCAGCTCGGACGACCAGTCCTGGCCGAAGGCGACGATCACGCTCTGCGCCGGCGTGCCGGCCTTGATCACGGCGGCGATCTGCGCCACCGGGCCGGGTTCGCGCGCTTCCTTCATGCGCTTGGCATAGTTGCCGCCCAGGTAGCCCAACGACAGCAGGCACAGCACGCCGACCAGCCAGAGCGGACGCGCGGTCTTGCCGGTGACCTGCGCGCGCTGGATGCTCCACCAGACCACCAGACCGACGATGGAGGTGGCAAACACGATGTTGGCCGCCTGGTAGTAGGGGTGGGCGATATGCAGGTTGGTGAACACCGCCACCGGCGCCAGGTAGGCCACCAGCAACAGCAGTACCGCGCCGCGGATCGGGCGCGCGCACAGGCCGACCACCAGGAAGATGAGGAACACCCAGTTGGAGCCGACCGCGCCGGTGAAGCGCTTCTTGAACACCGTGCCCCACCAGGTGGCCGGGTCCAGCTTCTGCTGCAGGGTGCCGTAGTTCCAGGTCGACAGGGCACTGGAGGTCACCTCACGGCCCAGCGGCGACTGCGCCTTGAGCGCATCGGCGTGGGACAGCCACTGGGTCATCACCGCAAGCACGGCCAGCGCGGCCAGCGCACCCCAGACCAGCAGCGGCCAGTGCCGGGCCAGCCATTGCGGGCGCCAGCCATGTTCGCGCAGCGCCAGCCAGGCGAAGGCCAGCGCGACAAAGGCGGCAAACCCGAAGAAGGTGGTGACCTTGACCAGTGCCGACAACACCGCCGCGACCACCGCCACCAGGCCCAGCGCCAGCATCCGCGGTACGCGCAGCGGCGTCGCGCGCAGGCTTGCCATGGCCCATGCGAACACCAGCCCGAAGAACACCGCGGTGGACTCGATCATCACCGAGCGCCCCCAGAACAACGCATACGGCGACGCCGCGAAGGCACCGGCGATGCACAGCGCCAGCGCACGCTCGGCGCGGATGGCCAGGACCAGGCGATAGACCATCCAGATGCAGCCGACATGGAACAGCGCCGATACCAGCCGCGCGCTGTTGTCGATGCCCATGCCGGTGGCGTTGGCCAGCATCGCCGCCAGCCACTGGTACAGCGGGAACTCGAACGGAATGGCCCAGGGCGCGCCGATCACCGGCGTGATGTAGCTGAACACCGGGAAGCCGCGGGCGATCCAGTCGATCGACAGCGCGGTCTGGGTCTGGCGGAAACCGGAGGCATCCACCGGCGGCATCGACCAGCCGTAGCAGAGCAACGCCAGCAGCATCACCGCCGAGAAGTACAGCAGGATCTTCCCCGGCAGGAGGCTACGCTTGGAATCGACGTCCTGGATCACACCTGCTACTCCTGTTGAAGCACCCGGCACCCGGGCAAAGGGAAGAAAGAACCATCGGCGCGCAGGCCGCTGCCGCGCGCGCGGCCCGCGGAGTTTCCAGCGTTCGCTGCGGTAGCGCAAGCCGCACGCGTGCCCGTGCGCGCCGATGCGATGGCCGGGCCTTCAAGTGGTCTGTGCTAGGGTGGATCAGGTGTTCGCTTTTTCATTTCCACCGAGACCGCCCGCATGTGGCGGCTGACCGCCCTGCTCACCGGCGTCGCGCTGCTCCTCACCGGCAGCGGCCTGCTGGGCACGCTGCTGGCGGTGCGCGGCGGCCAGGCCGGCTTCGGCGCCGGCACGCTGGGGCTGGTGATGTCCGGCTATTTCGCCGGGTTTTTCGCCGGTACCTTCGTCGCACCCTCGCTGATCGGTCGGATCGGGCATATCCGCGCGTTCGCCTTCTTTGCCGCGCTGGCCGCGATCGCAGTGCTGCTGCATCCGCTGTGGATCAATCCCGTCGGCTGGGGCCTGCTGCGCATCGCCACCGGCATCGCGCTGGTGGGGCTGTACACGGTGATCGAGAGCTGGCTCAACGCCGAGCCCGATCCGGCCCGGCGCAGCCGCGCGTTCTCGCTGTACATGGTGATCAACCTCTCCGCGCTGGCGCTGGGCCAGGTGCTGTTGATGCTGGGCGACGCCAGCGCGCTGGCGATGTTCATGCTGACCGCGATCCTGGTATGTGCGGCGGTGCTGCCGGTCACGGCCACGCGCCTGCGCCCGCCGGAGGTGCCGGTGGTGACGCGACTGACGCTGGGCCGGTTGTATGCGATGGCCCCGGTGGCCACCGTGGCCGCCGGTCTGTCCGGGCTGGCGATGGGCGCGTTCTGGGGCCTGTTGCCGGTGTACGCCGGCGAGGTGGGCCTGCAGGGCAACGGCGTGCCGCTGTTCATGCTCACCGCCATTCTCGGCGGGGCGCTGTTGCAGTGGCCGCTGGGCCAGATCAGCAACGGGCATGACCGGCGCAGCGGGCTGGTGGCACTCAGCCTGGCCGCCGCCGGCCTCGCCGTGGTGGCATCGCTACCGATGATCCAGGTGCAGGCCCACCTGCTGTTCGGCCTGTTCTTCTGCTATGGCGGGCTGGCGTTTGCGCTGTATCCGTTGGCGGTGGCGCACATGCTCGATTACCTGCCGCGCCAGCATCTGCTCTCGGGCTGCTCCAGCCTGCTGCTGGTGCACGGCGTGGGGGCCGCGCTGGGCCCGGCGTTGGCCGGTGCGGCCATGCAGCGCTTCGGTGCGCCGGCGCTGCCGCTGTACTTCGCGCTGGTGCTGATGCTGCTGGCGCTGTTCACCACCGCGCGCCTGCTCAGCTTCCAGCGCCTGCGCACGCACCCGGTCGGGTTCCGGCTGATGCTGCGCACCACGCCCTCGGCACTGGAGCTGATGCCCGAGACCGACACCGCGCCGCCGGATCCCGATTCCCCCTTCCCCGCCGACTCCGATAAGGAAGTGCATTGACTGTTTCGACACCGACCTCCCCCACGCCAACCCGTACATCGCCGGCACTGCCGGCCCCGCAACTGATCCTGGCCACCGATCTGGATGGCACCTTCCTCGCCGGCGACGCTGCCGCGCGTCATCGGCTCTACCGGCTGGTCGACCAGCACCCCGGCATCGCCCTGATCTTCATCACCGGCCGCGGCCTGGAAGCGGTGATGCCGCTGCTCTCCGATCCTGCCATTCCGCGCCCGGATTACGTGGTCTGCGATGTCGGCGCGACGGTCGTCGACGGCCATACCCTGCAGCCGCTGCAGCCCCTGCAATCGATGATCGACGCGCACTGGCCCGGCGAGCAGGTGGTGGCCGCGGCGATGCGTCCGTTCACCGCGCTGCAGCGCCAGGATGTGCCACAGGAACGCCGCTGCTCGTATTTCTGCGATCCCGATACGCTGGCGCCGCTGCGCTCACAGATCCAGGCGGCCTCCCAGGCGCTGGGCTGCGACGTGCTGTATTCGGCCGACCGCTATCTGGACATCCTGCCGCCCGATACCGACAAGGGCCGTACCCTGGCCGCGCTTGCGCGCCTGCTGGAACTGCCGCGCGATCGGATCCTGGTGGCCGGCGACACCCTCAATGACCTGTCGATGTACACCTCCGGTTTCCGCGGGGTGTGCGTGGGCGATTCGGAGCCGGCGCTGACCGCCGCCACCGCGGAGCTGAAGCACACCTTCCACGCGCAGGCACCCGGCTGCGGGGGCATCCTCGAAGCGATCGAACACTTCGGCCTGCTTGCCGATGACGACCCTTACCTGCGCCCGCCGGCGCAGGCGCGCGCCGACGGCGCGGACCTGGTGATGGTCTACCACCGCCTGCCCTTCGATGAAGTGATGGAAGACGGCGTGCTGGTGCAGCGCCCGCCACGCTCGCCGAACGGCATCATTCCCTCGCTGCTGAGCTTCTTCGAAGGCGGCCAGAAGGGCTCCTGGGTGGCCTGGGGCATCGATGATCCCAAGCGCGGTCCATTCCAGACCCACCTGGCGGTGGACGCCGAGCGCTACCCCACCCTGACCGCCGCGCGCGTGCCGTTGAGCAAGCAGGACGTGGACATCTTCTACAAGCGCTTCTCCAAGGAAGCGTTCTGGCCGATGCTGCACGTGTTCTGGGAACGCGCGAAGTTCCGCGAGGAAGACTGGCAGGTGTTCCTGAAGGTCAACCGCAGGTTCGCCGAGGCCACCGCCGCGCAAGCCGCGCATGGCGCCACCGTGTGGATCCACGACTACAACCTGTGGATGGTGCCGGCCACCCTGCGCGAGCTGCGCCCGGACCTGAAGATCGCCTTCTTCCACCACACCTATTTCCCCTCGGCCGACGTCTTCAACGTGGTGCCGTGGCGACGCGAGATCATCGGCAGCCTGCTGTCATGCGACTACATCGGCTTCCACATCCCGCGCCAGGTGGAGAACTTCGTGGACGTGGTGCGCGGGGCGATGCCGGCCGAGCGCCTGGCATGGGAAAGCTGCGCGCCGCGCTTCCTTACCTACGGCTGTGCCGTCGGCCTGGACACGATGACCACGCGCCTGCGTGTCGGGGACCGTGAAGTGGCGCTGGGCGCGCATCCGGTCGGCACCGATCTGCGCCGCATCCACGGCGTGCTCGCGCGCGGTGACGTGCGCAACGACATCTTCAAGCTGCGCCGCGAGATCGGCGCGCGCAAGCTGGTGCTGTCGGTGGAGCGCCTGGATTACACCAAGGGCACGCTGGCCAAGCTGGAGGCGTTCGAGCGCCTTCTGGCGCAGCATCCCGAGCGCCAGGGCAAGGTGACCCTGCTGATGGTCTGCGTGCCGGCGGCCAGCGAAATGACCGTGTACCGCACGCTGCAGAACCAGATCGAGCAGGCGGTGGGGCGCATCAATGGACGCTTCTCGCGGCTGGACTGGACCCCGGTGCGGTTCTTCGCGCAGGCACTGCCGTTCGAGGAGGTGGTGGCGCACTACGCAGCCGCGCACGTGATGTGGATCACCCCGCTGCGCGACGGACTCAACCTCGTGGCCAAGGAATTCGTGGCGACCCACGGCATCGAAGGCAGCAGCGGCGTGCTGGTACTGAGCGAGTTTGCCGGCGCGGCCGCCGAACTCAAGGGCGCGGTGCTGACCAATCCCCACGACCCGGCCGACCTCACCGCCGGGCTGCTGCAGGCGCTGTCGATGCCCGAAGAGGAAGCCACCGGGCGCATGCGCCAGCTGTTTGGCAGCGTGGAGTACCACGACGTGGACCGCTGGGGCCGCGAGTTCCTGGACGCGGTGCAGGGCAGCCACCCGCACGCCTGACCCCGCCCCGGGGAGTGCCGGCCGCTGGTCGGCACCCCCGGTTGCAGGCCGTGCGGCATCAACCTGCGCGGATGTGCTGTTCGGCGATGACCGCCACCTGGCGCAGCACCTCGTTGCGGCCGGCATCGTCCACGCGCGCGCCCTGCAGGTAGCTGGTCAGTACCCAGGGTGCGCCGCCGGCCAGTGGCCACAGGATGGCGATGTCGTTGGTGGTGTCCTGGCCGTTGCTGCCGGTCTTGTCGCCCACCCGCCAGGCCTTGGACAGCCCGGCACGCAGGCGCGCATCGCCGGTTTCGTTGTCGATCAGCCAATCGGCCAACTGCTGGCGCGCCGGTGCGCTGAGCACATCGCCGAGCAGCAAACGCTGCAGGCTGGCCGCCATCGCCGCCGGGCTGGTGGTATCGCGCGGATCGCCCGGCGCGAAGCGGTTCATCTCCGGCTCCAGCCGATCGTTGCGGGTCACCGCATCGCCATGCGCGCGCAGGAAGCCGGTCACCGCCGGGGGGCCGCCGATCACGCCCAGCAGCAGGTTGGCTGCCGGGTTGTCGCTGGTGATCAGCGTGGCACGGCACAGATCGCGCACGCTCAGGTCCTTGCCGACATGGCGACCGGTCACCGGCGCATGCGCGAGCAGGTCCTGCTGGCGCACCGGCACGCGCCGGTCCAGCGACAGCCGGCCGCTGTCGGCCTGGTGCAGCACGGCGGCGCACAGCACGAACTTGAAGGTGCTGCACATCGGGAAGCGTTCGTGCTGGCGGTGGCCGATGCGCGCACCGCTGGCGGTATCGAGCAGGGTGACGCCCAGGCGCCCGCCGCTGGCCGCTTCCAGCGCGGCCAGATCCGTGGCCGTGGCCAACGGCGCCGCCGCCGAAGGCACTTTCGCCAGCGCGGTGGCCGCCAACAGCGAGGCCGCGGCGCTGCCGGTCCATTGCAGGAACTGTCGTCGAGCGAGCATGCGCAATCTCCTTGGGGAACCGGGAGTATTCAAGCGCGCACGGCGGGTGACCAGCGAGCATTTTCAGGAACAGGCATTAGCAGGATTGATGCCTTGCCGGGCCGGGGCACCGGGTATATCCGCCCCGAACGCGAATCTCCGCGAACACCGGCGCGCCACCGCCCGGTTCAATGCGATCATCCATCAACCCTGCTCACGGCTCCCTGCATGATCCGCCCCCAGTTGCCGCTCAATGCGCTGCGTGCCTTCGAGGCCGCCGCCCGCCACCAGAACTTCACCCGCGCAGCGCTGGAACTGTGCGTCAGCCAGGCCGCGCTGAGCCACCAGATCCGCGCGCTGGAGGATCGGCTCGGGGTGTCGCTGTTCAACCGGCTGCCGCGCGGGGTGGCGCTCACCGACGAAGGCGCGCGCCTGTACCCGGTGCTCAACGAGGCCTTCGATCGGATCGCCGTGAGCCTGGACCGGTTCGTCGGCGGTCACTTCCGCGAGGTGCTGGGCGTGGGCGTGGTGGGCACGTTCGCCACCGGTTGGCTGTTGCCACGCCTGGCCGATTTCAACGCGCGCCACCCGGATATCGAGCTGCGCATACAGACCCACAACAACCGCATCGACCTGGCCGGTGAAGGCCTGGACATGGCGATCCGTTTTGGCGATGGCGACTGGCAGGGGCACGTCTGCACGCCGGTGCTGGACGCACCGTTCGCGCCGCTGTGCGCGCCGGCGGTGGCGCGCGCACTGCGCCAGCCGCGCGACCTGGCCAACACCATCCTGCTGCGCTCCTACCGCAGCGACGAATGGCCGCGCTGGCTGCAGGCGGCCGGCGTGCCGGAGCTGGAAGCACGCGGACCGGTGTTTGACTCGTCACTGACCCTGGCCAGCGCGGCGGCGGCCGGCGCCGGCGTGGCACTGCTGCCGTTGAAGATGTTCGAGCAGGACCTGGCCCACGGGCGGTTGATCCAGCCCTTCGCGCAGACCCTGGCGCTGGGACGATACTGGTTGACGCGCCTGCGCTCGCGCGCTGAAAGCGATGCGGCGCGGCGGTTCCGGGAATGGCTGGAAGCCCCCTAGATCCACGCCCCGCGCGGAGGGCGCCATGCCTGGCCCCGGCGCATCCACGCGCACGTGGATCGACCGGGGATGCGGCACGTACCCGCGTGCCGCATCCGGCCGTGATCAGGCCTCGAGCAGTTCCATCCAGGTCTGCTCGGCCTTGCCGAGCAGGGTGGCGGTGGCTTCGCGATCACGGCCGAGCACCGCCATGCGCGTTGCGTCGGCGTAGTTGGACGGATCGGCCAGCTGGCGGTCCAGGTCGGCCAGCAGCGCTTCCAGCTCGCCCACCTTGGCTTCGGCGGCGGCCAGCTTGTGCGGGTTGACCGGCTTCTTCGGCGGCAGCGGCGGGGTCGGCGGCACCGGCTCGGGCGCGGCGGCGGCCATCTTCTGCTTGGTCCCCTGCGCGGCCGGACGCGAGCGCAGCCACGCCGCGTACGCATCCAGGTCGCCGTCGAACGGCTCGACCACGCCATCGGCCACGCGCCAGAAGGTATCGCAGACCAGACCGATCAGATGGCGGTCATGGGACACCATCACGATCGCGCCCTCGAAGTCGGCCAGCGCCTCGGCCAGCGCTTCGCGCATTTCCAGGTCAAGGTGGTTGGTCGGTTCGTCCAGCAGCAGTACGTTGGGCTGCTGGAAGGCGATCAGCGCCAGCGCCAGGCGCGCGCGCTCGCCACCGGAGAACCCGTCCACCGGCTCGAAGGCCCGGTCGCCGGCGAAATTCCACTTGCCAAGGAAGTCGCGGAACACCTGGTTGGGCGCATCGCGGTCCAGGTCGCGGAAGTGCTCCATCGGCGACTGCCCCTCGTGCAGGGACTCGACCGTGTGCTGGGCGAAGTACCCGATTCGCAGGTCCGGGTGCGCGGCGCGCTCGCCGGAGATCGGCGACAGCTCGCCCACCAGGGTCTTGACCAGCGTGGTCTTGCCGGCGCCGTTGGGACCCAGCAGGCCGATGCGCTGGCCGGCTTCCAGGCCGAACCCCACGTTGTGCAGGATCACCGAATCGGCGCCGTAACCGGCCTCGACGTGGTTGAGCCGGATCAGCGAGAACGGCAGCTTGGCCGGCGGGGAGAACTCGATGCGGAACTCACGCTCGGCGCGCACCGCCTCGGTGCCGGCCAGCTTGGCCAGCCGCTTCATCCGGCTCTGCGCCTGGGCGGCCTTGCTTGCCTGGGCCTTGAAGCGGTCGATGAAGCTCTGCAGGTGGGCGCGCTCGGCCTGTTCCTTCTCGTGCGCGATCTGCTGCTGGCGCAGCTGTTCGGCGCGCTGGCGCTCGAAGTCGGTATAGCCGCCGGGATACAGCTTGGCCCCACCGCCGTGCAGGTGCAGGGTGTGGGTGGCCACGTTGTCCAGGAACTCACGGTCATGCGAGATCAGCAGCAGCGTGCCCGGGTACTTGAGCAGCCACTGTTCCAGCCAGAACACCGCATCCAGGTCCAGGTGGTTGGTTGGTTCGTCGAGCAGCAGCAGGTCGCTGGGCATCATCAGCGCGCGCGCCAGGTTCAGGCGCACGCGCCAGCCGCCGGAGAACGAGGACACCGCCCGCGAATGGGTCTCGGCCGGGAAGCCCAGGCCATGCAGCAGCTTGCCGGCGCGCGCTTCGGCGTCGTAGGCACCGATCTCGGCCATCTTCTGGTGCGCGGTGGCCACCGCTTCCCAGTCCTCGCGCGCGGCCGCGTCGGCTTCCTCGCGCATGACCGCGGCCACTTCGGTGTCCCCTTCCAGCACGAACTGCAGGGCGGGGTCGGGCAGCGACGGGGTTTCCTGGGCCACGCTGGCAATGCGGATCTTGCCGGGCAGGTCGACGTCGCCCTTGTCGGCCTCCAGCTCGCCCTTCACGGCGGCAAACAGGCTGGACTTGCCGGCACCGTTGCGGCCGACCACGCCGACGCGGTACCCCGCGTGCAGGGTCAGGTCGACGTTGGACAACAGCAGCCGCTCGCCACGGCGCAAGGCGAAGTTACGAAGGGAAATCATCTTGGGGGGTCCATATAACGGAATGGAATGTGCTGGTGAGCACCCTTCCTGCGACGTAATTCTAGCGTTAACGAATACTTGACGCGCCCCGGGATGCGCGGCAGGCCTCGTACCTCTCTCCCACGACCCTGCCTGCGCCTCTCCGGGACCTTGCTGTCGCGCCCGCCGATTCACGTAAATGGTTGCTTTTGCAACGTTTTTTGCGGATGTGGCGATTATTTGACAAGCGATGAATATCCCGTTAATTCGTTTATTGCGCACCGCAACACCCGCCTCCGCCGACGTCCCTCCCCGCCGTCGCGCTGTCGTTCCGGTGCCGCGCCATCCCTACCGGAGCCCCACCCTGATGAACCGCAAGACCAGTACGCTCGCCGCCGCCGTTGCTGTCGTGCTCGGTGCCTCCAGCTTCGCCGCCGCTGCCCAGGACGCCCCCGCGCGCGCGGCGGCCAACACGCTGGACACCATCATCGTCACCGGCACCCGGGTCGCCGACCGCACCGTGGCCGAGTCGCAGTCGCCGATCGACATCATCACCCCCGAAGCCCTGCAGTCCACCGGCACCACCGAGCTGGCCACCGCGCTGGCGCGCGCCCTGCCCTCGCTCAACTTCCCGCGCCCGGCCCTGACCGACGGCACCAGCGGCATCCGCCCGGCGCAGTTGCGCGGGCTGTCGCCGGACCAGGTGCTGGTACTGGTGAACGGCAAGCGCCGGCACACCTCGGCACAGATCAACGTCAACGGCAGCATCGGCCGCGGCTCCTCGGCGGTGGACATCAACGCGATCCCGATCGCGGCCATCGAGCGGGTGGAAGTGCTGCGCGACGGCGCCTCGGCCCAGTACGGCTCGGACGCCATCGCCGGGGTGGTCAACATCGTGCTCAAGGGCTCGGCCACCGGCGGCAGCCTGGCCGTGGATGCGGGCCAATACTCGGCCGGGGACGGCAACAAGTACCAGATCTCCGGCGATGCCGGGATCGGCTTCGCCGACGGCCGCGGCAGCGTGCACGTGGCCGGGCAGATCAGCCAGCAGGACGAGAGCAACCGCGCCGGCCCCTACCAGGGCACCACGCCCAACACGGTCAACTACCCCGACATCGGCCAGACGACCTTCATCGTCGGCGATCCGCAGGTGGATGCCAGCGCCGCCTCGGTCAACGCCAGCTTCCAGTTCACCGACCATGTCTCGGCCTACGCCACCGCCATGGCCAGCAACCGCGACATCACCTCGTTCGCGTTCTACCGCTCGCGCACCAACAACGGCCAGGGCGCGCTGCTGGCGCAGACCTACCCGGACGGCTTCGTGCCGCAGATCAACCAGTACTCCAAGGACCGCTCGCTGGTGGCCGGGGTCAAGGGCAACACCGACAACGGCTGGACCTGGGATGTGAGCGCCAACCACGGCGAGAACACGATCGACTTCCACACCCGCAACACCATCAACTACAGCCTGGGCCTGGCCAGCCCGCGCTCGTTCTACGACGGTGCGCTCAAGTACACCCAGGACATCGTCAACGCCGATCTGACCAAGTCGCTGGACTGGGGCCTGGCCTATCCGGTCACGCTGTCCTTCGGCGGTGAGTACCGTCGGGAGAAGTGGGAACAGTCCGCCGGTGAGGCCAACTCGTACTTCGGCACCGGCGCGCAGGGCTTCGGCGGTTTTACTCCGCTCAACGCGGTGTCCAATGACCGCCACAACTACGCGGTGTATGCCGGCCTGGAAGCGGACCTCACCGACAAGTTCTCGGCGGGCGTGACCGGGCGCTATGAAGACTACTCGGACTTCGGCGACAAGTTCTCCGGCAAGCTCTCGGCGCGCTATGCGTTCACCGACAAGGTCGCCCTGCGCGCCACCGCGTCCTCGGGCTTCCGCGCCCCGTCGCTGGCCCAGCAGAGCTACCAGGCGGTGACCAGCACGATCATCAACGGCGCCTTCGTCGAGCGCGGCACCTTCCCCACCACCAGCCAGGCCGCGCAGGCGCTGGGGGCCAGCCCGCTGAAGGCCGAGAGTTCCACCTCCTACAGCCTGGGCCTGGTGCTGCAGCCGGTCGAACGCCTGTACCTGACCGTGGATGCGTACCAGATCGACATCGACGACCGCATCGTGCTGTCCACCAACATCACCACCAACGATGCGGCCAACGCGCTGCTGAGCGGCCTGGGGCTGCCGGGCGTCACCGCGTTCTCCTACTTCACCAACGGCGTGGACACCCGCACCCGCGGCGTGGATGCGGTCTCCAGCTACAGCATCCCCTTCAGCGCCAGCACCCTGGAACTGACCGCCGCTTACAGCTACAACGAGACCGAGGTGAAGAAGTTCATCGCCTCCCCGCCGGTGTTCGGCACGCTGGGCATCACCCAGTCGCTGATCGGTCGCGATGAAATCGGCCGCATCGAGGACAGCTACCCGCGCGACAAGACCATCCTGAGCGGCACCTGGCGCAGCGACCACTGGGACCTGAACCTGGCCGCGACCCGCTACGGCAGCTTCACCGTACGCAATTCGGCCACCGCGCTGCGTGACCAGACCTACGACGCCTCGTGGGTGCTCGATGCCTCGGTGAGCTACAAGCCCAGCGACAACTGGACCCTCACCGTGGGGGCGGACAACCTGCTGGACGAGTACCCCGACCGCACCGTGGACCTGCAGAACTCCACCTGGGGCATGCTGCCGTACAGCAACTACTCGCCGTACGGCTTCAACGGCGCCTACGTGTACGGACGGATCACCTACAAGTGGTAATCGGTTGTTGACTCCCCCATGCCCCGGTCCGCCGGGGCATGGGCGTTCTGGCCCGGCCACCTGCCGATTCCGCGCATTCATGCCGGTCATGCGCGCCTGTCCCGGACAGCACATCGCCTGACCACGGGACATACCAGCAATGCGGCACGCGATGTTTGCCCGGATCGGCCGCATCGGTGAAAATCGGGACATCCCCTATTTCTGCGAGCCCCGATGCACCATGACACCGACCTGATCAACATCGTTGCCGTTGGCCTTGGACTCGCCTTCATCCTGGGCGCGCTGGCCAACAAGCTGCGTTTGTCTCCCCTGGTCGGTTATCTGGTTGCGGGCATCTGCGTAGGACCCTTCACTCCCGGCTTCGTCGCCGACCAGGCCCTGGCCAACCAGTTGGCCGAAATCGGCGTGATGCTGCTGATGTTCGGGGTGGGCCTGCATTTTTCGCTGAAAGACCTGATGGCGGTGAAGGCCATCGCCATTCCCGGTGCGATCGGCCAGATCCTGGTGGCCACTCTGCTCGGCTGGGGCCTGGCGGCGCTGATGGGCTGGCCGGTCATCCACGGCGTGGTGTTCGGCTTCGCGCTGGCCACCGCCAGTACCGTGGTGCTGCTGCGCGCGATGGAAGAACGTCGCCTGCTGGAAACCCAGCGCGGCAAGATCGCGGTGGGCTGGCTGATCGTCGAGGACCTCGCCTGCGTCCTGGCGCTGGTGATGATGCCGGTCCTGGCCGGTGTGTTCGGGCCGGACTCGGCCAATGAAACCCATACCCTTGGCAGCGTGCTGGCCAGCATCGGCTGGACGTTCGTGCAGCTGGGGCTGTTCGTGGCGGTGATGCTGGTGGTCGGCCGCCGGGTGATTCCGTGGATCCTGGAGCGCATTGCCGGCACCGGCTCGCGCGAGCTGTTCACCCTGGCGGTGCTGGCCATCGCACTGGGCGTGGCATTCGGCTCGGCGATGCTGTTCGGGGTGTCCTTCGCGCTGGGTGCGTTCTTCGCCGGCATGCTGCTCAACGAATCGGAGCTGAGCCACAAGGCGGCCAACGACTCGCTGCCGCTGCGCGATGCGTTCGCGGTGCTGTTCTTCGTCTCGGTGGGCATGCTGTTCAACCCGGCCATCCTGATCGAGCATCCCTGGCAGGTGCTGGCCACCGCCGCGATCATCATGTTCGGCAAGTCGGCCGCCGCGTTCCTGATCGTGCGTGCGTTCGGCCACCCGACCGGTACCGCGCTGACCATCTCGGCCAGCCTGGCGCAGATCGGCGAATTCGCCTTCATCATCGCCGGGCTCGGCGTGACCCTGAAGATCCTGCCGCCGACCGGGCAAGCGCTGGTACTGGCCGGCGCGCTGATCTCGATCATGCTCAACCCGGTGGTCTTCGGCCTGCTTGATCGCTGGCTGCTCAAGCATCAGGAGACCACCCCGACCGCGGTGGAAACCGACCTGCCGCCAGGCCCGTCGCTGGACCTGCACGACCATGCCATCGTGATCGGCTACGGCCGCGTCGGCAGCGCGCTGGCGCAGGTGCTGCGCGACCGCGGCGTGCCGGTGCTGGTGATCGACGACAACAAGGAACACGTGGCTGAAGCGCACGCGGCCGGCCTGCCCGGCATCCGCGGCAGCGCCGCCTCGGACAAGGTGCTGGCCGAAGCCCACCCCGAGCGCGCCAAGATCGCGGTCCTGGCGATCCCGCAGCCACTGGAAGCCGGCGAAACCCTGGCCAAGCTGCGCGCGCTCAACCCGGGCCTGACCCTGCTGGCGCGCGCGCACAGCGACGCAGAAGTGAAGCATCTGCTCGAGCACGGCGCCGACGGCACGGTGATGGCCGAGCGCGAACTGGCCTATTCGCTGGCCGAGATGGTCATGGCCACCCCGCCCTATCGCACCATGGGCAAGCACAGCATCCCGGTGGTGTAACGCGCTGGCGCGGTGACGCGTTGCGGTGTGCGCGAAGTCAGGGTGGGTCGGTTGTTCATCCACGCATGGCGTGGATCTACGCCTTATCCGTGCTTGGCGTGGACCGGCCAGCTGGATTCCCATCCATGCGTGGCGGGGATGCACGCCGGTGGTGTAACGCGGTGGTGCGGCGTGCGCGTGGTCAGGGTGGGTCGGGTGTTCATCCACGCATGGCGTGGATCTACGCCTCATCCGTGCTTGGCGTGGTCCGGCCAGCTGGATTCCCATCCACGCGTGGCGGGGATGCACGCCGGTGGTGTAACGCGGTGGTGCAACGTGCGCGTGGTCAGGGTGGGTCGGGTGTTCATCCACGCATGGCGTGGATCTACGCCTCATCCGTGCTTGGCGTGGTCCGGCCAGATGGATTCCCATCCACGCGTGGCGGGGATGCACCGGCCTCATCCGTGCTGGCGTGGACCGGCTACCGGGATCCCCATCCACGCGTGGATGCGCCGGCTACGGCTGTCCGTGGCGTGGGCGGTCATCTGCCACCCGCTACATGGACGTAGATCCACGCCATGCGTGGATGCCGTTCGTTCCGGCGCCGGGCGGTCGGTGCCGTGGCGCTGGCGTCGCGGGGCGATGCGGCTCATGACGGGCACGGTGTCGGGCTGATGTCGGGCATGCGGCGGTGGCCGGTCCGGCGCGTGGCCGATCCTGCGCCGGTGGCGGACCGTCGGCCGGCAGGTAATCCCGCTCCACGCAGAAGGCTCCGCCCTACCGTGCGCGATCGCACATAAAAACCCCACGACGACCGGCCCGCACCGGCCGCCGTGGGTCCCACCTCTACGCCTTGGCCAACGCCTGCTGCAGGTCTGCCAGCAGATCGTCGATGTGTTCGATGCCAATCGACAGCCGCACGGTGTCCTCGCTGACCCCGGCCTTCTCCAGTTCGGCGGCGTCCAACTGCCGATGGGTGGTGGATGCCGGATGGGTGGCCAGCGACTTGGCATCGCCCAGATTCACCAGCCGGGTGAACAGCTGCAGTGCGTCCAGGAAGCGCGCGCCGGCGGCACGGCCGCCGGGCAGGCCGAAGGTGAGTACGCCCGAGCCGTGGCCGCGCAGGTACTTCTGCACCAGCGCATGCTCGGGGTGGTCCGGCAGCGCGGCATAGTTCACCCAGTCCACCTTGGCATGCCCGCGCAGGAACGTGGCCACGGCCAGTGCGTTGGCATTGATCCGGTCCAGGCGCAGCGCCAGGGTCTCGATGCCCTGCAGGATCAGGAAAGAATTGAACGGCGAGATCGCCGCACCGGTGTTGCGCAGTGGCACCACGCGCGCGCGGCCGATGTAGGCCGCCGCGCCGAGTGCCTCGGTATAGACCACGCCGTGGTAGCTCACATCCGGCTCGTTCAAACGGCGGAAGCGCTGCTTGTGTTCGGCCCACGGGAACCGCCCGGAATCCACGATCGCCCCGCCCAGGCTGGTGCCGTGGCCGCCCAGGTACTTGGTCAGCGAGTGCACCACGATGTCGGCGCCGAAGTCGAAGGAGCGCTGCAGGTACGGCGTGGCCACGGTGTTGTCCACGATCAGCGGCACGCCGTGCGCGTGCGCGATGTCCGCCACCGCCTGGATATCGGTGATGTTGCCGCGCGGGTTGCCGATCGACTCCACGAACACCGCCTTGGTGCGCTCGTCGATCAGCGCGGCGAACGCCTCGGGATCGTTGTAGTCGGCAAACCGGGTGTGGATGCCGAACTGCGGCAAGGTGTGCGCGAACAGGTTGTAGGTGCCGCCATACAGCGCGCTGGAGGACACGATGTTGTCGCCGGCCTCGGCGATGGTCTGGATCGCGTAGGTGATCGCCGCCTGGCCCGAGGCCAGCGCCAGTGCGCCAATGCCCCCTTCCAGCGCGGCGATGCGCTGCTCGAGCACATCGGTGGTGGGGTTCATGATGCGGGTGTAGATGTTGCCCGGCACCTTCAGGTCGAACAGGTCCGCACCATGCTGGGTATCGTCGAAGGCATAGGCCACGGTCTGGTAGATCGGCACCGCCACCGCGCGGGTGGTCGGGTCGGGTCGGTAGCCGCCGTGCACGGCGATGGTTTCCGCCTTCCATTGCGGTGCTGCGGCTTGTTCGGTACTCCCGTGCTCTGCCATCACGCCTCCTCCGGTCGAATGCGGACGATACCGCAGCGCCGCCCCGCCGCACGGTTCGGCTCATGCCGATTGCGCATGGGCTTAGACGTGGCCGTGATCTATGCCGGGTGCGGCACGCCGGGGCCGGTCAGGGACAGGGATGCTGATCGCCCTTCTCGTTGCAGGCCTTCACCTGGCCGAGGTAACGCACCCAGGTGGTCACCTGCTCGCGCTCCGGGACGAAACGGAACGCCTTCTGCACCACGTAGAGACTGCCCTGGCCCTGGATGCCCTTGACCCAGGTGTACTCCGGCTTGCCGGTCTGCGGATTGCGGGGACAGATCATCTGCGCCACCGCGATCGGGTAGCCGTTCTCCACATCTTCGTGGATCAAGGTCACATGGGCATCCGGGCAGGCCTGCATCCAGCCCTTGCCCATGATGTCCAGGAATTCGCGCGGCGGCACGTGTGCCGAGTCGCGGAACTGCTGCACGGTGAGCAACTCCGTCCAGCTCCGCACGTCCTGCCCGTTCGGTACGAACTCGAGGATCCGGTTGCCGGAGTCGGGTTGGGTTGCCTCATAGCCCTGTACATAGTCCGCGGCGGTGGGGCGGAGCAGCACTTCGGTAGCGGCCACATCGGCGGCAGGCTGTGCGTGGGCCGGTGCCAGCGTCGACACGAGGATGGCAAGGCAGAGGATGGGGGCCAGGGGGCGAAGCATGGGCAGTCCTTGTCAGATGAAGAGGGTCCGTGGTGGTGCCCCGGGCCACGGAGCCAGTGTCCCCGTGGCGGGCGACGGCAAGCGTAACGCGGCGGCGGCGAAGGTCGGGGAAACACCCCGCTGGAAAGTGCAATTTCAGAAAACCCCTACCCTGCTGCCGGGTTGAAATCGCTCACACTCTTCCCGGCACGCCTGGCATCGCGCAGGGCGCGCACCGCGAACGGCGTCGGCGGACATTCCATCGCGGAAGGTCGACACCGCGACAGACCGCGCGACCGTCCATCACGACCGGATCGAACAACGGGGCAACCGTGGTTATGCGCGGGCGCGGATTCTGCACCGCAGGCCCGTGCCGCGACGTACGCCCCCGCCCGTAGGCAGGGGCGTACGCCTGTGCGCCGTGTTTCAGCCCTTGACGAAGGCGAGTTTGCCTTCGGCGGCATCGACGTGGATCACGTCGCCGGCGAGGAACTCGCCGGACAGGATCTTCTGCGCCAGCGGGTTTTCCAACTGCGACTGGATCGCACGCTTGAGCGGACGGGCGCCGTAGATCGGATCGAAACCAACGTTGCCCAACAGCTGGAACGCCGCATCGCTCACCTCGATGCGCAGGTTGCGCTCGGCCAGCCGCTTCTCCAACCCCTGCATCTGGATGCGGGCGATCTGCTTGATCTGCACTTTGTCCAGCGGGTGGAACACCACGATGTCGTCCAGGCGGTTGATGAACTCCGGGCGGAAGTGCGCCTGGACCACGCCCATCACCGCCGCCTTCATCTGCGTGTAGGCCTCCGGGCTGTCATCCCCGCTCATGTCCTGGATCTGGTGCGAACCCAGGTTGGAGGTCATCACGATGACGGTGTTGCGGAAGTCCACGGTACGGCCCTGGCCGTCGGTGAGGCGGCCATCGTCGAGCACCTGCAGCAGGATGTTGAACACATCCGGATGGGCCTTCTCCACTTCGTCGAGCAGGATCAGCGAGTACGGGCGACGACGCACGGCCTCGGTGAGGTAGCCGCCCTCTTCGTAGCCGACATAGCCCGGGGGTGCACCGATCAGGCGCGCCACGCTGTGCTTTTCCATGAACTCGCTCATGTCGATGCGGATCATCGCGTCGGTGCTGTCGAACAGGAACTCGGCCAGCGACTTGCACAGCTCGGTCTTGCCCACGCCGGTGGGGCCCAGGAACAGGAACGAGCCACTCGGGCGATCCGGATCGGAGAGCCCGGCGCGCGAACGCCGCACCGCGTCGGAGACCACCTTGATCGCCTCCTCCTGGCCCACCACGCGCTGGTGCAGCATGTCTTCCATGCGCAGCAGCTTGTCGCGCTCGCCTTCGAGCATGCGGTTGACCGGGATGCCGGTCCAGCGCGACACCACCTCGGCGATCTCCTCGGCGGTGACCCGATCCTGGACCAGCTTGAATTCGGTGTTTTCCGCCTCCTGGGCGGCCGCGAGCTGCTTCTCCAGCTGCGGCAACTGACCGTACTGGATCTCGCTCATGCGGCCGAAGTCCTGGCGGCGCTGCGCCGATTCCAGTTCCAGCTTGGCCTGCTCGATCTGTTCCTTGATCCTGGTCGCCCCCTGCAGCGCGGCCTTCTCCGACTTCCAGATTTCGTTGAGATCGGAGAACTCGCGCTCGAGCGTGTCGATATCGCTTTCCAGGTCGGCCAGGCGCTGGCGCGAGGCCTCGTCCTTTTCCTTCTTGAGCATTTCGCGCTGGATCTTCAGCTGGATCAGGCGGCGCTCCAGGCGGTCCAGTTCTTCGGGCTTGGAGTCGATCTCCATGCGGATGCGCGAGGCCGCCTCGTCCATCAGGTCGATGGCCTTGTCCGGCAGCTGGCGGTCGGCGATGTAGCGGTGGGACAGCGTGGCCGCCGCGACGATCGCCGGATCGGTGATTTCCACGCCATGGTGCACGGCGTACTTTTCCTTGAGGCCGCGCAGGATGGCGATGGTGTCTTCCACGCTGGGCTCGCCGACGAACACCTTCTGGAAACGGCGCTCCAGCGCGGCGTCCTTCTCGATGTACTTGCGGTACTCGTCCAGGGTGGTGGCGCCCACGCAATGCAGCTCGCCACGGGCCAGCGCGGGCTTGAGCATGTTGCCGGCATCCATCGCACCATCGGCCTTGCCTGCACCGACCATGGTGTGCAGCTCGTCGATGAACAGGATCACCTGCCCTTCGCTCTTGGCCAGGTCGTTGAGCACGCCCTTGAGGCGCTCTTCGAACTCGCCGCGGAACTTGGCACCGGCAATCAGCGCGCCCATGTCCAGCGACAGCACCCGCTTGCCGCGCAGGCCCTCGGGCACTTCGTCGTTGATGATGCGCTGGGCCAGGCCTTCCACGATCGCGGTCTTGCCCACGCCGGGTTCGCCGATCAGCACCGGATTGTTCTTGGTCCGGCGCTGCAGCACCTGGATGGTGCGGCGGATCTCTTCATCACGGCCGATCACCGGGTCGAGCTTGCCGCTCTCGGCGCGGGCGGTGAGGTCGATGGTGTACTTCTCCAGCGCCTGGCGCTGTTCCTCGGCGTTCTCGGACTGCACGCTCTCGCCGCCGCGGATCTTGTCGATCGCCGCGTCGATGCGGGTCTTGTCGGCGCCGGCGGCGCGCAGCGCCATGCCCAGCGTGCCGCTGTCGTCCAGCGCGGCCAGCACGAACCACTCGCTGGCAATGAAGGCATCGCCGTGCTGCTGGGCCAGCTTGTCGGTGGTGTTGAGCAGCCGGTTGAGATCGTTGCCGATGGACAGGTTGCCCTCCTGTCCGGACACCTTGGGCAGCGCTTCCAGCGCCTCGTTGAGGCGTTCGCGCAGCACCGGCACGTTGACCCCGGCCTGGGACAGCAGCGGGCGCGTGCTGCCGCCCTGCTGGTCCAGCAGCGCGGTGAATACATGCACCGGTTCGATGATGTTGTGGTCGCGGCCCACGGCCAGCGACTGGGCGTCAGCCAGCGCCTGCTGGAAACGCGAGGTGAGCTTGTCCATCCGCATGGGGAATTCCTCTTTCATGTCATGGCCAGCGTGGCTGGCAGATGTAACGGATATGCGGTTGTCGCGCAGTGATTCAAGACAAACCGGCACTGGCAATACAGCGACGGTATTGCCATACTTGCGAATCGTTCTCATTCCCATCGGCTCGGACGCGGTGTGTCGTCCGCACTCCCAAGGCATCCCATGCAGGCACAACGCGAGCACCTGGGCGCCCTCTATCGGGACCACCGCAGTTGGCTGCAGGGCTGGCTGAGCGGGCGCGTGGGTTGCCGCGAGACCGCCGCCGATCTCACCCAGGACACCTTCGCGCGCCTGCTGCAGGACCGCGACCTGGCCGCGCTGCGCGAGCCGCGTGCGTTCCTGACCACGGCGGCCCGCGGCCTGGCCGCCAACTGGTTCCGGCGCCAGTCGCTGGAGCGCGCCTACCTGGACCAGCTGGCCGCGCTGCCCGAGGCCGTGGTGCCGTCGCTGGAAGACCAGGCCGTGGTGCGTGAAGCGCTGCAGCAGATCGATGTGATGCTCGACGGCCTGCCTGCCGCTGCCCGCCAGGTGTTCCTGCTGGCCCAGTTCGAGGGCCTGCGCTACGAGGCCATCGCGCAGCGGCTGCAGCTGTCGCTGAGCACGGTGAAGCGGCATATGAAGCGGGCGCTGTTCGGCTGCCTTGCCCATGCCGGCTGACCCGCCTGCCAGCGGTCCGCCGCTCCCGGACGGGGTGCTCGAACAGGCGGCCGACTGGCTGCTGCGCCTGCATGAGGACGATGGCCCGGTGACCCGCGCGGCCTGTGCCGCCTGGTGTGCGCAGCATCCCGACAATGCCCGCGCATGGCAGCGGGCCGAGCGACTGCGGGGGCTGGTCGCGCAGGTGCCGGGCGCCTGGGCGCTGCCGGTACTGAACCGCCCGCAGGATCGGCGGCGGCGTGCGGCGATCAAGCGGATCGGGCTGTGGCTGGCCCTGCTGCCAACCGGCTGGGTCGGCTGGCAGCGGATGGGCGCCGGTACCCCAGGGCACAGCGAGCAGACCGCGGTCGGCCAGCGTCGCCGCCTGCTGCTGCCGGACGGGAGCCGCCTGCACCTGGATACCGATACCCGGGTCGGCGTGGACTTCGATTCGTTGCACCGCCAGCTTTGGCTGGAGCGCGGGCAGCTGTACGTGGACACCGCAGCCGACCCACGCACCCCCGCGCGCCCGTTCGAGGTGATGACCGTACACGGACGGGTGCGCGCGCTCGGTACGCAGTTCAACGTGCGCCTGCTCGAGCACCAGACCCGGCTCGCGTTGTTCGATGGCGCGCTTGAAATCCATGCCGGTGGCGCGCCGCCGTGGCGGCTGGCGGTGCGGCAGCAGGCGGGGTTCGACAGCGCTGGCCGGCACCTCATCGCGCCGCTGGATGACACCGTGGCTGCCTGGACCGGCGGCATGCTCGCCGCCGATGCGCGGCCGCTGGGCGAGGTGATCGCCGAACTGTCCCGGCATCGCCGCGGCGTGCTGCGCTGCGACCCGGCCATTGCCGCGATGCCGGTCTCCGGAGCCTACCCGTTGGACGACACCGACCAGAGCCTGGCACTGCTGGAGGCGACCTACGCGCTGCACGTGCAACGCAGCGCCGGCGGCTGGTGGGTGCTGGTGGGGCCACGCTGAGCACGCGTCCTGCGCCGGTTGCGCGCGGTGACACTTTTTTCGATCTCGCGTGGCAAGCAGAAGAACCCCTCCTACTTCAGCCCTCCATGACCTCCCGACCCCCACGGTTTGCCCTCGGCGCCCTGACGCTGGCCCTGTTCGCCTCCCCCCTTGCTGCCGTTGCCCAGGGCGCGCCGAGCGCCCGGCAGGACAGCCGGATGCCGCTGGGCCGGGCCTTGTCCAACTGGGCCAGCCAGCACGGGGTCGCATTGGCCTTCGACCCCGCGCTGACCGCAGGCCGACAGGTGCCCGCGCTGGCGGCCGAGACGTCGCTGGAGGGCGGCTTCAGCCGCCTCCTGGACGGAACCGGATTGCGCGCGGTACGCCGCAGTGATGGCAGCTACGCCCTGCAGCGCGATGACGCGACGGCGCCGGCAGCCCGGATGCCCGCGCTCAAGGTAGGCGGGCTGCAGCAGCCGCCGTTCCGCTATGCCGAGGGGCTTGCGCTGGAGGCCGACTATCTGCAGGCGCAGGTGGCCGGCAACGGCGATATCGGCAGCATGCTGCGGATCAACCCGGCGGTGCAGTTCGACAACGCCCAGCTCAGCAGCTACACGCCCGGCGACATCAGCCCGGCGGAGATCAGCATCAATGGCGCGCAGTTCTACCAGAACAGCTTCCTGGTCGATGGCATGAGCTTCAACAATGACATCGACCCGGGGCAGGAACAATCGCCCTACCGTCTGTTCGCCGCGCCCGGTGGCAGCCAGGCGCTGGCCCTGGACACAGCCCTGCTCGACGACCTCACGGTCATGGACAGCAATGTCTCGGCCGCATACGGCAGCTTCTCCGGCGGCGTGGTCGAGGCCCGGCTGCGCCGCCCGAGCGAGGCGCTGTCGGGCAGCATCTCGCATCAGATCACGCGGTCGGCATGGACGCGTTACCACATCGCCGATGCGGAGGCGGAAAACTACGCCAACGCATCATCGTGGGGCGACGGCCAGCCGGAGTTCGACAAGGCCGTTACCCGCATGACCCTGGAAGGTCATCCCATCGACAGCATCGGCCTGCTGGCCAACTTCACCCGCAAGCGCTCCAGCATTCCCACCTACTTCTACTCCTCGCACCTGGTCCAGGACCATGGACGCGAAAAGGCGATGCAGCGGCGTGACACCACCCAGTCCCTGCTGAAGGGCGTGTGGGACGTCAACGAGCGGCTGACCGTGGACGCCACGCTGACCCATACGCCGACGGAAAACCAGTTCTTCCGGTCCAACATCCGCCATGCCGGCATCAGGATCGAAACAGGCGGCACCCTGGCCTCGCTGCGCGCGGCCTGGACCACGGACTGGGGCACGCTGACCCAGCAGGTGGGCTGGTCGGACACCGAGCAGTCGCGCGATGCCGAACAGGACCACTACATGACCTGGTCGCGCTCGAGCAGCAAGGACTGGGGAACCACCGCGCTGACCCTGGAGGGCGAGTTCGGCGATATCGAGCAGCGCCAGAAGCGCCTGCAGTACAAACTGGACCTCAAGACCGATGCATTCCAGGCGCTGGGTGGAGAGCATCGCATCGGCGCTGGCGTACTGCTGGAACGCGACGACTTCCACTACGCCCGCTTGACCGAAAGCAGTACGTACACCACACCTGCACGAACCACCACGTGCACCAACCGTGCCGGCGTCACCGATACGCTCACCTGCGCGATGGGCACCACGGCCAGCAACTGGCCCGGACAGTACCTGACCCGGCGCACGCGCTACGCCACCGGTGAGATCGGTTTCGACACCGGCACCTATGGCGTGTATGTCGAGGACGACATGCGCTACGGCGACCTCTCGATCCGCCCCGGCCTGCGCATCGAGCGTGATACCTATATCGGGCGCACCACGCTCGCCCCGCGCCTGGCCGCCAGCTGGCAGGTCCGCGACGGGACCGTGCTCACCGCCGGCGCCAACCGCTACTACGATCGCAACATCGCCACCTGGCGACTGCGCGACGGCGTCAACCGGCTGCGATACAACAGCGAGCGCCGCACCAGCCTGGACAGCGACTGGACCGTCGGCACCCAGGCCAGCAACGACACCCATTTCGACCTGGACCGGGTCGGCTACGCCGACGAGTTGATGCTGGCGCTGGGCCAGGACTGGGCGGGCGTGCGCTTCAACCTCAAGGCGGTCAACCGCCGCTATCGCGACCAGGTGATCAAGGTCCAGGGCCGCACGCTTGAGCAGCAAGCCGACGACCCCACCCTGGCGGCCGGCTACGACACCTGGGCCAGCGCCGGTCGCGCCGAAACCAACATCTATTCGCTGACCGTGCAGCCGCTGCACAACCTGAGCTGGGCCGGCACGCGCTCGACCGCCCTGCTCGCGCTGGACTGGACGGACGCGCGCAGCACGCTGCCCGAATACGATGACCAGTCCGACCTGTTCTACCAGAATCCGCTGATCCGCTACGACGGCCGCTTCATCCGCTATCGGGACCTGCCGCCGGACAACTACAACCGTCCCTGGACCGCGCGCCTGAGCACGATCACCCGGATCGACCGCTGGAACCTCACGGTGAGCAACCTGCTGCGCTACCGCGCCGGCTACCGGGCCATCCGCGATACCGGCAGGAACGTGCTGCACGAGGGCGAGGCCGCGCGCGTGTGGGAGCAGCAGTCCTACTCGCCCGCGCTGACGTGGGACCTGCGCCTGGCGTGGGAGCAGCCGTTGCCCGCCAACGCAGGCAGCGTGTTTGCCAACGTGGAGGTGGTCAACCTGCTCGACAAGGCCAACGTCCATGGCGAGTCGAGCAGTGCCGCACGTACCGTGCTGTACGAAACCGGCCGCCAGTTCTGGCTGGAGCTGGGCTATCGCTTCTGAGCGCACGCCGGGCCGGTGGCTGCCACGCCACCGACCCTGGCCGCCCATCGCCCTGGCCCTGTGCCTGGCGCTCGGCGGCAGCCTGCCCGCCGATGCGCGGCGCGACGCCGTGCCTGCCGCCGCATCGGATTGCCACGCGGCGCGGGCGCAAGCGGACGCCGATTGCCTGCGCCGCTGGTACACCCGCCCTGCCGCGCAGTGGCCGGCGCCGCATGTCGACGCCGGCGTGGCCTGGCAGGAACTGGCCCCGCTGCCGCCGCCGCCCCAGCCGCCGGACAACCCGACCACCCCGGCCAAGGTCGCCCTCGGCCACCGCCTGTTCAACGACCCACGCCTCTCGCGCTCCGGCCAGATCGCCTGTGCCAGTTGCCACGAACGCGAGCTCGGCTTCGCCGACGGCCGGCGCGTGTCCTTCGGGCATGACCGTCAGCCGGGGCGGCGCAACGCGCCCAGCGTGGCGATGGCCGGCTACGCGCACACGCTGTTCTGGGACGGGCGTGCGGCCAGCCTGGAAGCGCAGGCGCTGGAGCCGATCGCCGATCCGAAGGAAATGGCCTTCAGCGTGGACCAGGCGGCCGCACGCCTGCGCCAGGACGCCGACTACCGGCGCCAGTTCGCCGCGGTGTTCGGCGATGAACGCGTGGACAGCGGCCAGCTGGCCCAGGCCATCGCCGCGTTCGAGCGCAGCCTGGCACCGCGTCGCAGCCGCCTGGACCGCTTCCTCGCCGGCCAGTCCAGTGCACTGGATGACCAGCAACTGCGCGGCCTGCACCTGTTCCGCACGCGCGGCGGCTGCATGAACTGCCACAGCGGGCCGGCGCTCACCGACAACGGCTTCCACAACCTGGGCCTGCACTTCCACGGACGCGCGCGCCAGGACCTGGGCCGCTACGAGGTCACCGGCGATCACGCCGACAGCGGCCGCTTCCGTACCCCCTCGCTGCGCGGTGTGGCCGGCACCGCCCCGTACATGCACAACGGGCTGCTGCCGCGGCTGGAGGGCGTGCTGGCGTTCTACAACGTCGGCGGCGGCAAGCCGCGCGCGCCCGTTGCGCCTGCCGACGGTGCCCCGCCGTTCCCGCCGCCGGACCCGCTGCTGCGCCCGTTGGGCCTGCAGCGCGACGAGCTGCAGGCCATCGAGGCCTTCCTGCGCACGCTGTGACCGTCGTTACGCAGCAGCAGCGGCCTGCGGGGACGGCGCCGGCGGCAACAGCGGGGTGACCGGGCGCTCGATCAGGCAGCCGTAGGTGCCGGGCATGTCCATGTACAGGTCATAGCGCACGGTGACCCCGTAACCGATCCGCCACGAACTGGCGAACAGGTCCGGCGCCTGGAAGGCCACGTCCACCGGGATCGTGGCGACCGCCCCGTTGATCGTCACCGGCGTGGTCGCCGCTGCGTACTCGATGTCCTGGGCACCGCGCGAGGTGATCACGTTCTTGCGCCGGATCGCGCCCGGCGGCACGATCGTGCGCGGCGCGCCACGCATCTGGAAGGTGCCATTGAAGCCGGTGTCCACCAGCATCAACTGATTCTCCTTGTCGCCGCGCAGCGGGTAGCGCTGCTGATGGAACGGGCCCCACAGCGAAGAGGTGGTGGCCATGCGACGCGTGCACTCCACCACCGTGTCCGCCGCCAGCAGGGTGAGCGTCTGCTGCGAGATGCGCACGCGGCCCAGCGCGCGCAACACATCGAGGCCGATCACGTTGGACGCATAGCCCGCTTCGCTGTTGAAGGACACATCGCGCACCACCTCGCCACCGATCGACAGGTCCACCGGCGACACCAGCCCGACCAGCGGCCCGGGCAGGCGCTCACCCGAACTGTTCCGCGCCACCACGAAGTCTTCGACGACCGTCAGGCCCAACGCCTGGGCGGCCGCGCGGCTGAGGTGGGAGCGCGCTGCGCCGGTATCGAGCAGGAAGGTCAGAGTCTGCTCGCGCCCAGCGCCGCCGGTCACCTTGAGCGTGGCCGTCAGCGTGGGCAACTCGTCGCTGGGCTGGATCGGCACCTCCACATCGCTGGTGCGTGGCGCGCTGGCCAGGCTGCTGCGCGGCCACGCCAGGAACCGCTCCAGCCGGGGCAAGGCGATATCCTCGATGTCCGCCTGCGCGGTGATCATCGGCTTGACCGAGCGTTCGTACTCGCCGCGTGCCGCCTGCAGATGGCGCGCCCATCCGGCGATGTCGCCCTGGATCAACGCATTGCCCGCCAACGTGGCCTCGCACAGGAACGCGACACCCTTGACCGAGGCCGGCGGGCTGGCCGCGGCCGACTGCAGGCAGTCCTGCGCGGCCCGGGTGGAGTTGTCCAGCTCGCCACGCACGCGGTAATACCCGGCCGCGCCCAGGCGGCCATGCGCGCCGCGCGCCTTGCCCATGTTCTGCAGCTTGCCCAGCTCGGCGGTGAGCACGGCACGGCTGTAGCCATACCCGTCGTCGAGCAGGCCCATATCGGCCCTGGCCAGTAGCGGCGCCATCAGCAGCGCGCCCATCCATACGGCTTTCGGCATCGTTCCACTCCTGTGTGCACGGTTCGTCCAGGGCTCGACCCTAGCATGGCGACCACGACACGCTCACGTCCGCTTTTCATCGCGCCGGCGATGCTGCGGGCAGGTTGGGTGGAGCAAGCAGATGCATTACGAACTGTATTACTGGACCGGCATCCAGGGCCGTGGCGAGTTCATCCGCCTGGCACTGGAAGACGCCGGCGCGGCCTACACCGACATGGCGCGGGTGCACGGCGATGCGGTGATGGAGCCGTTCCTGCAGGGCAAGGAAGAGGGGCTGCGGCCCTTCGCACCGCCGTTCCTGAAAAGTGGCCGGCAGGTGATCGCCCAGGTGGGCGCGATCCTCGACCACCTCGCACCCGAGCTGGGCCTGGTGCCCGAGGCAGCGTCCCGTCGAAAGCAGGCCCTGCAGCTGCAGCTGACCATCGCCGACCTGGTCGCCGAAGTACACGACACCCACCACCCTATTGCCGCATCGACGTACTACCACGACCAGAAGCACGAAGCGAAGGCACGCGCCGAGGCGATGCGTGCCGAGCGGCTACCCAAATTCCTGGCGTACTTCGAGGCTGTGCTGAAGGACAACGGCGAGCGTCATCCGCTGCGCGAGCATTCCTACGTGGACCTGTCGCTGTTCCAGCTGCTGTGCGGGCTGGACTACATGTTCCCGCGGCGCATGCAGGCACTGTGGCCCACCCTGCCGTTGTTGCGCGCGCTCAAGGACCGGGTGGAGCGGCGACCGAACATCGCCGCCTACCTGGCCTCCGAACGCCGCCTGGCGTTCAACATCAACGGCATCTTCCGCCATTACCCGGAACTGGACGGCGACCGCTAGATCACGACCGCAGGTCGTGATCCACGCGCGGCTGCTTCTGCAGCGACAGCAGGGCCAGCAACCCGGCCAACGCCACATAGGCGCCTGCAAACTGCCACATGATGATCTTCGGCAAGCCGACCAGGTGCCACGGCAGGTAGATGCCACCGCGCGGGTCCACCGAGTGGATCAGGCCGAACAGGGTCAGCACCGCCGCCACCAGCAGGAACCCCGACGCGCGCAGCAACCTGCCGTCGATCATCGCCACCACCGCCGCAATCCACAGCATCGAGGTGATGATGAAGCCGTTGCCCAGGGTGAAGATCACCGCCAGTTCCGGCAGGCCATGCCCGTCCAGCGTGGTGTTCATCGCGGCCAGCTGCTCCGGTGCGATCCAGCCCGGTGCCTTGATCGCCAGCAGGTAGGCCACCGAGGGCAAAAAGCCCAGCACCATCGCCCCGGCATGTTCGCGCGGGGTGGCCTGGAAGGCCTGGGTGGTGATGTCGATGGCCACGTACACGATAATCGGCGCCAGCACCGCCAGCGGCAGCCACTGCACCAGGCCGGAGATCACCCCGAGCATGCCGCCGATCCCCACGAACAGGCCGGTCAGCAACGTGTAGCCGCTGCGCGCGCCCATGTGCTTGTAGGCCGGCTGGCCGATGTAGGGCGTGGTCTGGGCGACACCGCCACACAACCCGGCCACCAGCGTGGCCACCGCTTCCACCAGCAGGATGTCGCGGGTGCGGTAATCATCGCCGGCCGCGCGCGCGCTCTCGGACACATTGATGCCGCCCACCACCATCAGCAGGCCGAACGGCAGCAGCAGCGGCAGGTAGGTCATCGCCGTGGGCAGGCCGTCGATGAAACCCAGCGTGGGCCACGGCAGCACCACCTGCGGCGGCGTCCACACCGGCACCTTGAAGCCCGGCGCGCCGAGGCCGGCCAGGCCCAGGCCGTAGTACAGGACGGTGCCGAACACGAAGGCCACCAGCACCCCCGGCGCGCGGATCGGCAGCGTGCGCTTGGCGATCAGCACGTACAGCAGCAGGCCCAGGGTGACAAAGCCGACCACCGGCGAGCGCAGCGTCTCCAGCAGCGGCAGGAAGCCCATCAGCACGATCGCGATGCCGGCGATCGAGCCCAGCAGCGAGGCGCGCGGCAGCGCGCGGGTGACCGCCTCGCCAAAGAAGGACAGGATCACCTTGAGCACGCCCATGATCACCAGCGACGCCATGCCCAGCTGCCACGTGGCGATGGCCGCATCGTGCGGGGCCAGCCCCTGGCCCTTGAACGCCAGGAACGCGGGGCCGAGCACCAGCAGCGCCATGCCGATGCTGGTCGGCGCGTCCAGGCCGAGCGGCATCGCGGTGACATCATCGCGCCCGGTACGGGTCGCCAGCCGCCGCGCCATCCAGGTGTAGAGCACGTTGCCGACCAGCACGCCGAAGGCGGTGCCGGGGAACATGCGGCCGAACACCACATCGGCGGGGAACTGGAAGATGCCGACCAGGGCCATCGCGATGAAGCCCAGGATCGACAGGTTGTCGACCACCAGGCCGAAGAAGCCGTTGAAATCGCCGGCAACGAACCAGCGAGGGGGTCCGGAGCGGACCGGGGTGGGGGCGGACATGCGCGGAAACTGCCGTGGGGAGGGGGTAGCCGATGGTAGGGCCTCCCCGCCGCCAGTAACAGGCGCATGGGTGGAACGCCGGGGTGTAGCGGTCATCGCATACGCGCTGCCGCCCCCGGATCCGCCGCGGCCGTCTTACCCCGGCAGTGCCGGCCAGCGGCCGGCATCACCGGAGGGCGTCACATGCTGCCAGCGGCCGCCCGGCTCAGGGCTTGTTGAGGAAATTGTTGGCCAGCAGGTCGCGTACGTCGCCCACCCGCCCGCTCAGCAGGGCCTTGGCCGCATACAGCGCGGTGCCGGCCACCTGCTTGGCTTCCACCTGCGGCGGCATCACCAGCTCGGTCGGGCTGGTGTGCACGTCCAGCAGCGCCGGGCCCGGATGGGCCAGGAAATCCTTCACGGCCTGTTCCAGGTCCTCCGAGCGGGTCACGGTGCGCCCGTAGAAGCCGATCACCTCGGCCAGGCGGCCGAAATCGGGGTTCTTCAGGTCGGTGTAGTTGTCCAGCAGGCCCTCCACCTTCTGCTCCAGCTCGACGAAATTGAGCGAGCTGTTGTTGTAGACCACCACCTTGATCGGCAGGTTTTCCTGCACTGCGGTGAGCAGGTCGCCCAGCAGCATCGCAATGCCGCCATCGCCGGACAGCGAAATCACCTGCCGGCCCGGGTACGCCTTCTGCAGGCCCAGTGCCTGCGGCATGGCATTGGCCATCGTGCCGTGCAGCAGGCTGGTCAGGGTGCGGCGGCGGCCGTTGGTGCGGATGTGGCGCAGGATCCACACCATCGGCGAGCCACCGTCGGCGGTAAACAACGCATCCTCGCTGGCATGGCGGTTGATCAACGCGGTGAGGTGCTGCGGATGGATCAGCTCGCCCTCGCCGGGCTGCTCTTCCTTTTCGCGCGTGGCCAGCGCCTTGTCGCGGTGGTCGATGCACTCCTCCAGGAAGCTGCGGTCCTGCCGCGGCGGCAGCATCGGCAGCAGGGCCTCCAGCGTCGGGCCGATGTCGCCCACCACGCCCAGGGTGACCGGGTGGCGGCGACCGAGGTGGCTGCCATCGCGATCCACCTGGATCAGCGTGGCCTTGTCCGGGTAGTACTGGCCCCACGCGAAATCGGCGCCGAGCAACAGCAGCGTGTCGCAGGCCATCAGCGTGTGGTAGCCCGATTCGATCCCGAAGATGCCGGTCATGCCCATGTTGTAGGGGTTGTCATGCTCGACGAAATCCTTGGCCCGCGAGGTATGCGCGATCGGCGCCTGCAGGCGCTCGCCCAGCGCCACCAGCGCGTCGTGCGCGTGCTCGCAGCCGGCGCCGGCGTAGATGCCCACGCGCTTGCCCTCGCCCAGCAGCGCGGCAATGCGCTGCAGTTCCTCATCGCCGGGGCGCAGCACCGGCTGGGTGTAATGCACCGAGAACGGCACATCGTGCTTGACCATCGCTTCGCTGATGTCGGCCGGCAGGATCACCACGGCCACGCCGCGCCGGCTGATCGCCGCCTGGCAGGCCAGCGCCACCACGCGACGCGCCTGTTCGGGGCTGTACACCTGCTCGCAGAACACGCTGCAGCTGGCATACACCGCCTTGAAATCGACCTCCTGCGGAAACTCCATGCCCAGCTCGGCGGTGACCACCTGGCTGGCGATCAGCACCATGGGCGCGCGGTTGCGGTTGGTTTCGAACACGCCGTTGATGAAATGCAGGCCACCGGGTCCACACGAACCGGCGCAGGCGGTGAGCTGGCCGCTGATCAGCGATTCGGCGCCGGCGGCGAACGCGGCCACTTCCTCATGGCGCATGTGCACCCACTCGATATCGCTGTGGTGGATGGCATCGGTGACGTAGTTGAGGGTGTCGCCGACGATGCCGTAACAATGACGGACACCGGCGGCCTGGAGGGTTTCAACCACGATCTCGGCAACGCGCTTGCTCATGGGGAACAGCCTTGGACGGGGGACCCCAGCCTAGCCAGACGCAGGTGATCTCCCTGTAGGCACGTAGCGTCAAATGCCTATACATTGGCCGGCCCGTTCACTGGCCTTCAGGCCCATGCAGATCGTTCTGCGCTGTGCCACCGCGCAGCAGTTCCTGTCCTTCCATGAGCAGCAGTGGCTGCATGGCATCGAGCCGGCGGCGCATCCGTGGCTGGCGCAACTGCTGCGTATGCCGCGCGGTGGAATCGCGCCCAGCGAGCTGCCAACGGCAATGGACGAACTGCTGGCCTGCCTGGCCCTGCAGGATCCCACCGATCCGATCATCCGCCGCAGCGGCCTGCGGCTCCTGCTGTTGCTGGCCACCGGCCAGCGCCACGGCCAGCCGGTGAGCTGGCAGCACCGTTGAGCCCGGGAGGCATGCATGGCATTTGACCTGTATCTGGACGACGCGGGCCCGCGCATGCGGCAGGCGTGGATCGACGCGAACGAAGCGGCCATTCTCAGCAGTGACGGCAGCCGCTACCCGCAGCTGAGCCGGCTGCTGCAGGCGTTCTATGGCGCGCCGCGGATCTCGCCCGGACAGGCCGCCGCACTGGTGCAGGAAGTGATCGGCCGGCTGCTGGACGAACCCGATGGCGCGGAAGGGCCGCTGGCCGAGGTCGGCCTGCGCCTGATCCTGCTGTTCGACCAGGCCCATCGCCACGGCTTGCACATCCAGTGCGAGGGCGACTGAGCAACGCTCAGGGGTTGGCGTTGACCCAGCCGAGAATGTCGCCCCGGGTCGGGTTGGCGTAGCGCACCTTCACCCAGCCGTCCTGCTCATCCAGCAGTTCCACCCGGTCCTCGCGCACCAGATAACGGCGGGTGGCGGTGTCGCCGGGCCGCGCATACAACGGCAGCCGTGCCGGCACCACCTGGCCGCTGAAGGCCAGCAGCCGCCGGTCATTGCGCGGGGTCACCAGCCCGTCGGAGATGGCAGTTTCGACCACCTTGCCGGTCGGGTCATAGGTGCTCCAGACCGCCATCGGGCCACTCTCGGCGGTCTGCTTGACGAAGATCGTCGCCTCCAGCGCGTCGCCCAGCATCAAGGTGCGCTCGGCGCGGTACAGATACAGCCGCCCGTCGTGGTAGCGGTACAGGTCCACGTACCACATCGGGCCACTGCGGCAGCTGCTGATCAGGGTGCGGTTGGCGGTGTCCACATCCAAGCCCATCAGGCCGCCGCAACGCGCACGTTGATGCGAGGCCGGTTCCAGCGCCACCAGCCTTTCCTGTCCAGAATCGTAGCGATACACAGCCACCGCTTCGTTGACCATACCCACGGGCCCACTGACGACCAACTCGGGGTGACCATCGAAATCGACATCCTCGGCCCTCAGACGCGGTGCGGAATCTTCGTTCACGATGTCGAGCGGAGGGATCACCTCGCGTTTCCCCGAAGAAATGAACAGCACGGCAATGCTCCGATCGGGCTGTATCTGCACGGTGGCCGCCTCACCAGGAGCGAAGGTGATGCGCAGCGCGGTATCGGGCTCCGCACCATGCCCAGCCACCGGCACGCACGCCGCCAGCATCAGGCCACACAGCTGCGCATAGCGCAGCCAACCAGTCCAGTTCATACCCAGCTCCTGCCGCGCCACGCTGGCGCTCGGGATCAGAACGATACTTCAACCGCCTGCTGCGCCCACAGCACCGACTGGTGGCCGGTGGCCTGCTTCCACGCCAGGCGGATCGCCTCGATGTCGGCACGGCGCTGCGGGGTGTTCTCGTGCAGCACCACCAGCACCTTGGTGCGCAGGCGGTTGGGTTCGGCCGCGCCGCGGAACAGCCACTGGCCGTAGGCATCGAACACGGTCAGGCCGTCCGGGAAGCGCGGGGTGACGTGTTTGTCCAGGAACGCGCGCCACTGCGCCTCGGTGATGGCATCGGTCTGCTTGCGCTCGGAAGCACCGCTCTCCTCGCCCACGCCGAAGTACAGCTCGCTGCGCACCCAGCCGGCGGCGGCATCGGGGCGGGCGGCATCGCCCTGCAGGGTCGCGGTGGCCGTGGCGGGGGCCGGCGGCACCGGCTTGGCGGCAGGCGCGGCGGTGGCGCAGCCGCTGGCGGCCAGCACCAGGGCAAACAGAAGGGCATGGGACTTCATCGAGATTACTCCGGGAACACAGACGAGCAGAGGGGGGACAAGCGTGCGGGACATCCGGGTCCCAGATAGATCACCAGCGGTTATCAGCTGATGCCGCCTCGCGATGGGACTTGCATCACATGAGCCATCACGCCAAGATAATATATCGCTTCATCCGGATGGATTGGTAGTGCCGACCACGGGTCGGCACGCCAGCACCTCCCCTCCCCCTCCCCCTCGTCGTCCCGCTGGAGTCCGCATGTCCCGTCCGTCCGCGTCGCGCCTTGGCCTTGCCATCGCGCTCGTCCTCTCCTCCCCCCTGCTCGTTCAGGATGCAACTGCGCAGGACGCGCCCGGCTCGGCCACCACGCTGGACACCGTGATCGTCACCGGCACCCGCGCGGTGGACCGCACCGTGCTCGAATCGACCTCACCGGTGGACGTGCTCACCGCCGAGGACATCCGCAAGGCCGGCGTGGTCAATGGCGAGCTGGGCAGCGCGCTGCAGGCGCTGCTGCCCTCGTTCAACTTCCCGCGCCAGTCCAACTCCGGCGGTGCCGACCACATCCGTGCGGCGCAGCTGCGCGGCCTGTCGCCGGACCAGGTGCTGGTGCTGGTCAACGGCAAGCGCCGCCACAGCAGCGCGCTGGTCAACACCGACAGCAAGATCGGCAAGGGCACCACGCCGGTGGACTTCAACGCCATCCCGGTGAGCGCGATCAAGCGCATCGAGGTGCTGCGCGACGGCGCCGGCGCGCTGTATGGCTCCGACGCGGTGGCCGGGGTGATCAACGTGATCCTTGACGATGCTCCGGAAGGCGGCGCGTTCGAGGCCAGCTTCGGTGCCAACCACACCGACCTCAAGCCGATCGACCGCACCATCACCGATGGCCAGACCAGCTACGCCAGCGCCAAGGTCGGCACCGCCCTGGGCCAAGATGGTGGTTTCCTGCGCGTGGGCCTGGAGCTGAAGAACCACGAAGGCACCAACCGCGCCGGCTTCGACCAGATCCCGCCGTGGGACCAGAGCGATACCAACCTGGCCCTGCAGGGCAAGCGCAATTACGTGCTGGGCGATGGCAAAACCAAGGATCTGAACGCGTGGATCAACAGCGAACTGCCGTTCGGTGAGACCTCCAAGTTCTACTTCTTCAGCACCTTCAACCAGCGCGACAGCGAAGGCGCCAACTACTTCCGCTATCCCGACAGCGACGCCAACTGGGCCCAGGTCTACCCCAACGGCTACCGCCCGATCTCCGAGGGCGAGAACCGCGACGTGCAGGCCGTGGCCGGCGCCAAGGGCCAGTGGGGCGAGTGGAACTACGATGCCAGCCTGGACTACGGCAGCAACGAGTTCACTTACCGCCTGCGCAACTCGCTCAACGCCTCGCTCGGCCCGACCAGCCCGACCCGCTTCAAGACCGGCGACTACAGCAACGAGCTGACGGTGGCCAACCTCGACCTGGGCCGGGTGTTCAGCCAGGGCGAGAACACCACCCACAGCCTGGGCCTGGGCCTGGAAGCACGGCGTGACCATTACCAGACCCGCCCGGGTGACCCGAGCAGCTATGCCGCCGGCCCGTTCACCGATCGCCCGACCGGCTCGCAGGCCGGCGGCGGCCTGACCCCGCAGGACGCCACCTCGCTGTCGCGCGATGTGGCCAGTGCCTACGCCAGCCTGTCCAGCCAGTTCGGCGAACACTTCTCCAGCGACCTGGCCGCGCGCTACGAGCACAGCGATGATTACGGTGGCGAACTCACCGGCAAGCTCGGCCTGCGCTACGAGTTCACCCCGGCCTTCGCGCTGCGCGGGGCAATCTCCAACAACTTCCGTGCCCCGTCGCTGGCACAGATCGGCTACGAATCCACCTCCACCGGCTACAACGCCGCCGGCCAGCTGGTGCAGGGCCGGGTGCTGTCGGTCAACAACCCGATCGCGCGCGGCCTGGGTGCTACCGACCTGAAGCCGGAGAAGTCGCTCAACACCAGCCTGGGCTTCACCAGCCGCATCGGCGACCACTTCGATGTGTCGCTGGACTTCTTCCAGATCGACATCGACGACCGCATCGCGCTGTCGGAGAGCATCACCGGCGATGCACTCACCGACCATGTGCAGCAGCAGTTCGGCGTGGCTGGCCTGCAGAGCGCCAGTTTCTTCGTCAACGCCGCCGATACCCGCACCCGCGGTGCCGAGCTGGTCAGCAACTGGCGGCAGTCGCTGGGCAATGGCGAACTGGTCCTGACCGGCACCTATGCCTACACCAAGACCACGCTGAAGAACGTGCTGGCCACCCCGGCCAGCCTGCTGGCCCTGGATCCGGACTACGTGCTGTTCGGCGTGGAGGAAACCAACACCCTCACCGACGCCACCCCGCGCACCCGTGCGGCGCTGGCCGCCAGCTGGGCCAACGACCGCTGGTCGCTGAGCAGTCGCCTCAGCCGCTACGGCAGCGTGACCCGCGTGTTCAACTTCGGCGACGGCTACATCCCCCGCCAGACCTATGGCGCGGAGTGGCAGCTGGATGCGGAAGTGGAGTTCAAGATCACCCCGCAGTGGAGCGTGGCCGTTGGCGGGCAGAACCTGACCGACAACTATTCGGACCTGTCCAACGATGACATCTACTACTACGGCAACCTGCCGTACGACGTGCTGTCGCCGATCGGCAGCAATGGTGCGTACTACTACGGGCGGGTGCGGTACACGTTCTGATCGAGGGTGCAGCCGACCAACGGTCGGCTCTACCGGTGTGCCTGCAGCCGACCGTTGGTCGGCTGCGCCTTCCCGGATCCGGGCCTGCCGCGCCCACTTCCGCCAATGAACGGCCGCCGCGCTGCGGCCCGCGTCCCATGACCTGACAATCACACCGTCACTGGCATGTTGGCGCACATGGCCAACGACCTCCCCACACGTCCGCCGCCGCCGTTGCTGGACGATGCCTGTGCGTTGTTCCTCGACGTGGACGGCACCCTCATCGAATTCGACCGTGATCCCGAGGCGGTCACCCTGCTGCCTGAAGTGCGCGAGGCGATCGGTCGCATCAGCGACCGCCTGGAAGGCGCCGTTGCCTTGATCAGCGGTCGCCCGCTGGGCCAGCTGGACGAACTGTTCGCGCCGCTGCACCTGCCTGCCGCCGGTCTGCATGGCCACGAACTGCGCCGTGCCGACGGCCAGCTCGACAGCCCGGTCAACACCGCCGATACCAGTGAATGGCTGCACGCCGTGCACCAGCAGGCCATGCGCTTTGCACACGGCAACCCAGGCGTGCTGGTCGAAGACAAGGGCCGCAGCCTGGCCCTGCACTGGCGCGGCGCACCGCATGCGGCCAACGACGTGCGCGCGTTCGCCGAGCGCCACATCCGCGGCCATGCCGGCTACCGCCTGCAACCGGGCGACCATGTGGTGGAGTTCGTGCCCGAGGGCAGCGACAAGGGCCGGGCCCTGCAGCAACTGATGCAGCACCCGCCGTTCCGCGGGCGCCTGCCGGTGTTCCTGGGCGATGACCTCACCGACGAATTCGGCTTCGAAGCGGCCAATGCCCGGCACGGCTGGAGCGTACTGGTCGGCGCGCGCAGCCCCAGCGCAGCGGTCTTCGCGCTGCCGCAGATCCGCAGCGTGCACGCCTGGCTGCAGGAAAACGCGTACTGAACCCCCACCGCCACCGCGCCGCCGCTGCTGCGACGGCGTGGCCTGAATGAGATGTAGTGCCCCCATGAAAGAACCTGATCTGAATCTTGGCGTGGTCGGCAACGGCAGCTTCGGCGCGTTGATCGACACGCAGGCGCGCGTGGTCTGGAGCTGCCTGCCCACCTTCGATGGTGACCCGACCTTCTGCGCGCTGCTGGGCCCCAACCAGAACGAGGGCGGCGACTTTGCCATCGAACTGGAAGACCTGGTGCGCAGCGAACAGAGCTACCTCACCAACACCGCGATCCTGCGCACGGTGCTGCACGACAAGCATGGCGGTGCGCTGGAGATCATCGATTTCGCGCCCCGCTGGCGCCAGAACGAGCGCTTCTATCGCCCGGTCAGCCTGATCCGCCAGGTGCGGCCGCTGGCCGGCAATCCGCGCATCATCGTGCGCGCCCGCCCGCTGGCCGACTGGGGTGCACGCGTGCCCGCCTCCACCTGGGGCAGCAACCACATCCGCTGGGAACTGCCCGACCACGTGCTGCGGCTGACCACCGACGTGCCACTGCGTTTCGTGCGCGACGGCCTTCCCTTCGTGCTCGGCCACCCGGTGCACCTGGTGCTGGGCGTGGACGAATCGCTGAACCGCTCGCTCAGTGGTTACGTGCAGGAGTCCTTCCAGCGCACCCGCGACTACTGGCGTGAGTGGGTGCGCTACCTGTCCATTCCGCTGGAGTGGCAGGATGCGGTGATCCGCAGTGCGATCACCCTCAAGCTGTGCCAATACGAGGACAGCGGCGCGATCATCGCCGCGATGACCACCTCGATCCCGGAGGCCCCCGGCAGCATCCGCAACTGGGACTACCGTTACTGCTGGCTGCGTGACGCCGCCTTCGTGGTGCGCACGCTCAACCGGCTCGGCGCCACCCGCACGATGGAGCAGTTCCTGGGCTACATCTTCAACCTGGCCACCGCCGACGGCAGCCTGCAGCCGCTGTATGGCATCGGCTTTGAGGACAAGCTGGACGAGACCGAAGTAGCCTCGCTGGACGGCTACCGCGGCATGGGCCCGGTGCGACGCGGCAACCTGGCCTGGGTCCAGCGCCAGCACGATGTGTACGGCAGCGTGGTGCTGGCGTCCACCCAGCTGTTCTTCGACCAGCGCCTGCAGGACCCCGGCGATGCGCATACCTTCGCCCGGCTGGAGCCGCTGGGCGAGCAGGCCTTTGCCCTGCACGATGTGCCCGATGCCGGCCTGTGGGAATTCCGCGGCCGTACCGAAGTGCATACCTATACCAGCGCCATGTGCTGGGCCGCGTGCGACCGCCTGTGCAAGATCGCCATCCGGCTCAAGCTGGATGATCGCGCGGACTACTGGCGCGACCGCGCCAACACCATCCACGCGCGGATCCTGCGCGAGGCGTGGAGCGACGAGCTGGGCCACTTCACCGACACCTTCGGCGGCCACCGCCTGGATGCCTCGTTGCTGCTGTTGGCCGACATCGGCTTCATCGAGGCCCACGACGCACGCTTCGTGGCCACCGTGGAGGCGATCGGCCGCGACCTCAAGCACGGCAATGCGCTGTATCGCTACGTCGCCCCCGACGACTTCGGCGAGCCGGAAACCAGCTTTACCATCTGCACCTTCTGGTACATCGATGCCCTGGCCGCCATCGGTCGCCTGGACGAGGCGCGCGAGATGTTCGAGATGCTGCTGGAACGGCGCAACCACCTGGGCCTGCTCTCCGAGGACCTGGCCTTCGACAGCGGTGAAGCCTGGGGCAACTTCCCGCAGACCTACTCGCACGTGGGCCTGATCACCGCGGCGATGCGCCTGTCGCGCAGCTGGCAGGAGGCGTCATGAGCCGCCTGGTCGTGGTGTCCAACCGGGTCGCGGTGCCCGGCGAATCGCGCGCCGGCGGTCTGGCCGTGGGCCTGCTGGCCGCACTCAAGGAGCGTGGCGGGGTCTGGTTCGGCTGGAGTGGCAAATCGGTCCGCGACAACAGCGGCACCCTCCACGAGCAGGTGGAGGACGACATCCGCTATGTGACCATGGACCTCAACAAGCGCGACGTCGACGGCTACTACAACGGCTTCGCCAACCGCACCCTGTGGCCGCTGCTGCACTTCCGCCTGGACCTGGTGGACTACGACCGCGCCACCCGCGAAACCTACCGCCGGGTCAACGCGCTGTTCGCCGAAAAGCTGGCCCCGCTGCTGCGCGAAGACGACATCGTGTGGATCCACGATTACCACCTGATCCCGCTGGCCTCGCTGCTGCGCGAGCGTGGCATCGGCTGCCGGATCGGCTTCTTCCTGCACGTGCCGATGCCCTCGGCCGACCTGCTGCAGGCCATGCCGGACCACCTGCGCCTGTTCTCCAGCCTGTATGCCTACGATCTGGTCGGCTTCCAGACCCAGCGCGATGCCGATCGCTTCCAGTCCTACGTGCGCCTGTTCGGGGGCGGCCGGGTGCTGGCAGACGGCGAACTGGAGGCCCCCGGCGGGCGCCGCTTCCGCGCCGCGGCGTTCCCGATCGGCATCGATACCGACCACATCGCGCGCCAGGCCAAGGCCGGCGCCAACAAGCCGGCCGTGCGCGACCTGCGCAACAGCCTGCGTGACCGCCAGCTGGCGATCGGCGTGGATCGCCTGGATTACTCCAAGGGTCTGCCGGAGCGCTTCATGGGCTTTGAGCGCTACCTGGAGCGCCACCCGGACCAGCATGGCAGCCTCACCTACCTGCAGATCGCCCCGGTCTCGCGCGGGGATGTCACCGAGTACCGGCAGCTGCGCAGCCAGCTGGAACAGATTGCCGGGCACATCAACGGCGGCCATGCCGCCCCGGACTGGACGCCCCTGCGCTACGTCAACCAGAACTTCACCCACGCCACCCTGACCGGCTTCTACCGCGCCGCGGCCGTGGGGCTGGTCACCCCGCTGCGCGATGGCATGAACCTGGTGGCCAAGGAGTACGTGGCCTCCCAGGACCCGGAAGACCCTGGCGTGCTGGTGCTGTCACTGCTGGCCGGAGCGGCCGACGAACTGAAGCAGGCGCTGCTGGTCAATCCACACGACCTGGACGGCGTGGCCGACGCCATCGCCACGGCCGCCACCATGCCCCTGCGCAAACGCGTGGAGCGCTGGCAGGCGATGATGGAACACCTGCGCGCGCACGACATCAACCATTGGCGGCAGACCTACCTGCAGGCCCTGGAGGGCTAGTGCGGCGGCCGGGCCCGGCAGACACGCCGGGCGTCCGATCACTCCAGGAAACGCGCGGCCTGGTCCGGCGCCGGCAGATAACACCTGTCGTGCCGGCCGAACCAGCGGTAACGGTTGCGCGCCAGTGCCCGGTAGGCGGTGTCCCGCCAGCGGCCCGGCAACAACCGCAGCACGCCGCTGAGCCGCCACGCTCCCCCCAGCCCGTGCAACACGCGCAGGATCGCATCGGTATCGGTCCAGGCCTGCCCGTTGTCCAGCAGCAGGAACGACAACGGATCGTCCGGGTCCAGGCCATGCTGTTGCAGCAGCGCCCGGCCGTGGGTGCCCTGCATCGCCGCGAACCGATAGCGACCACTGCGGTCGAAGCGCAGCAGGAAGCGCACCCAGCGGCTGCACAACGCGCAGACGCCGTCGAAGACGATCACCGCCTCGCCGCGGCTGGCCGGCGTGGGCCTCATGCGCTCAGGACCCGATCCAGGCCAGGGTGGCCATGCGCCCGGTGCGACGGTCGCGGCGATGGGAATAGAAGCGCTGTGGCTCGGCGATGCTGCACCACTGCCCGCCGCTGACCCGTGCCGGGTCCACGCCCACGCTGTGCAGGCGACGCCTGGCCAGCGCGAACAGATCCACCTTCCAGTGCCCCGCGCGCGTGGCCACGAAGGCCGCCGCGGCGGCCGCATCGCGGGCCACGAACGCATCGAACACGTCCTCGCCCACTTCGTAGTGGTCCGGTCCTGCGGCCGGCCCCAACCACGCCTGCACCTGCGCAGCCGGGGTGTGCATGGCCGCCACCGTGGCTTCCAGCATGCCGTCGGCCAGGCCGCGCCAGCCGGCATGCGCCGCGGCGATCTCGCTGCCATCGCGGGCCGCCAGTACGACCGGCAGGCAATCGGCGGTGAGGATGGCCAGCACCACGCCGGGCACCGAGGTCACCGCCGCATCGGCGGTCGGCTCCACCGCCACGCCCTGCGCCAGCGGCGGTGCATCAACGCGCAGCACGCTGGTGCCGTGCACCTGGCGCAACCAGTGCGGTGCCGACGGCAGTGCCAGGCCGGCCTGCAGCAGGTCGCGGTTGCGCTGCACCTGCGCCGGGTCGTCGCCGTCGGCCGCGTAGCGGTTGCCCATGTTGAACTGGTCAAACGGCGGCACCGAGCCGCCCGCGCCGTAGCGCAGGGTGGTGCCGGCATGCACCCCGGGCGGTGCCGGCCAGTCGGCCGCCAGCAGCGGAACCGACGCGTCCATCAGCGCCGCCCGCGTTCCAGTTCGGCAAAGCGCTTGCTGTCTTCGCGCAGGGCCTGCATCAGCGCCAGCATGTCCGCCGGCGGCGGCGCGCTGTTGCTGATCGTTTCACCGGTGATGGGATGCACGAACTCCAGCGTTTCGGCGTGCAGCGCCTGGCGCTTGAAGCCACGCAGCTGTGCGACCAGTTCATCGCTGGCGCCCTTGGGCAGCTTCAGCGCACCGCCGTACAGCTGGTCACCGACGATCGCGTGGCGCAGGTGGGCCATGTGCACGCGGATCTGGTGGGTGCGCCCGGTTTCCAGGCGGCATTCCAGCGCGGTGTGCGCGCGGAAGCGCTCGCGCAGCCGGTAATGGGTGATCGCGTCCTTGCCGTCTTCGCGCACGGCCATGCGCACGCGGTCGCGCGGGTGGCGGTCGATTGCCGCATCGGCGGTGCCGCCGGAGACCAGCGCCCCGACCACGATGGCCAGGTACTGGCGGTGCACCTCACGCGCGGAAAGCTGTTCCACCAGGGCGGTCTGCGCCTGGATCGTGCGGGCGATCACCATCACCCCGCTGGTGTCCTTGTCCAGGCGGTGCACGATGCCGGCGCGCGGCAGCACCGACAGCGACGGGTCGCGGAACAGCAGCGCGTTGACCAGGGTGCCGGTCGGGTTGCCCGCGCCGGGGTGCACTACCAGGCCCACCGGCTTGTTGATCACGAACACGTGCTCGTCTTCGTACAGCACGTCCAGCGCGATGTCCTCCGGCTCGGCATGGGTCTGGGTGTCGAGCACGACATGCAGGCTGGCCACCTCGCCCCCGCGCACCGGGTCGCGCCCGCGCACGGTCTGGCCGTCCAGCAGGACGTCGCCGGACTTGATCCACTCGGTCAGCTTGGAGCGGGAGAATTCAGGGAACAGCTCGGCCAGCACGGCGTCGAAGCGCCGTCCAGCGGCGGTATCGGGCACCACGGCCTGGCGGGGGGATTCGGATTCGGAAGCGTTATCGGACATGGGGAAAGCACCGCAAGGAGACAATTTTGGGGTCCGGGCGACCACTTTCAGTCGCAGGACAGGCCACTAGGCTATCATCGACCCTTCGTATTCCAGCCGCGTCCCGCCCTGACCCCATGATCCGACGCTCCTCTTTGCTGTCCGCGCCCGTCCGCACCGCCGCCCTGCTGCTGGTCCTGGCCCTCGTCGCCACTGGCTGCCACCGCGGCACCAAGGGCGATAATCCGGATGAAGGCCAGCCGGTCGAACAGATCTACGAGAAGAGCCACCGCCTGATGGAAGGCGGCAACTGGAGCGGGGCCGAGGCCAGCTTCCGGCGCCTGATCGCCCAGTACCCGTATGGCCCGTACACCGAGCAGGCGATGATCGAAACCGCCTACGCCCAGTACAAGGCCGGCAAGCACGATGACGCGGTGTCCAGCGTGGACCGCTTCATCCGTACCTACCCGACCCACCGCAACATCGCCTACCTGTACTACCTGCGCGGCCTGGCCAACGGCAACCGCAATACGGTATTCCTGCGCCGCGTATGGTCGCTGGATCCGAGCCGCCGTGACCTGTCCACCCCGCGCCAGGCCTACGCCGACTTCAACATCGTCGTGGACCGCTACCCCAACAGCCGCTACGCCGCCGATGCGCGCAAGCGCATGATCGAGCTGCGCGACGTGTTCGCCCAGCACGAGCTGGACAACGCCCTGTACTACCTGCGCCGCCAGGCCTGGGTTTCGGCGGCCGGCCGCGCCAACTACCTGCTGGAAACCTACCCGCAGAGCGCCTACCAGTACGACGCGGTGGCCGCCCTGGGCGAGGCCTATACCCACCTGGGCAACAAGACCCTGGCCGATGATGCCCGTCGCGTGCTGGAGCTGAACGAGCCGCAGCACCCGTGGCTGGCCGGCAACTGGCCCAAGTATCCGTGGATGATCCGCAAGCTCAACCCGTTTGCCGGCGAGAAGTCCGCCAGCACCGGCCAGCGCAACGCGACGCTGGAACGCAAGTAAGGAAAAGGCCCCGAAAGGGGCCTTTTTTTTGGTCCTTCGCCACCGCGTCCGGTGGATCCAGGGCCGCCCGCCGGGGCCGGCCCTCGGCGCCTTACCCCTTGTAGCCATTGCTGATCGGATAGCGCCGTTCACGCCCGAACGCGCGGCGCGAGACCTTCGGCCCCGGCGCAGCCTGGTGGCGCTTCCACTCGCTGGTGCGCACCAGGCGCAGCACCCGGTCCACCACCTCGGCGGCATACCCGGCGGCCACGATCTCCTCGCGCGACTGCTCCTGGTCCACGTAGCGGTACAGGATGCCGTCCAGCACGTCGTAGGCCGGCAGCGAATCCTGATCGGTCTGGTTGGCGCGCAGCTCGGCCGACGGCGGCCGGCTGATCACCGCCGGCGGGATCACCGGGGCACCGCCAACCGTGTTGCGCCACTTGGACAGGCCGAACACCTCGGTCTTGTAGAGGTCCTTGAGCGGGGCATAGCCGCCGCACATGTCGCCGTAGATCGTGGCATAGCCGACCGCGTACTCGCTCTTGTTGCCGGTGGTCAGCAACAGCCCGCCGAACTTGTTGGACAGCGCCATCAGGATCACGCCGCGGCTGCGCGACTGCAGGTTCTCTTCGGTCACATCCGCCGCCTGGCCGTCGAACATCGGTCCCAGCGCGGCCATCAGGCCTTCGAACACCGGCTCGATCGAGACCGCGTCCAGCTTCACGCCCAGTGCGCGGCACTGCTCGGCCGCCAGGTCGTTGGACATGTCGGCGGTATAGCGCGACGGCAGGCGCACGGCGGTGACGTTGTCCGCACCCAGCGCATCGACTGCCATGGCCAGCACCAGGGCCGAGTCGATGCCGCCGGACAGGCCCAGCCACACATTCTTGAAACCGTTCTTGCGGCAATAGTCCTGGATGCCGCGGGTCACCGCGCGCCAGGCCAGCGCATCCATGCTTTCATCGCCGTCGTCGATCCATTCGCGCGGCAGGAAGCGGCGGGTATCGGCGTCGTAGTCCACCACCAGCCACTGGTCGGTGAACGCGGCAGCGGCCGGGTGCACGGTGCCATCGCCATCGGCCACCACCGAGGCACCGTCGAACACCAGCGCATCCTGGCCGCCGACCACGTTGAGGTAGGCGATCGCCGCCCCGCTCTCACGGGTGCGCTCGGCAAGCAGGGCATCGCGCTGGGCATGCTTGCCGCGCTCGTAGGGCGAGGCGTTGGGCACCACCACCAGCTGCGCGCCTTCGCGAACGGTGTCAGCCAGCGGCTCGGCGAACCACAGGTCCTCGCACACCAGCACGCCCACCGGCACGCCGTTGAGCTCGAACACGCAGCTGCCGCCATCGGGGTCCACGTCGAAGTAACGGCGCTCGTCGAACACCGCGTAATTGGGCAGCTCGCGCTTGCGGTAGGTGTGCGCGACCTTGCCATCGCGCAGCACGCTGGCCGCGTTGTAGACCACCGCGCCGGCCGCCTGCGGCCAGCCCACCACCGCCACGATGCCGGTGGCCGCCACGGCGATCCGCTCCAGCGCCTGCTGGCAGTCGTACAGGAAGCCCGGGCGCAGCAGCAGGTCCTCCGGCGGGTAGCCGCTGATGGCCAGCTCCGGGAACACCACCAGCTCGGCGCCGTACTCATCGCGCGCCTCGGCGATCATCGCGATGATGTTGTCGGTGTTCTGCGCCACCGCGCCCACCGGGAAATCAAACTGCGCCATCGCGATGCGGATCGAAGCCATGTAGGTCCAGCCTGTAGTTGCAATGCGCTCATTGTAGATCCACGCCATGCGTGGAGGGGGTTCATCGGCGCGGGCGGGTGCAGACGCAGAAAGGCCGCCCGGAGGCGGCCTTTCTGGCAGCCGACCAACGGTCGGCTCTACCGGGACGTCGGCCGCGGTGCGGCCGGCGTTTTACTTCACCAGCTTGGCGATGGCAGCGCCCAGGTCGCCCGGCGAACGCACGGTGACGACGCCAGCAGCTTCCATAGCGGCAAACTTGCCTTCGGCGGTGCCCTTGCCGCCCGATGCGATCGCACCGGCGTGGCCCATGCGCTTGCCGGCCGGCGCCGAGGCGCCCGCGATGAAACCGACGACCGGCTTCTTCACGTGGTTCTTGATGTACTCGGCACCGGCTTCTTCAGCGTCGCCGCCGATTTCGCCGACCATGATGATGCCTTCGGTCTGCGGATCTTCGTTGAACAGCTTCAGGCAGTCGACGAAGTTCAGGCCGTTGATCGGGTCACCACCGATGCCGATGCAGGTGGACTGGCCCAGGCCGACTTCGGTGGTCTGCTTGACCGCTTCATAGGTCAGGGTGCCCGAACGCGACACGATGCCGATCTTGCCCGGCTTGTGGATGTGGCCCGGCATGATGCCGATCTTGCATTCGCCCGGGGTGATCACGCCGGGGCAGTTCGGCCCGATCAGCACGGTGTCCGGATGCGAGCGGGTCAGCACGTTCTTGACGCGCAGCATGTCCAGCACCGGGATGCCTTCGGTGATGCACACGATGACCTGGATGCCGGCAGCGGCCGCTTCCAGGATCGCGTCAGCCGCGTACGGCGGCGGCACGTAGATGACCGAGGCGTTGGCGCCGGTGCTCTGCACGGCGTCGGCAACGGTGTTGAAGACCGGCAGGTCGATGTGGGTGGTGCCGCCCTTGCCGGGGGTCACGCCGCCAACAACCTGGGTGCCGTACTCGATCATCTGAGTGGCGTGGAAGGTGCCCTGCTGGCCGGTGAAGCCCTGCACGATCACCTTGGTGTTCTTGTTAATCAAAACAGACATGGGAATTCCTTGGTGTCGGTATCAGGCGGCGTTCTTGACAGCTTCGACGATCTTCTTCGCACCGTCGTTGATGTTGTCAGCCGGGATGATGGCCATGCCGCTGTCACGCAGCAGCTGCTTGCCTTCTTCCACGTTGGTGCCTTCCAGGCGCACCACGACCGGAACCTTGACGCCCACTTCCTTCACAGCGGCGATGATGCCTTCGGCAATCATGTCGCAGCGGACGATGCCGCCGAAGATGTTGACGAAGATGCCTTCGACCTTGTCCGAGGACAGGATCAGCTTGAAGGCTTCGATGACGCGCTGCTTGTTGGCACCGCCGCCCACGTCCAGGAAGTTCGCCGGCTCGCCGCCGTTGAGCTTGATGACGTCCATGGTGGCCATGGCCAGGCCTGCGCCGTTGACCATGCAGCCGATGTTGCCGTCCATGGTGACGTAGTTGATGTCCAGCTCCGAAGCGATCACTTCGGTCGGATCTTCCTGGGTCTTGTCGCGCATGGCGACCAGGGCCTTCTGACGGAACGCGGCGTTGTCGTCGCTGTCGAACTTGCCGTCCAGCGCGTACAGGTTGCCGTCGTCCAGGATCGCCAGCGGGTTGATTTCAACCAGGGCCAGGTCCTTTTCGTTGAACAGGCGGTACAGGTTCACCATGATGCTGGCGAACTGGCCGGCCTGCTTGGCGGTCAGGCCCAGCTTGAAGCCGAAATCACGACCGTGGTAACCCTGCACGCCTTCAACGAAATCGACGTTGAGCGAGTGGATCAGCTCCGGGGTTTCGGCCGCGACCTGCTCGATCTCCACGCCGCCTTCGGACGAGGCGATGTAGGTGATGGTCTTGGTGCCGCGGTCGACCAGGACCGACAGGTACAGTTCCTTGACGATCTCGCCGGCGGTGGTCACCAGCACCAGGTTGACCGGCAGCTCGACGCCGGCGGTCTGGTAGGTGGCCATCTTGGTGCCGAGCATCTTGGCCGCAGCGGCCTTCACATCGTCGGTGGTCTTGCAGAACTTGACGCCGCCAGCCTTGCCGCGGCCGCCCGCGTGGATCTGCGCCTTGACCATCCAGGGGCCCTGGCCCAGGGCGTTGGCCGCTGCAACTGCTTCATCCGGGGTCGCCGCGACCTTGCCGGCCGGGACGGGAATGCCGTACTCGGCAAGCAGTTGTTTTGACTGGTATTCGTGGAAATTCATGCGTCACCGTGGGAATAGGAACGACCGCACGCATCTCCAGGGCTCCCTCACGGGGCGCCGGTACGGACCGCGGCGGGCCCACTATTGTGGACGAGCCGGCGCGCAGGCGCAAAGCTGTGGGTGGCCGCGCCGACGGGCGGGCATTTTTCCACCTCCATTCAGGCAGTTGCGGCGCACGCCGGGCGTCATCGCCGGGGCGCGGTCGGGCCAAATGCGCGGCCAGGCGCCGTTGGCCGGCCCCGCCGGCAGGCCGGCTTGCCTATACTGGACGCTCAGCGGAGCGGGCCCGGGCCGCTGATAGGCAGCCGCGTGGCTCGTCTCCACCAGGGCAGCCAGAAGGGGAGTTCCGGCGTGTCACCCAGCGCTTCACTGATCGACCGCATCGAATCGATTCCGCGGCGGGAGCTGTACTTCTTTGCCCTTTACCGGGTGCTGATCGCCGCGGTGATCGCCGCCCTGCTGTTCAGCCCGTTGAGCTCGCTGGTCGGCGTGGCCGACCACCCGCGCCTGGCCGCCTGGGTCGGCGGCGCCTACCTGCTGCTGTCGCTGCTGATCCTGGGCGTGGGCCGCAACGAACGCTGGCTGCGCCCGATCGTGGTCGGCGGGGTCGCGGTGGACATCGTCGCCGCCACCCTGCTGGCCCACGCCCTGCCCGGTGCCAGCGCCGGCATCTCGATGTCGCTGCTGTTCAACGTGGCCGCCGCGGCCACCCTGCTGCCGCTCAGCCTGGGCATGGGCATCGCGCTGACCGCCAGTGCGGCCACCGCCGGCGGCTACGTGTGGAAGCTGCTGGAAGGCGACGACCCCACCCGCACCCTGGCCGAGCTGGCCATGTTCATCACCAGCTACCTGGCACTGGCCTTCGTCAGTTACCAGGTCGGCAACCGCGCCCGCCGCAACCAGCAGCTGGCCAACCAGCGCGGCGACGAGGTCGCCAACCTGTTCGAGATCAACGAACTCATCATCCGCCGCATGCGCACCGGCGTGCTGGTGGTCGACGGCGCCAACCGGATCACCCTGGCCAACGAGGCGGCCTCCACGCTGATCGGCGATGCCGAGGGCAACGGCGGCAGCGGACGCCTGGAGCTGGGCAGTGCCGCGCCGGACCTGAGCCGGCGCCTGCAGCGCTGGCGCAACGGCTGGACCAATGAGGAAACCCCGCTGCAGCTGTCCCCGGACCAGCCCGAGGTGCAGCCGCGGTTCGCCCGCCTGCTGGCCGGCAGCGACCTGACGCTGGTGTTCCTGGACGACTCCAGCGTGGTCTCGCGCCGCGCCGAATCGCTGACGCTGTCGGCGATGGGACGCTTCTCGGCCAGCCTGGCCCACGAGATCCGCAACCCGCTGGCGGCGATCAACTACGCCGCCCAGCTGCTGGAGGAATCCACCGCCATCGGCGATACCGACCGCCGCCTGCTGCAGATCATCCACCAGCAGTGCCAGCGCACCAATGGCATCGTCGAAAGCGTGCTCGGGCTGGCCCGACGCGAACGCGCCAACCCGGAAAACCTGGACCTGGCCGCCTTCGTGCGCCGCTTCGTGCTGGAGTACAAGCAGGGCCTGAGCCTGGAGACCGACAGCGTCGAGCCGATCATCACCGAAACCTCGGTGCACGCCCTGATCGACCCGCGCCACCTGCACCAGATCCTCACCGTGCTGGTCCACAACGCGCTCAAGTACGGCCGGATCGGCCAGGAACCGGCGCGGGTGCGGCTGCGCGTGGCGCGCCAGGACCGGGCTGCGGTGATCGACGTCATGGACCGCGGCCCGGGCATCCCCGAGACCGTGGCCAGCCAGTTGTTCCGCCCGTTCTTCACCACCTCCGAGCACGGCACCGGGCTGGGCCTGTATATCGCCCGCGAGTTGTGCCGGGCCAACCAGGCCAACCTGGAGTACGTATCGGTCCCGGCCGGCGGCGCCTGCTTCCGCCTGGTCCTGCCCGGCCCCCACACCATGCTGCCGCAATGAACGGGCGCATGCCGGCTTTCCCCACCGTCAAACATTTGTCGGATACAACCGCCCTCGGCTATCTTTCCCCCATATGAACGAAAACCGCAGCGCCCTCGTCGTCGACGACGAACGTGACATCCGCGAACTGCTGGTGCTGACCCTGGGCCGGATGGGCCTTCGCATCAGTACCGCAGCCAACCTCGCCGAAGCCCGCGAGCTGCTGGCCAGCAATCCCTACGACCTGTGCATCACCGACATGCGGCTGCCCGATGGCAACGGCATCGAGCTTGTCACCGAAATCGCCCAGCACTATCCGCGCACGCCGGTGGCGATGATCACCGCCTTCGGCAGCATGGATCTGGCCGTGGAAGCCCTGAAGGCCGGCGCCTTCGATTTCGTCAGCAAGCCGGTCGATATCGCCGTGCTGCGTGGGCTGGTCAAGCACGCGCTGGAACTCAACAACAGCGAACGCGTGGTCCCGGTCGCCCTGGCCAGCGAGCAGGCCGCGCGCCTGCTCGGCGAGTCGCCGGCCATGGATGCCCTGCGCAGCACGATCGCCAAGGTCTCGCGCAGCCAGGCGCCGGTCTACATCCTGGGCGAATCCGGGGTGGGCAAGGAGCTGGTCGCCCGCACCATCCACGCGCAGAGCGCGCGCGCCGCCGGCCCGTTCGTGCCGGTCAACTGCGGCGCGATCCCCTCCGAGCTGATGGAAAGCGAGTTCTTCGGGCACAAGAAGGGCAGCTTCAGCGGCGCCCACGCCGACAAGCCGGGGCTGTTCCAGGCCGCGCATGGCGGCACCCTGTTCCTGGACGAGGTGGCCGAACTGCCGCTGCAGATGCAGGTCAAGCTGCTGCGCGCCATCCAGGAAAAATCGATCCGCCCGGTCGGCTCGGCCACCGAGGTGCCGGTGGACGTGCGCATCCTCTCGGCCACCCACAAGGACCTGGGCGAGCTGGTCGAGGACGGTCGCTTCCGCCATGACCTGTACTACCGCATCAACGTGATCGAACTGCGCGTGCCGCCGCTGCGCGAGCGCCGCAGCGACCTGCCGCAGCTGGCCGCCTCGATCCTGGCGCGGCTGGCCCGCACCCACGAACGCGCCACCCCGCTGCTGGCGCCCTCGGCGCTGGATGCGCTGGCGCAGTATCACTTCCCGGGCAACGTGCGCGAGCTGGAGAACATCCTCGAGCGTGCCTTGGCCCTGGCCGAAGCGGACAGCATCGGCGCCAGCGACCTGCGCCTGCCGCAGCCGGGCAGCACACGCCACGGCAGTGGCAGCGCGGCCGTGCAGGAAGAAGCCGTGGTCGACCTGCCCGCCGGCAATGGCGCCCTGCCCTCCTACATCGAGCAGATGGAGCGCACCGCGATCCAGAAGGCGCTGGAGGAAAACCGCTGGAACAAGACGCGCACGGCCGCGCAACTGGGCATCACCTTCCGGGCGCTGCGCTACAAGCTGAAGAAGCTCGGGATGGATTGAGGGCCACGCCCATACGACAAGGCCCGCAGATGCGGGCCTTGTCTCATGCCATACCCGGCGTCGATCAGTCCTTGGTCACGCGGTTGATCTCGGCCAGGCTGGTGGTTCCTGCGGCCGCCTTGACCAGCGCCGACTGGCGCAGGTCCGGCACACCCGCCTTCTGCGCGGCCTCGGCGATCTGGATCGCGTTGCCACCGGCGAGCACGATCACCGAAATCTCATCGCTCATCGGCATCACCTGGTAGATACCGGTACGGCCCTTGTAGCCCTCGGTGCACTCATCGCAGCCCACCGGCTCGTACAGGCGGATGCCCGCATCGACCTGTGCCTGGGTGAATCCCTCGGCCAGCAATGCGTTTTCCGGCAGTTCCACCGGTCGCTTGCAGTTGCTGCACAGGCGCCGCGCCAGACGCTGGGCGATCACCAGGGTCACCGAGCTGGTGATGTTGTACGGGGCGATGCCCATGTTCATCAGGCGCGCGATGGTCTGCGGTGCATCGTTGGTATGCAGCGTGGACAGCACCATGTGGCCGGTCTGGGCGGCCTTGATCGCGATTTCGGCCGTTTCCAGGTCGCGGATTTCGCCGACCATGATGATGTCCGGATCCTGGCGCAGGAACGACCGCAGCGCCGCGGCGAAGGTCATGCCGCGCTTGACGTTCTGCTGCACCTGGTTGACGCCGGGCAGGCGGATTTCCACCGGATCCTCGGCGGTGGAGATGTTGCGCGTCTCATCGTTGAGGATGCCCAGCGCGGTATACAGCGACACGGTCTTGCCCGAACCGGTCGGGCCGGTCACCAGCACCATGCCGTAGGGCTTGTGGATCGCCTCCAGGAACAGACGCTGCTGCTCGGTCTCATAGCCCAGCTTGTCGATGCCCAGCTTGGCCGCGCTGCCATCCAGGATACGCAGCACGATCTTCTCGCCGAACAGGGTCGGCAGGGTGCTGACACGGAAGTCGATCTGTTTGGTCTTGGACAGGTTGAGCTTGATGCGACCGTCCTGAGGGACGCGCTTTTCAGCGATGTCCAGCTGCGACATCACCTTCAGGCGCGCGGCGATGCGCTGGTTGAGCTTGACCGGGGCCTTGGCCACGTTCTTGAGCAGGCCGTCGATACGGAACCGGACCCGGTAGTCGTCTTCATAGGGCTCGAAGTGGATGTCCGAGGCGCCCTTGCGGATCGCATCCACCAGCACCTTGTTGACGAACTTCACCACCGGGGTGTCATCGCCCTTGGCGTCCACGCCCGAGTCGCTGGCACCGCCCTCTTCGTCGCCGGCGGACACGTCCAGGTCGCCCATGCCCTCGTCGTCGCCGCCCAGGGTTGAGCCGAGGGTGTCGTGCCGGGACTGCCACTGCTCCAGGGTGCGCTTGATCTGCTCCTCGTCGACCAGGATCGGCTCCACCACCAGGTTGGTGTGGAACTTGATCTCGTCCAGCGAATGGGTCGGATCGCTGGTGCCCACGAACAGCTTGCCGCCGCGCTTGAACAGCGGCAGCACGTGGTGCTTGCGCAGCAGCTCCTCGCTGACCAGGCTGATCGCATTCTGGGCGCTGTCGAACACCGTCACGTCCAGCAGCGGCATGCCGAACTCCAGCGCATTGGCCGCGGCCAGCTGTGCGGCCGTGACCAGCTTCTTCTCGGCGAAGTACTGCGGCAACGGCTGCTTGGCCGCGCTGGCCTTGGCCATCGCATCGCGCGCGGTGGCTTCGTCCAGCGCGCCGTCCTGGACCAGGCGGCGGGCGATGCCGGTGATCCCGACGAGATTGGCAGTAACCACGGCATTCATTGGATGCAAGCTCCCCATGTCATAGGCGGAAGATTACTGCATTGCGGGAGGGGCGGGGTCGTGCAGGTGCCCCGATCTTGCCTTCCGGCCCGGCCGGCCGCCCCCGCCGGCAGGGGCGGCGGGTTAACATTGGCGCGGGGAAACCGGGGAAACAACGTGGAACGTATCAGCATCATCCTGCCCGCCAAGAACGAAGCAGAAGGCCTGCTCCGTACCTTGCCGGCACTGCGCCAGCTCTATCCGCACGCCGAACTGATCGTGGTCGACGACGGCTCCACCGACACCACCGCCGAGATCGGCCGCAGCCACGGCGCCAAGGTCCTGTCCAGCCCGTACTCGATGGGCAACGGCGCGGCGATCAAGCGCGGCGCCCGTGCCGCCAGCGGCGACATCCTGGTGTTCATGGACGCCGACGGCCAGCACGACCCGGCCCACATCCAGGCCCTGCTCGGCACGCTCGCCGAAGGCTATGACATGGTCGTCGGCGCGCGCGACAGCAGCGGCCAGGCCAGCGTCCACCGTGGCCTGGCCAACCGCTTCTACAACTGGCTGGCCAGCCGCATGACCGGATTCAGGATCCTGGACCTCACCTCCGGCTTCCGCGCCGCCCGCGCGCACCGCTTCCGCGAGTTCCTGCACCTGCTGCCCAACGGCTTCAGCTACCCCACCACCAGCACCATGGCCTTCTTCCGCAGCGCCTATCCGGTGGCCTACGTGCCGATCCCGGTGGCCAGGCGGGTCGGCAACGGCAGCCACATCCGCCCGATCAAGGACGGCATCCGCTTCCTGCTGATCATCTTCAAGATCGCCACCCTGTACTCGCCGCTGAAGCTGTTTGCGCCCATTGCGGTGGGCTTTTTCACCCTCGGCCTGGGGTATTACGGCTACACCTTCGCCACCATGCACCGCTTCACCAACATGAGCACCCTGCTGTTCAGCGCTGCGGTGATCATCTTCCTGATCGGGCTGATCTCCGAGCAGATCACCGGGCTGACCTACCTGGCGGCGCGGGACGGGCGGGACCGGGAGTGAGCGGGGCGCTGCCGCAGCGGGCGCGTCTGCTGCTGCTTACCCGCAATCTGCCGCCGTTGCAGGGCGGCATGGAGCGCCTCAACTGGCACCTGCTGCAGCAGCTGCAACGCGTAGCCGATGTCCAGACAGTGGGGCCGCAGGGTGCGGCCGCCCTGGCCCCGCCTGGCGCGTCCCTGCGCGAAGCGCCATTGCGGCCGCTGTGGCGTTTCATGCTGGGCGCGCTCTGGCACACCCTCGCGCTGGGCATGCGCTACCGGCCAAACATCTATCTGGCCGGCAGTGGCCTGACCGCGCCCCCTGTCTGGCTGGCCAGCCGACTCTTCGGCGGACGCTGCGTGGGTTATCTGCATGGCCTGGACATCAGCGTGGACAACGCCGTGTATCGACGCCTCTGGCTGCCGGTGCTGCGCCGGCTGGACCGGGTCGTGGTCAACAGCCGCGCCACCGCCACGTTGGCCATCGAGGCTGGAATAGCGCCAGCACGCATCCACATCGTGCATCCCGGCACGACCCTTCCGGGCCTACCCGATGCTGATCGCCGGGCAGCCGATGCCCGTGCCTTCCGCCAGCGCCACGGGCTGGGAACCGGCCCGATCATGCTCTCGGTCGGTCGCCTGACCCGGCGCAAGGGACTGCTCGAGTTTGTCCGGGATGAACTCCCCCGGGTACTGGAGTCCCATCCTCAGGCAACCCTGGTGGTCGTCGGCGGCGTGGCCGGCCAGGCACTCGGCTCGGAAGCGTTGTCGCCGGCCCAGGTCCTGGCCAGTGCCCCGCCGGCAGCCCGCGAGCAGGTGCGATTCCTCGGCGAACTGAGCGATGAGGAACTCTCCATCGCGATGCACACCGCGACGGTGCACGTGTTTCCGGTGCGCTCGCACCCCACCGATCCGGAAGGATTCGGCATGGTGGCCATCGAAGCGGCCGCGCACGGCCTGGGCACCGTGGCCTATGCTTCCGGCGGGGTGGCTGACGCGGTCGCGGATGGCCTCTCCGGCGCCCTGGTGGAACCGGGCGACAGCATCGGCTTTGCCCGCGCGGTCGTCCGCGCGATCGGCGCCCCCTTGCCTGCCGCGCCGATGCAGGCGTTCGCCACCGGGTTTGGCTGGGATGCCTTCGGCCGCCAGATCCGCGACGTACTCGGCCTGGCGTCCAATCATGAGCAATAGGGACATGGCTGCGCAGCAGACAGGTTCTGATCGGCGCGCCAACGGCGACCGCGAGCCCTCGGACGCCATTGGCGCAAGAAAGCCTGCCATCTGGTTTCCAACCATCAGAACCAACACCGGTACCGATCAGTTCACCCGAACGCTCTGTGAAGGGTTGAAGGCCAACGGTCTCCGTGCGGAGATCGCGTGGATCGACCCACGGGCGGAATACCTGCCCTGGACGGTGCGCAAGCCGCCAGTGCCCCAGTGGGCCAACATCCTCCACATCAATACCTGGCTACACCGGCGCTTCTATGAAGGCAGTCTCCCGGTGGTGGCCACGAGCCACCATTGTGTCCACGCCAAGACACCGGGAATCCATAAGGGCATCGCTCGCTCAATTTATCATCGGGCATGGATCGCGCGCGTGGAGCGATTGGCGCTGGAACGTGCCAACACGGCGGTAGCGGTCAGCCAGTTCACGGCAGATCAAACGCGGGCCCGCTTCGGCACCAACAACCTGACCGTGATCCACAATGGGGTCGATACGACCATCTTCCGGCCGCCGACGTCCGATGCCAGGCGGGACGGTCCGGTCAGAATCCTCTATGTGGGCAGCTGGTCCACCCGCAAGGGCTCGGACCTGTTGGCCCCGATCATGCAGCATCTGGGGGCCGGGTTTCAGTTGCGGCACACCGGCACTAGAGAACAGGCCAGGCGGTGGGGGCTGGATACGGAGACCGTCGCGCTTGGCCGCTTGAGCGAATCAGAACTGGTAGGCGAACTTCAGCAAGCCGACGTGTTTCTGTTTCCAAGCAGGCTCGAAGGGTTTGGGCTGGCCGTCGCGGAGGCGATGGCATGTGGGACGGCCGTTGTTGCCTCCGATGCATCGTCCCTCCCTGAAATCATCACCGATCGTGTTGACGGACTACTCTGCCGTGCGGGGGATCCGGCCCACTTTGCTGCAACGATCCGCCGTTTGACCGACAACCCAACCGTATCGGAAACGATCGCGGCCCACGCACCTGGCAAGGTCAATCGCCTGTTCGCAATCGATCGCTTCATTGATGCGCACATTGCCCTGTATTCGGAGTTGCTTGCGTGAGCATGAGCGCTGACGACTGGTCCAAGGGCCAGCGCATCCAAGTCAATCGATGCCCGCTCTGCACCGGCGCGCCAGCCGGTACACCCGATGTGTTCGTGCGGGCGGATGATGAAGCCCAGTTCAGTGACATCTGGCACTACGATCGGTGCAGCATCTGCCGATCCCTTTACCTCCGCGACCGTCCCGACACCGAGTCATTGCCGCGTGCGTACGCGGAGTACTTTACTCACCACGCGCCGGTCGATTCATCGGAAGGTGAATCCACGGCCTGGAAGCAGCGCTGGATCAATGGCTACCTGAGGATCCGCTTTGGCGTGGATCGGCCCCACTATTCCCGCGCAGGCGGCGCCCTGTTTGCATTGGTGCCTCCGGTGGCCTGGATGCTGAATGTACATGGGCGGAACATCCCGAAGAACTTCTGCCACAGCGGCAAGCGCCTTCTGGATGTCGGTTGCGGCAATGGTGAGTTCCTTCGTCGTGCAATGGAAATGGGCCTGCGGTGCTCCGGCTGCGAGCCGGACCAGGCAGCTGCCGAGCTGTGCCGGAAGGAAGGGCTGGACGTGCTCCACGGCGATGCGTTTGATCCGTCCCTGGACCCACTCAGGTTTGATGTGATCACGCTCAATCACGTGATCGAACACGTGGAAGACCCGGCGCATCTGATCGTACGGCTCCACACGCTGCTTCAGCCCGGCGGAGTGCTGTGGATGGGCTTGCCCAATCCGTCTGCAATCGGCATAGGTGTGTTCGGCGCCGGATGGAAAGGCCTCCACCCGCCGTTCCACCTGGCCATTCCCGATCAGCGCGTACTGAAGCGATGGCTGTCGGCGGCGGGGTTCGAGGACATACGTTGCCTACGCCGCGGCCTCCAGAGCCCCGGACTGTGGGGAGAGTCGAGTCGAATCTTCGAGCGGGAAACAGGGCAGCGCGCAGGTTGGCGGAGGCTGTTCAAGCCGATCGCTGATGCCTTGGCAAGCCTTTCACCGCGCTACAGCGAGGAGACCATCATCGTTGCCCGCAGGAAGGCCGCGACGTGAAAACAACGGCCATCGTCCTCAACTTCAGAACCGAGGAGCGGACCCTTGCGTGCCTCAGGTCGCTACACGCCGCCGGCATCGACCGGATCATCCTCGTCGACAACTCAGAGGATGGAGGGGTGTCGTTGAAGCGCCTGCGCGCATGCCTGGACAGCCCTGAAGACGCCAGCATCATCTTTCTGGAGCCGTCGCATAACCTGGGGTTTGGCGCCGCCATCAACCTTGCCCTCACGCGGCTGGACGCCAACCAGGCGTCCGCCGTCCTGCTGATCAATTCAGATGCACGCCTGCCCCCCTCGGCGCTTCCAGCCATGCTGGAAACCCTGCAACGGGGGGCAGCAATGACCGCCCCGATGGTGAGCGAATCAGGGCAAACGCTCTCTCCAATCCGGCACTACCACCCTTTGCTGGGCCTCATACTGCAACATCCATGGTTCGGCTCTATTCCATACTTCACGGGCGCCTGCCTACTGCTGGCGCCAGCGGCCATCGGACCAGGTCTCTTCGACCCGCGATTCTTCTTCTATGGCGAGGACGTCGAACTCTCTGCGCGATTGCGCGCGGAAGGTCGCCAACTGGTGCCGACCGCGAACGCCTGCATCGAGCACGAAGGTTCGGCCAGCGCGCGCAGGGGCTCGCTGTTCTATGAGTACCATGTCAATCGCGCCCATTGGTTGCTGGCACGGGCGTTGTACCCGCGCTCACGCGTCAAGCGGTGTATCGCATTGTGCGCGCGCTGCATCCTCCTTCCCTTGCGCGCCATCCTCCGCTCGGTTCGCGCTCGCTCGATGGCACCTGTACAGGGTGCGCTCATCGCGGCGTGGGACATTTCTACCGGGCGCATGCGGCATCTGACGCCCGCAGCTAAGACCTGACAAGGCGGTTGGACGACCGCTTGGCGGCACTGACCATCATCCATCCCGTCGCGGCCATCCCATACTCCACGATGCCAACTGCCACCAGGACAGGCGAGGCGACCGCCGATCTTGCAAGGACGAGCGCGAGAACCGCCAGGGTCGCAGCGCCGATCATCTCCACCCCCGCGCGCCGCCAAGGCAAATCCATTGTCATCAGAAGATTGACGGCAGAGAGCCTCAGACACATGCCGGGAACAATCAGCGCGAACCAGGCGATGTAGTCAGCCAGACCCACATACGAGGTCCCGAACAACAGGGAGATCGCCGGAGAAAGCAGGAACAGTATGAGGCCGGCGAGTACGCCGTAGGCGGCCGTCGCCCAGAACAGCATTGCATCCGATTGCGCCCGCTCATCCGTCGACGAGCGCCGGTAAAGCAAGGGAATCAAGGACAACATCAGCGCCACGACCGGCATCACCATCGCCGCGGCAATACGCGCCGATGCTGCATAGCTGCCCGCGTCCAACGGGGACAACACTTTGCTGGCCAAGGTCTTGTCCACCTCGCTGGGCGCGGCGGCCGTGGCGGCCAGCACGGCATAACCGCCATTCTCTCGCCACCGGGGGCGATCCAGAAATCGAACATCCCGCAGCCCCGGCAGCGGCACCGGCAACACCCATGCCGCGGCGAGCAGCGCAAGAATGCCGCATGCCAAGTGTCCGGCGAGGTACGTGGACAGGGTGGCTGCGGGAACGAACAGGGAGAGGAAGGCGATCCAGAGTGCGCGCAGGACCAGGGCCGACAAGAGAATGGCCTGTGCCCGCGCCGGTTTTCCTGCAGCGTGGTGCGGAACCGCAAGAATAACGATCAAGGGTTGCACGACCAGCTCGGCGACGGCCAACAGGAGTATCGCCCCCGCCCCCAGCGGGTAGAATCCGGTTGACACCGAGACAAACAGTACTGCGAGCCCAGCGCCGCACGCCATCGTCGTGCCAAGCGCCGTCGCCAACGCGGTGCGGACGTCCTGCTGCTGCCGGGACGCGTCCCTGAGCAACGTCAGATGGGTGCCGAACGTGGCAAAGCCCGCCAGGGAAACGCTGGCCGCTGCAATGCCTGCATACATGCCGAAGCGATCGGCACCCAACAGTCGGGCCAGCAGGATGAGTGAGGCCGCCTGGGCCAACAGCCGGATGGCCAGCACCAACGTGGTGACCAGCGTCGACTTCAGCAAGCCTTGAGAGATCACGTTTGACAGGTTTCCCGACCGGGCGGCACGCCCCTGCCTATTCAATCAGAACGGGCCCGCCCACGGGGGCCCTTTTCTTTCCTTGTGGCCGCCCCGATCCCTTGCGACGTGGTCAGCGGCACGATGACGGCAGGTACTTTCCTTCCAGCCCACCGCAACTCCAATTGATGCTGCCATTGGAATCGGTCGCGGCCAGGGTGAGTATCTGGCCCGCGATTTTGGCACTGGCCGAGCCGGAGAACTCCACATCAATGGCGCCACGTGTACCCACGGTCACCGAGCGCACATAGTTGCCGCTGACAGACGCAGGCGGCGCCATGCCGGCGGCCAGATTGTCGGCCGGGAACTGCCCGTGATCGGAGTAATACGTCGCGATGGCTTCCTTTGCACCGGTGGACAGGGAGAAGCCCTCGGCGACCTGGGCCCGGGCGACATAATCCTGATACGCGGGCAACGCAATGGCCGCGAGAATGGCGATGATCGCCACGACGATCATCAGTTCGATCAACGTAAACCCACGTTGCCTCATTGCTTTCCCCTTGAATGTTCTTGACCGGCCAACCAGTGCCGTAGTCGACGGATATCCTGCTCGTAGGCTCCCCGGCCATTGGACGCGCTCAGCACTCCCAAGGCCCCCTCCGCCTCGCCCTTCTCAAGCAAGTTTGATGCCAACCCCATCCGGACCAGCCAACTGCGATATCCGGCGTCCTGCGGCGAAAGCAGAACCGCCTCGCGCACCATGCGCATCGCCAACTCACGGTCGCCCATCACATTGAACGCGTAGTTGGCGTATAGCGCCCTCAACCTGGAGGACTGCGGGTTGGCCTGGACAGTTGCGGCCAGCACTGAGAACAAGTGACCCTCGTCGGCGAAATGGCACTTTCCCGCTACCCGGCACTCGACCACGCCTTCCAGAGCGCTGAGTTCCTGCGGGCCTGCAGCATGTCTGGCCAGCTTCTCTGCGAATCGCTTCCAGACCGGATCGGGCACGACAGCGCCTTCCCGGCTCTGCAAGATGATCAAGGCCTGATCAGCCAAGGGCGACGAATGCGGCAGGGCGGCGGCATGTTCGAATTCACGGATCGCCATTGACCATCCCGGTGCCTGAGGGTCGTTGTTCGCCAGCCTGAGGAGGGTACGCCCGTACTCGTAGCCTGCGCGCGCGGAGTCAGGGTTACGCGTGGTCAGGGTCAGCGCCAAGTGGAACGGCTCGCCCCACGAATTGGCTTGCACCCACCCCATGGCACCCACGAATGCCAATGGAAGAGCCACCACAAGCGCGCGCGCCTCCTTGGTGAGCGGCCTCAGCACTGCCTGCAGCGGCTGGACCAGCGCCAGGATCACACCGAGCAAGGCGAGATAGTTCCGGTGCTCGAATGCCAGCTCCAGCGGATGCACGTTGCTGGTCAACGCATGGGACACGAAGAACCAGGCGACGCCCAGCGCCGTCAGGGGCCAGCGACGCCGCAGCAGCCATCCGCAGATCGCCATCAGGCACAAGGCCAGGCCCGCTACCAGCGTGGTGGCCGGGCGCAACAATCCTTGCGACACCGGAAAATTGTCGTAGTAGAACCACAGCGATTCCGGCCATGGCAGGAACATCTGCTTCAGGTAGAGCAACAGCACGGGCAACTGGGTGTACAGGCGATCGGGCAAGGAAAAGTCCCGTGTCGCATACGCCGCCGGCGCCAACGCAGCCGGAACGACCAGGCAAATGAAGACAACAAGCGCCCCGAGGATGCCGGCCGCGTAGGCACCGACCAGCAATCGGCGCTGCCCTGCCACGGGCGCGGCGAAGCGCAGGACGAAACCGTCGAGAATCAGGGTGTACGCCGGGATCAGCAGCGCCGTTTCCTTGAAGCCCAGACCGAACGTTGCCGCAGCCAGAAATGCCAGCCACCATGGCCAACTTCGACGTCCATCGACCATGGCGCGGCGCGCGGCGAGGTAGGCAAGCAACGACAACAGGATGCCGGTAGCCGCCCCCACTTCCATGCGTTGAACGATGTACAGGGCACTGGACACCTGTATCGGGTGAGCCATCCAGATGAAGGCCACAGCCCAGGCAGCCCCGGCCAGGCCCCTCCCCCTCAGCGCGGTGGTCATCTCCAGCAACCTGCGGGTGAGCAGCAGGACCAAAAGCCCGTTGAACAGGTGCAAGGCCAGCCCGGTTGCCTTGAGCGCCACCGGATCCATACCTGTCAGGACGTGATTCAAGGCAAAGCTGGACATGGCCAGGGGTCGGCCCAGGATGCTGGCGATACCAGAGCCGAACAGGTGACTTACCCCGGCCCAGCTCAATTGATCCAGTTTCCAATCCGGGTCGTTGACGAGGTTCGGGTAGTCGTCAAACAGAAAGCCCCCTCCCAGACCAGGAGACAGGACCAGCCATCCCAGCAGCGGCAAGAGCAACGAAAATGCCACCGTCGCCCCACGAGCGCGCCAACCACCCTGAGCTCTCAACACGACCCCGTCTCCAACCGTTTCCACAATAAAGAAAAGGGCCGCTAGGCGGCCCTTTTCGTACTACGTCGTTACGTCAGGCCTTAGTTGCGGCAGGACGACGGACGGTACTTGGCATCGATGGTGCCTTCGGACTTGCAGTCCCAGGTGATGCTGCCGCCGGCGTCGGCAGCCTTCAGCACGAAGGTGCCATCAGCGATCTTGGCACTGACCGAACCGGCCGGCTTCATGGTGGCGGTGATGGTGTCCTCGTCAACGCCGACGCTCAACACGTACTTGCCGCTGATCGAGGCAGCATCAGCCAGGCCCGCGGCTGCGTTGTCAGCCGGGAACTCGCCCTTGTCAGCGTAGTACTCGGTCACGGCAGTCTTGGCGCCCGAGCTCAGGGTCATCGCTTCGGAGACCTGCGAACGTGCGACGTAGTCCTGGTAAGCCGGCAGCGCGATGGCGGCCAGGATGGCGATGATCGCCACGACGATCATCAATTCGATGAGGGTAAAGCCCTGCTGCTTCTTCATGCGTACATCCCCTAGAGATAGGTAGTAATTGAACACTGGGTCGAGGCCAGGCCGGCCGATGCCGGATGAGCAGGCGGACGCCCGTGCGGGTGGATCAAAGCAGGTTGCGTGCCAACTTCTCAGCAATGCTCCCCAGCATTCCCCGGCGCAATGATGGCAGCAAACGTCAGGATTGGAACCCCCCTCACGGAAATCTGCGACCAATCCGGCAATGTGACGTGTTGCGTCACCTTGTGACCACCCGGGTCCGGGACGGCGGTCACCGATCGCCCCGGCGGAGGGATGCCAAGGACGCCCGGAACCAGCTACCATGCGGCGCAGATAGCCCGCCTGGGGATGGCGTGGCTGGGGAGCCTGTATGTCTGTCAGCCGTAGTGCAGTCAAGAAAGAGCCCGTGGCGCGTAGCACCATGGAGATGCAGCCGTTTGTCTGGGAGGGGACCGACAAGCGCGGCATCAAGATGAAGGGCGAACAGCCCGCCAAGAACGCCAACCTGTTGCGCGCCGAGCTGCGCCGCCAGGGCATCACGCCCCAGGTGGTCAAGCCCAAGCCCAAGCCGCTGTTCGGGGCCGCCGGCAAGGCGGTGACACCCAAGGACATCGCCTTCTTCAGTCGCCAGATGGCGACCATGATGAAATCCGGCGTGCCGATCGTGTCGGCGCTGGAGATCATCGGCGAGGGGCACAAGAACCCGCGCATGAAGAAGATGGTGGGCACCATCCGCACCGACATCGAGGGCGGCTCATCGCTGTATGAGGCGGTCAGCAAGCACCCGGTGCAGTTCGACGAGCTCTACCGCAACCTGGTCAAGGCCGGCGAAGGCGCCGGTGTGCTGGAAACCGTGCTGGACACGGTGGCCACCTACAAAGAGAACATCGAAACCCTCAAGGGCAAGATCAAGAAGGCGATGTTCTACCCGGCCATGGTCGTGGTGGTGGCCCTGCTGGTCAGCGCCATCCTGCTGATCTGGGTGGTGCCGCAGTTCGAGGACGTGTTCAAGGGCTTCGGCGCCGAGCTGCCGGCCTTCACCCAGATGATCGTGGCGATGTCGCGCTTCATGGTGGCCTGGTGGTGGCTGATGCTGATGGTCTCGGTCGGCTCGGTGGTGGGCTTCCTGTTTGCCTACAAACGATCGCCAACCATGCAGCACACGCTGGACCGGCTGATCCTGAAAGTGCCGGTGATCGGGCAGATCATGAACAACAGCGCCATCGCCCGCTTTGCCCGGACCACCGCGGTGACCTTCAAGGCCGGCGTGCCGCTGGTGGAGGCCCTGAGCATCGTGGCCGGCGCCACCGGCAACAAGGTCTACGAGGAATCGGTGCTGCGCATGCGCGACGACGTGTCGGTCGGCTACCCGGTCAACATGGCCATGAAGCAGACCAACCTGTTCCCGCACATGGTCATCCAGATGACCGCCATCGGCGAAGAGGCCGGCGCCCTGGACACCATGCTGTTCAAGGTGGCCGAGTACTATGAGCAGGAGGTCAACAATGCCGTTGACGCACTGAGCAGCCTGCTGGAACCGATGATCATGATTTTCATTGGTACCATCGTCGGCGGCATGGTGATCGGCATGTACCTGCCCATCTTCAAACTCGCTTCGGTGGTCTGATACACACATGGCATTTCTCGACCAGCACCCCGGCCTCGGCTACCCCGCCGCGGCCGGCCTGGGACTGCTCCTGGGCAGCTTCCTCAACGTAGTCATCCTGCGCCTGCCCAAGCGGCTGGACTGGCAGTGGAAGCGCGACGCCCGCGAAGTGCTGGAAGAGCCGGACATCTACGAGCCGCCACCGCCGGGCATCGTGGTGGAGCCCTCGCACTGCCCGCACTGCAAGCACAAGCTGTCCTGGTACGAGAACATCCCGCTGTTCAGCTGGCTGATCCAGCGCGGCAAGTGCCGCCACTGCCACGCCCCGATCTCGATCCAGTACCCGCTGGTGGAACTGCTGACCGCCCTGCTGGTACTGGCCAGCGTGTGGCAGTTCGGCTTTGGCTGGCAGGGCTTCGGTGCGATCGTGCTGAGCTGCTTCCTGGTCGCCCTGTCCGGGATCGACCTGCGCACCCAGCTGCTGCCGGACCAGTTGACCCTGCCCTTGATGTGGCTGGGCCTGATCGCGGCCAGCGACAACCTGTACATGCCCGCCAAACCGGCCCTGCTCGGGGCCTTGGCCGGCTACCTGTCGTTGTGGTCGGTGTGGTGGCTGTTCAAGCAGATCACCGGCAAGGAAGGCATGGGCCACGGCGATTTCAAGCTGCTGGCCGCACTGGGCGCCTGGTGCGGGCTCAAGGGCATCCTGCCGATCATCCTGCTGTCCTCGGTGGTCGGGGCGATCATCGGCTCGGTCTGGCTGTACTCGCGCGGCCGCGACCGCGCCACCCCGATCCCGTTCGGCCCCTACCTGGCCATCGCCGGCTGGATCGTGTTCATGTGGGGCGAGCCAATGATCCGCGCCTATATGGGCTTCGCCGGCCTGCGCTGAGGGCCGGCCGATGTCGCACTACGTCATCGGATTGACCGGCGGCATTGCCGCCGGCAAGAGTGAACTCAGCCGCCGCTTCGAGGCCCTGGGGATTACCGTCGCCGACGCCGACCTGGCCGCCCGCGCGGTGGTGGCGCCCGGCAGCGACGGACTGGCCCGGATCGTCAGCCGGTTCGGCCCCGGGATCCTGCTGCCCGACGGGCAACTGGACCGCGCCGGCCTGCGCGAACGCATCTTCGCCTCGGCCCCGGCACGGCAGGCGCTGGAAGCCATCACCCATCCGGCCATCCGCCAACTGCTGCGGGATACCTGCGCGCAGGCCGAGGGCCCCTACGCCATCGCCGCCATCCCGCTGCTCACCGAAGCCGGCGGTCGCCAGCAGTACCCGTGGCTGGACCGCATCCTGGTGGTGGATGTGCCGGTGGCCGTGCAGCATGCCCGCCTGCTGCAGCGCGACGGCATCACCGCCGAGCTGGCCGACCGCATGATCGCCGCCCAAGCCAGCCGCGAGGCCCGCCTGGCCCTGGCCGATGACGTGGTGGTCAACGATGGGCAGCCGGATCAGCTGCAGGCCCAGGTCGAACAGCTCGACCGCCAATACCGCCACCTGGCCGCCACCGGCTAGCCCCCCATCCCGGGGTGGCTGGGCATCGGATCGGCCCGAGACCGGCCACGCAGGGCGTGGCGTTACGGGGCTGGCGCGAAGGTCAGCGTGGCAATCACGCCGCGCTCGTCGCCCGGGCGCACGCTCACCTGCCAGCCGTACAGATCGCACAGCCGGCTGACGATCGACAAGCCGATGCCGCCGCCCTGCGAATGACCGGCGTGGGTGCCGCGATAGCCGCGCTGGAACAGCTTGGCCGCATCTTCCGCGCTCAGGCCGGGGCCACTGTCGACCACGTCCACCTGGTTGCCATGGATGCGCACGCGCACCGAGCCGGTCTGCGAATACTTCACCGCGTTGCCGATCAGGTTGCCCAGGGCCACCGACAGCGCCGATTCCGGCGCATCGATGACCAGGTCACGATCGCCCTCCAGCACCAGCTCCAGCGGCTTGCCGCCGAGCTGGGCCCGGTGCGCATCGAGCAGCTGCTCGGCCACGCGCGCCACGTTGCTGCTGCCCTGCCCGCGCTCGTTGCGGGACAGCAGCAAGAGCGAGCCGATCAGATCGGTGCACTGCTGTTCGGCGCGCTGGATGCGCTGCAGGCGCTGCAGCACCTTCTCGTCCAGACCGGGCCGGGCCAGCAGCAGCTCGGTGGCACCGCGGATCACCGCCAACGGCGTCCGCAGCTCGTGGCTGACGTCGGCATTGAATTCGCGGTCGCGCTGGACCACTTCGGTCAGCCGCGAGGAGTAATCATCCAGGGCCTGGGCCAGCTGGCCCACTTCGTCGTCCGGGAAACGCGGGGCCAGCGGCTCCGGCTCGCTAGTGCCGCCGCGGTAGGCGCGCAGGCGCGCAGCCAGGTCGGACACCGGCTTCATCACCTTGGACGCCGACCACCAGCCCAGCACCAGCGACAGCACGCTGAACACCAGGACGGAGATCAACAGCGCACGGTTGAGCTGGGCCTCCCCGCGCACGCTCTCGGTCATGTCGTAGGCCAGGAAGAACCAGGCTTCCGGGGTCTTGCGCACGGCCAGCTTGTAGGAGAACGGCTTGTTCTCCTCGTCGACCCCGCTGACGCTGTAGTTGCCAGGTGCGTAGGCCGCCCACTCCGGGCGCTCTTCGCGCACGCGGTCGAATTTGTCCTTGGAATAGGCGAACGCGCGGATCTGCTGGAACGGCAGATCCGGGCTGCGGCTCGGGTCGAGCTGGAACCGCATCGCGTATTCGTCGATGTTGCGGTTCATCACGTCTTCCACCAGCTGGTTCTCCACGCGCGCGCGGGTCCAGTTGGTGGCAAACGCAAACAGCGCCGTCAGGCAGAAGCCCAACAGCGCAAATGACACGATGATGCGGCTGCGCAACCGGCGCCGATATGGCGCGCGGCGACGCTCCCCCTTGGCCGTCACCGGATCAGGCTTCCGGGGCGGCGATGCGGTATCCGATGCCATGGCGGGTCTGGATCAGCGGCACTTCGAACGGCTTGTCCACCACCGCACGCAGACCGTGGATATGCACGCGCAGCGAATCGGAGTCCGGCAGCTCTTCGCCCCACACGCGGGTTTCCAGCTCCTGACGGGTCACCACCGCCGGGGCGGCCTCCATCAGCGCCTGCAGGATCTTCAGCGCGGTCGGGTTGAGCTGCAGCAGCTTGCCCTGGCGACGCACTTCCAGCGTGTCCAGGTTGTACTCCAGGTCGCCGGTCTCCAGCACGCGGGTCTGCACGCCCTTGCCGCGACGCGAAAGCGCATTCAGGCGCACTTCCACTTCCTGCAGCGCGAACGGCTTGATCAGGTAATCGTCTGCACCGGAATCGAAACCGGCCAGCTTGTTGTCCAGCGAATCGCGGGCGGTGAGCATCAGCACCGGGGTCTGCTTGCGCGCTTCGTTGCGCAGCTTGCGGCAGACCTCGATCCCGTCCATGCCGGGCAGGTTCAGGTCGAGCACGATTGCATCGAATTCATGCACCACGGCAAGGTGCAGGCCGGTCACGCCGTCGGCGGCGAAATCCACGGTATGCCCGCGGTCTTCGAGGTAATCGCCCAGGTTGGCGGCGATGTCGCTGTTGTCTTCAATTACAAGAATTCGCACTGTGACCTCTGTTTCATGAGGGATTGGCCCGGTCGGTGGCGCCGCGGTCGAAACCGCAGCGGACCACCCCCTTGCGCTGCCTGCTGAACGATACAGGCTTCATTGTTAACAGTAGACACCGGCCAGTGCCATGACAGCGTCAAATCACTTGCCGGGGTTGAGGTTGTTGAACTGCTGGTGCTCGTTGAGCAGGGCACGGCCGTTGTCGGTGGCACGGCGGCGCTGGGCCACGGTGGTGCACACGCTCTGCTGCATGTTGCTGCCGGTGCTGCGCTCGCGGCGGCAGACCAGCCGGCTGTCTTCCTTGGCCTTGGTCATCACGGTGTTGACCAGCTCCTGGTCGTTGAACACCGCAGTGCGGTCCTCGGGACTGAGCTCGCTGGACAGGGTGTGGCCTTCCATCTTCTGCTGGATCCGGCCAAGCGCCTGCTGCACGCGGCCCTTGTCGTCCTGGCTGATTTCGCTGTAGCTCTCGCTGTTGAGCGCGGCCTTGACCCGGTCCACCTGGGCGGCCACCGGTTCGGACTCGGTCATCTTGACCACATCCTCGCCACGCTTGGCCTGGGCGGTACCCGCCACAAGCAGGGCAAGGACAAAAACGGTATATCGACGCATTGTCAAAACTCCATCCTTCCATGAACGAAACGCAACTGTACGAGTCCGCGGAACGGCGAACAAGGGACTGATGGCAGGGGGGCGGGCGGCGCTACGCGCCGCGCCGACGCCGCATAAAAAGGCCCAGACGGAAACCGCCTGGGCCTGAAGTGTGTTCCCGATTACCGATCCTGCTGAGGAGGGCAGAGCTGCGGTTCGTCGAAGCCTACGCCGGGGTCGATTAAAGCCTCGTTAAAACCGCAGAATCTTTCCGTAAAACCCTCAAGCCTTTGAATTTGAAGGCTTTTTCATGCCGGCGACATGGTCGATGATGCGCCCGGCCAGGTCGGTCTGGCAGATCGCTTCGATCCCCTCCAGACCCGGCGTGGAATTGACCTCCAGCACCAGCGGGCCGCGACTGGAGCGGATCAGGTCCACGCCCGCCACGCCCAACCCCAGCGCCTTGGCCGAGCGCACCGCGACCTGCTGTTCGGCCCGGCTGGCCTTCGCCGCCCGGGCGCTGCCGCCGGCATGCAGGTTGGAGCGGAAGTCGCCCTCCGGGGCCTGGCGCTGCATCGCCCCCACCACCTGGTCGCCGACCACCAGGCAACGCAGGTCCGCGCCCTGCGCCTCGCCGATGAATTCCTGCATCAAGAAGTTGGCATACAGCCCGCGCAGGGCCTCCACGATGCCGCGCGAGGCGCTGGCCTTCTCGGTCAGGATCACTCCCCTGCCCTGGGTGCCTTCGTTGAGCTTCACCACGTGCGGCGGCGGGCCCAGCATGGACAGCAGGTCGACGGTGTCGTCGGGGTTGTCGCCGAACACGGTCACCGGCATGTCGATGCCCTTGGAGGCCAGGATCTGGTGCGCGCGCAGCTTGTCGCGGGCGCGCAGGATGGCATCGGACGGATTGGGCGTGCGCGCGCCCATCATCTCGAACTGGCGCAGCACGGCAGTGCCGTAACGGGTCACCGAGGCACCGATGCGCGGGATGACCGCATCCACGCCGGTGATCGGCCGCCCCTTGTAGTGCATGGT
>RCUH01000143.1_pt1 | contig 107398 bp, 101 predicted proteins | sample 2166191 | NCBI WGS metagenome assembly RCUH01 (sample SAMN09932848, study PRJNA488358) | compost metagenome | feature: garden; material: soil; isolation source: compost soil in an enriched community after 214 h of incubation | place: Germany: Experimental Botanical Garden Goettingen | collected...
AGGAATAGTCCTCACATGATCCACACATTAGACACACTTTCTTCACAAAAAGGTACCTTTTTGTGGGTTTGGTGTGAAGGAGGTGTGAATCAGGTGTGAAGAAACCTTAATCTTGTGAAGAAGTTGTTTAATAGGTAGTAGGCTTATTCGACGCTCAATTTTAGGTCTTTTGGAGGCTGAAGATCAGGCGATGTGCCGGCATAATATTTTAAATTATAGGCTTTGAAATCAACAAAAAAACATATATTTGCGCCCTCGAAAGGGAGATTTGAGCGGTAGATTGGAAGTTGATCTTCCGCAGTAAACTTCCTCCGTAACCCGGGGGATTTTTTGTATATAGACATTAATAATTATTGATTCAGAAAGATGAACATTACACAGGAAAAAATTAACGACTTAAACGCGGTTGTCAAAATTAAGATTGCGCCTGAAGATTATACTGAAAAGGTTGATAAAGCTATAAAAGAACAAGCTAAAAAAGCGACGCTTCCAGGTTTCCGTAAAGGAATGGTTCCTGCAGCCCACATCAAAAAGATGTACGGCAGAAGCATTCTTGTAGAAGAAATCAATAATTTGTTAAGTGAGACATTAAACAAACACCTTACAGACAATAAAGTAGAAATTCTTGGTCAACCTTTACCTGTAATGGATGATTCTAAAGAATTCAAATGGGATAACACAGACGAGTTTGAATTTGATTATGAATTAGGACTTGCTCCGGCAATTGATGTAACCATCACTTCTAAGGATAAGTTTACTCAATATAACGTTAAAGCTGATGCTGAAACGCTTGCTGCACGTATCAAAAATATCCGCAGAAGCTATGGCAAAATGACAAACCCGGAAGTTTCGGCAGAAGATGATGTCCTTTATGCAGAATTAGTACAACTTTCGGCAGATGGTTCAGTTTTTGAAGGTGGAATTACACAGACAGGATCTATTCGTTTAGATCAGGTTACAGATAAAAAGATTTTAAAATCTTTAATCGGTTTAAAAAAGGATGATGTTGTAGAACTTGATGTTCAGAAAGCTTTTGATAAAAATGAGGTGATCATTGCCAAATTATTAAACATCAGCGAAGAAGATGCTAAAGATTTACAATCGAAATTCCAGGTAACGGTTAAAAATGTAAACCGTTTAGAGGAAGCTGATTTAAACCAGGAGTTCTTTGATAAAATATTTGGTGAAGGTATAGTGACTGACGAGGCTGGTTTTACCGCTAAAATCACTGAGGAAATTGAAAGTATGTTTAAACAGGATGCTGATCGCAAACTGCAAAACGACATCTACACTAAACTGATTGAAAGTGTAAATATTGAATTACCTGATGCGTTTTTACGTAAGTGGTTAAAAGCTACTAACGAAAAATTAACCGAAGAGGAATTGGCTGAAGGTTATGATGATTTTGCTAAAAACCTGAAATGGACTTTAATCGAGAATAAATTGATTAAAGACAATAGCATCGAAATTAAATATGAAGATGTATTTCAGACAGCTAAACAACGTTTAGATGCCCAATTCAGAATGTATAGCCCAAGTCCAATGCCTGAAGATCAATTGGCACAGTATACGGCTACTTTCTTGAAAGAGAAAGACAATGCAAACCGTATCTTTGATGAGGTGAAAGCGCTTAAAGTTTTCGAATACATTCAGTCAGTTGCTACTTTAGAACAAAAAGAAATAGCTTATAATAAATTTATAGAGTTAAAATAAGCACCGTTTTTAACGGTAAAGTTTTAATTTTTAATAGAATAACAGATAAGGCGGCTTTATTTAAGGCCGCCTTATTTATATAAAAGGGATTCAAATTTTACAATACCACAATAAATTACCAATTTAGTTTTATTAGTATTGGAGAATAAAAAAATACAGGATGGAGTTTTCCTATAAAAGAAACTACATTTTGATTAACATAACAATTACAAATCATGAAGATAGATAAAGACGAATTTAGAAAATACGCAGTTAAACATCACCGCATTAATGGTTTAAATGTTGATCGTTATATTGGTGCAACCAACAATTCACCAAAAAGCATGACTCCTTATATTATTGAGGAACGTCAGCTGAATGTTGCTCAAATGGACGTGTTCTCGCGTTTGATGATGGATCGTATCATCTTTTTAGGTGATGCCATTTATGATGGAAATGCAAATATTATTCAGGCACAATTGTTGTTTTTACAATCAACGGATAACAATAGAGATATCCAGATTTATATCAACTCACCTGGCGGTTCGGTATATGCAGGTTTAGGTATTTATGATACCATGCAGTATATCACACCTGATGTGGCTACTATCTGTACAGGTATGGCGGCATCTATGGGTGCAGTACTATTGGTTGCTGGTGCTAAAGGAAAACGTGCAGCATTGCCTCACTCACGTGTGATGATTCACCAACCTTCAGGTGGCGCACAAGGTGTTGCTTCGGATATGGAGATCAACCTTAGAGAGATGCTTAAATTGAAAAAAGAGTTATACGATATTATAGCAAGCCACTCTGGACAATCGTATGAGTGGGTAGAAAAGGCTTCAGATCGTGATTACTGGATGAAAGCTGACGAAGCAAAAGGCTTCGGAATGATTGATGAAGTGCTAGGTGCTAGCAACAAAGACTAAAAAATGGCAAAACAAAGTAAAGAATCTCGTTGTTCTTTTTGTGGCTCAGGTAAGCAGGATACTTTAATGCTTATTGAGGGACTGGATGCGTTTATCTGCGATAAATGTGTAACCCAGGCCAATCAGCTACTGGTACAAGAACTAGGGAATAAAAAATCGAAACCTTTAGATACTTCGATTACCTTATTGAAACCACAGGAAATTAAGGCACATATTGATCAATATGTTATTGGTCAGGATGATGCTAAAAAAGTACTTGCGGTAGCAGTGTATAATCACTATAAAAGGTTAGGTCAGAAGGTTGATAAAGGAGATGAAGTAGAGATCGAAAAGTCTAACATCATGCTTGTAGGTGAAACCGGTACCGGTAAAACCTTATTGGCAAAAACTATAGCTAAGATATTGCATGTGCCTTTTTGCATTTGCGATGCAACAGTACTTACTGAGGCGGGCTATGTTGGTGAAGATGTGGAGAGTATTCTAACCCGTTTACTACAAGCTGCTGATTATGATGTGGCTTCTGCAGAACGTGGAATTGTATACATTGATGAAGTAGATAAGGTTGCACGTAAAAGTGATAATCCTTCTATTACTCGTGATGTGTCAGGAGAAGGCGTACAACAGGCTCTGTTGAAGATTTTAGAGGGTACTGTAGTAAACGTTCCACCTCAAGGTGGTCGTAAACACCCAGATCAGAAAATGATCCCTGTGAACACCAATAATATCTTATTTATTTGCGGTGGTGCATTTGATGGTATTGAACGTAAAATCGCCAACAGATTGCGTACCCAGGCTGTAGGGTATAAGGTTAAAAAAGATGATGCTGAGCTTGATCTTAAAAACTTGTACAAGTACATTACACCTCAGGATTTGAAATCATTTGGTTTAATACCTGAGTTAATTGGTCGTGTGCCTGTTTTAACACACCTTAATCCATTGGATAAACAAGCTTTGCGCAATATTCTTACTGAACCTAAGAACTCTTTGTTCCGTCAGTATGTAAAATTGTTTGAACTGGAGAATGTGAAACTTTCATTTGATAATGATGTTTTAGATTTTATAGTTGATAAAGCTATGGAATATAAACTAGGTGCAAGGGGACTACGTTCCATATGTGAAGCCATTATGCTGGATGCCATGTTTGATATCCCTTCGGATACGAGTGTCAAGGAATTGAACATTACACTCGATTATGCGGTGGAGAAATTTGAGAAGGCCGACTTTAAAAAGTTAAAAGCTGCTTAGAAATTTAATCCCCGGTTTACCGGGGATTTTTTTTTATATTGTTATTTAAGAAAGGAGAATATATGAACGAAGAAAAAGATGTAAAGAAAGAGGAACAAGCTTCGGAAAAGAAAAAAAGAGTAAAGGAAGTAGAATCACCTGTAAGGAAAGGTTTGAAATCCAAAGAAGAGATTGTAAAGAACTGGTTGCCGAGATATACAGGTAGACCGCTAGAAGATTTTGGCCAGTATATATTGCTGACAAACTTTAGTAAATATGTGCAGATGTTCTCTGAATGGCATGACAATGCGCCAATAATGGGTATTGACAAACCAATGCAGAGCGTAACAGCTAACGGGATTACTATTATAAATTTTGGAATGGGTAGTCCGCTAGCTGCGACTATGATGGATCTGCTTACTGCCATCCATCCCAAAGCAGTATTATTTTTAGGTAAATGTGGTGGACTGAAGAAGAAGAATCAGTTGGGTGATTTGATTTTGCCTATAGCCGCTATAAGAGGCGAGGGGACCTCTAATGATTACCTGCCAGCAGAAGTGCCGGCCTTGCCTGCTTTTGCGCTACAGAAGGCTATTTCGACCACTATACGTGATCATTCAAGGGATTACTGGACGGGAACTTGTTATACCACTAACCGTAGGGTTTGGGAACACGATAAAACCTTTAAGAAATACCTTAAAAGTTTAAGGGCAATGGCTGTAGATATGGAAACGGCAACTATTTTTACAACTGGCTTTGCGAATAAAATTCCAACAGGAGCTTTGTTATTGGTTTCGGACCAACCGATGATTCCTGAAGGGGTAAAAACAACGGAAAGCGATAGTAATGTGACTTCAACTTATGTGGAAACACATCTTAAAATCGGGATTGATTCGTTGAAACAGTTAATCAATAATGGACTTACGGTTAAACACCTACATTTTTAATCGTCGTTTAGACTTTTAGGGTAATCAAACTGGAGAAGCTTACCGGTATGGTGGCTTACCAGTGCCCAATCGTCAATCTCAAATTCTATCAATACTGTACCACAGGTTGGGATGTTATAGATATCTGCATCACTAAGGTAATTGGCCAAATCCGTGAATCCTGGATTGTGCCCAAAAACAGCAATATAGTCGTGCTTATTGCTGAAGTTATTGATCACTTTCAATAACGTTTTAATATTGGCTTCGTAAATTGAAGGATCCTCTTTTATTTGTTCTGTAGATTTTTTCCATGCCTGAGCAAAATGCTTAGCAGTGGTAATGGCTCTTAATGCCGGACTACTTACTATTTGTTGTGGGACAAGGTTTTTTTGAAGCAACCTTGCCGCCATTTCTGGTGCATTTCTGTGCCCCCTTGGGTTCAAAGGTCTGTCAAAATCCGCAAGATGGGCATTTCCCCATTCTGATTTACCATGTCTAACCAATAGAAGTTTTTTAGCCATTGTCGAGTTTTTTTAATACTGTATTTATAACAACTGATTCTGATAAATTGTTCATGCAAGCAAAGTCTCCTCTATAACAAGGGATATTGCCATATATCGAGCAAGGTCTGCAATAAAGATCGATTTGTACTGCATCATTTATAGATTGACCGTAGCCTAAAAAACCGGCATAGGGATGGGTTGCACCCCAAACAGAAACTACGGGGATGTTTTTTAATGATGCAAGGTGCATACCTGAAGAATCCATGCTAAGCATCACATCCAGGTTTGAAATGAGCTTCAGTTCATCCGCTAACTTGATTTTTTTTACAACAGATGTAATGTTTTTGTGCTGTTTCTCCCATTGAAGAGCGATTTGTTCTTCTTCTTCCGAGCCGCCAAAAATAAAAAGTTGATGTCCTGCATTTGCCAAAGCGAGTAACACAGTTTCCATTTTAAGTAAAGGATAAACCTTTTGCTGATGTTGAGCAAAAGGGCTTATACCTATCCATTTTTTTGCTTTTGGAAGCGGGGCAAAGGGAAATATTTCGTCTGGTAATGTATCTGGAGTGCGTTTTTCTAAGGAATTTTTAAGGACAAATGGAAAGCCTAGTGCTTTGAATACATCGGCGTAGCGATTTATTGTAGGTTTAAGCTGCTTGAACAGCTTATTTTCTTTACGAGTTAACTCCGTTTTTTCTTTCCGCCCTTTGTCAAGCACCGCGATTTTTATCCCTGCAAGTAGAAATAAATTGCGCAATACTTTACTTCTTAGGTTATTGTGTAGATCTGCAACGGCAGTGATACCTTCTTTTCTAAGTGCAATAAACAGCTTAACTAATCCCAAAAAACCCTTATGCTTTACTTTCGGATCAAAGGGATAAAAACTTAGATTCGGAATGTCATTAAAGAAAGGTTTAAATAAAGTCCGGCTAACCATTAGTAATTCTGTATCAGGATAGTCCCGTATAAATTCTTTTAATACGGGGGCTGTCATGGCTACATCTCCCATTGCAGAGAAACGAATTACCAATATTTTATTTCTGCCTGTCATTCATTATTTGGGTTGTAAAGGACAGGGTTTAGGCTAGGGTCATTATACATTTTCATTTGTTTATAAACTTTCATGTATTTAGCACCACGCTCAATGTCCTGTATCAATTCATCTAAGCTATTAGAAAGATCCGCTTGTTGGTTTAACAGTATGTTAAGTTTTTGTGTACAAAGCGTTTTATGCTCTTCGGATGCATCAGTACGCAAAGTTTCCTCCTTCATATGGTAAACCTTTAAAGCTAGGATAGATAGTCTGTCTATCACCCAGGCAGGGCTTTCAGAGTTGATTTTGGCATCTGCATTTGGCTTAATGTCTTTGTATTCTTCCAAAAAATAGCTGTCAATATACTCCACAACATCAGTACGTTCCTGGTTGGATGCATCTATGCGTCTTTTCCATTGTAATCCTTCAACCGGGTCGATTGCAGGATTGCGCACTACATCTTCCATGTGCCATTGAACGGTATCTATCCAACATTTTAAATACAGCAAATGTTCAATAGAACTGATGCGGTATGTGTTTTCAATAGGCTGGTCTATATTGTTATGGATGTGATAATCATTAATCGCCTCTCCGAATATTTTATTGCAAAGCTTACTAATCATGGCTCAAAGGTAAGGTAACTATTTTTTATTATCGAAGTATTGAGAGATATCTTGCAATGAAAAGGCATTTAAACATTGTTTTGCGGTTAAGCCACCTTTTCTGCCAATGAGTACACCATAATGCATATCATGGAATCCCTCTTTTCTATGCGCATCCGGATTGATGGAAAGCAGTACGCCTTTTTCAAGCGCATAGCGATGCCAGCGCCAGTCGAGATCCAACCTAAGCGGATTTGCATTGATCTCTATCACCACATTATTTGCGGCACAAGCATCAATTACTTTAGCATAATTGATTGGATAACCTTTTCTGCTCAATAACAATCTACCGGTAGGGTGACCCAAGATGGTCGTATATGGATTTTCAATCGCTGTAATGAGCCTTGAAGTTGCCTTTTCCTCATTCATCTTTAAAATACTGTGGACAGAAGCAACCACAAAGTCGAAAGTTTTAAGGATGTCATCACTATAATCCAGCGAGCCGTCATATAAGATGTCACTTTCTATGCCTTTAAAAATACGGAAAGGAGCAAGTTTAGCATTTAAGGCATCGATTTCCTGATGTTGCGCATAAATTCGCTGCTCGTTTAATCCATTGGCATAAAAGGCGGATTTAGAGTGATCGCACATCCCCAAATATTCCAGTTTAAGGGTATCCTTACAATACACTGCCATTTCTTCAAGCGTATGCACCCCATCACTCCAGGTAGAGTGGTTGTGTAAGGTTCCTTTCAAATTCTCATCTGTAATTAACAGTGGTAACTTATTTTCTTTGGCAAGTAAAATTTCGTCAAGTCCTTCTCTTAGTTCTGGTGCTACAAAGGCTAAACCGGCTTTTGTGTAGATAGCCTGTTCGTCTTCAAAAGGGCCTTCGCCAGCCAATGTTAATACTTCATTTACATGTTGCACATTACCTGTAAGTTTAAACCAATTGAGGTAGAAATCAGCTTTTTGAACAACGGTAAGTATAATTTTTAATCCCAATTCACTGTGGCTTAGGTAAGTTCCATCGGCCTGCAGCTCAAAGCTCATCGACTTAAATGCTGTTATTTTTTCCTGTATCTCCTCTGGGCTATTGGCACCAATAACCAGTTCAATTTCCTCAATAATTTCTACGCAACGACGATAATCACCAGCTATGCCAAGTAAAGGATCACCTGAAACCGTGTTTAACCAAACAGCAAGATCTGCATATAGTTTATTGACCAATGCTTCAACATGGGCGTATAAGAATTTACCCTGCGCAGCCATTTTGAACTCAATGATCTTTTTAATTTCTTCCTGGGTTTTTAACCCGAAACCTTTGGCTTCAATTAATCTGTTTTCGTTGCAGGCATAATACAGTTCTCCAATGTTTTCAATGCCAAGATCTTTCCAGATCACGACAATCTTTTTTGGTCCAATGCCTTTAATTCCCAACATTTCGACAATGCCTTCCGGAGTTTCCGCAAGGATTGCTTGTAGTTCGGCCATTGTACCAGTTTCCAACAATTCCCATACCTTGGCAGATATACTTTTGCCTAGCCCATCAATCTGGCCTATTTCTTCCAGAGTTTTGCCCTGAATGGCATACGGTAATTTATCAACCTTAAAAGCAGCATTGGCTACTGATTTAATTTTAAAAGGATTCTCATTGTGAAGTTCCATCAATTGAGAAAGCAGGCGTAGAGTACGGGCAATGGTCTTATTTTCCATGGGATGCTAAATTAATAAAAAGCCATCGCTTTTTTGAAACGATGGCTTATGTTTTACTATAGAAGCTTATTTTACTGAACTTTAATTTCGAATGGCATTCTGGCTTGTATTCCAGATCTGGATATTACCGATTTTATTTGCTCATAAATGGTGTAACTGGCACCAAGTTCTTGTTTCGTATAATAGGTTTTAACCTTATCAGTAGTGTTTTCCATTAATGTTTTAAATGGATCCAGCATTTCAGGATATTCAATAACACTATAATCTTTTACTTTAGCTTTTTTAGCTGCAGAAACGATCGCATCATTAAAGCTACCAGTTCTGTCGGCCAAACCAATTCTAACGGCATCAGTACCTACCCAAACTCTTCCACCGGCAATACTGTCGATGTATGCTTTTGATTTTTTACGTCCGTTTGCTACGCGCGTGGTGAAGGCGTCATATACACGGTTTACGTCGTTTTGTATAATTAAACGCTCACCTGCAGTCATTGGACGGTCGGTGCTCATGATGTCCGCATATTTACCTGTTTTAACACCATCAAAAGTTATCCCTAGCTTTTCATTGTAAAATTTCTGAAGATTTGGGATCACGCCAAATACACCAATAGAACCTGTAATGGTATTGGGCTGTACAAAAATAGAATCGGCAGCACAACCAATATAATAACCACCAGAGGCGGCAACATCACCAAAAGAAGCGATTACTGGTTTCACTTTTTTCGTTAATATAATTTCTCTCCAAATTACATCAGATGCTAAGGCACTGCCTCCCGGAGAGTTTACTCTTAAAACAATTGCTTTAATGCTGCTGTCTAAACGAGCCTTTCTAATGACTCTTGAAATGCGTTCGGAACCGATTTTTGTATCAGATCCTTCGCCACCAATAATATCGCCATTTGCATAAATTACAGCGACTTTATTTTTAGCAGACTTGTCGGGATCGTCCGTTATATTTCTCGCATATTCATTAATGGTAACCGTTTTAAGCTCCTTTTTTTTATCCGTTCCACTAAGTGATTTCAATTCATCAATAATTTCATCTTTGTATTTCAGACCATCAATCATTTTATAGGCAACTGCATCGTTCGGCTGTTGGATTTTATAATCGTCTGCAAGTTGATGTAATGTAGCCGTACTGATGTTTCTGCTTTTGGAAATGCCATCCAGAAAAGTTTCATATAAGCCATGTATGTAAGCGGTTACCTGTTCACGGTTTTTATCACTCATTTTATCTGTAAAGAAAGGCTCTACAGCGCTTTTATAATTTCCCACCCTCACAATTTGAGCTTCAATACCTAGCTTATCAAGCGTGCCTTTAAAAAACATGGTCTCAGATTTTAGGCCTTTAAATTCTAAAGCACCTTCCGGATTTAAATAAACTTTATCCGCAACAGAGGCAAGGTAGTAAGCGCCCTGGGTATAGACTTCGCTGTAAGCTATGATTTTCTTTTTGCTCTTTTTGAAATCAATCAATGCATTTCTGATTTCGAGCATAGTTGCAAAACCTGCATGAGGTGAACTTACATTAATGTAAACACATTTAATGTTATCGTCCGTTTTTGCCTCTTTCAAGGCATGAATCACATCGTTAAAGCCAATACTTTTGTCTCCATCAGATCCCAGGACAGGCAATTTAGAAAGCGGATCTTCCGATGTACGTTCTGTGATGGCCTGATCCAGGTTTAGGAATAGCACCGAATTTTTGGCTACACTGACTTTATCTTCCTTCAGCGAAGACTTTACAATACCGACAATTAGTACTATAAAAAAGATTAAAAACAGTACCATTGAAATAACAACTCCAATAACTGTTGCGAAAACATATTTGAAAAATTCTCTCATGTGACAGGTAAATAGTTAATTTGTAAAGATAATTAAAGGTTGATAAGTTTGCCTTTTTAATTGGGCCTTTGTATGGAATTGGATAGTGAAATTGTTTATTTGTTACTGGGAAGTAATTTGGGAGATCGAAATACACTCATAAATGATGCTTTAAGGGAAATTGAGCAGTATATTGGACCTATTTTTCAGAAATCATCGGTTTACGAAACAGCAGCCTGGGGCGTTGAAGATCAACCGGTTTTCTTGAATATTGCTGTAGGGGTTAAAACTTGGCTCAGCCCAATGGAGGTACTTGAAAAAGCTTTAGAAATAGAGTTGGAACTTGGAAGAGTGAGGCTTCAAAAGTGGGGTTCAAGACTGATCGATATTGACGTTATTTTTTATGGTGACAGGATTGTGGATATGGGGGAGAAGTTGCAGATTCCTCATCCTCAAATGCAGTATAGGAAATTTGTATTGGAACCATTAGCGGAAATTGCACCTAAATACATTCATCCTGCACTTAAGCTAAGTGTATCGGAAATATTAGAAAGATTAAGTGATAATTTGTCGGTATCAAAAGTATAATTCGTTAGTTTTGTCTATGATGATAAACGTACAAAAAAATAATGAACCATTGGATCTTTCCTATTTGAGGGATATGTCTGGTGATAGCGCTGAATTTATCATAGAAATGATAGATATGTTTAAAGTCCAAACACCTTTGTATATGGCCGATTTAGGGAAGGCTATTGAGGATAAGGATTGGCCAAGGGTATCTAATTGTGCACATAAAATAAAGCCAACATTTTCTTATGTGGGTCGTGAAGACGCAAAAGATCATATGCAAATGATGGAAAACAATGCCAGAGACCTTAAGAATATAGAGGAATTGCCAACAGCATTTCAGGAAATCAGCTCTTTTGTTGAACTATTGTATACTCAACTTGATGAGGCGAAAGTAGGTCTTCAAAACGAACTTTAGCCGTTTTAAGATCTATTTATCTGCTGTACCCCCTAAAATGAATAACAGATAGTCCGATATACAAAACAAGTATAAGTGGGACCGCTGCAAACTTTAGAAAGGCAATAAGCAATACCGATAAAATAAGGAAGATGTATTTTATTTTATTCTGTTCCCAGCTTGTTGAACTGAATTTAAGTGAAAAAATCTTAATCTCACTAACCAATAACCAGCTTAACAAAACAATAAGTCCGACTAGTAATGGTGCTGAACCGATAACTGAAGGATAATCCTTTTGTATAAATGGTAGCGATACAATAAACAAAGTATTCATAGGTGTATTTAAGCCAATGAAGTCTTCTGTTTGCCTGGTATCAATATTAAATTTCGCTAGCCTTAGTGCCGAAAACACAGTAATGATAAATCCGAAGTAAGGTAGATATTCGGAAGTATAGTCACTTTGTTTCAACAATTGAAACATCACTATACCCGGTAAAAAACCAAAGCTTACCACATCTGCCAGGGAATCCAGTTCCTTACCGATAGCCGATTTTACGTTCAGTAAGCGGGCTACAAAGCCATCAAAAAAATCGAATATACCCGAAAGCAATACAAAGTATGCTGCGATTTCAAGCGATCCGTTAAAGGCATAAACAATACCTATGCAACCCGAAAATAGGTTAGCACAGGTAATGCCATTTGGAATATGTTTTTTTAGCACAATTAGCTATTCATTGAAATTAAGAACTCTTCATTCGATTTTGTGCCTTTTATCTGGGCCTGAACAAACTCCATCGCTTCTTGAGCATTCATGTCAGCCAAGTGGTTACGTAAGATCCAAACACGTTGTAACGTGTCTCTGTCATGTAACAGATCGTCTCTACGTGTACTTGATGCAGTAATGTCGATAGCAGGGAAGATACGTTTGTTAGATAATTTACGATCTAACTGAAGCTCCATGTTACCAGTACCTTTAAATTCTTCAAAGATTACCTCATCCATTTTAGAACCTGTATCAGTCAATGCGGTTGCAAGTATGGTTAATGAACCACCTCTCTCAATGTTACGAGCCGCACCGAAGAAACGTTTAGGCTTGTGTAATGCATTCGCATCAACACCACCTGATAAGATTTTTCCAGAAGCAGGAGCAGTTGTGTTGTAAGCTCTTGCCAACCTCGTAATAGAGTCTAAAAGGATAACCACATCATGTCCACATTCAACCAAACGTTTTGCTTTTTCAAGCACAATGTTGGCGATTTTTACGTGGCGTTCTGCTGGCTCATCAAAAGTAGAGGCAATTACCTCAGCTCTTACACTTCTAGCCATATCTGTAACCTCTTCCGGACGCTCATCAATCAATAAAATGATCAGATAAACCTCTGGGTGGTTTTTAGCAATTGCATTGGCAACTTCTTTCAGTAAATTTGTTTTACCAGTTTTAGGTTGTGCTACAATTAAACCACGCTGACCTTTACCAATTGGGGTAAATAGGTCGATGATACGAGTTGAGTAGTTATTGGTTTCTGTAAACAGGTTTAATCTTTCTGTTGGGAATAGTGGGGTTAAGTAATCAAACGGTACACGGTCCCTTACATCAGCAGGTAAACGTCCGTTAATTGTTTCCACTCTAACCAATGGAAAGTATTTTTCACCTTCTTTTGGTGGACGGATACTTCCTTTTACGGTGTCCCCAGTTTTTAAACCAAATAATTTGATCTGAGATTGAGAAACATAAATATCATCCGGTGAAGAAAGATAGTTGTAATCCGCAGATCTTAAAAAGCCATAGCCATCAGGCATGATTTCTAATACACCTTCATTGGTGATGGTATTGTCGAAATCTAGATTGGAATAGCTGTTTTCGTTTTGTTTTTGCTGACCACCGTTATTGCCTTGATTACCTTGGTTTTTAGGCCTGTTTTCTTGTGGTCTTTGTTTTTTATTATGATCTGCGTTTGCAGGGACATTAGTCTTAAATTCAGTCGGAGCAGTGGCTGCGTTACCTTCTCCTGCCGGAGCAGTTGGTGCTTCTACTGAAGATTCAGCGGGAGCCTGAAAAGGTCTGTCTTGTTTGTAATTTTCGCGGCCAGCAGGTTGTGGGTCAAATAACGAAGCCCTGTTAAAAGGTCTTTGTGTTTTTTCTTCCGCTTCCTTAGGAGATAAACGAACTCTTTTTCTTGCAGGCTTGTCACCTTGAGCATCCTTTTCATTTTGCTCAATGGTTTCAACGGTTTCAATAGCCACGACGTTTTCAACAGTCTCCACATTTGCTGCGGGACTAGCTTTTGCCACTTGTTCTTTTACCTGACGTTCCTTTTTTAAAGGAGCTGCAGCTGGCGCGTTTGCAACAGGAGCAGGAGAGGCATCTTGTGGAGTCGCGTTTTCTTTAGCCGGGTTATTTTTTGGGGCGGTGTCTTTTACCGCCTTAGTTTTTGCAGGCTTAGCAGGTGCTGCTTTAGGAGCAGACTCAGCTTCTGCTTGTTGTTCTGTTATCTGGGCAATAATTTCAACAAGTTCAGCCTTACGCAATTCATCAGCATTTAGAATGCCCTGAGTTTTTGCTATCTCACGCAGTTCAGCAGTGAGTTTTTCATTTAATTCTGTTTTATTAAACATTATATGGATGTAGAGAAATTTTTAAGTAGTAATTTTCATAAGTACTTAAGTTCATCATTTATGAAGCGATCAGGTGTTGTTTCTTAATATTTTTTTGATGGGTAACACATGAAGGGATCAGTTGAACAACGCAGAAAATGCAATTATAAAAGGTGTTATTGAACAAAATTTTAAGGGATTTTCTGGGATTGTCAGATAAACTTTAGGGAATTATGTTGCAATTGTATGTATTTGAAATCTATTCTCCAAGAAAAAGTTAAAATTCTTTGTAATAATTTCGATTAAAAGTTTTGGAAAGGGGCCGGAATCATCCCGAAAATTGACATCTTTGTATCCAAAATTTACCCCCAGATGAATAAGAAGCAACTTTTTGAACAAATTAAAACCAAGAAATCTTTTTTATGTGTTGGCCTGGATCCTGTAATGGAGAATATCCCAGAACACTTGTTAAAATACGATAATCCGGTATTAGAATTCAATAAACAAATTATTGATGCCACTAAAGATTTGTGCGTTGCCTATAAACCCAATACTGCTTTTTATGAATCGATGGGATTGAAAGGTTGGGAAACTTTAATCAAAACCTGGGAATATATTGATAAGGATATTTTTACTATTGCTGATGCAAAAAGAGGTGATATCGGAAATACTTCAGCTATGTATGCTGATGCTTTTTTCAACCTTGAAAAATCAGGGATGAGTTTTGATTCCATTACCGTTGCTCCATATATGGGGAAGGATTCTGTCGGCCCATTTTTAAATTATACTGATAAATGGGTTATCCTTTTGGCTTTAACTTCAAATGCAGGGCATAGTGATTTTCAATTGCACCAAACACCCGAAGGAAAATTATATGAAGAAGTGATTCGGATTTCTTCGCAATGGGCAAATAGCGAACAGCTGATGTATGTTGTTGGGGCTACCAGGGGGGATGAGTTCGAAAACATCAGAAGATTAGCACCTGATAACTTTTTACTGGTACCAGGTGTTGGGGCACAGGGTGGAAGTTTAGCTGAAGTTTGTCAGTATGGATTAAATAGTCAATGCGGACTATTGGTAAATTCTGCACGTGGTATCATCTACGCGAGCAAAGGCGAAGATTTTGCAGAAAGAGCAAGAGAAGAAGCTTTAAAATTGCAACAGGAAATGGCGCAGATTCTTGAATCTGCCGGGTTAGTATGACCAGGAAAATAGATTTAAAGCTAATTTTCGCTTTAACTGGGGTAGCTTTAATATGGGGCACAACTTATTTGGGTATCCGTATTGCTGTCCATACGATACCACCTTGGTTTGTTGCGGCAATTAGACAAACAATTGCATCGATTATCCTTTTATTGATTCTGCTTCGTAAAAAAGAATTGGCATGGAAGGGTTGGCCACATGCAAGGCGACAGATGTTGTTGTCTTCATTGATGATTGTTGTGGCAAATGGTATGACAACTGTTGCCGAGCAAACCATACCAAGTGGATTGACATCGCTATTAAATGCATTAACTACGCTATTCGTATTTATTACCTGCGTAGCCATAGGTCTGCAAAAACCTTCTCTGAAAGGATTCTTGGGAGTCATCATAGGCTTTTTAGGTGTAGCTTTTATATTCCGGAGTGGCTTAGGTGCATTGCTGGATCCGAATTATAAAACGGGTATCATGTTTTTGTGTTTCGCAATAACGGGTTGGACCATTGGTACGGTTTATATTAAAAAGAACAATCAACCATCCGACAATATTTTGCTGGATCTTTTTTATCAGTTTGCTTTTTCAGCAGTAGCTCAGTTTGTATTGGCGTTTATGTTTTCCGATAGTAGGGATGTTTCTCTATGGAGTTTAAACAGCATGTTAGCTGTCACATATCTGGCCATATTTGGGTCGGTTGTTGCTTTTTTCTGTTATCATTACGCGCTAAAGAAAGTTAGTGCTACCGAAGTCTCGATATTAACTTATTTCAACACAGTAATTGCCTTATTTCTTGGATGGCTGATTTTAGATGAAATTATTACCATTGACATTTTAATTGCGACGGTACTTATTATCATCGGTGTATTCATCACAAACTATAAAGGCAAAAAAGAAGCCCTGTAATTTGTGGCTCAATTGATTCATTTGTGTTAAATTCTCAGGGATGGATTTTTCTGAGCATTTTTTACACTTTATATGGCAGTTCAGACTGCTTAATTCGACTAAACTATATTGTGAAGACGGAGAGGAATTACAGGTATTACATCCTGGTCGCTTAAATAAACACGCTGGACCTGATTTTACTGAAGCTAAACTGGTTATCGATGGGGTGAATTGGGTGGGACATGTGGAGATTCATCTCAAATCTTCCGATTGGCTTCTCCATGGTCATCAAAATGATCCCGCTTATAATTCTGTTGTACTTCATGTAGTTTATCAACACGACAGTCCAATTTATCGAACAAATGGCAGTCTGGTACCGGTGTTAGTGCTCAAAAATCGGTTTCCGGACCATTTACTCAGTAACTATAGTGAACTCATCGCAACTGTAAACCCTTTCCCTTGTCAAAAGCATATTGCTGGTGTCGATCAGCTCATTGTAAATACCTTTCTATCCAGAGTAATGATAGAGCGTTTTGAACAAAAATCTGAAGAGGTATTTCAGAAGCTCCGCAATAACCGCGGAGACTGGGAACAGACATTTTACTATTTTCTGGCTAGAAACTTTGGTTTTAAAGTTAATGCAGTGCCATTTGAATTACTGGCGGATGCTTTACCACTGCTAATTTTTTCTAAACATAAAGACAATGCTCTGCAGATAACTGCCCTGGTATTTGGGCAGGCAGGATTTCTCGAACAACCATTTCTTGATGTTTATCCAACAAGACTACAAAACGAATATCTCTTTTTGAAGAAAAAATATGGTTTAATCGCTGTTGATCCAGTTTTGTGGAAGTTTTTGCGAATGCGGCCACAGAATTTTCCTACAGTTAGGTTGGCGCAGTTTGCTGCATTAATCCTAAAATCTAACTATCTATTCTCAAAAATATTAGAAGCCGGATCTGTAGACGAAGTCCGTTTACTTTTTACTGATCTACCAGTAAATAAATATTGGCAAACGCATTATCATTTCAATAAAAATACTCGAAAGGTAATCGTACAGCCAGGACTCCAATCCATTGATAACATCATTATCAATACGGTGTGCCTGTTTTTATTCTCCTATGGTAAGTATACGGACCAGCCTGGGTTGGTGGATCGGGCACTTGATTTTCTGGAGAAAATCCCCTCAGAAAAGAACAGTATTGTAAGTCAGTATGTAAGCGCTGGGCTTAAGGTCGATTGCGCTTTTAGCTCGCAGGCTTTACTTCAATTAAATAAATGCTATTGCAGTCAGAAAAAATGCTTAAATTGTGCTATAGGAATTAAAATCTTAAAGAAATAACATGTTCCAGCGGATCATTACTTTTTTTGAAAAACAGAGTTTTGGGGTATGTACCTATCTTGCCGAACGGTTAAATATGTCTATCAGTAAAATCAGATTGTTTTTTATTTATTCTTCTTTTTTGGCTGTAGGCTTCCCGATTGTATTTTATATACTTGCAGCACTGGTACTAGATGTGCGGCATTATATCAAAAAAATCAAGATGCGTGTTTGGGATGTTTAGTTAAACTTTAAGGATTTCGGCAATTTCATTAAAGCCTTTTTCCAGTGCCAGATCGGCCGGTAATTTACCACCTTCCATCCTCATATCTACTTCTGCAGCATGTTCAAGTAACAATATGATCAATTCTACATTGCCCAACTGTGCAGCGGCATGAAGCGGTGTAAAACCTGCTTGTTGCGTTACATTTACATTTGCCCCAGCATTGATCAGCATGTTTGTAATGTTGATGTTTCCAGAAGCTACAGCAGAGTGAATTGGGAAAACATTGTAACCGTTGTTGGCGGGTATATTGACATCTGCACCCCTAGCTATTAGTAGTTTAGCTATTTCCTCATTGCCAAAATAGGCAGCAAGACCTAGTGCTGTAAAGCCATCTTTAGAAAAAGCATTTACCGTAGCAGGGTTCCGTTCTGTTATAAATGCGGTTTCTTCCAGTTTGCCTAAAGCACAAGCTTCAAATAGGTTAATTTGATTAGCAAAATTAGCTATTAAGGCAGCAATTTCTGGTTTCTTGTAGTAGCAGGCTAATAAAATAGGAGATATGCCATGACTGGTTTCTTTAGTAGCAAGGGCTGGGTTTGCGGTTAAAAGATCAAAAATATCCTGTCTGCTTCCTGTTTCGATTAATGTCTCTAGATCCGTCATTTCTAATGTTAAATTTCGGTTAAAAATGCTTAATTAATTTAATATAGGCAAATGGGGGGCCAGATGTAAATAAAAAGTTTTTTCAGCAATGTTTATAATAACTTAGCACATACAACTATATGTTTTATATTTGTTAATTATTAAAATCAGTAATTAAAGATGTCGGTAAGGGGAAACCAGTTTAAGTCCAATTCATTTAAAAATGAGCCTGCGGAGAAGCAAAGCTCAAGACCATCCGCTACCAGACCATTTAAAGAAAGAATAGAGATTTTGCCTCGTTTTAATTTTCAGGATGGTAGGTTGTTTAAAATTATCGGACTGGTATTCTTAATCTTGTCGCTCTATTTTTTGATAGCCTTTACGTCTTATTTGTTTACCTGGCAGGAAGATTATAGCTATGTAATAGACGCAAATGGAGGTTGGAGCAATCTTTTTAAAACGACTGAAGAGCTTCAGCAGGTCAATATACCACCAGTTGTACAAAACTGGCTGGGTAAAGTAGGTGCGTTATTGTCGCACCAGTTTATTTACGAATGGTTTGGACTAGCGTCTTTTCTCTTTGTTTTCGTGTTTTTTGTGATCGGTTACCGCCTGTTGTTTAAGGTTAAAATCTTTTCTATCGAAAAAACACTAGGATACAGCCTATTCTTTTTACTATTCTTATCCTTAACATTCGGATTTGGACATGCTTTCATTTCCAATACGCCACATTTTGTTGAAGGTGAATTTGGTTACTGGACCAATAAATTATTGGTTGCGCAAATTGGCGTTGCCGGAGTAGGCGGGCTTATTGCTTTTTTAGGCCTAAGCGTGTTGATCATTGCTTATAACATTGATTTTAAAATTCCAGAGCGTAAAAAGAAGGAGGAAAATATTATACCTGATGTACCTGAAGATTTTGAACTGGAAAGCGAAGTCCGTTCAGAGCCTGTGGAGTTTAATGTGAATGACAGGTATGCAGGACAGCCTAAACGCGAACAGAATATTGTGGTTACGCCATCCAGGTTTGAAGAAAAGGAGGAAGAAGAAGAGATCGCTCCCGTATTTACCCCTGCTGTAAATGTAATGACGGCACCGATAATACTTAGTCCAACGCTCGAGACTACACCCATATTGGATACTACGCCAATACTGGAAACGACTAAGGCTGAGCCTGAGCTAACCATAGAGAAAACTGAAGAAGAGAAAAAATCTGATGAACTGGTAGAGCAGTTTGGTAATTACGATCCAACATTGGATTTATCAAGTTATAAATATCCGCATCTTGATTTGTTAGAAAATCATGGCTCTAATAAAATATCTGTAAATGCAGAAGAGCTGGAAGCCAATAAAAATAAGATTGTTGAGACCCTTAATCACTACAACATAGAGATTGATAAGATTAAGGCAACCATCGGGCCAACAGTAACGCTTTATGAGATCATACCAGCTCCAGGTGTACGTATATCTAAAATCAAAAACCTGGAAGATGATATCGCCTTAAGTTTGGCGGCATTGGGTATTCGTATCATCGCACCAATGCCTGGTAAGGGAACTATTGGTATTGAGGTCCCTAATATGCACCCAGAAATGGTTTCTATGCGTAGTATTCTGGCCACAGAAAAGTTCCAGCAAACTACGATGGATCTGCCTATTGCTTTGGGTAAAACCATTTCAAATGAAGTTTACATAGGTGATTTATCTAAAATGCCCCATTTATTGGTGGCAGGGGCAACTGGACAAGGTAAATCTGTTGGTATCAACTCTATTTTAGTTTCTTTGCTGTATAAAAAGCATCCTTCTCAATTGAAGTTTGTATTGGTGGATCCTAAAAAGGTGGAGTTAACCCTATTTAATAAAATAGAACGTCACTTTTTGGCCAAGCTTCCTGGTGAGGCCGATGCCATTATTACCGATACTAAAAAAGTAATCAATACCTTAAATTCACTGTGTATAGAAATGGATCAGCGTTATGATCTATTAAAAGATGCGCAGGTAAGGAATTTAAAGGAATACAACGAAAAGTTTATTAAACGTAAACTGAACCCAAACAATTCGCATAGGTTCTTACCTTACATTGTTTTGATTGTGGATGAGTTTGCCGATTTGATGATGACTGCAGGTAAAGAGGTGGAAACACCAATTGCGCGTCTGGCACAGTTGGCTCGTGCGGTAGGTATCCACTTGGTTTTAGCTACGCAGCGTCCTTCAGTAAATATTATTACAGGTACAATTAAGGCCAACTTCCCAGCCAGATTGGCCTTTAGGGTATTGTCTAAAATCGATTCAAGAACAATTCTGGATAGTGGTGGCGCCGATCAGCTGATTGGTCGTGGAGATATGCTTTTGTCTACTGGTAACGATCTGATCAGGTTACAGTGTGCTTTCGTCGATACACCAGAAGTAGACCGTATTTCCGAGTTTATTGGAAACCAAAGAGGATATCCTGAAGCATACCAGTTGCCTGAGTATATTGATGAAGCAGCTGAAAATGCTAAAATGGACTTTGATGCATCTGATAGAGATTCGATGTTTGAAGAAGCTGCGCGGTTAATCGTAATGCATCAGCAGGGGTCTACCTCATTAATCCAAAGAAAATTAAAATTGGGTTACAATAGAGCTGGCCGGATCATTGATCAATTGGAAGCTGCCGGTGTGGTAGGTCCATTTGAAGGTAGTAAGGCTAGAGAGGTATTGATACCTGATGATTATGCATTGGAACAGTTTTTGGACAACCTAGGCAAAAACTAATTACTTAACAGAAAAAGGATGAAGAAAATTGTGTTGTTGCTGATCGCTACACTGGGATATATACATGTAGTAAATGCACAAACCGATGCTAAAGCGAAAGCTATATTGAGTGACGTAAGTAAAAAATATCGTTCTTATGCTGTCGCAAAAGCAGATTTTACACTAATTATCGACAATCAGCAAGCTAAGGCAAAGGACACTCAGCAAGGTACTATATATGTAAAAGCAAATGCAAATAAGTACAAGGTGAGCATGACTACGCAGGATATGATTAGTGATGGTAAAACGCTTTGGACGTACTTAAAAGAAGAAAAAGAAGTTCAGGTAACTAATGTAACCAATAGTGATGATGCCCTTAATCCGGCAAAAATATTCACCATTTACGAAAAGGGCTTTAAGTATCTTTATACTGGCGACAAAAAGGTGGGTGCTAAGGTTTACCAAATGATCGATCTAACGCCAACTGACATTAGTAAATCATACTTTAAAATACGTTTAACCATTGATAAGGCAGCGAAGCAAATTGCCAGTGCGCTTATTTTGGAAAAGAATGGAAACAAGTATACCTATACGGTGAAATCTTTCCTGGCTAACGCAAAAGTACCTGAATCGACTTTTACATTTGATGCGAAGAAATATCCCGGTGTAGAGGTTGTAGACTTAAGGTAATTTAATTAAGTTTGATTTCATGCTTGCAACAAATATATTTTGAAGGTTACATTTTTAGGTACGGGCACATCGCAGGGGATCCCTGTTATTACCTGCAATTGTGCAGTTTGTCAATCCACAGATCATAGAGATAAGCGATTGAGGGTTTCGGTATTGTTAGAAACCGGGGATAAGATCATAGTGATCGATAGTGGCCCTGATTTTAGATATCAGATGCTTCGTGCGGGCGTAAAAGACCTTGATGCGATATTGTTTACCCATGAGCATAAAGATCACGTAGCGGGCCTCGATGATATCCGTCCATTCAATTATTTGTTAAAAAAGAATATTGATATTTACGCGACAGAACGGGTACAGCATGCTTTAAAAAAGGAGTTCTCCTATATTTTTGCTGAAGCTCATTATCCAGGTTTACCGCAGATAGACTTGCATACCATAACGGATGAAGCATTTAATGTCGGTAATTCTACTATAATACCACTTCCTATTATGCACTATAAATTACCTATTCTGGGGTTCAGGATAGGCGATTTCACTTATATTACTGATGCAAAAACCATTGCTGATGAAACATTAGAAAAAATCAAAGGGAGTCGTATACTCGTTGTAAATGCTTTGCAGCACGAACAACATATTTCGCATTTCACTTTGGATGAGGCTATTGAGTTTTCAGAAAAGGTAGGAGCGGAGACTACTTATTTTACGCATATCAGCCATAATTTGGGACTTCATGCCGTTGTGGAAAAAGATTTACCTGCAAATATAAAATTAGCCTATGATGGGTTGACGATATTATCTGAATAAATCTATATTTGCAGAACAAATACCTAGGTGGCGAAATTGGTAGACGCACCAGCTTGAGGGGCTGGCGCCGGCAACGGTGTGGGAGTTCGAATCTCCTCTTAGGTACAGCCGGACTTTGAACTCTTCAAAGTCCGGTTTTTTTATGAAAAACCATCGTTTTTTGCTGTCTAGGCATTGTTCAAAGTATTCCCGCTAATGGTCAATCTGGTAAAGGGGGAAAAGGAGATTAGCTTAGAACACTCGTTGCAGCTTTGATCCAAAGCATCATTTCGGCTTACAATATTTCGTTTTAGACGAATTTCGGGGTTTATGCAATGCCCACTTTTGTATAGTTGAATCTAGATAAAGAATTATGCAAAAGACAATTTTCATCACTGGGGCGTCATCTGGGCATGGCAATTATCATAGTTACAGGGATTGTAGTACGTATCCTTAATTCAACCTTTTAAGGTTTGTTAGTTTACGTACAAGGACTGACGATAATCATCGATTCCCATGACTATAGTCACATGGATAGTATTCCCGAATAGCGATCTTAGAGAAAAAAAGCTATGAACCAAACTCATGTCCATCTGTTGATCACCCACCTTCCGATCATAGGGAGTGCTTTGGGTGCATTTGTTCTGATCCATGGGATATGGAGAAAAAGCAATTCTACTTTAATCGCTGCTTATAATATTTTGATCCTTTCTGCCATTGGAGCCAGTATAGCCTATCTGACGGGTGAAGGTGCCGAAGAAACAGTTGAACAAATAAAAGGGATTTCCGAAAATCTAATAGAAGAGCATGCCGAATCTGCGCTCAGCTCTTTGATAGCCCTGATCGTTACAGGAATAGTCGCTATTGTCGGTCTTTTTGCAACGCTGAGAAGTTCTTCTATGACTAGGTTAATTGCTTTTTTAACGTTGGCGGTGTCCTTGGTAGGCTTTGGACTTATTGCCAGGACCGGCTATTTGGGTGGGCAGATCAGGCATACTGAAATCGGAAGTACAACTTCGTCTCCGGCGCAACAAAGAACAGATACTAATGACGATTAAGCTTGTAGCACAACTCGTACCAATAACAAAAATTAGCCATGTATATTCGATTAGCGACCATAATATTTTTTATTCTGTCTTTTTTAAGATCTTTCTCACAAGATGCAAAAGAAATTGTGAGGAAAGCTGATGAAAAAATGCGTGGTACCACCATGCAGGCAGAAATGGTAATTAGAACAATCCGCCCTACATGGAGCCGCGAAATGCAATGTAAGACTTGGTCGAAGGGGATTGACCTGGCGATGATCCTGATCACATCGCCCGCTAGAGACAAAGGTATTGTATTTCTGAAACGGAAAAAAGAAGTGTGGAACTGGATGCCGGCCCTGGAACGCAACATCAAACTCCCTCCCTCTATGATGACCCAGAGCTGGATGGGAACTGATTTTACAAATGACGACCTGGTCAAGGAATCCTCAGTTGTTGAAGATTATGACCACACCATCATTGGCGACACGGTGATCCGAAACAGGAGTTGCTATACCATCCGTATGATACCGAAACCTACAGCCGCCGTAGTGTGGAGCAAAGTCATTATATATATCGCTAAACAGGATTTTCTTGAACTGCAGAGCCTTTTTTTCGACGAAGACGGTAAGCTTGTCAACACAATGAATAGTTACGATATAAAATTAATGCATGACCGCATCATTCCTACCCGTTTTGAAATGATACCGGCTGATAAAAAAGGACAAAAAACTGAAATGATCTATAAGAACATTCTGTACAGCAGACCAATTGAAGATGGATTTTTCTCAGCTGAAAGAATGAAAACCCTGAATTGAAATGTGGCTGATAAAAATGGCATGGAAAAATATGTGGCGCAATCGCAGCAGGACCATTATTACGATGGCAGGCATTTTCTTTGCAGTTATTTTATCTGTTGTAGCCAGTAGCCTTAAAGATGGTGTTTTTGATAACCTTGTAAAGAATGTGGTGAGTTTTTATACAGGATACGTCCAGGTACATAAGAAGGGGTTTTGGGATGAGCAGATACTGGATAATAGTTATAAAACAACAGCCAAAGTAAAGCAGCAGATCCTAGACGATCAAAACGTAAGCGCTGTTACTTCCAGACTTGAGTCCTTTGCCCTGGCATCTTCCGCTGATATTACCAAAGGGACCTTGGTCGTAGGCATTGATCCTGAAAAAGAAAATCAAATTACCTCGCTCGGGAAAAAAGTAATTAAGGGCAGCTATCTGAAAAATACTGACCATGCTGTACTATTGTCGCAAGGGCTTGCCGAAAGGTTAAAATTAAAAAATAATGACACAGTCATATTAATTGGGCAGGGCTATCATGGCGCCACGGCTGCGGGAAAATACCTCATTAAAGGAATCGTGAAATTTGGCTCACCTGAATTGAATGACAAATCATTATTCATGCCTTTGCCTGCGGCACAGGATTTTTATAGCGCCGACGGCATGGTGACCTCTTATGTTCTTTCACTGAGGAGCACGAGGGATTTGCAAAGCACACGTTCAATGCTTAGCTCAGTTTTGGGGCCCGCGTATGAAGTGATGACCTGGGAGGAAATGATGCCAGAGGTAAAACAGCATATCCAAACCGATTCCAATAACATGAAATATGTGCAGGGTATTTTATACCTGCTTATCTGCTTTGGCATCTTTGGCACTTTACTGATGATGATGGAAGAAAGAAAGTTTGAAATGGGGATGTTGGTTTCAATCGGCATGAAAAAAAGCAAACTCATCATCTTGTTGCTTTATGAGTCGGTATTTACAGTATTTGCAGGTTGCGTGCTGGGTATCATAGCGAGTGTCCCACTCATCTTCTATTTAAACAGGCATCCGATAAGAATTGGTGGTGAGACAGCCAAAGCTTATGAAAGATTTGGTTTTGAGGCAGTATTCCCGACTTCTACAGATGTATCGATATTTACATATCAGGGGATAACGGTACTGATTATAGGCTTGTTGTTATCCCTTTACCCCGTGTATAAAATAATCAGACTGGACCCTGTAACAGCAATGAAACGCTAAAACATTTGATATGATCTTTATTATGGCATGGCGGAATATCTGGCGAAATAAAATGCGGAGCACCATTATTATCTTATCAATAGCGATAGGACTATTTGCTGGTATTGCTGTGCTGGCATTATATAAGGGGATGATGAAAAGTCGGGTCCGAAATGTGATCTACGCTGAAGTGGGCCATTTGCAGGTACACAACAACAGATTTACAAAAGATTACGAACCTCGGTATGTAGTGTCAAATGGGGTAAAAGTATTAAAGACAGTTCGCAATATGCCTGAAGTTAAACTTGCTGCACCCAGAAGTATTACCATGGGTATGCTAGCAACCCCGACAGGCAGCGCAGGCGTGCAAATAAATGGTGTTATCCCTGATCTGGAATATCCCATATCCCAATTGCGAAAAAAAATCATCAATGGAAAACCGTTTGATCCAGCAAAAGAAAATGAAATAATGGTTGGCCAGAGACTGGCCAAAAAGATGAAACTGAAGCCCAGGTCAAAACTGGTGCTCACATTTACAGATACATCGGGAAATATGGTATCAAGCGCCTTTCGGGTAGTTGCTGTTTACAAAAGTGATAATGCTCCGCTAGATGAAAAGAATGTTTATGTCAACATTAAGGAGTTGAACGTGCTGCTTGGAATTCCAAATTCATTTCAGGAGGTCGTGATCTTGTTGAGAAATGATGCGGATGTTAACAAAATACAGCAGGAATTGCAACAACAATTTCCAGCTTACCAAATTGAGTCATGGAGGGAGATTTCACCCGAAACAGATCTTATGGTGAAAACAGTCGACCAGTATTCTTACATCATCATGTTCATCATCATGTTTGCTTTGGCCTTTGGTATTATCAATACCATGTTGATGGCCATACTCGAGCGTACCCGGGAAATAGGTGTGATGATGGCCCTGGGAACAAACCGTATTAAAATCTTTTTACTGATTTTTCTGGAAACCACTTTTTTAACCCTCGCAGGTACACCGGTTGGAATTTTTATCGGTTGGGGAACCATAGCCTATTTTAATAAACACGGGCTTGATCTGTCGGGAATGGGACAAGAGATGATGAACAGCTTTGGCTTTGGGACTATGATTTACCCTGAATTCCCCACCGATAAGTTAACTGGAGTATTACTTATCGTTATCGGGACCGCGCTAATTTCATGTCTGTTCCCTGCAGTCAAAGCATTGAAGCTGCAGCCGGTGGAGGCTTTAAGAAGGTAAAATCATCCAATCAGACAAAGATCATATTTAAAATAAATGATTATGAATACAGTTATCGACGCCCACAATGTAAGCAAGGTATACAACAAGGAAACTGTTCCGGTTTACGCGGTGAACAATGTGCACTTGCATATAGAAAAGGGCGAATTTACTGCCTTAGTGGGCCCGTCGGGTTCAGGAAAGACTACTTTACTAAATATGGTAGGTGGCTTGGACAAACCTGACAGCGGTTCTGTTTATATCAACAACGTAGATATCACTAAGCTGTCTGCCAATCAATTGATTGAATTTCGGCTAAACAATATAGGATTCGTTTTTCAGTCTTTCAACCTGATACCCGTTTTGACAGCAAAAGAAAATGTGGAATTTATTATGCTCTTGCAGAATGTAAATAAGCGCCTGCGGGATGAAAGGGTAAAACAACTGTTCAGGCAGATTGAGATGGATGATAAAATGGATGCGCGGCCTGCGCAACTTTCCGGAGGGCAACAACAGCGTGTAGCCGTTGCAAGAGCTTTATCCAGCAAACCCCAGTTTGTATTAGCCGATGAACCGACAGCAAATCTTGATTCCAAATCGGCCGCCAATCTATTAGATATCATGGCAAAACTTAACAAAGAGGAAGATATGACTTTTCTTTTCTCTACCCACGACCAACGGGTAATCGACCGGGCCAGGAGAGTGATAACCTTAGTTGATGGAAGAATAATTAGCGATACCGCCGCGGTTTCGACCAAACATGAGGAAAATAGGGTGTAAAAATGAAAAAGCTGCTGTTATTGGGTTTTGTATTATTGATTGCGCTAATTGCAAATGCGCAGGACAGTAGTAAGGTACTTCACAATTTAGTTATCAACGGCTATATTAAAGATCTGCAAACCCTTACATTTGATAAGAACTTCCGCGATCTGACCTCCGGTAATCTCATTCACAATCGCATTAGGATGAAGTGGAGGCCATCAGAGAAAGTTACAGGCGCTGCCGAATTCCGTAACCGTTTATTCTGGGGAGAGGTAGTAAAACTCAGCCCCGATTTTGCCTCTCTGCTGAGAAACGAAAATGAAGCGTTAAATATGCAAAAGGTATGGGTGAAAAATAGATCAATGGTTCTGCTTACCAACGTGGAAAGGTTGTACTTTGATTATGAAGATGATAAGTTGAATGCTCGTGTCGGCAGGCAGCGCATTAATTGGGGTGTAAACACAACCTGGAATCCGAATGATATTTTTAATGCTTATAATTTTCTCGATTTTGATTATGAAGAACGAGCGGGTGTTGACGCTGGAAAGATCAGGTATCTATTCAACAACTCCTTGAATACCGAATTTGCCTATGCCTATACCGGTGGCAGAAACGGAAGCGTCGCCGCTTTAAAATTAGCGCTTAATAAATGGAACTATGATATACAGTTTATCACTGGTTGGTATCACGACCATCCAACTGCGGGCGCGGGCTGGGCCGGAAGCATCAAAGATGCCGGTTTTAAAGGCGAAATCCAATATTTTTTTAACGGGAAGGATTCAACAGATCATCTGAACGTCGCACTCGAAACAGATTATATGTTTAAAAAGGGCTGGTATTTGAGCTTAGGCTTTTTGTTCAATAACCGCGGTTTAAATCGACCTGTAAATAACTGGAACAATTTAGGTCTGGGGCTTTCGCCGGCACACCTGATGCCAACTAAATGGAATATGATGTTGACGGGCTCCAAGGAGATTACCCCCTTACTATCTATAAATTTTAACATTTTATACGCACCGGGAACAAATCTGACTATTTTTTACCCTTCCTTTCAATATAATATCGCGGTAAATCTAGACGTAAATTTGGTATGGCAGTCTATTTACGCAGAGCAAAGTCAGAGATTTGAGGCTATTAACCACCAAGCATTTTTACGCCTAAAATGGAATTTTTAAAATGTTCAAATGGCCTAGCAAAAATGCAAAACAAATCTTTTTCATATTTGCCAAGGTTTTTGTTCAAAAGTAGTCTTCTCAAGGTTGTCCAATTCTAGATAAGACCCATATCATTTGAAATTTTAAATAAATTTCTCTCTCCAAATCCTCGATAATAGGCTCAATAAGCAACGTCCCAAACCTTTCATTACCTAAATAATAGGCGTACCTATCCTTCAGACAAGTACGCCAATATATAAGGTTGTATAGATTTACTCCTTGCAATCTGCCTAGGGAACAAGGATAATTTTTCCAACCGTATTTTTAGTCTGAATGATCTCGTGTGCTTTCGCCATCTCTGCCAAGGGAAACAGATGTGAAATGTGTGTTTTAATTTCACCAGTAGATAAAAGTCGACCAATATTTTCAATGTCTTTTAAATAGCCATCATTTGGTGTCACATTTACCCGTTGGACGATAACGTTTTTTTCTGCTTTTGCTTTGTCTATAAATTGCTGATCAGGGTAGACCACAATGCTCGATAAAATCCCACCTTCTTTAAGGGTTTTATATGAGCGTGCCAAGTGGGTATCCTCTGTGCTGCTTAGCTCTGCTTCTACCCAAACTGCATCGTGTACGATATCGGCATCGGTGATAGAATCTTCCACTGCCTGGGTCTGGTAATCAAAAAATTCATCGGCACCAAGTCCCAGAACGAAATCTCTGTTCTCACCAGAGGCGACACCGATGACATATGCCCCAAAATGCTTCGCAATCTGAACGGCATAATGACCCACACCCCCGGAAGCACCATAAATAATGACTTTATCATCGTTTTTCACTTTGGCAAATTTAACTAAAGACGACCAGGCCGTTAATGCGGCCATTGTTGCACCTGCAGCCTGTTCGAAACTTACGTTGGCGGGTTTGATAACCAATTCGTCTTCTGGTGCAGCTACAAATTCTGCGTATGCATTTGCCTGCCCAATAAAGTTAAAATTTCCGAAAACTTCATCGCCAACTTTAAACCTTGTCACCTCATCACCGATTTCGGTTAGGATGCCTGCTACATCCCATCCCAGGATAATATTTTCCTCCTCTCCTGTAAGGGCATAGATCATCTCCAGGGCAGCCTGATTTCTACGGACAAAGGCATCTACTGGATTTATAGCTAGTGCTTTTACCTGCACCAACACTTCGTTGTTTTTGATTTTGGGTAGGGGAACCTCTGCTAAGATCAGATTTTCTGGTCCGCCTACTTCTTTTAAAACTATTGCTTTCATTGTTTTTATTTTTTAAATGATTTAACAAAAGTAGGGCTGAAGTCAATCTTTTGTTTTGCTCAGAATGTCAATTTTACTTTGCTAGGATTGTCAGATTGCCATCCGTTTTAATTTATTTCAGATGACATTTTAAACAAAGTGTTTTTGACATTTTTAACAAAACGGCAAGCTCGCTGATATGGTAAATTTGTTAAACAATAATTAATCAGTAATAATAAATTAAATACATTCCAATGTCAGAACAATCAATTTTAAGGCTTATAATGTCTGCAACGGTAGCACTAAATGAATGGGAGAAATTAGAACGATTTATGGCGGCGGCAAGAATAGCAGTGCCAAAAGAAGGAGAAGGGGTATTGATACATGAATGCCATTATAATCCAGAGCGCTTGGAAATAATTTTTCTAGAATCTTATGCTAATGAAATTGAACTGATGAAACATGCACAATCATTTGCCCCAGTTATGAATGAGCACAAAGTGGATTGGAAAATCAATAGGATAGACCTGCTTGGTAATTATTCAAATGAGATTTTTGAAATGATGAAAGGCATGGCGAATGGTGCGGAAGTAAACCTTTATAAAAAGGTATTTAAGAACAAATAATAATCCATGATGGATTATTATTTGTCGAAATATACTTATAGTTCGGAAGGAGAATAACCGAAATGTTTCTTGAAGGCGAAAGAGAAATGGGAGAGATTTTCAAAACCAATTTCCAAATAAATATCTCCTGCTTTTTTCCCTTTTTTGGTAAGTTGAAAATGGGCTAGCTCCAAGCGTTTTTTTGTTAGCCAGCGTTGTGGGGTTACTTTAAAAACCTTCTTAAAATCTCTGATGAACGTTGAGAGGCTTCGGCCGGTGAGGTAGGCAAATTTTTCAAGATGCATATTAAACTTATAGTTCTTCTCCATAAACTCAACCAGATTTATTTTTCCTGGCTCAGAAAAATCCGCTAAAACGCTATCGATGCTAGGCTCTATAAACCTAAGAATAGAGATCGCCTCTTCAAATTTTATTTTTGCAATATTTTCGGGCATCTTTTGCTCCAATTCGAAATACGGGATTAGCGATGAAAAGAAACTTTTTAAGAGTGGTTGTTTACTGAAAATTCTTACGGCGCCATCTGGCGGCGATATTAGGTTTGGTTTCTCTTTTGCGTAGAACGCTTTTAGCCGTTCAATGGTCAGTCCGAAAACTATAGCCTTGTACGGTCTACCGTCCTTGGGTTGTTTAATGACTGCCGATATTTGGTTTCTCGGAAATAGCAACATACTATCAGCACCAAAAGTATAGGATTTGTCTGCCTGTATAATTTTCATCTCACCAGAAATGATCAATACGAATGAGTGGAACTCAAGACTGAGATCATCCTTATAAATACCTTCTTCTGTAACCGTCCAAACGAGGTCAGTGAATCTGTTTAGGTTTAGTTTTGCCATTCGTTTTATTGTAATGATGTAGTCAACTGGATTTTGTTGTAAAATTATAACTAAACCTATAAATTTATTTTGTTTAAAATGTCATTTTCTGTTTGTTTGGAATGTCATTTTAGTAGAATTGTATTGTTAATTGTTTCCAAAAAATCACCAAAACTACCTTTTTACACCCTTGCCAACTTTTTTGTTCTAAAATAGTCCTGTCAAGGTATGAACTACTTTGACAGGACTTGAAAAGTCTTCAAAACTAAATGAAATTTTTTCGAGCTAAATCCTCAATTATGGGCTCTATAAGCTGTAAGAAGCGCTTTAAATGTTCAAAGTATTCCTGTTCATGGGTCAATCTGGTAAAGGGAGAAGAGAAGATTTGTTTAGAACTAATTTTTGATAGCCCCCCTTAACTTGATTTCTTCTACTATGGAGATATATTTCCGTAATTATTGCTTTTTGATAGTTTCACTGCAATATTAACATTTTTAATCACCTCTTCAACGACTGATTTTGCCTACTCAGCGAAATTTCCGTGGTCTTTATAAAATTCTTAATGACCTTTAGGTAAGAATTAAGAGCAATAAAGCTTGAAATTAAACATTCTAAAAGATGAAAACGAATATTGGAATTACCGAAAAAAACACAGATTCAGTTGCTGTGGAATTGGCAAAATTATTAGCCGACGAGTTTGTACTTTACACCAAAACAAGAAATGCACATTGGAATGTAACTGGTGATAACTTCCATGTCAACCACATCTTTTTTGAGGCTCAGTACAAACAACTGGATGAACTAATTGACAGTGTTGCTGAGCGCATGAGAAAAATTGGTCATTTCGCACCTGCAACAATGAAAGGTTATCTGGAACTTACTCATCTTTCCGAATACAGCGAAAGAACAAATGATGGTTTAGGTTTTATGAGAGATCTTTTAAATGACCATGAAAGTATCATAGAGTTCTTACGTCAAAATATCGTCCCTTTTGCAGAGAAATACAAAGATTATGGCTCTAGCGATTTTATTACAGGCCTAATGGAAACGCATGAAGAAATGGCCTGGATGATCCGTTCTTACTTTAGGTAATTTAATGCTTCGGGCTTCAAAATAAAGATAGAGTATTTATATTTGGTGTAAATCACAAATAACTATCTCTATGAAGGCTTTAATCGTTGACGATAATGACATTGCCAGAACAACTTTGGGCCATTTGGCAAAAAAAGTCCCAAATCTTATCATTGTGAATGAATATGCGAATGCTATAGAGGCTTATAATCATTTACAGGCAGATCAAATAGATTTGATATTTCTGGATATTGAAATGCCAGATATGAATGGGATTGAACTCACAAAAAGCCTGTCAGGTAGGGATATCATTATCATTTTTACCTCATCCAAAAAAGAATATGCGTTAGAAGCTTTTGAACTAAATATTGCAGATTATATCCTCAAACCATTTACCCCTGCCAGATTTTTACAAGCGGTGAGTAAAGCCCAGGCAATATTTGATAGTAGAAAGGAAAATGTAAGGTATGTGAATGATGAGTTTTTGTTCGTAAGAGATGCTAATATTACCAGGCGATTGAAACTGGATGATATTTTTTATGCCGAGGCAATGGGTGACTACGTGAAGTTTTACACCAAAGAAAGGATGTTTGCCATTCATGGCACCATGAAGTCTGCAGAAGAGCGTCTGTTAAAGGATAATTTTATCAGAGTTCATCGCTCATACATTGTTGCAGTTAGTAAAATCGATACACTTCAGGATGGCGGAATCATCATCAATGGAAAATTTATTCCTGTTGCCGATGCTTACCGAAAAGCACTCAATACCAGAATGAATGTTTTCTAAGCAATAACTAATGCTGCCTTTTTAAACTCTACTGTATGATACGTTTGGTCAAACAGTCATAATTATCAACTGATATTTTAATTTATGATTAACATTTCAACAGTTATGGGCAATAAGCGCTTTGCTTATTTGATTATGCTTACGTTCATTGCCGATTCAATATTGTTAATTTCTTTGCAGATCAATTCAGCCAACAATACCAGGGAATTGATAAAAAATAACAATACACTTTTACACGAGTTGCGTTCCAGTAACCACTTGAGGGAAATCGATCGTGATATTTTGGGAGTGGAAAGTAGGATAAGAGCATCTATCGCTACTAATGATACCTCACATCTTGAAGGAATCGATCAAAAAATTAATGAGATCGAAAGCTTTCTGGATTCTCTTTCGAGAGATAATGCCGATGTTAATGAAGAAAAATTAATACATCGGCTAAGTGTACTTGCGCTCGATAAAAAAGTTGTAAAAGAGAAGCTTTTGCAGCGCTACCTTACTTTAGGGAATATGGATGATCAAAGTTCCATCGTTAATCCCCGTGCAAGAACAATTTCCGACGAAATTACTTCCATTACTGCTAAAATTTATAGAAGGCGGCAATTGCATATGATTGAACTGAGTAAAAGGAGTGAGGAAATGGGTGAAAAGTCAAGTAGGTATGATATTTACTTATTGATTTTAATTGTTTTGAGTGGTGCAGTCATAGGTTTTCATATCATCCGTCAGTTTCGCAGACAACATTTATTAATCAAGGAATTGGATGTGGCTGAAAAGAAAGCATCGGTGGCTGCACAAACAAAAGAAAATTTCCTGGCTAATATGAGTCACGAAATTAGAACACCATTAAGCGGTATTCTAGGTTTTACCAATCTATTGCAGAAAAGACCTTTGGATGCCACTTCTACCGAATTTGTATCCTCAATTCAACGGTCTGGAGAAAATTTAATGGTCATTATTAATGACATACTTGACCTTTCAAAAATTGAAGCTGGAATGATGCGCATCACACCAGGAATTTTCAGTATCAATGGATTAATAAATTCTGTGGAAACACTTTTTTTAGAACGTGCAAAAGAAAAAGGCTTAACCATATCCAGCAAAGTTGACACTTCCATTCCAGATACTTTAACTGGTGATGCTACCAGGCTTACACAGATTTTGGTTAACCTGATTGGCAACGCCATCAAATTTACCCAGCAGGGAAGAATCAACATTGAAGTTTATAAAAAAGAACAAATAGAGAACAAAGTAACCGTTGGCTTCAAGATTTCTGATACAGGAATAGGGATTGATAAAGAAAAATTAAACGAAGTTTTTGAAAGATTTAACCAGGGGGAGGATTCCGTTACCAGAAATTACGGTGGAACCGGGCTCGGTTTATCAATCGTGAAAAATTTAATACTGTTGCAAAATGGAAATATTGAAGTTACCAGTGAACAAGGAATGGGAACTACCTTCCATTTTTACATTCCTTATGTTATTTCTCAAGACCAAATTAGTTCTTCAACGGTTGTGGATACAGCCTATTTTAAAGACAAGTCAAATGTACCTTTACGTGTCCTGGTGGTTGATGATAATGCCATCAACCAAAGTTTAATGGAACATTTGTTACTGCAGTGGAACATCGATTTTGATATCGTATCCAACGGTTTAGAGGCCATTGAACAGCTTAGTCATCAAACGTATGAGTTGGTCTTGATGGATATACAAATGCCGCAAATGGATGGCTATACGGCAGCTCAACAAATTCGTGAAGTCCTGAAATTAGATATTCCCATTATTGCCATGACAGCACATGCAATGGCGGGCGAAAGAGAAAAATGCCTGAGTAGGGGGATGAACGAATACATCTCCAAACCTATAAAAGAAGAAGAACTTTTTAAACTGATAGCTAATTTTGGATTGCATAATTCGGATCAAACAAGAGTAACAGTTGCAGAAACTATTTCCAACTTTAAGTTTATAGACCTTACTTATATGCGGTCTATTAGTGGTGGCAATGTCACTTTTGAAAAAACTGTTACCCGACAGTTTATTGATAACGTACCAAATCATTTGCAACAGTTGATAGCAGCATATCAAAAAAATGACTTTCCAACTGTAAAAATGAGAGCCCATGATTTTAAAACGAGTATTGCTATGCTAGGATTACTAAACTTACTAGAAGAGAAATTAGATATACTTGAAACGGTTTCTGAATCCAATGCAACTGCAGAACTAATTATAAAACAGCTAGAAAGTATCCTAATCAGCGCAACTACCGAAGCTAAACTATTTCTACAACAACTATAAAAGATAAATAAAATGGATTTATTCTCATCCCTAACCCTTCGCAACTTAACATTAAAAAATAGAATTGCCTTATCTCCAATGCAACAATACAGCGCAAAAGACGGAATACCAGGTAATTGGCATTTGGTGCATTTAGGTAGCCGTGCTGTTGGTGGCGCAGGTCTGATTATAACCGAATGCACAGCCGTTTCTCCTGAGGGTCTAGCCACTTTAAGCGATGTCGGAATGTGGAATGACAAACAAAAAACTGCCTGGAAAACCATAGTGGATTTTGTGCACGAACAAGATGCAAAAATCGGAATCCAGTTGTGGCATTCAGGAGGAAAGGGAAGTCTAAAACACCCTAATGAGGGCATGAGACCATTAACAGCTAAAGAAGGAGGCTGGATCTTAAAATCATCTTCTGCAACAGAAATGAACGGCGTGATATCGCAAGAACTGACATTAGACGAAATTCAGGAACTGAAGACGAAATTTGTTGATGCTGCACTGCGAGCTGTTGATGCGGGCTTTGATACGATAGAATTACACGCTGGTCACGGTTATCTATTTCATCAGTTTTACTCCGCGGTTATTAATAAAAGGCAAGATGAGTATGGTGGAAGTTTTGAGAACAGAATCAAGTTTTTGGTGGAAACTGTTCAGGAAATCAGAAATGTTATTCCTGATGGCATGCCTTTGATGACCAGAATTTCTACGGTGGATTACATGGAAACGCCGGACGCCTGGAGCTTGGAAAACAGCATTAGCCTTTCAAAAATACTGAAACAGAACGGAGTTGATCTGATTACCGCATCAGGCGGAGGATTTACGAATGTGAGTAAGGACAGGGTTTTTACAGGTTATCAAGTTCCTTTTGCAACTGCCATCAAGGAACAAATTGGGATTGCCACTGGCGCTGTAGGGATGATTACCGATGCAAAACAAGCAAATGAAATTATTGTTAACGGACTGGCAGATTTAGTAGTTATTGCCAGAGAACATTTGCGAGATCCCTATTTTGCCCTCCATTCTGCTAAAGAATTAGAAATGGATATAGAAATACCTTGGCAATATAAAAGGGCCTTTTAATCAGGTTTAACAATTCGGGGTTGTATTGTTTTACTGATGGTATTCGTTGTGATGCCAAATTATACCAAGTTGATTAAGAAGTGGCTGTATAAATAATCAGTTCCCTTTTAACACTCCATGTATTTTTTGCACATTTAACGACGTTTTCTGCCTGTTCATCGAATAGAAAACTATTTTGAAATGGGTTAGTTGGATCTTTATATCATCAAAATAAAACAATTAAAATCCTAACATTATGGAAATTCAACAAACACCCAAAAACGCATTGTCTCACTCAACAGTAACAGCGATTATCAATGCGCCTATCGAAAAAGTAAACATAGCAGATTGGTTATTAAACCTTCCAGATGCAGAATATCAGAGATGTTCTACGCAGCACATTGGAGCAGCCATTTCTACCACCTATGATGGCGAACCGGTTTCTTTAAACGTCGAAACAATTGGTGATGCGCTGATGGTACAGCATTATGTGGCTGTTGAGCACCGTCCGGATTACTGCAGAATGTTATCCATCTCAGATTCCATCACCAAAGGAGGCCGTACCAAAGTTCAGGTTTTATGGGAACTGAAAGCAACAAAAATTGATGATAACACCACACTTTACACCAACGAAATCCACGCAACTGCAACCCCCGAGATGTTTGAATATCTGAAAGAACACAACGTTAATCTTGCAGATGTTGCGGCTTCCAGGCAAGCTGCGTCTGATGCGCACAACCACGAAGAAACGCCCAATTTTGCAAAAAGCATTGAAAACAAGGCGTTGACGGGAAAATATAATCAACCTTTTTAATTCAAAAAAATATAGAGCGTATTTCGGCACGCTTATTTTCATTGATAAAAGATTATGGAAAGTACATTGTTTGAAAAACTTCTAGGAACCTGGACTTTGGTCGAACTAATTGAAGTTCCTGTCAATGGGCAATTCCCGGTTGGTGACTCACAAACTGACCTGGAAGAGCGTTTGAAATTAATCTGATATTAAAATTGGAAAAAAATGAAAGCAATAGTTATCACAAAATATGGCGCTCCTGAAGTATTGAAATTGCAGGAATTTTCTACTCCTAAAATATCCGGAGACGAAGTCTTAATCGAAGTGAAGGCGGCAGGGCTCAACCGTTCGGATGTTTTTCAGCGTGAAGGCAATTATCCGGCTCCTGCCGGCATTGTTTCAGAAATTCCGGGATTAGAAGTTGCCGGAACCATTGTCAAATGCGGACCTGATGTCGTAGATTTTACCCTTGGAGACAACGTTTGTGCACTTCTCGCAGGTGGCGGTTATGCAGAGTATGTCGCTGTGAGGGAGGGTCAATGTTTGCCAATTCCTGCGAATCTTACTTTTGCTGAGGCAGCAAGCTTACCGGAAACAGTCTTTACGGTTTGGTCTAATGTTTTTCAGAGAGCAAATCTTCAACCAGGAGAAACCCTTTTGCTCCACGGTGGAAATAGTGGGATTGGAATTACAGGTATTCAAATAGCTAAAGCTTTGGGCTCAAAAGTGATTGTCACCGTTGGCTCTGATGAAAAAGGACAGAAATGTCTTGAACTCGGTGCTGATTCGTACATTAATTACAGAACTCAGAATTTTGAAACCGAACTTCAGAATAAAGGTGTAGATGTTATTCTGGATATGATTGGTGGGGATTATTTAAGCAAAAATATAAATATCCTGAATCCGGAAGGCAGATTGGTTCATATTAACGCCGTCGATGGCAGCCGGGTGGATCTTGATATCTGGAAAGTGATGACAAAACGCCTGACCATCACAGGAAGCACACTGAGAAGCAGAGAATATGAATTCAAAAAAAAATTAGCAAAAGAGATCCAGAAAAATGTCTGGCCTTTGATTGAATCTAAACGGTTCAGACCTGTTATTTTTAAAACATTCCCTTTTTCAGAGGCTCCAGAAGCGCATCGATTGCTTGAAGACGGTTCGCATACAGGCAAAATTATTCTTGTGAGATAGCATAAACTTAAATTAATAAACCAATAAAAAGAGATACTGTCTTCTATTCATCCCTGATTATGGCTGTCAGTGCAGGTTTTGTTGATACAAGTACCTTCACGGTTGCAGATGGACTATTCTCTGCCCTGGTATCTTTTGCTTTTGGTTTGGTTTCTATGCTGATTTTAAAAAGGCTTTATCCATCATCTCGGTAATTATAGCAAAGAAAAAAATAATCAACCTAATGTTTTCCTATTTAAACTTGATTTAAGCCTATATAATTTTCGCTTTTTTCTCAACCAATTCTTCTTTCATCCCAACGATTCCTTTTGCCCATTCACCGAATCATAAATTTAAACGTTCTGGTTCTGCATTAGATTTACACTAGTAAGGCAAACAAGAATTAATTAATCAACCAAAACAGCGGTTATGATTACAACATCACTGAGTTTCAAATACGAATTAGAAAAAAAAGCACCTCGCAGCAATGATGGTGGAACAACACGAGGCGCATCAGTTATAGATTTCCCTGCTTCAATCGGTATTGCCGGAGTTTCTATGAGGTTGCAACCCGGAAGTATGCGTGATGAATCGGATATTCAATTGACAAGTTTTCACCGTTATCCATTGCATGCTCAACAACCAAGAGTTGTTCCAGGCGGAGGATTACAACGATTGGTAACCAGTAAAGAATTTCCGATCAGCAGTACCATGTCTGGCTCAATTATAGAATTACAGCCCGGCGCCCTGAGAGAGATGCACTGGCATCCCAACGCAGATGAATGGCAGTATTATATTTCTGGTCAGGCAGAAATGTCGGTTTTCTTAGCGGAATCTACAGTGGTTACTGAACAATTTAACGCAGGTGATGTCGGCTACGTACCAATGGGAGCAGGACATTACATTAAAAATACAGGAAATACGGTTTGTAAAATCCTGATTGGATTCAACAGTGGAACTTATCAATCTATTGATTTGAGCGAATGGCTAGCCGGAAACCCAAAAGATGTGGTTGTAACCAATTTCGGATTGAGCGACGGTGAGATAGAAAAATTTCCAACCGAAAAAGTTTTTATTCAACCTCAAAAATAAACAAAGTAAATCGCTCATAAAATGGATAAGTCAATACTCGCACAACATATTTCCGCCTCAACCGAACAAATTAAGATACAGGAGAGATTTTTTACACTCCCTTTTCTGGGGGCATGGATACTGACTGTTCCTGCACTATTATTGCTTATCTGTTCATTATTGATATCAATCTTAAATTTTAAACCATAAAAACTAAAAATGATGCTGCAAAAAAATGAAGTTGCGCCCGATTTTACATTGTTCGCAACGCCCGACCAGAAAATAACCCTATCAGAATTTAAAGGAAAGAATATAATTCTAGCGTTTTATCCTGCCGATTGGAGCCCAGTTTGTAGCGACCAAATGGCTTTGTACAACGAGATGCTAAAATTCTTTAAAAATTACAATGCAGAGATTTTTGGGATTTCTGTAGACAGTAAATGGTGTCATCTTGCCTTTTCTCAATCAAGAAATTTACATTTTCCTTTATTGGCAGATTTTGAATCCAAAGGAGAAATTGCCAGAAAATACGGTGTTTACAATGAGGAAGAAGGTGAATGTAAAAGAGCGTTATTTGTCATCAATAGAGATGGGATTATTGAATGGAGTTATTTGTCGCCAACTGCGATTAATCCCGGTGCTGATGGAATTTTAGAAGCTTTAGAAACCCTTAACACTAAATAATTATGTCATTAAAACCAGCCGTCAGTAATACTGACCATGCACAAGGCAATTTAAATGCCGATCTTGTTATCGTAGAATATGGAGATTATCAATGTCCATACTGTGGAGCTGCTTATCCTGTTCTTAAAGAATTGATGGGTCAATTTGGAAACCAGATCAAGTTCGTTTTTAGGAATTTTCCCTTATCCGAAATGCACCAATACGCACGTTCTTCAGCACTTGCAGCAGAAGCGGCTAATTTACAAGGGAAATTCTGGGAAATGCATGACGCTATATATGAAAACCAACACTATCTAAATGAAAGTTTGTTATTAAAATTGGCAGAAAAATTAGACTTAGATATCCATCAATTCGAAAAGGATTTAGAAAATTCAGAATTGGCAAAAAAAGTAGATTCTGATTTCGAAAGTGGAATCATTAGTGGCGTAAACGGTACGCCATCATTCTATGTAAATGGTAAAAAATTCGATGGTGGTGCTGAAGATTTATTTCAATTGCTGAGTACAAACGAAGAATAATTATATCAAAGCGAAATCAAGACTGAAAAGCTTCCTGAACAAATAAAAAAAAGCAAATGATATCATACGTCAAGATGGATTGAATTTCATCAGATTACATTTGCTAAAGAGTAGAGCAAAAAAACTAAATAAATAATTGATCATAAACAAAAAAACTTAAAACTATGAGCACACTAAAATTAAAAGACGGAACAGAAATTTTTTATAAAGATCAAGGGCAAGGACCAATATTGATGTTTCATCATGGCTGGCCACTATCATCAGATGATTGGGATGCGCAGGTTATCTTTTTCTTACAGAGAGGTTATCGGGTAGTTACGCATGATAGAAGAGGTCACGGCCGCTCTAGTCAAGATATTTACGGGCATAACATCGAAACTTACGCTGCTGATGCTGCTGAGTTGGTAGAATTTCTTGACTTGAAAGATGTTGTTCACATCGGGCATTCTACAGGTGGGGGCGAAGTAATTCGTTATGTTAATAAATATGCTAAAGGTAGAGCTAAAAAAGCAGTTTTGATCAGTGCGGTTCCACCAATTATGGTGCAAAGTGATAGCAATCCAGATGGTGTTCCGATGTCCGTTTTTGATGGTATCAGAGACCAAACATTGAACAATAGACAACAATTTTATATCGATTTGACGGTTCCTTTCTACGGATATAACAGGGAAGGTGCAGATGTAAAAGAAGGTATCCAAAGAAACTGGTGGAGGCAAGGAATGACGGGCGGAATTGTTGCTCATTATGAGGGCATCAAGGCGTTTTCTGAAACCGATTTCAATGAAGATTTGAAAGCTGTTGATATCCCGGTTCTGGTTCTTCACGGCGAAGATGATCAAATCGTTCCTTACCAAAATGCAGGTGTAAAATCCGCCAAATTGTTGAAAAATGGAAAACTGATCACCTACCCAGGTTTCCCTCACGGAATGCCAACTACGGAAGCAGCAACAATTAATAAAGATATTTTAGAATTTATACAATCTTAGTGAACAAGGTTTGTTGCATGAATCCTTTTCTTTCCAAATCCTTAATTATTGGCTCTATAAGTAATAAAAAGAGAGTTAAATGTTCAAAGTATTCCTGCTGATCGGTACAACCGGACTTTGATTTGTTCAAAGTCCGGTTTTTTAGTTCAAAATCATTTTTTTTAGCTATCCAAGCATTGTTCTAAGTATTCTTGCTAATGGTTCAGTCTGGTTTGAATGCCCACAAATCCGGTTCCTCTGGTAACTAACACTTTTTGATTATTCATTGATGTTGATTAGAATTTATAATGTAAAATTCATCAATAAAAAAGTTTCTGTTTTGTTGTGTAGTTCAATTTTTGCTTGTTGTAGGGCTTTGGATGTTTAGCATTAGCCAGTAATCTTAAGCGATTGAATTAAACCCTGCTGAAGAACGAGGTTAAAATTAAGAATGGCCGGGCTACCTGGAAATGTTCCCGAAATCTCAGCTGTAAATACCGAACCCTTTTCACCTTCCTTATAACTAATCGGTTTTAAAGTAGTTTGATACTGTTGGTTCGAATTTTCAATCCATTTTTGAATTGCGGCTCTTCCAAGATGGTTCTTTCCTTCGTCGAATACTTCAGCATTTTCTGAAAAAAGTGAGGAATAAGCTACAGCATCATGGCTGTTTTGCGCTTTAATTAGGTCTGTTATAACTTTCGGTAAGTTCATGATATTTATTTTTAGATTAACTTATTGTTGTACAAATTTCGGTAGTACTGGCGTGATGCACAAGTAGGGGATTACGATTCGAATAGGGAAAAATTTATCCGTATTGTTTCATTAATGGCCTACATGTATCTTTGTTAGATGTACGAGAAAAAAACTTTTCCCAATTTAAACTGTGGCCTCGATTTAGTTGGGGAGGTGCTTTATGGCAAATGGAAAATGCGGTTGTTGTGGTTTATCAACGAGGGTTACTTGCGTCCGAGCGAGCTGCAACGCAAAATACCAGATGCAAGTCGTAGGGTAATCAATATTCAGTTAAAGGAACTTGAGGAACATGAATTGCTTATCAGAACAATCTATCCAGTGATGCCACCAAAGGTAGAGTATTCACTTACTGAGTTTGGCAAAACCTTGATACCGGTGATCGCCGCTATTGGAAATTGGGGAGATGAGTATCAGGATAGTTTGAAACGTGTGATTTTGAAAGGATATCCACAGTTGGCCTGATTTTTTCAGAGTGAGGATTAACTAAATTAAGCCCGGGTTGATTTCGGTAAGCATTTCCGATAAGCACTGGAAAGCATATTTTATCTCCGAAAAATTACTAGAAATTATATCCAAAATGCAATCCCGGTTGCCCGAAGAAGAATTTTGACCATCTATCGTCAACCTTTTTAAACGAATCGGGCATTTTTGATTGATAGGGACGATGAGTTATTGCTATTGATGGTTGAAAAAAAAGCCTGTCCTTGAAAAGTTTAATGTGATAACCAATGGAATAGGTGTTAAATATTTGAAAGCCATTGTCAATCTTATTACCGTTATCATTTACAAAGCTTTGCCAAGCTGGCATCACGTCAACTTGAGCAAAAAGACCATTCCATAAAAACCTTTGATAATTAAGTGAAACTCCGTATTCACGAATATGACCTGGAAACCCTTCTCCTTCTGCTTCAAATGATTTTCCGTAAGGAATGCCAATTGGCCAGCCATATTTCCAAGTTTTTAGTTCTAGTGAAATTACATCCTTTCCTGTAATGCGATAACCTAAGTTCAGGTAAACCATGCCAGGCGGATTATTATCAGCTACTACATTAGCTATCATAAATAAGGTACTGCCTATAAAATACTTTCTATAAGTACTGTCTTGTTTGGAGTATTGAGCTTTTACTTGTAGGGTGCTTGCCATCATTAAAGTCAAGGCGAAACATAAAATTTTCTTTTGCATACAGTATATTAGTTGTTAAGCGATATGCAAAGGTAAATTGGCGAGATGCCATAACTCGTTCACTTAAGTTAAGAAATGAACCTAGGATATTTAGTTCTTGAAGATTTAACACTATCGTAATTTTTCATGTGAAATAATTTTTAACGGCTAATAATAAACCAACAAGAAATATTAAATTTGACATACATAGCCTAAATATCACAAAAATGCAATTGACTAATGATAAAATGGATCAAATCCTGTTAAATTTTTTAGCGAGATATGTAATCCTATCTGAAGAGGAGCAAAATGTTATTATAGATTTAGCCATTTTTAAAAGTTTTAGAAAAGGGACAATTTTATTGAGGGAAGGGCAACGCTCAAAGGATGCCTATTTTGTGCTTCAAGGATGCATCAGGTGCTATTATATGATTGATGCAGAGGAAAAAACAACTGCTTTTTATACCGAGTCTGAAACCCTTAACCCTCCAGGCGCATTAAACCATAGCCCATCTGAATATTATGTTGATTGTCTTGAAGACTCTATTTTGATTGTAGCTAGTTCCGAAACAGATGAAGAACTTTTTACAAAATACCCTATCTTAGAAAAATTGTGTCGTCTTGTTTCCGAAGATTTACACTCAAAAAGTCAAATAGCATTTGATAATTTTAAGATTTCTACACCAGAACAACGCTATTTGAATTTGCTAGAATTAAGGCCGGATTTGGCTCAAAGAGTCCCTCAATACTATTTGGCGAGTTATTTGGGTATCACTCCGCAATCTTTAAGTAGAATGAGAAAGAGGCTGGTTAGAAAAGCCTCTTAAATTTACGAGGCCAAATCGTTTCTTAACTTAAGTTAACCAATTTAAGTTTTTATCCTTTTTATGTTTGCATAGAACTATTAAAAATGATAAAAATGAAAATCATCAACATCCTTATCCTGGTATTTTTTACGACCACAACATTGTTCGCCCAAGAGAATGGCGCCTTCAAAAAAGGAGATAAATTGCTTCATGTCGGCATTGGGGCTGCTTTCAAGTTTTAAGGCTTCCTAATAAATCTATTTTCAAAAGCACAAATTCATCATCCATTAAAATATATCTTATGAAAAATTCAATCTTCGCACTTTTTATGGTGCTAGCAGTTTTTGTTTCTTGCAAGAAAGATTCTGACAAAAAGCCTGATAATTCCTCGCGTACCATCCGTTACGAGATCACGGGAAATTTTACAGGACCAACACTTTTCGCGTCTTATACCAGCACTGGAGGAGGCACAGCGAACGATCCGATCGTGCTCCCTTGGACAAAAGAAATCACTTACTCCTCAAATGTGGCAGCTGCCATTATCGCAATATCAGGAAATGGAGGAGTTGCTGGTCAAAAAGTAACAATTGTGGTCAAGAGAGGCGGCAGCCAGGTAGGAGCACCAATTGATGCCGTGGCCGATGCCTCAGGAAGTTTCTCTAAATCTGCTCCGGCTATAGTTTTTTAAAATCACTTATTAGAGGGGAGTATAATTTTACACTTTATGCCCGGGTTGATAGCTTAATGATCGACGGAAATAGAGGGCGCGAAAATAAAAAATATAAATCCCTGATATACCAGGGAAACCTTGTTTTTTAAAAAGTTAAACCTCGTATGCTATCTTTGCAAACTTATTTCTATATTCAATTGGGCTAAGCCCGGTAATCTTTTTAAATGTATCTCTAAATGCTTTAGTGTCCGTATAGCCTACGTCAAACATTATTTCTGATATATTCTTTCTTGATGCTTCAAAGAATTTTTTGGCGGCTTCTATTCTTACTCTTTGTATATACTCTATAGATGTATTGTTGGTAGCCTCTTTAAATCTTCTTTCAAATGTTCTACGACCGGTATTAATTAAGTTTGCTAACGATTCGATTGTTATTTTATCTTCATAGTGTTTTTCAATATGATCCTGTACTTTTTGAATTTCCACATCATTATGATTTCTTTGACCTTTGAATATCGCGAATTGGGATTGGTTATCTCTCCCAATGTCTAAGGCGAAATATTTTGAAATCATTACAGCTGTTTCTCTGTCAGCATACTTTTCAATCAGGTATAATATTAAATTCCATAAACTACTTGCTCCGCCACTACTGTAAATATTATCGTGTTCAGTAATGATAGCTCCATCTTCTACTTCTACCTCTGGATATCTATCTCTAAAATCACTAATATGAGCCCAATGTGTAGAGCATTTTTTTCCATCCAGTAAACCTGTCTCAGCTAAAAGGAAAGCACCGATGCATAAACTGGCAAGGCTAGAACCATTTTTATATAGCTTTTTAAAATAGGGGATGGCTTCTGCGTTGGCTTGTATTCCTCTGGTGGTGTCGCCAAATGTTGGAGGTATAATCAATAAGTCTGTTTCAGTCACATCTTTAAGTAACCTATTGGTTTTAACCGTGTACTCTCCGTTGTTGGCAGGCACATACTCGTTTAAACCCACATATTCTACCTCAAAAATTGGTTTTTTACCAAATGTGCTTAAAAACTCATTGGCCGTATGAAAGCTTCTAAAAGGCGGCGTAATGGCTTCAATTACCCCATACTCAGGTACAAAGACTGAAATTCGCATATCAATTGTAAGATTAGATTAAGATACTAAGTTACGAAAATAGTTTGTCGTAATTCACCCCTAAAGTTGTCGCTTTTGCAATAGACCTGATTTTATAGCCCCATGTATCTTTGAATAGTAAAACTTAAGAAAAAAAACTATGACACAAACAGGTCGAATTACGGTAGAAGCAGCAACAAATGTTCCCGTATCAAAAAACATGAAGAAGAATAAAGTAATCTTTTGGGTGGCGACTGGTATTCTAATACTTTGGGAGGGTATAATGCCTCTTGGTACTTTGCTATTTGCACCAGAGTACGTGAATGCGGGTACAAGACCCTTGGGCTATCCAGATTATTTTGCCCATACACTTGTCATCTGTAAAGTACTAGGCGTCTTGGCTATTACTTATCCTAAAACCCCAGCCAGGCTACAAGAGTGGGCTTATGCGGGGCTTAGCTTTAATTTAATCTTTGCCTTCATCAGTCATGCTTGTGTAGATAAAAACATTGGGTTTATGCTGTTACCACTGGTGGTATTGGGCATCCTTGCCCTTTCTTATCGGTACAACAATAAAATTCAACATAACGGCTAGAAAATTGTTGAAATAGTTAATCAATCACACATTAAATTTTAATAAAATGAAAAACAACACAGTTTCATTACATCGAGTTATTAAGGCAGAGCCTGAAAAGTTATTTCGGGCGTTTTCAGATCCTATCGCACATGCAACCTGGCTGCCACCTTATGGTTTTCTATGCACAGTAGAGGAAATGGATTTTAGGGTAGGTGGTAAGTTTAAAATGACTTTTATTAATTTCAGCACAGGGCATAAACATTCTTTTGGAGGTACATATGTTGAAATTAAACCGAATGAATTTATTAAATACACGGATAAGTTTGACGATCCTAATATGCCGGGAGAAATGACAACAACTATCTCGCTGAATAAGGTTTTGTGTGGCACTGAATTTAAAGCGGTCCAAGAAGGAATTCCTGAAATGATACCAGTAGAAATGTGTTATTTAGGTTGGCAGGAATCCTTGGATAAATTGAGAAAACTTGTAGAACCCGTGATTCCTGATGCTTAATACTGCGATTTTTATCACATTTTCTGGAAATTGTAAAAAAGCCCTCCAATTTTACCAAACTTGTTTTGGAGGGCTTTTACAATTTGAAATTTTTGAGAAGGAAATACATGGTTACCCAGAAAAGCCTGTTGTTTGTGGATCGCTAGTTTCTGATCATATAATTATTCATGGTTCGGATCTGGTACACGCCGAAGGAAGAAAACTCGGAAATTACATTTCTATTTTCTTACAATGTGAAAGCACTGATCGTAGAAAAGAGTTTATTGAAAAGCTGGAATTTGATAATAAGAATTTTTCTACTAATAATTATGGTGACCAAAAATTAGTTGAAGTAACTGATGTTTTTGATGTGAGATGGATGTTGGGTATTTAAGTTAACATCAAATTAATATTACAATGATACCTTTGTTTTTATTGATACAAGGTAGGAAGTAATGTCATTAAACACTGTTCAGCAGTATATTACAAAATGGCTTAAAGGCGATGATCTTGCGTATCGGCGCATTTTTGATTATTATTATCCTAAATTATTTCCCATTTGCTTCCGGTCCGTTAAACAACGTGAAGATTGTGAAGAAATGGTCATGAACGTTTTCCTGAACATTTGGAATTATAGGGGAAATCTTTTAAAAGTAGACCATTTCGAGAGTTACCTCTATAAAACACTAAGAAATCAGATTTCTGATTTTAGCCGCAGGAATGTGCTGGCTATGGAGGATATAAACACGGTTGCTGTAGAAAAGCTGGGCAGTATAGACCATCCAGAATTATCCTTTAAAGAATTAGAACTTATTTACAAACTGGCCGTAGATAGGCTTCCTGAAAAAAGACGGGAAGTCTTTCTTATGAGCCGGGAACTTGGCTTGAGTCACCTGCAAATAGCGAAAGATAAAGGTATCTCAGTAAATACCGTTAATAATCACATCAAATCTGCCATGAAAATTATCCGCAATGATATGGGGGAATACGCTGAGGCACTACCACTGATCACAATAATAGCTTCTTCCATTCTGAGTTAAGAGAATGTTACCTAAAGCGCTTGTAAATATTAAATTTCAAAAGCGCATAGCTGTTCGATAGCTAAACTTACGTCTTTACATATAGCAGGACTTCTGTCAGTTCTGCAGAAATATAAAAAGACACATAATGGAGAGACCAAGCCAGGAAACAATGATCCGCTTTTTTAGGGGGACCATCCCGCCGGAAGAAAAAAGAGCGGTAAGTATATATCTAGCGATGAACATCGACGGGGATTACGTGGATGATTGCTTTCGAAAAGCCTTCCCTGACTTTTCCATCGAACATGATAATAACATTCCCCGCCAAGAACTTGATAGGGTGTGGAATAAATTAGAGGCCGGAAAACAGTACCATTCAAATAAACAATTAAAACTACGTTTAAGATGGCATGCTTATGCAGCTGTAATTGCTTTCCTAATTGTTAGTAGTGCCTGCTTGTTCCTGTTCAATAACGAATATAAAAGTAACCATCCCGTGGAAATTGGATGGCAGAAGATTAGTGCGGTTCCTGGCGGAATAAAAAGGGTTAAACTTATGGATAACAGTGAGATTACATTGTTTCCAGGTTCCACCGTTGAAGTGCCCGATAACTTTAATCGTATAGACAGGAGTATCCGAATGACAGGCAGAGCCTTTTTTAAGGTGAGCCATAACGCAGAAAAGCCATTTTATGTCAGGAGCGGTAGTATGACTACAAAAGTCTTGGGTACGTCCTTTGAAGTCAACACTGCCGGAATGAATCCTGAAAATACCATTATCCTTCATACAGGTAAGATCAGTGTAAGCCTTTCAGGAACAGAAATAGCTCGTCTGCATCCGAACCAGAAAATCAGTCTTAACAAATCAACAGGGAAATATAATGTAGTGAATTTGAAGGCTTCTGGTACCAGTAGCTGGCTATCGGGAGAACTTGATTATGATCAGGTGACGCTAAAGACGGTTATCGGAGATCTTGAGCAGTGGTATGGCGTCAAGATTAGTACTGAGGGGTCCTTACTGTTAAGCAGGAAGGTGACTTTTGGCTTTAAGGAGCTTCCATTGACGACAGTATTGAACATGTTGTCAAAATCGGCGGGATTTACTTATGTCATTACAGGAAAACAAATCTTAATTAAAGAAAGGAGTATGGAGAAAAACTAATTAAATAAAACAAACCGCCCTGCGACAACAGGACGGCTTGAAAAGATCAACTGAATGCCATCAGTCAATACAAATAAAAAATATAAACGGGCTTGCGCCCATATCTATTATTAATGCAAATATGAAACAAAATATAACTTATTTATATATTTTTCTGATTACAATTCTGATGCCCCATATGGTGAAAGCCCAGGGCTTAGACAAAATAATAAACCTCCCCGCCAAGGGGTTGACCGGACTAAAAATAGTAACGGCAATTAAAGAACAATCAGCGATTAAGTTTAACTATGGGGAGCCAATCAATACGCGTCTTTCCGCTACGATCAAAACGAGTTCCAGACAAATTAGGGTAAAAGAGCTACTGGATTTATTAAAAAACGCTTGTGGTTTAACCTACGAGATCAGCGGCAATTACATCACCTTAAGTCTGCAACCATCGACGAAAATCGTTCCCCAAAATCCAGGAAGAATTTCCGGTAAAATTGTTGACAGTAAAGGAGAAGCCATGCCAGGTGCAAGTGTAAGACTTGTAGAATCAAACAAGTTAATTAGCAGTAGTGTGGATGGTACCTATCAGTTAATCGCTTCGACAGGTACTTACACGATTGAGGTAAGTTATATCTCTTTTGAGACCAAACGAATTGCTGATGTCATCGTTAAAGACGGTCGGCTAACGAAGTTGGATATTGTGTTAGATGCTGCTAGCAGGGCCCTTAATGAAGTGGTTGTTAAATCTTCTTTTAAAAGGGAAAGCATAGCTGCGCTTTACGCGCAGCAGAAAAATTCTGCATCGGTTACCGACGGTATCTCTGCAGAGCAAATCGCGCGTACACCCGATAACAATGTCGGTGCAGTATTGAAGCGGGTTAGCGGGATTACGACCTTGGATAACAAATATGTGGTAGTTCGTGGTCTGACCGAACGTTATAATCAGGCGATGATAGATGGGGTTACCTTGCCAAACACCGACATGAATCGTCGAAATTTCTCATTTGACCTGATACCTACCGAACTGGTGAGTAGCATTGTGGTGAACAAGACAGCTACACCTGATGTGTCTTCCGAATTTGTCGGCGGGCAGGTGATTGTGAATACACTGAGTATTCCGAACGAGAATTTCGCCACTTTTAGTATCGGTGCCGGAGGCAATACACAAACAACCGGTAAGGATTTTCTGACCGCTGGGGGGCGCCCAAATAGCGATTATTTTGGATTCGACGATGGCAGGCGAAAAATGCCGGATAATTTAGTATCCTGGACTGTTGCAAATGGACAGGATGACCCAAGGATCGAACAAATCGACCAGTACGGGTACAAGACTGGTTATGCCGGCGCTATTGAGCAGAGCAAACGGTTTAATAATAACTCCTTTCGCACCTTCAAGAGTACTGGATTACCTGCCCAAAACTATCGTTTTACAATCGGAAGGCTGTATGACTTAAATGAAAAGAGCGGACTTAAGATGGGCTTTACCGGAGGTTTAACCTATCGCAATACGCAGCAGGTCAATGATTTTGAAACTGCAAGAGGATTGGGTACAATTATAGATTATTTTAACAAACCCGACAGTTTAGGTCGTGGTAATGCTTATATTTTTAACACTACCTGGGGAGCGGTACTTAATGGCGGTATACAAGGTGAAAAGTTTAAAATCAATATCAGAAACCTTTATACGCGTACAATGAATGAAGACTTCTATCAAAGCAAAGTTCTATCCGATGGGCAACAAGTCTTCAATCAGGTAAATCTGGTAGACCCCGTGTTCAGTGGGATTAACCAGCACAAGATAGAGGGGGAAAAGCTTTTTGGAAACAAAGGTTTTAAGGTAAATTTTAGCGGATCGTATACGAGGCTAGAGCAGGAACACAAAGACCTGAGAAATTTTAGGTATATCCAGCTTGAAAACACTTTAGGTACTTTCTATCAACGGCCCAACGTAAAGGCCATAGATGATATGATGAGTATTTATCTGGGAGACTATCGATTGTGGAGCGGAGTAACACAGGACGATTTGACCTGGGCATTGAGCGGCAGTATGCCTTTTGACTTTTTAAAAGATAAAAGTGTTGTAAAGGGTGGCTATACCGGGTGGTATAAAAAACGCAAACAAAATATCACGATGGCTTCCATTTATGGTAAAAGCCAAAATGCTCCTCCGATCGGGGCATCGGATTATATAGATAAATATGAAGATCTTATGAGTCCAGACCGGGTAGGGTATGGGAAAGATCAGGCTTACTATTGGCTGGATGCAGGAAATGGTGATATCAATAATGCTGATTCCAAATACCATGCGGGCTACCTTATGTTAGATCAACGGTTTTTTAAGAAATTGAGGTTGGTTTATGGTGTACGTGCCGAAAATTTCAACCTGAAGAGTGCTCAAGATGCAGAAATTAGAAAGCGTGAGCGCATCCAACAACAATTTCCCGGTTCAGTTTACAATAGCATAGTCCCGGAGCAAACCGGAGAGAAAAACTGGTATTTTCTTCCATCTATTAATAGCACCTATAGTCTTAACGCCAAAATGAACCTGAGGGCATCTTATACCCAGACCATCATTAGGCCCGATTTCAGGGAAACACAGGTTACTGCATTTCCAGATCCCTTGCTGCAGGCGCTGATTATAGGCGGTAATATAAAAAGTACCAGGGTAAAAAATGCCGATCTGCGTTTTGAGTTCTATCCAAGTGCGGAAGAAATTATATCAGTATCCGGTTTCTACAAATACCTGGATAAGCCTGTAGAGTTGATCAATGAAACCCCGCAAGCCAACCAAACTGTGTTGGTTTACAAAAATCAGCATTCGGCTAAAAACTATGGATTGGAAATGGAGATTCGCAAATCAATGGGCTTTATTAACCCAGGCTTATCAAATTTCAGTGTATATGGTAATGTCGCGGTTATTTGGAGCGAAATCAAGACTTTAATCCGCGTAAACAACCCGGAATTTAATCCTGCGAAACCAACCGAAGCACCAGAGAAAATTGATGTGATTTTACCTTTAAAGCGTCCCTTAATCGGGCAGTCTCCATACATTCTGAATGTAGGCTTAAGCTACCTCTCAAAATATGCCGGTGCCAATGTAAGTTTCAATCGTTCAGGATATCGTTCATACATTGTCTCCACGCCAGACATGACGGAATTTCAACGTCCAAGAAACCTACTTGATTTACAATTGAGCAGCAAGTTTTTGAAGCAAAAGGCCGAACTGAAGCTGAATGTCAGCAACCTGCTCAATACCGCCGATGAATATTATAATAACGCTAATTCATGGACAGCAGGAGGGGCTTTAAATGTCGACTATACGAGAACTAAAGGGACTGATAATTATGAAGCAGAAAATGGCGATAGAATGCGGTACCGTGTTAAGTATGGGCGCACATATACACTGCAATTCGTCTATAATTTTTAAGAATGATATTTAAAATAAACCGACATGATAAAAAAAATAAAACACAGTATGCTGGCAATTGGATGCCTAATCATGCTATTTTCCTGCAAAAAGGAAATTGCGATCGAATCGCAAAAGTTCGGGAAAATTAATCTCAACAACCAAACTACAAACTTAAGCCCTTTAGCGCTAAGTTTTGAAGGAGGTACATTGTCCGCGGCAGAAGGGATAACAAAGAATATAAAACTACCAGCAGGCCAGGGCAAGTTGAGTATTAAAGATAATAAAGGGAATCTGCTTATTGATACCCTTATTGATATAACGGAAAATAGCTTGAGGAATTTGGTTTTATTTAAGCCTTCCGAAGACTCCAAGGCCATTTTTCTTGAAAATAACCAGGAGCAAGAACCTAAACCGAATGCGGGTTTTGCAAAAATAAAAATAGCCAATTTAGCACCTCATTGTTTTCCAGGAAATGTGGATTTGTTAATGAGGATGTACGATTTCAATTATGGTGATTTGGTTGATATGGACATCATTACCCAGATAACGCCGAAGTTCGGGGACTACGGAATATATAAAACGTTCGACACAAGTATGAGTGATGGTAATATAATCTGTTACATTATAGACCCTATAACAAAAGAACCATTGCATAGTAGTTATGCTGGCATTATTGATATTAATGACCCAAACACCGGTAAATTTTATAATGTGTTCACGTTTTATATAACTGAACAATTAGCCGACGCTTCTTCGGCTAATATGACTGGCACCGACGGTAAGCTATATTTAGTTGAGACTAAGGCTTTGTTTCTAAATTAAGGTTGAATACGTAGATATGGGAACGGAAAGAAGTTTTCCATTCCCATATCTTATTTCTTCTCCGCTTCAAGTTTCTTTTCGTGTTCTGTCCTTGGCGTACTTCTGCTATTTGGTTCACCTTTACCTTTGGTGATTAGGTTAAATAAACTTTGCTGAACATAGGTAGTCCAGGCATTGACACAGATATCGAAACACTCATAATCCGGCACTAAACCCTGGTGGGTAAAACGGATTTGGGTTTTGTTATCCTTTTTATCAATTTCAAAAATAACCTTTGTGCCTATCCATTCGCTTTTGTCCTCCGTGAATTTAAAAAAGTTATCTAATACCAACCAGACCACTTTTTTTTCAGGAATAACTTCTATTAATCTCATTTTACAGCGATGGACATCCTGGTAATGATAGTCGAACTCATCGTTGAGCTTTTCGGTATGGCCTTCAATTTCTTCTGACCACCATCCGCGAACATTATTGATGGCATCGAACGCTTCTCTCGGGCTTTGATCTACTAGTATTGTAGTCGTAAAATCTGGTGTATTCATGTTGATTGTTGTTTTATGATTTTAATGTTTTCCTATATCAAAGCTATGGAGTTATTTGTGAGTTAATCAGGTGTGAAATGGACTTTTAGTCGGGTTGATTTGGACAAAAATATCCGGTATCTTTATGTAAAAAAAATCGCCATGATGCAAGTGACTATAGTTGTTCCAAAAGGAGAAGTTAACCTGAGTAGCATGACGGGTTCGTTTGAAATTCTGACCCGTGCCAATGTCATATGGCAAAAGATGGGAAACAAATCCTTAATGGAAGTTCGTATAGCCGGTTTTGTGCCCGAAATGAAATTAGATGCTGGCTTCTTTTCAGTTTATCCTGTAAACATTGATGAACTGGATAAAACAGATCTGGTGATTATACCTTCTGTTTCTTATGATTGTGAATTAATTAAAGAGAATGAAGCACTGATTAAATGGATCGGGGAACAGCACAACAATGGAACTGAAATCGCATCGATGTGCTCTGGTGTATTTTTGCTGGCCGCTACAGGCTTGTTAGATGGAAAAAATTGCTCTACGCATTGGAATATGTCTGCCGATTTTAAGCGATTGTTTCCAAACATTAATCTCCAAATTGATAAACTGATTACTGCTGAAAAGGGGATATATACCAATGGTGGTGGCTATTCATTTTTAAATTTGATGCTTTTCCTCGTCGAAAAATACTTCGACCGGGAAATCGCCATTATCTGCTCAAAGATTTTTCAGATTGACATTGAAAGAACATCACAATCACCCTTTCATATTTTCAAAACACAGAAGAACCACGGTGATGAATTGATTTGCAAAGCCCAAAACTATATTGAGGAAAATTTGACTGAAAAGATTTCTTTTGAGGAACTGGCTTCAAAGCTTGCAATCAGCAGGAGGAATTTCGACAGACGCTTTATTAAAGCCGTGGGTAATACTCCTGTTGAATATTTGCAGCGAGTAAAAGTGGAAGTGGCAAAAAGCACTTTAGAAAAAGGCAAAAAGAGCATTTACGAGGTTATGAATGATGTGGGCTATTCGGATGATAAAGCATTTAGAGAAGTTTTTAAAAAAATAACGGGCTTGTCCCCGCTGGATTATAGAGCGAGGTACATTAAGGAGTCCGTTATGGTTTAGAGTTGATATGGTTTTATGGACTACATTTGTTTTTGACCTAATTTACTAACCTTGTTTAGCCAGGCTGCTCTTTTTGTTGGGTCAGATGTTTTAATAATGCCAATAGCGGTAACCTTTACAGGTTTTATTCCGCAAAATTCCAGCGTGCTTTTTTTCAGTTGATTGATGCTTGGATTGCCATATATCCATCGGTAATACCAGGCGGGTTGGTCGATGGTGGTAATGATTCTGGCAGTTTTTCCAGTTAGGAGCTTGTCCCACCACAATGAATTGTCTTTGTATTTGTAAGCCAGACCAGGAAGAAATAAACGGTCAATAAAACCTTTCATGATGGCAGGAAAGCCTCCCCACCAAACAGGATGAACCCATACCAGGTGGTCGGCCTGATTGATTTTTTCCAGACTGTACAATAGATCGGGTTCCAATTCTATTCGGCTAGTATAACCATATTGCAGATTGGGGTTAAAGTTTAGATCGGCAATATTTAGCACTGTTACCAATGCGCCAGATTGAATCGCTGCGTCTTTATAGGCTTTGGCTAAAGCGTAATTGAAACTTTCCTTATTAGGATGCCCATTGATAATTAATATATTTTTCTTGTTTACGAGGTTTTGCATCTTGTCCTGATTTACTGTTCGGACAAAGGTATGCCCCGTTTATCCGGAGCTATAAGACATTTGTCTATAAATATATTTCTTTTCTTAATCGGCTAAGGTGACGTGGTGTAATTCCCAGGTAAGAGGCCAGGTACTGAAGAGGGATTTGCAGCACATAGTTAGGCTGGTTTTCTAATAGATCCATATATCTTTTTTTTGCCTTTTCTTTTTGGAACAGGAAGAGTCTTTTTTCTAGCTCCAGGTATTGTTGTTCAGCTATAATCTTAAAGAATCGGACCCAGTTTGGACTACTTTCAAGTAATTTGTCTACATCGTGTTTTTGGATGATCAGCAGCTCTGAGTCAGCTATAGCTTGTATGTTTTCTACAGTCGGCAATCCCGTAATGAATGCAGAATATGCGGCCATTAGGGAGTTGGGAAAGGAGATGCAGTAGGTGATTTCTTCTCCAGATTCGGGGGTGAAAAAGGATCTGAGGATACCGGTATTAATAAAGGCAACTTCTGTGCTGAATTTTCCTTCGCTGATAAAAAAGCTCCCCTTTTTCAACTGTCTTTTGATCAGAAGACTTTCAAAATGTTCAATTTCAGCGGGAGTTAATATCTGAAATGAGGTTAGGAATGCTTTAATCATTGTTTATTCTATCTGCGCTTAAGGAAGGTCGAAATTAAGCTATTTTTACTAAAAGAATAGGTAGATTAAATCAGATACATAACCATAGCTACCAATGCGGCAAAAAGTGTATTCAGAAAATTTACGGTGTTGTTTCCTATTTTATGTTTCCGTTCAAGAGTCGCACCTAGTACTGAATCACTCAGGTTTCCCAGTATACCGGCAAATATTACAATCAGACCTGTTTTTTGAAAGCCAGAATATATTACTGCAATAATACAGGACCCAACAGTGCCTATCAATAAACCTTCAAGACTAACTACACCATCTAAGCCATTTGCTTCTTTTTTAAACGTTATGATGTTATAAAAGCGGCGCCCATATACTATTCCAAGTTCAGAAGATAAAGTATCCGCAAGGGCGGAGGCTAGACTTGCAGCCATCATGATCAGGTATATATCAGTGTGTAGGGGATCAATGATCGCCAGGATTGCAGTTAAGCCCGCCACACCACCATTTGCAAATACCTGTCCAGCATTTCTACCAGTACTGGCCAAATTGTCGGCATGAAGTCTTGTTTTTATATTCTTCTTATGCGCGGTTGCCCAAACACTAAGGAGGAAAAAACTGAGCAGCATGAATACGCCTTTTAGTTGCGCAGCCTGTAACACAATAATACCTAATCCAGTTGCAGAAAGGGCCGCGAGAGTGGTTAGCTTTTTTGCTTTCACGCTTATAACCATTATTATGGCAAGTGATAGCAGTAGATAGGGTAGGTAGTTAACCATGGAATGACATTATTGGATAGTTTTAGTGGGTTAAGAAGGTAAAATACAAATATAGTCAGATGTCAATTGGATTTAAAAGAGTAAAAATGACGATTAAAACATGATAACTCTTTAATGCTCTTCTACTTCACAATAGATTCTTAAAGTAGTATTTCATTTAATTTTTATCAATTTAATTCGGTTTAAATTATTGTAAATTAACTGATTACGAATGTTAGTTGCATTTGTTCATAATTATTTTACTTTTTATTCAAGAATATTCCATAATCGAATGGTAGCTTTGTGGCAAGTTTTATGGTTTTTTGCGAAAAAAGGCTTGCCTATGGGTCTAATAAAGTAAATCATCTGTCCCCAACTATTGTTTTAAAATAATGTTTTCAAAAATGGAAAATCATCTACAGCGACTCAAATATAGGCCCAATTTAGTATTCACGACAATTTACAAAGTATTTCCTGGCTGAAATACGTCTGAACTATTTCATTTTTAGTGTTTATCTGGCTTTTAAGTTGGACGGCTGTGTCGTTTAATTTTAAGGCAATTTACTCATTGAACTTCCTCCCATTTTAAGAATAGAATAACCCCATCATATTATAATAACTTCATGAATAAAACAGCTAAGCATTTTGCCATAATTATTGGATTGTTATTTGCATTTGGCGCAAAAGCTCAGGTAGGAATAGGCACAAGTACTCCAGATGCGAGTGCTCAATTAGAAATTCTTTCTACATCTAAAGGTTTGCTTATCCCAAGAATGTCATTAGTGCAACGTAATGATATCAACAATCCTGCGAATGGTTTATTGATCTATCAAACAAATGATTCTCCTGGGTTTTATTTTTATAGCAATGGACAATGGCAAAAGTTAGCCAATAAAAGTGATATTACTTCTGGTGGGGGTGGCACAGCTGGAAATACCATATTAAGTGGTAATGGCGCACCTGCGGCGGGACTTGGAAATAATGGAGATTTTTATCTGGATCTAACTAAGACCAGTTTATTCGGACCTAAGGTGTCGGGAAGCTGGCCTTCATCTGGAACGGTATTAATTGGGCCAAAAGGAGATTCAGCAACGCCTGGCGATTTAAGTCTGAGTTTTGATGCAGCTTATAACTTAGGTATTAAAGGAGGAAATTCAGTAAGTCTTAGCGATCTTAACCAGTCTTTAAGTCTTGCCGGAACGATATTGTCTATATCTGGACCAAGAAACAGTCATGTTGATCTTTCCGGATTACTTGGCAGTGGCAGTGGGGGAACCGGCGGAATTACCAGTGTTCAACGTGATGCTACTTTAAAAGGTAATGGTACTTTAGCAAGCCCATTGGGACTTTCGACTACAGGAGTAATTCCTGGAAGATATACAGCTGCAGATATTACGGTGGATGCAAACGGACGAATTACAGACGTAACAAATGGAACACCTGGTGGGGGTGGAACAGGCAACGGAACTGTAACTTCCTTAAGTGTTAAACCATTAAATGGATTTACAGGAACGGTTGCTAATCCGACAACTACGCCAGAAATTACATTGGGTACGCCACTTTTGGGCATTTTAAAAGGAGAAGCTGGGGCACTTAAAGTTGCTACAACTACAGGTACTGGGGATATAGTGTTATCTGATGGCTCTACGATAAATACCCCTACAATAAACAATCCGATCATTACAGGTACGATTACTGGCGATGGGATCATTCCGGTTGCCAATGGCGGTACAGGTGCCAATAATGCTACGGATGCTAAAATAAATTTAGGTCTTGGTAATGTCGAAAATACCAGTGATGCTAATAAGCCTATAAGTACAGCTACTCAAACAGCGTTAGATGCTAAAGAGGATAAAGCCAATAAAAGTACTGATCTGGTTTTAGATGCAGCTTCAAATATAAAATATCCAACTGTAAATGCAGTTAAAACATATGTTGATTCAAAAGCTGGTATTGTAGATGCAACAACTGCGATTAAAGGTAGAATCATGTTGTCGGGCGACCTTGCCGGTACAGCTGACGCTCCGGTTGTAAAAACTGTAGGAGGTGCAATAGCAAGTGCTATTAAAACAGGGGTTGATTTGGCTAATGCGGCGACCGCTCAAAACATAACCGGAACTATTGTAAAGCGGGACGGGCTTGGTAATATAGAAGTAGGTACAGTTACAGGAAATTTGAACGGAAATGCAACTACAGCAACCACGGCAGGTTCTGTTACCGGAACTGTGATGGTGCCTAATGGTGGAACTGGAATCACTTCTTATACACCAGGAAATTATATCAATGCATTGGATGCAACGACTATGCAGGAGCGTACACCAGCTCAGGTTAAAACGGATTTAGGTCTGGACCAGGTAAATAATACTTCTGATGCTGCAAAGCCAGTAAGTATGGCAGCGCAGACTGCTTTGGATTTGAAAGAAGATAAGGCTAATAAGATTACAGATGGTACGTTTTCTGCAAATTCGGATAGCAACTATCCATCGGAAAAAGCAACTAAAACCTATGTAGATAAAAAAGTAAACGACGCTGTTATCGGTGCTGGCGGTGTTCCGGATGCTACAACAACCATAATCGGTAAGATACAGCTAGCTGGAGATCTGTCAGGTGTTGCTTCAGCACCAACGGTACCAGGGCTGGCTTTGAAAGAGCCATTAATTACGAACCTGCAGGCCGTAAGAGGTGGTACGGGCATGATCAGTTATACAGCTGGAAGCTATATTAATGCAGCAAATAGTACGACTTTACAGCAAAGAACGCCAACACAGGTAAAAGCAGATCTGGGACTGGATAACGTAAGCAATGTTAGTGATTTGCTAAAACCAATTAGTACTGCAACACAGGCGGAGTTAGATAAGAAGATCAATCTTACTGAAAAAGCAGCGGTGAATGGAGTTGCTACATTAGATGGTACTGGAAAAATTCCAGTAGCACAAATTCCAGCGCTATCCTTTGCTTCTGTTAATGTTTTTAGTACTGAAGCAGCTATGTTGGCTTTAAGCGGTGCGCAGGTAGGTAGTACAGTTATCAGGACCGACATTAGTAAGAGTTTTGTTTTGGGTGCTACCCCGGCTTCTGTACTCGCTAACTGGAAAGAAATATTAACACCAACGGGTACGGGAGTACAAACGGTGAACGGAGTGGCCGGGCCTGATGTGGTTTTGACCAAGACAAATTTAGGTTTACCGAATGTTGACAATACCAGTGATATGGGGAAACCTGTCAGCACAGCTACACAGACGGCTTTAAATCTGAAAGAGGATAAGTTAAATAAAAGTTTAGATATCAGTACTGATGGTGCATCAGACACCAAGTATCCCTCAGTAAAAGCAGTTAAGACTTATGTCGATGCTTTATCAGCGGCAGGTTCGCCTGATGCGAGTACTACAGGAAAAGGTATTGTAAAATTAGCAGGAGATTTAGGAGGAACAGCTACTTTACCTACGGTATTAATGGTTGGTGGTTCTACTGCAAGTAATATTAATGCCGGGGTGGTTCTTGCAAATGCTGCTACTGCTATAAATACACCAAATACTATCGTAAAAAGAGATGCTTCAGGTAATTTTGCAGCTGGAACCATTACAGGTAACCTGATCGGAAATGCCTCAAGTGCAACGACCTTAAGCGGAACAGTAGGAGTGGCGAATGGTGGTACTGGATTGAACACTTTAACTCCCGGAAGTTATTTATATGCTGCAACAGCAACTTCAATTGGACAAAAAACGCCTGTTCAGTTAAAAGCTGATCTGGCTCTTAATAATGTAGACAATACAAGTGATTTATTAAAACCAATTAGTACCGCAGCTCAAACGGCGCTTGATCTAAAGCAGAATATTTCGAACATCAGTAATAACATTTCTGCTGATGGAAGTTCTACGACAAAATATCCATCGGTAAAGGCAATGAAAGACTATGCTGACGGGATGGTATCTGGTGGTGGTTCACCTGCTACTACAACTACCAAAGGTATCGTAATGCTTGCCGGAGATTTAAGTAATACTGCTGATATACCTAGGGTAGCTACAGTGGGTGGTTCTATTGCCGCTGATATCAATACGGCAACGGTGGCAGCTAATCTTGCAACAAGTTCTCCAACAGCCAATACGATTGTTAAAAGAGATGCGTCGGGTAATTTCTCAGCAATCGCTATTACTGCCGGAACTTTTAATGGTGCCTTAACCGGCAACGTAACCGGTACTGCTACTGGTCTTGCAGGTGTCACTGCAAACGGAATTTTAGTTAGAACCTCTGCTACTGCAACTACATCACGTTCTATTGCTGGTACAGCAAATGAGATTACGGTAACCAACGGAGACGGGGTTACAGCTAATCCTACTTTATCATTGGCCAGTACAGGTGTAACCGCAGGAAGTTATACCTCAGCTAACGTAACGGTTGATGCGAAGGGAAGAATTACAGCCGTTGCCAATGGATCGGGCGGAAGTGGTAGTGCTGTGGCAACTGATCTAGGGTATACATCTTCAGCTACTAATGGTGTGATCACTTCTAAAGCAGGAGCACTGAATGGAACTGCTGCAACTATTCCTGGAGCTACAACAAGTGTGGCGGGAGTAATGATTGCGACGGATAAAGCGAAGCTGGATAAATATCCGACGGTTGCTGCGGCTGACGCAACAAAAGTATTAACTGCGGATGCTGATGGAACAGCTAAATGGGTTACTCCCGCAGCAGGAGGAGGAAGTAGCAGCGGATTCAAGACCTATAGTCCATCTGGAAACTTAACTGCGCCTTTAGCTTTGGTAGTTACGGCCACCGGCGATGGAATTACTGTTACACAGACAGATGGGCCTACAGCGGGGCTGAAAAACAGGTTTACGCTCATCATTCCTGCCGGTGTACAAATCATCAAAGCTAAATTTAATATAGAAAATGCGGGTTTTGGGAGGAGTAACTCTGACCCAGCACCTATTCTTTACTACGATATCAGGGAAGAGAATATAACGGATGCGTCCGATTTCTTACAGTATACTGTACCCTCATTCATGTTGATAAATAAAACTAGTGGTGCTCTTCCCTATACTACTACTGCATTAGGTTCAACAGCCAGTAGTCTTGTCGTAATGGGATTCAGTAACAAAACTATCAGTGTATCGCCGCAAAATCAAAACAATGCTATTAAGACTTACACAATGTATTTGACTTTCTAATATGAAAAAAAACAGGTTTCTTTTAGTTGTTAGTTTTTTGTGCTTCATACCATTGTTAAGCAGGGCTCAAACAGCACTTAATGGTCGATTTTACATAACTGGTGCTTCTGAGGTTGCCTCAAACTCAAATTCGAATTATTCAATTGAGGGTACATTTACAGATTTTTACTTTGTACATAGCGCGGCTGATATCTTACCTGGTGATATAATAGTAGATTTCGCCGGACTCTCTTTCAAGATTGACAGGATTACTCGTCTCAATGGAAATTCCATCACTGCAGATGTGACTTATCTTAAAGGAGCGGTAGATATTTACTCTACCTATCCGACATCTTATAATAATGGAACTATTTTTCGACCAACATCCAATGGCTATTCTCAACTAACAAATGATCCTGAAAACGTTAATGACGGGTTAAAAATTGCAGTTATAAATTCTGCTATTCAGGATATCGATAAAGATATCAGAGGATTTAAATCTGGTACAGATGCAGAAAAGCCTGTAGATGCGAAAGCGGGGGATCTGTTCTATAATACCACAGAGAAAAAATTATATGCCTACACAGCTGATGGTTGGGTACCGGTGGGTGGAGGAGTAATAGCCAGTGGTACAACTGCTGAATTCCCGAATCCAGCAAAGAGTGGAGAAATGTTCCTGAATAAGGATGACAATAAAACCTATATCTATAACGGTGCTTTATGGCTTGAACTTTCGACCAATGGATCTACTCCAAGCGCGAATATTAATCCCGATCCTACTAAGGTAAGTGTTAAGGAAGGCGATCTTTTTTATAATATATCAGACCATAAATTATACGTTTATAATGGTACGGTTTGGATGGCAATTAATAATCTCTTGCGTAATGGCCAGATCTTCGTTGGTAATGCTTCCAATACCCCCGTGTCTGTTGCGTTAACAGGCGATGCAACGATCACTAATATCGGCAAGCTGACCATTCAGCCGCTTGCTATTACTGACGAGAAACTAGATAAGACAAAAATTCCTTTAAGTGGCTTCGGTATTCCCCTTGATAATGTATCGATGGGTGATGAGGTTACAAATTTCAAGATTATAAACCTTGCTAATCCATCGGCGAACACAGATGCGGCGACAAAGGGGTACGTAGATGCTTTAGTATCTACTCCTGCTTCTATGGTTTTAGCCAATAATAATTTCCTGGTTGGTAACAGTTCCAATAAAGCAATTGGAGTGTTGAAGAGTCTCATTCCTATTAGTGGTTTCGATAAAGCAGGAGCCAACGTGTCAATGGGAGGAGGTACACCAGTAACCAATTTCAAGATCACAAATATGGCGGACCCTACTGCTGCACAGGACGCTGCAACTAAGGCTTATGTTGATGGTAGACAAGTTAATGCTGCAAATATTCTATTACCAACAGGGAATTTCCTGGTAGGAGATATTGCAGGTAAAGCTGTTGCTACGCTAAAAAATACAGTATCATTAACCGGTTTTGCTGCGCCTACCGCGGATATTGCTGCAGGTGGCTTTAAGATCACTGGTCTTGCAAATCCAGTGGATGCCCAGGATGCTGCTACCAAAGGTTATATCGATACCAAAACATTTGACCCTGCTAGTATTAACCTGGGAACTGATCTCTTTATGATTGGTAATGCTACCGGAAAAGCTGCGGGGGTTGCAAAAAATACCATCTCATTGAGTGGTTTCAAAGAGCCTATTGCTGACCTTTCGCTGGCAGGCTTTTTATTAACAAACATAGGCACGCCGTTAGCGGAAACAGATGCTACAAATAAAAAGTATGTTGACGGTCTTTTTAGCTCCCCTTCTTCCATATTAGCTTTGCCTATTGGAAATCTATTTGTTGGTAACAGTACAGGGAAAGCAACAGCTACGCCGAAAATTCAGGTGCCATTGAGTGGTTTTGGTAAAGCGATTGAGAATGTGAATATGGGGGATGCAGTAAACCAATTCAATATCAGTTTTCTAAAGGACCCAGTTTTTGATCAGGATGCAGCCACAAAGAATTATGTAGACAGTAAACTATCTACACCCGGAGTAATAACCTTATCAACAGATCATATTTTTGTCGGCGATGCCGCTAATAAAGCAAATGGGGTGCTTAAAAGCGATGTGCCTGTAAGTGATTTCGGTGTTGCAATCGCAGATGTGGTAATGGGCGATGGAACAACAAATTTTAAAATTACAAGTCTTGCAGATCCTACTACCGATCAGGATGCGGCAACGAAAAAATATGTAGATTCAAAAACTTCAGAGACACCAACAGGTCCAACAGCACCAACTGGAGCAAAGGTAGGTGATACTTATTATAATACTGCAGAAGGTCGTTTGTATGTTTATAATGGGACTATTTGGGTACCTGTTGATAATAAACTTTCTGACGGTAACTTATTTGTTGGAAGTCCAGCGGGTATAGCGGTGTCAACACCTAAAAATGTGGTTCCTTTAAGTGGCTTTGGTTCTGCTCAAGGAGATGTAGCAATGGGTAATTTTAAATTAATTAACCTTGCCGAGCCAACCACAGATCAGGATGCTGCTACTAAAAAGTATGTAGATGCAGGTGTTACTGCTGCCTCAGCTGCAGGTAAAGATAATTTGGGTAACCACCTGGCTACAGAAAATATTAAACTTTCCATAAACTCGATCAGCAATGATGGTGGAACTAACAAAGGCTTGAGTTTCGACACACAGGGAAATGCAAGTTTAGGACAAGATCTAACCATAAACGGAAACTTGTATACGCCATCAGATAGAAACCTGAAAACACACATTGAAACCTTAACTACTGTTCTGCAAAAAATTAATCAGATCAGAGGGGTGAGTTTTGAATATAAAGATCAAACTAAATATGCGACAGGTATAAAAATAGGAGTGATTGCTCAGGAGCTTCAAAAGGTATACCCAGAGATGGTGATGAAAGGTAAAGATGGCTTTTTAAAAGTAGACTATACTCAACTAACGGGGATGTTGATCCAGGCAGTGAAAGAACAACAGAAGGAGATGGAGGGATTGAAAATCCGCATGGATAAACAACAGGAACAAATCAACAGCATCCTCAAAAAAATGCAATAACTAATGAAATAGCCGATAGTGATGAATAATAAAATGATACAATTAGGAAAAATGAAAAAACTTGTCGCATCTGTCGCTATTGGATTTTTGCTGTTTATCAGTCCTGGTTTGAAGGCTCAGCTGAAAGTAGGGCCCGAAGGAATCTTTGTCCAACCTGGAACGGTATTTTATACCGAAGGGCTTACGCTTGTTCCTGCTGCGGAATGGGGGATGAACAACCTGTTGATTACTAAACAAGCGCAAACTGTGATCTGGCCTAAGTTCAATAGCATTCAGCGAATATATCGTTTCAGTAGGCCAACGAGTTTCCTTGGGGAGCTTGCCTTGAATTATGAAGATGTTGAGCTCAATGGGAATGAAGGGAAAAACCTGGTATTGGCTTATTCCAAAGCGCCAAGTAATAACTATAAGGATTATACACTAGTCAAAGAAAGTGCGGCTAATCCGGATGAGCGGTATGTTGGTCAGCTTTTTACAGATAAGATTACTTTGTCGGGTTTGACGGCAGTAACCTTGGAAATTCCAGGTAAGGAAGTTTATTCAGATTTGATCGCTAACAATATGATTACGCCGAATGGTGATGGCGTAAATGACACCTGGGTTGTTAAAAATATCCATTTGTATCCTAATAATGAATTGAAGATTTACGACCGTGAAGGAAGGATAGTTTTCAGTATGATTGGTTATGACAATACCTGGGGTGGTACATTTAATGGAAATGCACTTCCCGAAGATAGCTATTACTATGTCCTATATTTCGATTCAGGAAAAGCTAAAAGGTCAGGATTTATCTCTATAGTAAGGGAATAGTAAAATGAAAGGATTGAATATGAAAAATAGAGTTAATAAGGCACTGTTTGCTGCATTGGGAGTTTTAAGTGGATTAGGAATAGCATTCCCACTATCGGCCCAAATCAGACCCTTAGGTACCCAGTATTATGAAAATCAATATCTGAGTAATCCTGCATTTGCAGGGATGGATAAGGGCTTGAACGTGAATCTTAGTTACCGTAATCAATGGAGAAGTATAGAAGGTTCGCCGGTTACGATGGCAGTGAGTGGCGATTATCAGCGCGATAAAGTGGGGATGGGCCTGCTGATCTATAATGATAAAGCCGGACTGATTGGACGTACCCGGGTAATGGGAAGTTATGCTTACCACCTGCCATTAAATGGAGAAAACAAGAACTTGCATTTTGGTCTTTCACTAGGGGTGATGAAAGAAAGCTTGGATAACAACAAGATTATTGCTGAGCCAGATGATATTTTGGCGCAACGTTTTAACGAACGTAAGCCTTATATTGATGGTGATTTTGGTATTGCCTATACGAATGATCGTTTTACCATCCAGGGTGCATTGCCTAACCTGTCTAAATTTTTGCAGAAAGATCCGCTGGTTACTATAGATGGACATACCTACTTTGCGGCGATGTCTTACAAAATTGGCTCTGCTCTGGATATTGTATCTATAGAGCCTAAAGTGAGTTTCAGAGGAGCAAAAGACATTGAAAGTATTTGGGATGTGGGTACAAACCTAAAGCTTGAAAACAACATCCTTAATTTTATGGGTATGTTTCGTAGTGATAAGAGCTCTGTTTTTGGCGTAGGCGTTAATTATGATAAATACTTTATCCAGTGTTTTTATACCAGTCAACTGGCAGGAGATAGGATGCGTACTGGAGGAGATTTTGAGGTCAACTTAAAAATTAACCTTTTTAAGGACCCTAAGTAAAACGATGAAAACTAAATTACTGATATTTTTATTTTCCATTATTGCTTTTGGCGTTTTTGCGCAAGTTAAAGACAAACCAAAAGAATTTGTTTTAGGGTATGTGGATAGTTTGTATTCTGAAATCTTAAATGAAGACAGGATCATGCAACGGTTACCCACCAAGCTATCTTTAATGCTTTTCGCATTTTATTTTCCTGAGCCTTTGTATTCAGTATTATTGTATTGAATGTCAGTAATTACCTTTCTTCCTTTGAAAACTCCGTTCAGAAATTTAATTAAGAAGTCGCGATTTGGCCCTTTGCCAAAAATGTGTTTAAACCCAAAATCGCTGTAAGGGTCGATAAAACGAGTCAATTGGTTATTATCTATCGAGGGAAAATTGTTGGTCGTAGTAGTCTGTTCTGGCATATCTGGCTTTCAATACGTTATGAGCAAACTTACGTAGCCTAATCATAGTAACCGGAGGGGTGCCAAAAAGTCAGTTGAAACCTCAGCTTAATTGAGTTTAATCCATATAAAATATGGTTGATCACCGGAGAGGCAAGGTTCAACAAAATGTTATTAGGCCAGCAAAATTACTCCACTTTACAAAATTCTATAAACTTATATCTGAATCCTGTAAATTAATCAGGCTGTTGTCAAATACCTTTGTATTGTTAATTAAACAAAGCAAGTTATGAACAACAATATAGAAACAATTTCGATGCCGGTGCTGGGTATGACCTGTGCAGCCTGTGCTGTGAGCGTTGAATCTATAATAGGCGCCCAACCGGGCGTTGATAAAGCAGAGGTAAACTATGCTACTCAATCTGTAAAGGTAGTTTACCACCCTGATGCAATACAACCAGAAACCTTACAGAAAGCTGTTCAATCTATTGGTTACGACCTGATCGTTGAACAGGAAGGTGCTAAGGAATTGCAGGAGGAGGCGCAGAGAAATAATTATGAGGCTTTAAAAAAGCGGATGATTTATTCATCAATATTAGCCATCCCGGTAGTCATTATTGGAATGTTCTTTATGGATATGCCTAATGGAAACTACTACATGATGGCTTTAACCACTCCGATATTGTTCATATTTGGGAAGAGCTTTTTTATCAATGCATGGAAACAAGCCAAATTTGGAAAAGCCAATATGGATACGCTTGTAGCTTTAAGTACTGGTATCGCTTATCTTTTTAGTGTATTCAATACCTTCAACCCAGAGTTTTGGCACAGTAGAGGATTACATCCCCACGTATATTTTGAAGCGGCGGCTGTAGTCATAGTTTTCATCATGCTGGGTAAGCTATTAGAAGAAAGAGCAAAGTCAAACACTTCTTCTGCCATCAAAAAACTGATAGGTTTACAGCCAAAAACAGTCATGCTGATTACTGAACATGGTGAAAAGGAGATTCCTGTTGCTGATGTACGTCTCAATGATCAATTGTTGGTACGCTCCGGTGAGAAGATTCCGGTAGATGGTGAGGTGTATGAAGGAAGCTCTTTTGTAGATGAAAGTATGATTACTGGTGAGCCTGTAGCTGTGGCCAAACAAGCGGGCGATAAGGTGTTTGCCGGGACCATTAACCAAAAAGGAAGTTTTAAATTTAAAGCAGAAAAGGTAGGCGGGGAGACCATGCTTGCCCAGATCATTAAACTGGTACAGGATGCGCAAGGCTCTAAAGCTCCGGTGCAGAAACTGGTAGATAAAATTGCCGGCATATTTGTACCCATAGTCATTTTAATTGCGATTATCAGTTTGGGACTATGGCTGCTGTTCGGTGGAGAACACGCCTTTACTCAAGGGATGCTTGCCATGGTTACTGTATTGGTGATTGCCTGCCCTTGTGCGTTGGGTTTGGCAACGCCTACAGCAATCATGGTAGGTATTGGCAAAGGTGCAGAAAATGGTATCTTAATTAAAGATGCAGAAGCACTGGAATTGGGTTATAAAGTAAATGCTGTGATTCTGGATAAAACAGGCACAATTACAGAAGGTAAACCAGAAGTAACTCATGTGGAGTGGGCTGCTGAACTGCCAAAAGATAAGCTGCAATTGCAGGAAATATTAGTTGCTTTGGAACAAGCATCAGAACATCCATTGGCAGAAGCCATTGTGCGTAACTTGAAACAAGGTGGCGCAAAAGGTGCTGCGGTAACAGGCTTTGAAAGTCTGACAGGTAAAGGGGTAATGGCCGAGTTTGAGGGCGAAAAGTATTGGGCTGGAAGTCATAAAATTCTTACGGAGCTAAATGTGCAGGTTTCTCAAGCCTTGCAAAATAGGGTGGTAGAACTTCAGCAATTGGCGCAAACGGTGATTTATTTTACCAATGCAACACAAGTACTGGCTATTGTATCTATCGCAGATCAGATTAAAGCAGGTTCAGCCAAAGCGGTTGCTGCATTAAGAAATGCAGGTATTGAGGTTTATATGCTTACTGGAGATAATCAACAGACGGCTGCTTCGGTAGCTAAGCAGGCTGGGATCGATCATTTTCAGGCGGAGGTACTGCCTTCCGATAAATCAGACTTTGTGAAGAAATTGCAGGCACAAGGGAAAGTGGTAGCAATGATTGGCGATGGGATTAATGACAGTCAGGCCCTGGCACAAGCAGATGTTTCGATTGCCATGGGTAAAGGCTCAGATATTGCCATAGATGTAGCAAAGATTACGTTGGTATCTTCCGATTTGCAACAAGTGCCAAAAGCACTGCGTTTATCGAAGCTTACGGTTAGAACTATTCGTCAGAACTTGTTCTGGGCCTTTATTTATAACCTGATAGGGATCCCAATTGCTGCAGGCTTATTGTATCCGTTCAATGGATTCTTATTGAACCCAATGATTGCAGGTGCTGCAATGGCATTAAGTTCGGTATCGGTAGTGAGTAACAGTTTGCGCTTAAAATTCGCAAAGCTTATATAATAGACAATAAAACAATTCAAATAAATAACGTTAATAATTCAACAATATCATGGAAACACTAAAATTCAAAACAAATATCAAATGTTCAGGTTGCATCGCAACAGTAACTCCTTTTCTAAACGATCTACCTCAAATCTCTAAATGGGAAGTAGATACCGACAATCCTGAAAAGATACTAACTGTAGAAGCCAATGATCAGCTAGATGCAGATACGGTAGTCAATACGCTTCAAAAAGCAGGCTATATCGCTACAGAATTGTAATAATCTTAATATGATGTAACCATCATGAGTTTACATTTAAAATGGAGAAATAAACTCATGATAGCTACATCACTAAAGACAATAAATAACACGATGTAAAAAAAGAACGGAATTGTATAAAAATATCTCCGTTCTTTTTTCAATCTTTGATTTGTAATGAAAAGGACACTACTAACTATACTTGCCATTTTTTACCTGGGGGTTTCCAGTGGGGCAACTATGCATTTTCATTATTGCATGGGAGAGTTGGTAAGTTGGAGTCTGGAAAAAGAGAATAAAAAAGTATGTGATTTTTGTGGAATGCCAAAGTCGGTTTCTAAAAAGAAATCATGCTGCAAGGATGTTCAACAAGAAGTTAAATCTGAGAAATCTCATAAAGCCAGTCAAATGGCTTATAAATTTGAACAACTTTCTCAAGCCATTATACTGCCCGAACTATACATTAGTTATCAGGCGCCTATACCGGTAAAAATTACCAGGGAAGCATTGAGCAATGCACCCCCTGATGGACAGCATCTGCCTGTCTACCTAAAAAACTGTACCTACAGAATATAATACCCTCTTTCTTTTAATTTGTTGCATCTCTGTGCAACATGAAGCTGCGTTATGCTGATTTTTTCAGTATCCTCTGCCTATAGCTTCCAATCCAATTTTTTTAACAATTTTCTTTAAAACGAATTAAGATGAAATCATTAAGAATTCTTTCGGTAGTCGCATTGACTTTCCTTGGTAGTGCTGTATTTGCGCAATCTAAAACAGAAAAAATCAAAGTATTAGGTAATTGCGGAATGTGTAAGAAGACGATCGAGACTTCACTTAAAGTCCCAGGAGTAACTTCAGCAAATTGGGATAAAGTAACCAAAGTATTGACAGTAAGTTACGATTCAACTAAAATCACTAATGATCAGGTGCAACAAAAAGTTGCAGCTTCAGGCTATGATACCGAAAAGGTAAAAGCTACAGAAGCGGCTTATGGTAAATTACCTAGCTGCTGCCAGTACGACCGTACAGGCAAAGCAAGTAAAGCACACTAGTAAAATAATAAAAGAAGGAGGGTTATTATAAATGGTACATAAAATTATAGAATGGTCGATGCGCAATAGATTTATTGTGCTGATACTTTCTGCCGGGTTATTTGTATGGGGCGTATTCTCCGTACAAAAGAATCCGATAGATGCAATTCCTGATCTTTCAGAAAACCAGGTGATTGTATTTACCGAATGGATGGGTAGATCGCCACAGTTAATAGAGGATCAGGTTACTTATCCATTGGTCACCAATCTCCAGGGGATTCCTAAAATCAAATATGTAAGGGGTTCTTCCATGTTTGGCATGAGTTTCATCTATGTGATCTTTGAAGATGATGTAGATGTATACTGGGCGCGCGAGCGGGTAATGGAGCGGATTAGTACCATATCCAAAACCTTACCTGATGGTGTTGCTCCACAACTTGGACCCGATGGAACTGGAGTAGGGCACGTACTCTGGTATACACTTGATGCACCAAATATGGATCTGGGTGAACAACGTGCTATACAAGATTGGTATGTGAAGTTTGCCTTGCAAAATGTTCCGGGAGTAAGTGAAATCGCCTCTTTTGGTGGTTTCCAGAAACAGTACCAGATCAACATAGATCCTAACAAGTTGCTGTATTATAAGCTCAGCGTGCCACAGGTAATTGCTGCAGTAAGAAGCAACAACAACGAATCGGGTGGACGAAAGTTCGAAATGAGTGATATGGGTTATATCATTAAGACCTCCGGTTACCTTAAATCATTAGAAGAGATTTCCAATATTCCAGTAAAAAACCAGAACGGTACGCCAATAAAGATATCAGATCTGGCTAAGGTACAGATGACGGGCGAAACCCGTCTGGGGATATTTGATCAGGATGGCGAGGGTGAACGTGCTGGTGGGATTGTCGTGATGCGCTATGGCGAGAATGCTGCAGAGGTGATTGATCGGGTGAAAGCCAAAATGAAGGAGGTCTCGAAAGGACTGCCTAAAGGGGTGAAATTTGATATTGTGTATGATAGGGGCGAGTTAATTAAAGAATCTATAGACTCGATAAAACACACCTTGATTGAAGAGATGATCGTGGTATCCATCATCGTATTTATCTTCTTGTTTCACTGGCGCAGTGCATTGAGCATCATTATACAAATACCAATTACCATTGCGGCCAGCTTTATTCTGCTCAATGCTTTTGGGATCTCGTCCAACATTATGTCGCTAACCGGTATTGCACTAGCCATTGGGGTAATTGTAGATAATGGGATTATCATGAGTGAGAACGCTTATAAGCACCTGGCAGAGCGATACGAATTGTGGGAAAAGGATCAAAATAAAACGACAACATCATGATAACGTGGTTTAAAAATATATTTCAAAAATCTCCGGATTGGATTTCTGAAGAAGATCGCCTTGAGGTGATCACCAAATCCAGTAAGCAGGTTTCAAGAGGGGTGTTCTTTGCAACAGTCATCATCATTACTTCTTTTTTACCGGTATTTATGTTAACCGGACAGGAGGGTAAATTATTCCATCCGCTGGCCTACACCAAGACGTTTATCATGATTGTAGATGCTTTGTTGGTGATTACACTAGCTCCGGTACTGATCTCTTTCTTTATGAAAGGGAAGTTTAAACCAGACAGCGCGAACCCAGTAAACAGGGTATTGGAAAAGGTTTATGAGCCGGTGATTAGAACGGTATTGAAATGGAGAAAAACAACTATTGCGATTAATGTGATTGCGTTGTTGATTACTATTCCTTTACTTAAAAATTTGGGTACAGAGTTTATACCGCCATTGGATGAACAAAGTATTTTGTTTATGCCAGTAACGCTTCCTGATGTATCTAATGCAGAAGCAAAGCGGATTTTACAGGTGCAGGACAAGATTATTAAGTCGGTACCGGAAGTAGATAAGGTTTTAGGAAAGGCGGGTAGAGCCAATACAGCTACCGATAACTCACCGATCAGTATGATCGAGACGATCATTACCTTAAAGCCCAAAAGTGAATGGCGTGAGGGCATCACTAAAAAGGACATTGTAAATGAACTGGATGCCAAATTACAAATTCCGGGTGTGGTAAATGGTTGGACACAACCCATCATCAACCGGATCAATATGCTGGCTACCGGAATCCGTACTGATGTGGGGATAAAGGTGTTTGGCCAGAATCTCGATACCATTGCTGCAGTATCGGAAAAAGTAAAAGCAGCATTAGAAGGTACACCAGGGGTAAGCGACTTGTTTGTTGAACCGATTACAGGTGGGAAATATCTTTCTATTGATGTGAAAAGAGGAGAATTAGCCCGTTACGGCTTAAATGTAGACGATGTAAATCAGGTGGTGGAAAGTGCCTTAGGTGGTGCAACCATTGGGAACACCATCGAAGGCAGACAACGTTTCTCTATCAGTGTACGTTTGGCGCAGGAGTATCGCAATAGTGTAGAACGCATTCAGCGTATTCCTATCCAGTCGGCCACATTTGGCGAAGTGCCTTTATCGGCAGTAGCTGATGTGAAATTTGAAGATGGCCCGCCAATGATTAGTTCTGATAATGCCATTTTGCGTGGAGCAGTGATGTTTAATGTACGCGACAGGGATTTAGGTAGCACCGTTAAGGATGCGATGGAAAAGTTGAATAAAGAAGAAGGTGTGCTTCCTGAAGGTTACTTTCTGGAATGGAGTGGTCAGTACGAAAACTTAATCCGTGGTAAACAAACATTAATGTGGATTGCTCCGGTTGTTTTAGTGATCATTTTCTTCTCCTTATACTTTGCTTTTCACTCTGTGAGAGAAGCTTTTTTAAGTCTGATTACTGTTCCTTTTGCCTTAATCGGTGGTGCTTACATGATTTATTTCTGGGGCGTAAACCTTTCTGTTGGCGTAGCCGTCGGTTTTATTGCGCTGTTTGGGATCGCCGTAGAGACTGGGATTGTGATGGTGATTTATCTAAATGATGCCATGCAGCAGTTGATTAAGCTGAAAGGCAATTCAAGCGAAACCATTACAAAAGAGGATTTGAGAGAATATGTAGTTCATGGTGCAGCGAAAAGATTAAGACCAAAGTTGATGACCGTTTGTGTGTCTCTATTTGGACTTGTGCCGATATTGTGGGCCTCGGGAGTAGGAGTAGATGTAATGCAGCCGATTATACTACCAATGATTGGGGGTGTATTGACTTCTTCTACACACATTCTGTTGGTTACCCCATTGATCTTTTTGATGTCCAAAGAATATGAATTAAGGAAATATGGAAAATTGGAGGTGCACGATGTACAGCATTAAAAGAATATTAAGCGTATTGCTGTTGCTACCATTTTATGCTTCAGCACAGCAACAAAATCCCGTGCTTACACTGGATACGGTATTGCAAAGAATAGATAAAAATAACCTTTTGCTACAATCTTACGGTTTAAAGGCGGAGAGTTATAAGCATACGGCCAAAGCTGCAACGGCTTGGATGGCGCCAATGGTAGGTGTAGGTACTTTTATGACTCCTTATCCTGGCCAAGTGGTGATGGATGATAGAGACAAAGGATCGTTAATGTTGCAACTGGAACAGGATATTCCTAATCCGGTGAAGTTAAACGCGAATAAACGATATATCGAATCGAAAGGCAAGGTAGAAAATGAAACCCGCGGGGTGACTTTAAATGAGTATAAAGCACAAGCTAAGCGTTTGTATTTTGGTTGGTTGGTTGCGCAACAAAAGATTGGCATACTGGAGAAAAACCAGAAGATCATGGAGACCATGAAAAAGATTGAAGAGATCAGGTATCCTTACAACCAGTCGAAATTGGGTAGTGTTTACAAAACGGCTGCCAAGCTGGAAGAGAACCGCAATATGATCACGATGGAGGAAGGAGATATTGCCAGAGCTCGTGCCTGGTTAAATAGTTTGATGAATATGAAGGGAAATTCAGCCTTCGCTATTGATACGACTTATAAACCGACTTTCGTTCCAGCAACTTCTATTGATACGGCAAGTCTGGCTATGGCTAGAAACGATATCAAAAAGATGGATTACAGTATACAATCCATGAATTTGAATATTGAAGCCATGAAAAAACAGAGCCGACCAGATTTTAGATTAAGGTTCGACCACATGTCGCCCTTAAGTAAAATGATGCCTAAAGCCTATAGTGTGATGGGAATGGTAAGTATCCCAATAGCGCCATGGTCTTCGAAAATGTATAAATCTGAAGTAAAAGGTATGCAGTACGAAGTGGAGGCTATGGGCAAAGAGAAAGCGGCGATGTTGCAGGAAACTCAAGGGATGTTGTATGGTATGCAGTTCGAAATCCAGTCTATGCAAAAACGGATTGATGCTATGGAAGGTAAAATTATTCCTAGTCTGCAAAAAACACTGGATGTTAACTTTTTAAGTTACCGTGAGAATAAGATGGAGCTGCCTGAAGTTATTGACTCCTGGGAGGCGCTGACCATGATGCAGACGAATGTATTGGACGAGAAATTGAAACTTTATTTAATGATTGCCGATTATGAGAAAGAACTATATCGATAAGCTACTTAAGCTGCGTGCTTACAGCTTTGCTGCAGTACTGATGATCGGTGTTCTGGTGATAAGTGCTTGCACTGGGAATAAAAAAGATAAAAATGCTGCGCATGAAGATCCGGGTGTAGTGAAAATTGACAGTAACCTTTCTCATTTGCTAAAACCTTCAAATGAGCAGGTAGTATCTACGTTGCCAGTAATTAAGGCCGACTACGGTACTAAAATATTTACGGAAGAAGCCCAAGGGATCATCAATTATGATACTCGTAACCAAAATAGCGTAGCTAGTCGTGTTAGTGGAAGAATAGAGCGTTTGCTTATCAAATACAATTATCAGCCGGTTAAAAAGGGGCAGTTGATTATGGAGATTTATTCTCCGGATCTGGCGGCCGCGCAACAGGAATTGTTGTTTTTGAAAAGATCAGAAACCGACCTTACTTTATTGGAGAGGGCAAAACAACGTTTGACGCTGTTAGGAATGAGTGCTTCAGGTATTAATCAGGTGTTGAAAACAGGCAAAGTGAATTATCGCATTCCGGTATATAGTAATGCAGATGGATACATTCTTGAAAAATCTGTAGCGGCTACACCTGGTGCAGCTCCTTCTCCTTCTGCAGCTGGTGGTGAGGGTATGAGTGGAATGGGGACGCCATCTAGCGCTTCAGTCGCACCTACACCTGCAGCTCCGGTAAGTACACCGGTAATGTTGCGCGAAGGACAATATGTGAGTGCTGGTCAGTCGCTTTTTACCATTTACAATGCAGATAAGCTGGTTGCTGAATTTTCACTCAAGCCTTCTTTGGCCTCCTTGGTTAAACGAGGTGATAAGTTTGTGTTTTACAAAACGGCTGATAAAAGTACCATCCAGACGGCCTCTATTGGTATGATTCAACCTGTTTTTAAGGATGGAGAGAATTTTACGATTGCCAGAGTATACCTCAATAAGCCCAATTTTAGAGTCGGGGAGTTACTTACCGCTAGAATCCCTGTGTTGCTTGCTGCATCATGGTGGTTACCAGAATCGGCGGTGTTATCCTTAGGCAGTAAGACTTTAGTTTTTAAAAAGGAAGGCAATGTGGTACTACCTAAGTCGGTAAAGGCTGGAGTAACCATAGCTGGAATGGTGCAAATTAAAGAAGACATCAGCAGTTGGGAGATCAGCCAGAATGCAGCTTATCTGGTGGATAGTGAAAGCTTCATCAAAGCGCAATTAAAATGATTGTAAACGGTTAGATTAAAGAAATGGAACGGAAATTATTTATAAAAAGAATGGCCATACTGGCTATACTTCCATCGATATTTATTGCTGCCTGCAGCAACGAGAAAAAGCCGGAAGCAGGAGCTGTAAAGGAAAAACAGCAGACTTTTACTTGCCCAATGCACCCACAAATCATTAAACATGAGATGGGGACTTGTCCGATCTGCGGGATGGATTTGGTACCTTTTGAAAAGAACAGCGACGATAAAGCCCTTAAAATAGACGAGAAACGTCAGGCCTTGGCCAATATAACCACGATTGTGATCGGGGAAAATATCTTGTCGGGTGGTAAGGAGCTTAATGGAAGGTTAACCGTTAATCCAGAGCAAAGTAGCTATATCTCTAGTCGCATTGCAGGTAGGATTGAGCAATTGTATGTAAGAGAAACGGGTGTGAAAGTGAGCAAGGGGCAACCCTTGTATAAACTTTATTCAGAGCAATTGGCGACTTTGCAACAGGAATATCTGATGGCAGTAGCTCAGGAAAAGCAATTTCAGGGTGATAAAATAGAACGCCAGATTGTAGCTTCTGCCAAGCAAAAGTTGTTGCTGTATGGACAATCTGAAAGTCAGGTGCAACAGTTGCTGAAAACGCAGAAGAAAGATCCTTTTGTTGTGTTTTATGCACCAGAAAGTGGTGTAGTAGCCGAATTGTTGGTAACCCAGGGACAATATGTAACAGAGGGTAACCCAATATTAAGGTTAGAAGGTTATGGACAATTATGGGTTGAAGCGGATGTTTATCCCGCCGAAGCCGCTAAAATTAAGCAAGGTCAAAAGGTAAAGGTTGTTGTTGCAGGTTGGGAAGATCAACCGCAGGAAATGACCATTAGTTTTATTACCCCTTCCCTGCAGTCGGGTACTCAACTTACACAAATTAGAGGCAGTATTCCCAATCCCGGAAATCAATGGCAACCTGGTTTGCAAGCAAACGTCTTTCTTCCTTCGGGAAATAAAAGTAAGGTGCTGACGCTGCCGGTGGATGCCGTGATTAGGGATGGGAAAGGTATGCATGTATGGATTAAAACTGGAAAAGACAGCTTTGAACCTCGACTGGTAAAAACTGGAACAGAAAACGATAATCAGGTTGAAATTTCGGAAGGCTTGACAAACGGAGATCAGGTAGTGGTAACTGGCGCGTACCTTTTGTACAGCGAATACATCCTTAAAAAAGGTAAAAACCCTGTTGAAGGGCTTAAATAGAAATCTTAAATATTAATCATAAAAAACAGAAAGATGAGAAAAGTAATCAATTTCGTAATTACAATTGCCGCAGTAACGCTATTTGCTGCATGTGGAAATACACAAAAACCTGCAGAAGCAGATCCACATGCTGGACATAATCATGCTCCGGGTGAAGGTCATGGTGCAACGGTTGAAAAAACAGTAGCAAGGTTGAGCTTAAAGGACGATAAATTGAATGCTGTTTATCAACATTATATCCATTTGACTGGTGCGCTTGTAAACGGTGATATGGTTGAGGCGAAAGTTGCAGCGAATGCCATTGAGTTGGGCTCGAAACAACTGAATAATGGTGCTGGATTAACAGCATTAGCTGCTAAGATAGGCGCTGCTACAGATATCGAAGTGCAAAGAGCTATATTTTCGGATCTAAGCAATGATTTTATTGCCAAGGTAAAAAGCTCTGGTTTAACTTCGGGTGAGCTATATGTAGAATATTGCCCAATGGCCCTAAATGATAAAGGTGCATCTTGGTTGAGTAATCAAAAAGACATCAAAAATCCTTATTTCGGAGAGAGTATGCTAACTTGTGGTGAGGTAAAGGAAACGATTAAATAATTTTTTTGACTATATGCTTCATGGGGATATTTAGTATCTTTAGATAAACACTAATTATACCTATGAAGCATTTAACATTTATATTGCTATTTACAGCAATTTCCTTAGTGGGCTTAGCCCAGACCAAAGATGCCGTTGTTGGAACATGGACGAACTCGTTAGGTGAGGCACATATTGATATTATCAAAAAAGGTGATAAATACTTCGGTAAGATTGTCTGGCTAAAAGATCCTAAAACTGAAAAAGGGGGGATTAAAACAGACGTAAAAAATCCAGAAGAGAGTCTAAGATCTAAGCCTGTTCTTGGTTTGGAAATTTTAAAGAACTTTATTTTTGAAGATGGAAAATGGACCGGTGGTACCATTTATGATCCAAAATCGGGTAAGACTTATAAGTGTAACATGGCCTTGAAAGGTAATGATGAGTTACACATGAGAGGTTATATTGGCTTCTCATTGATTGGTAGAACGGAAATCTGGAAAAGAATAAAAAAATAGATGAAATCTCTAATTTACTGGCTGGCTTTTTTACCGTTTATAAGTTTTGCACAAACTTATAAACTGATACCCTTAACAACAGGTACGAATACGAGCATAAGAGGAATGTCTGCTGTTTCGGGAGATGTGGCTTGGGTAAGTGGAAGTAATGGGTATATCGGTAAAACTATTGATGGGGGTAAAACCTGGCAATGGACACAACCGGCCGGATACGAAAAATTAGATTTCAGAGATATTGAGGCTTTTGATGAACAGAAAGCTATTGTTGTAAATGCTGGTTCGCCAGCCTATGTTTTGTTGACCATTGATGGGGGTAAAACATGGACGGAACGCTATAAAAACCTGGATTCGGCCATATTTTTAGATGGAATGGATTTTTGGGATGCAAAAAATGGGATCATCTTTGGTGATCCCATTTTGCATAAAATGCAATTACTGCGGACAAAAGATGGTGGACAGAGCTGGAATGATATTTCGGCTAATCTGACATTTGATATGACTGTAGGTGAAGCTGGATTTGCTGCCAGTGGCACAACAGTTAAGACCTTGCCGGGTGGCAGGACCTGGATTGCTACCGGTGGTGCGGTGGCTAATATTTATTTTTCTGATAACTATGCTTATACCTGGAAACGATTCTCCTGCCCAATTGTTCAGGGGGAATCTAGCACGGGTACTTTTTCAATGGCATTTTACAACAAAAACAAAGGTATAGTAGTTGGAGGGAATTATCTGAAGGATAAGGAGAACTCCAATAATGTTTTACTGACCACGGATGGTGGGAAGACCTGGAAAAAGCCGATTACACCTGTTAGTGGTTACCGCTCTGGTGTAGCTTATCTAACGGCTAAAGTTTTACTGGCAACAGGCAGTTCTGGGACTGATATTTCGCAGGATGGCGGATTGAAATGGTACAATATTTCTGATCTGGGCTTTAATGTGGTGCAAAAATCTAAAAAAGGCAATTTGGTATTGTTAGCCGGCAATAAGGGCTACATCTATAAAGTCCTTTCTCAGTAGTTTAAATCAAATTTCTCGTGATTAAGGCAACCTGGATTTTATCGGGGTTAGGATAGCGTTTGCTCAATCGGCCGCTAATAAACGGATATTAACCAGTAGTTAAGCGGAGACTACTCGGCCCAACCCGCGTAGTCTCCGGGTAATATCGGGGTAACGTCCGGGTAATGTCCGGGTATATAGGGGTGACAGCAAGGCGGCTGTTCGGTATTGGACTGTTACTATTTGTTATTTTAATTAATCTTTTTATTGATTTATTTCTTATTTATCGGGTTATATTATCGATTAACGATATCTGAATTCCCGTTTATTTCATCGAAAACAGTCCGAAATGATTTCCTTCTGAATCCATACATACAGAGATAAATCCATACTCGCCAATAGAGAATTTTGACTTGTTAACCATTCCGCCTGCATTGGCTATGCGGCTTTCTTCGACACTACAATCTTCACATGGGAAATAAACCATAGTATTGACACACGCACCATCACCTTCTTTCGTTCCTGCCATTTCAACTAAGGCACCTGATACGCCTTGGTTTTCTGGGGCAGAGAAAAATGCCATTTTCATATTTCCCGATTCCTCACTTGGATCGGCCATGTCTCTAAATTTAGTTCCTAAAACAGTACTATAAAATTTTTTCGCTCTTTCCATGTCCTTAACATAGATTTCAAACCAGCAGATTACATTTTGATTCATGTTCTTAATATTTAGAATGTTATATGATTATAAATTTACCTGAAATAACCGGAAATATGCGTCGGTAATTACGGCATATTCAAGGTGCATATGCGACAAATATGTAATTTTGTGCCATGATAAATAAGGTTCACCACATCGCTATCATTTGTAGCGATTATGAAGTCTCGAAGGCTTTTTATACTGAAGTTTTAGGGTTTACCATAATCAGAGAGGTTTATAGAGCTGAAAGGCAATCGTATAAACTGGATTTGGCGGTGAACGGGATTTATGCAATAGAGCTTTTTTCTTTTCCTGAGCCTGTGAAGAGGCCATCTCGACCGGAAGCAGCAGGTTTAAGACATCTGGCTTTTGAAGTAGATGATCTGGAGCTTGTAATTGCCAGGATGGAAAATAAAGGGGTAGAGGTGGAGCCTATTCGAATTGATGAGTTTACGGGTAAGCGCTTTACTTTTATTGCTGATCCAGATCAACTGCCGATAGAGTTTTATGAAAAATAAAAAGGCCAGGTCATCCAACCTGGCTTTTTAAACAAAACTTAGATCTAACCAAACATCTAAATGCAGTCAATATAGAAATTGTACTGGACGTCAAGGGCGGATTCGAACCGCCGTCAAAGGTTTTGCAGACCCTTACCTAACCACTCGGCCACATGACTATATGTTCATCGTTTAAGCGATTACTAATGCAAATATATATAAAGTCTATAAATTTACTAGACTTTATTCTAGTAAATTTAAGATTATGTTTTAAGCGGTTGAAAATCAGGTTGTTTATTTTTATTTAATGTCTTGTTATAAGCTGGGTAGCATGTGCTGAAGACTTTTTGATGTCGGGATTGCCCCCTTTAATTGTCGTGTTGTGCCAGTAAAGGTTTTAAGCGTAATACTTAATTTTATGTACAAATTGGTTAAACAAACAGATGTGGATTCATGTTAACCATTAAAATCATAAAATTATGGAAACTAAAGAAGCGAGTCTTAAGGACACTAAAACAGCGAGTACAAGAACTGAAGGATTGCTTACCTTATTTGATATGCAAACTACCTTTTTTAATCGGGCAATAGATGGGATTACAGCGGAGGACATGCATAACCGTTTAAATACTAAAGCAAATCATATGGCCTGGCTTACAGGATCGTTGGTGCAACAGCGCTACTGGATGACTACAGAAACACATCCAGGGCTTAAACAAAAGGGGGAGGAACTGTTTAAAGATTATAAGGGAATTCAGGATGATGCTACGTATCCTACGAATTCGGAATACATTAGTGATTGGGAAAAATTTACACCAATTGCCCGGGAGGCCCTGGTAAGCATTTCGGATGAAAAACTGGATAGTGAGATGGATATGGGTGGGATGAAAATGACCTATTATGAGATGATTTCTTTTACGATATATAGGGAGGCCAGTATTATTGGGCAGCTTGCATTATGGCGTAGGTTGTTAGGGTATCCTGCATTGAAGTACGATTAGTTCAATTTCTTTGCTATCTTCGTAGCATTACAATTGTTTTATAAATATACACCTCTGCGGCAAATCATTTAGGATTTGCCAGTGCCTTATCAACCGATAAGTCGCAATGAAATCCTTTTGTATATTTTTTTTATAAAACAAATGAACTTAATTGATTCAACACTAGATACCTTTTATACCCAAAGCTCCGAAGAAACGCGATTGAAGACCGGACTTGGCCCACTTGAATTTGAACGAAACAAGGAATTGATCTCTCGTTATTTACCCGATAGAAAAGCTGTTATTGCTGATGTTGGTGGAGGAACCGGTCATTACGCGTCCTGGTTAAGTAGTCTAGGACACCGTGTAGTACTCATAGATCCTGTAGCTAAGCATATCCAACAAGCCGAAAAACGTGCTGGAAAATCAAAACATTCTTTTAAGTGTTTAAAAGGGGAGGCACGCAGCCTTCCCTTTGAGATACAGAGTTTTGATCTTGTTATTTTGCATGGTCCGCTTTATCACCTCCAGGAGGAATCTGAGCGTGTTGCGGCAATAAAGGAAGCTCGACGAGTATTGAAAGTTGGGGGTATTATCCTCGGATTTGCAATTACCTACTCAGCATCTACATTAGCAGCTTTTCAAAATGGATTGATACATCATCCTGACATTTTTAGTATGTGTAAAGAAGAGCTGTCAAGTGGGACCCATTATCCCCCACAAAGTTTTCCAGGAATACTGGCTCATGCCTATTTTCACAAGCCGACATCCTTAATTATTGAGTTTCAACGCTGCGGATTAAATGTCGTCGATTTACTAGCTGTAGAAGGGATGACCTGGATGGATAAAACTTTTTTCGAAAGCTGGTCATCACCGGAAAAAAGACAAAGACTGAATGACCTGCTCGCGCTAACAGAATCGGATAGGGAATTATTATGCCTTAGTCCGCACATGATGATTGCCGCGGAAGTTGACTATTTGAGTGATTAATAAAAATAAATCTGTCTTAATTTAACTATGGTAATTATGCCATAGTTAAATTAAGTAGCAGTCGTTTAGTTAAATAAAAAATTATCTTTGTAGCTGCTGCAAGGATTTAAATTTTTTATAAAATTGAAAAGAGTTTTAAAAATTACAGGAATAGCTTTCGCTACGGTATTCCTATTATTATTTGTTGGTCCATATTTGTTTCCAGAGACCATTTCTAAAGAAATACAAAAAGCTATTAATAAAAATATAAAGGGTGAGGTAAAGTTTGAAAGTACTAGTCTTTCTTTTTTTAAGCATTTTCCATCTTTAACCCTGAGCCTAAATGAGTTTATGCTTAAAGGAGCTGCTCCGTTTGAGCAGGATACATTGCTATATAGTAAAGAACTGTCTTTTGGTGTTAATTTGAGTACGATATTCTCGTCGCAGATCAAGATCGACAAGGTGTTTTTAAATGAGTCCGTTATTAATATTAAGGTGGATGAAAAGGGAAATGCGAATTATAATGTTTATGAAAGTAGCGATACAACAACGGCTGTAAAGCAGGATACTGCCGCTACAGCTATAAAAATTGAAAGTATATATATCAATAAAAGTAAGCTTACTTATCAGGATCAATCTGTACCGATGTTGATAAGTGCTAGCGGATTAAACTATTCTGGAAAGGGCGATTTGAGTAAAGCTATTTTTGATCTGACCAGTAATGCCAAAATCGAGGCACTGGATGTTTATTATAACAATGAGCCTTATTTACTGAATAAAAAAATAAATGCCCGATTGGTAACTAAGATCAATACCAACTCCTTAGATTTAATGTTCAATGAAAATGATTTGCAGATTAATTCACTGCCAATTCATTTTGTGGGCAAGTTTTCTTTTATAGAGGGTGGCTATGACATAAATTTTAGGACAAAAGCTAAAGAAACTGATTTGCATAATATTTTTTCGGCCATGCCACCAGCTATTGCCGAGCGTATGGAACGGACAAATATGAAGGGCTATGCTGAGATAAAAGCTTCCTTAATAGGTAAATATTTGGCAGGTAAGAATATCATGCCTACGTTATCATTTAATTTAAAAATACGTGAGGGAGAGATTTCTAATCCAAAGGTACCTGAGCCTATAAGTAAGTTGTATTTAAACCTTCAAACCAAGTTACCGTCATTAAATCCTGACAGTTTGTATGTCAATATGGATAGTCTTTATTTTAATATAGGGAAGGATTATGTTGGAGCTATGGTAAATTTAAGAGGTTTAGTTACGCCGGAAGTATACATGCAAAGTCGTGCAAATATAGATTTAGAGAAGTGGGCAAAGATTTTTGAAATAGATCAGCTTAAGGGCCGATTCGCAATGGATTTTCATGCGGAAGGAACTTATACAAAAAAGGTAGTACGCAGCGGACTTAGGAAAGTAGATACGGTAATCGCGACGATCCCTAAATTTAAACTGGTAAGCTCGTTAAAAGACGGTTACTTTAAACATCACGCGGTAGCGTCGCCAATAGATAAGATCAATTTTAACATCAATGGTACAAATCCGGATGGTGATTATAAACATACTGAGCTTGAATTGACAGATCTGAATATCCAGGCTTTATCTAATTATATCCGAGGCTTTGCGAAGTTGCGGACTTCGGGTAAAACTCCAATTGATGTAGAATTAAATGGTTTCTTGAACTTTGCTGAAATCAAGGATTTTTATCCATTAAAAGATTTGGAACTGAGTGGTAAGTTAAATCTGAATGTGAAGAGCAAGGGGGGATATAACAAAGCTAAAAAACAATTCCCTGTTACTGAAGCTGCAATTTTATTGAATAATGGCCGAATTAAAACGGCCCATTTTGATCAGGCACTAGAACAGATTTCTGTTGATGGGGTACTAACAAATAGAGATGGCACGCTAAAGAGCACGATAATGAACATTAAACCCGTCTCTTTTCAAATGGGCGGTCAACCATTTGAGTTGAAGGCTGCGGTACAAAATTTGGAAAATGTGAAGTATAAGATTACTTCGAAAGGGAGTATTGATATTGGTAAAATGTATCGTTTGTTTGCTATAAAGGGTTACGATGTAAAGGGATCGATTTTTACTGATGTATCTTTTAGCGGTTTGCAGAGTGATGCTATGGCCGGTAGATATAATAAGTTAGACAATAGGGGGAAAGTGACTGTTAAGGAAATGACTTTGAACTCGGATCTGTTTCCGAAGTCGTTCCTGGTAAATAAGGGCGTATTTTCGTTTAACCAGGACAAGATGAAGTTCGAACACTTTAAAGGAAGTTATGGTAGGTCTGATTTTAGTATGGAAGGCTTTCTGGGCAATGTAGTTAACTATGTGCTTGCGGATAAGGCTAAGTTGACGGGTAATTTTAACCTGAAAAGCGGAAAGTTATTTGTTGATGAGTTGATGGCCTATAATGATGGAGGCAGTACTGCAGCGAAAGGAAGTAAGGCTGCAACAACGGGAGTGGTCATCATTCCTGATAATTTAAATGTATCGGTAACCGCCAATGCTGGTTCGGTTTATTACAACGGATTAGATATAAAAAATGCTAAGGGCAATCTGGTATTAAATAATGGCACATTGAACCTAAATCAGGCCGCGTTTAATTTAGTTGGTGCTGCGGTAACTATAGATGCTAAGTACAAAAGCTTAACACCAGTATCAGCCACTTTTGATTATCGTGTGCTTGCAAAGGAGTTTGACATTGCAAAGGCTTATAAAGAAATTAAATTGTTTAGAGATTTAGCGACTTCAGCTTCAAAGGTTAAAGGCGTTGTTGGATTGGATTATCAATTATCCGGTAAGTTAGATGGCAATATGATGCCCGTATATCCTTCTTTAAAGGGACAGGGGGTGCTTTCTGTTAAAAAAGTAAGTCTGATGGGCTTTAAGTTTATGAATGCCGTAAGTAAGGCTACTAATAGAGATAGCTTAAGTAACCAGGATGTATCGGAGGTGCAGATCAAAAGTACTATAGCAAAGAATATCATTAATATCGAAAGGTTTAAAATGCGTGTTGCTGGCTTCAGACCTCGTTTTGAAGGTCAGGTGAGTTTTGATGGTCGTTTAAATATGAGTGGTAGACTAGGATTGCCACCATTTGGCTTGTTTGGTATTCCTTTGAGCATTACTGGAACGCAGGAGAAACCTAAGGTGGCATTAAAGCGTAACAAAGAAGGTAAACTGGAAGAGACAGCAGCGGAGTAATTTTTAGCATTTCTGAAAAGCATGATGGAAGAAGGGCAAGAAAAAAAGAAGATTAAACTGGACAAGAAGGCAGCTTTAGCAAAAGCTGAGCATTATTGTGCTTATCAGGAGCGTGCACAGCAGGAGATTCGTGATAGATTATACGAGTGGGGCTTATGGTCGGATGATGTTGAAGAGTTGATTTCGGAGCTTATACAGACGAACTTTTTGAACGAGGAACGCTTCACTGAAGCTTATGTTTCGGGCAAGTTCAAGATCAAACGTTGGGGAAAGATTAAAATAAAGCAGGGCTTAAAACTAAAAAGGATACCAGATAAAATGATTCAGCGTGCGCTGAATGCAATTGATTACGATGATTATTTGAATGCTATTTTGGTTACAGCACAGAAAAAAGCTCCTTTAATTAAAGAAAATGATCCTTTTAAACGGAAGTATAAACTGATTAGCTACCTCATGAGCAAAGGATTTGAAAAAGATTTGATAATTGATGTATTGAAGGCCAGTGAGTTAGTTTAGAAGGTGTTTTTTTTATTAAAAATAACTTGGAGGTAAAATAAAAGTCTTTATATTTGCAATCCCAAACGGAAACAAGATAAGTAATTATCTAGCTCTAAAAAGGGAAGACATCGGATGATGTTAATCAATGCGAAAGTAGCTCAGTTGGTAGAGCACGACCTTGCCAAGGTCGGGGTCGCGAGTTCGAATCTCGTCTTTCGCTCTAAATATTTTCAATACCAGGAAGATATTTATAAAATTAATCCTATCGATGTAAGTTGATAACGATTATGCTCAGATGGTGGAACTGGTAGACACGCAGGACTTAAAATCCTGTGACCTTAAAAGTCGTGCGGGTTCGATTCCCGCTCTGAGTACAAAAGACTGCATGTTATAGATGTAGCAAAACAATACCAATGCGAAAGTAGCTCAGTTGGTAGAGCACGACCTTGCCAAGGTCGGGGTCGCGAGTTCGAATCTCGTCTTTCGCTCTAAATATTTTCAATACCAGGAAGATATTTATAAAATTAATCCTATCGATGTAAGTTGATAACGATTATGCTCAGATGGTGGAACTGGTAGACACGCAGGACTTAAAATCCTGTGACCTTAAAAGTCGTGCGGGTTCGATTCCCGCTCTGAGTACAATTAGAAAGAGAGAATTTCAGCAATGAGGTTCTCTCTTTTTTTGTTTACGATATTCTTTGCAGAATTATTCTCCTTGATTCAGAATCCCATTTGTTATGTATAAATGTTAACTTAACATCTTAATAAGATAAGCCTATGAAAAAGTGTTATATGTTATTTTGCGCTTTACTATTAAGTCTTCAATTGCTTGCGCAAACGGACTCTATTGCATTGGTCAATGCTGAATGGGCTGTCAAGGAACTGACTCCCCAGGTTTATTGGAAAAACATACATTTTACGCATCGCAATCTGTTTGCTGCAAATGAAAACATCAATTTGATCATTATATCCCCACACGCTAATGGCATTCGTTTAGCAGTTGGTTATTCTGATTCATTAGAAACCACCTCGCAACAAGCTATGAAATACCATGCGCTGGCAGGTATTAACGGTTCATTTTTTAAAATGCGTGGTGCAGATCCAGATGATCATCCTGGATTAAATCAGGTACCCAAACTGGAACCTTCGAAACTTGATTATAACCGCTCAATCACTTACTTGCGAAAAGACGGCCAGTTGGTGGCCCCGAATAAAATAGTCGCCAAGCAAACGGCACGAAAAAGATATCAACAGGGACTTATTGCAGTGAATGATAGTGGTATGGTTATTTTAAGTGCCGATACGCTTAATTTTGATTGGGAAAATAGTATCCAGGCACAGGATGTGATGACTTCAGGACCATTGCTGTTGCTAAATGGTCAAAATTTACCTATTTCTGCGGATGCATTCAGTCAGAAGCGTCACCCTCGTACTGCGGTAGGTAAAATGATTGATGGTTCTATTGTGTTATTGGTGGTGGATGGCCGTGCAGAAGAATCTGCAGGTATGAATCTAAGCGAACTTCAACAAACCATGCGCTGGCTGGGATGTGTCACAGCCCTTAATCTGGACGGTGGGGGATCATCTGCGATGTACATCAAAGGGGAGCCTGAACAGGGTGTGGTGAGCTACCCCGCAGACAACAAGAAATATGACCATGCTGGGGAGCGTGAAGTAGCAAATACCATATTGATTGTTCCCACTTATTAACTGAATAGTAAAATCCAATTGATAATAAAGCCTTTTAGCGAAAACTAAGAGGCTTTTTGCTCTCTTGTGTTGGTTTGGTTTTTCAACCCTCAATTAATTTCTTAAACTATTTTGAAGAGTCATTTTAATGATTACATTTGGTTCACCAATAATTGGTTTACCAATTATTGGTGAACCAAATGTAATCGCTAACCAAACGAAAAAGTGTGAGGTTTAACCACCTTGTACTTTAAAACCAAAAGTATGAATAAACTAGCATTGTGCCTTTGCATGATACTGGGGCTGTTTTTAGTTGATAAAACTAAGGCCCAGGTTGCATTGCAAACTTCATTTGAAACAAAAGATGGGTATGTTTCAGGAAACCTAAATGATCAGAACAATTGGAAAGTAAAGGCCGGAAATGCGGTCGTCTCGGCAACTAATACTGTTAAATCCGGTTCTCAATCTGTGAATATGAAGGCCGACAACGCTGCGTTGTTGGTGGATTTTATTCCTTACTCGGGCATTGTGGTAGGCCTAACGGGTGATATTTATACAGATATTTGGTTAAATCCGGTCTCATTTGCGACAAAAGGAGTAGCTATCAATGCCTATGATTTGTTTGGGAACAGCGCTAAGCGGATATTTGTTATTGAGTTCAGTACTGATAACAAAATCAAAGCCTATAACGGCTCTGCTGCGGTTAATATTGGAGTATGGACCAGTAAAGACTGGGTGAGGATCAGTGTTAAAGCTGATTTGGCTGGAGAAAAATATAAGGTGGCCATTAACGGAGTACTTGTGGATGCTGAATTTAACATCAGGGAAAGTTATACGCCTACGGCAAGCGGAGCGCGTGTTGCAGGTATCAAGCAATTTCACTCCCTTCGTTTTAATCACACTTCGGATAGTCAAGTTGCCAGTTCTGAATTTTTTATAGATCAGATGTATATTGGGACGAATCCAATACATGATATCTCTTTTGGCGCCTCTGCCACTTCAAGAACCATTACGCTTAGTCAGCCCGATTATGGAACGATCACATTAAGTCCTGCGACTGCATCATATGAGCTTGGTCAGCAGGTTACAGCAACGCTTACGCTCCCACAAGGATATAAGAATAATGGTTGGACAGGGGATCTTAGCGGCACAGAGCTAGTGAAAAGTTTTTCGGTAACCGGAAATATGACCGTGGGTGCAACTACTGGGGTTGATCTCGGGAATCCACCACCACAATACGTGATCAGTATAAATCAGCCTGTAGATGGGCAAATCACCTTGTCGCCTGCAGCAACGGATAACAAGTATTATAAAGAGACAAAGGTAACCGCTACCATCGTTTATGATGCCTGTTCTCAGTTCAACGGATGGACAGGTGGACTTACAGGAAATGAATTATCGAAATCAATCACGCTGAGCGGAAACCTAACGATTGGCGCTAATATCGGCGAGATTACAACCCCGGCCGTTAAAAGAGTTGTAACCACGGTTGCCGAATTTAAAACTGCTTTGAGTGCTATGAATCCGGGGGATGTCATTGAAGTGGAAGATGGGAGTTACAACCTTAGTGCTTTAACGATAACACGTTCTGGCTGTCAGACCAAACCTATTGTTATCAGGGCTAAAAACCAGGGGAAGGCTATTTTAAATGGCAATACGGCATTAACCCTTGAGAGTTTAAAGTATTTGACTATTAAAGGCTTTTCCTTTCAAAGTGCTTCAATAGGTACAGGGATTAAAATACAGAATTGCAGTAGGGTACGGATCACCGGGAATATCTTTGAAATTAAAGAAACCAGCTCATGCAATTGGATTTATATAGGTGATACTTTTGCCAGTCCGCTACCGTTGCGCTCTGGTCACAATCTGATTGATCATAACAGCTTTGATGGTAAAACGCAATCCGGTAAGTATATCGTGCTGGATGGAAATTATAATCAGCAGTCACAGCACGACACCATTAGTTATAATGTGTTTAAAAATAATGGCCCAAGGGCTGCCAATGAAAAAGAAAGCATTAGAGTGGGCGTAAGCCCTTTGTCTAAAAGCAGTGGATTTACAGTGATAGAATACAATCTTTTTCAGGATTGTGATGGAGATCCTGAAATCGTATCGATAAAATCATGCGATAATACGGTAAGGTTCAATACTTTTCAGCGCTGTCTTGGGACGCTATGTCTGCGCCAGGGGACAGGTACTATTGCCGAAGGAAATTATTTCTTTGGTGAGGGTAAGACTGCGGTGTATACCGATCCTGAATCCGGGGCCAGCAATACCATTGGTTGCGGTGGGGTTAGGGCTTATGGGAAAGGCCACAAAATTCTTAATAACTATTTTCAGGGACTTACAGGCTCAAAATGGGATGCGGCAATTACTTTAACAAATGGGGATGTGACAAATAGTTCCAGTAGTCTTTCAGATCATTACTTGCCAGAAGATATCACTGTAGCCTTTAACACATTTGTTAACAACAAATCGAATATTGAGATTGGGTTTGATAACAATGGGAAGTATCCTAAATATCCGATAAACTGCTCCATTTCAAATAACATTGTTGTCGATAATACCGCTCCTATTGTAAAATCATTTAGTACTGCTGCGCTTGCAGGGCTAAGCTTTGCCAATAATATCATGTACCCAACAGGTTTGTCTTCGATTGGAATCAGTGCTACCCCAGATCAGATCAGGAACATTGATCCTAAGTTGGTACAGCCCAAATGCAAAGACTTAAATGGGGCTTGCGCAGATCATTTGGCTTACAAGGTTTTAAGACTCGATCAGTGGAGTCCGGCTATAGACGCTGCAAAGGGAGATTTTAATGAGGTTTCTGTTGATTTTGAAAGGCAACCGAGGACAGGGGCCAAAGATATTGGCGCAGATGAATACAAAGGCAATAGCCCGATTTTTATCAGTGCGCTTGAGCCGAAATTTGTAGGGCCTTCGGCTATACCATTTGCCTATGAAGTAGTATACGACGAAAAACCAAAACCTGAGGAGCCTGTTGAAAAACTTTACCCTATGGAGGCCGCAAATCTGCTCACTCCGGATGGAGATGGGGTAAACGACAGATGGATCATAGAGAATATTAAAATGTATCCCAATAATGAGGTCAGCGTATTTGATAAGGCCGGAAGATTGGTTTATTCTAAAAAGGGCTATGATAATGAATGGGATGGAATGTTGAATGGAAATCTCCTGAATGAAGGCACTTATTATTATCTGCTAAATACGGGCGTATCAGAAAAGAAGATTAAAGGCTTCATCACGATCATCAGAAATAAATAGATTTTAAACTCATGCTAATTATGAAAAAAAAGAGCTCATTCATCGTTCTGTTCTCATTTGTATTTATGCTTCATGCAAATGCTCAACTCAAGCCGCTGGCTGCAACTTTTTATCAGAACCAATATTTGATTAATCCTGCTATGGCTGGCATAGAAGGTGGAATTTCTTTTGATTTAAGTTATCGTAAACAATTCAATTCTGTACCCGGTGCGTTGACAGAGCAGGCTTTAACAGGGACGTACGCCTTTGATAAGGCAGCTATTGGGCTCAATGTGTACAATGAAAAGGCTGGGCTGCTAAGGCGGACAAGGGTAGTGGGGAGTTATGCTTACCACTTACAACTAAATGAGAAAGATAAGTTGCATTTCGGCCTTTCCGTTGGGATTTTGAATGAAAAAGCTGATGAGCGTTCCATAAAAGGTGATGCTACTGATGTGAATATAAGTCGTTTTAATGAACGTGGTGCTGTTATAGATGGCGATTTTGGTGTGGCTTACACCGGTAGGAGGATAACTGTTCAAGGAGCAATTCTTAACCTGAATAATTTTCTGGATAGAGACAAAAGGAACCAAATGAATTATTCCACCTTCTTTACGGCGTTTAGCTATAAGTTTAATATGGGTAAAGAGTATGGAGATGTTGGCTTGGAACCTAAGCTTTGCTACAGAGGTGTTAAAGAAGCTGATGGTATTGTGGATGGAGGTCTGAATGTAACTTTTGCTCAGGATAGGTTTAATGTCTTTGGTCTGTACCACAGTTCGGAAAATGCAACATTTGGTTTTGGGATAAAATATAAGACCTTAAGTTTTTCTGGTATCTACTCTTCAGTTCCTCATGCATTTAGCGGATATACAAACGGTGATTTTGAATTGGGACTTGGTTTTAGGCTGTAGCTTAAAGCCATCGCAAATCTTACATTTCTCTGTTTATACTCTTTTGTATAAACAAGCAAAAGGGGGTATCTTTGGGGTATAGTCTAACGGTTCAAAAAATATTTGAATATGAAAGAGAAACAAGATCCCCTGGAGCAGGCCGTATCAAATGATTATAAGTACGGATTTGTAACAGATATAGATACCGACACAATTGCAAAAGGTCTTAATGAGGATGTAATCCGGCTGATTTCCCATAAAAAGAATGAACCGGAATGGATGCTCGAATGGCGACTCAAAGCCTATGCCTATTGGTTAAAAATGGTAGAGCCCGACTGGGCGAATGTGAAATATCCGATAATTGATTATCAGGATATCATCTATTATGCAGCCCCGAAGCCGAAAAAGCAATTAAACAGTTTGGATGAAGTAGATCCTGAGTTGTTAAGCACTTTCGAAAAACTGGGTATTTCTTTATCCGAGCAAAAGCGTTTAACTGGTGTTGCCGTAGATGTGGTGATGGACAGTGTTTCTATCGCTACTTCCTTTAAGGAGCAGTTGGCTGAGATAGGTGTCATCTTTTGTTCCATCAGTGAAGCCATACAGCTACACCCTGAATTGGTGAGAAAGCATTTGGGATCGGTAGTGCCCATGACTGATAACTATTTTGCAGCTCTAAACTCAGCCGTGTTTACTGATGGGTCTTTTTGCTATATCCCTAAAGGGGTACGCTGTCCAATGGAATTGTCCACTTATTTCCGTATCAACACAGAAAATGCAGGTCAGTTTGAGCGTACGCTAATCGTAGCCGAAGATGAAAGCTACGTGAGTTACCTTGAGGGCTGTACTGCGCCAACGCGTGATGAGAATCAGTTGCACGCCGCTGTTGTGGAATTGATCGCTATGGAAAAGGCTGAAATTAAGTATTCAACGGTTCAAAACTGGTACCCCGGCGACAAAGAGGGCAAGGGTGGCATTTATAATTTTGTAACCAAAAGGGGGATATGTAAAGGAGATCATTCAAAAATTTCCTGGACTCAGGTAGAAACCGGATCGGCTATCACCTGGAAATACCCTAGTGTGATTTTAAAGGGCGATTATTCTATCGGCGAGTTCTATTCGGTAGCTTTTACCAACAATCATCAACAAGCTGATACAGGTACTAAAATGATGCATCTGGGAAAAAATACCAGGAGCAGGATTGTGGCTAAAGGAATTTCTGCGGGTCACAGTCAGAATAGCTATCGTGGTTTGGTGAGGGCTAGTAAACAAGCAGTAAATGCCCGTAATTATTCGCAATGCGATTCTTTATTGCTTGGTGATAAATGTGGCGCGCATACTTTTCCATATATAGAAGTAAAAAACAAGACTGCAATTGTAGAACATGAGGCGACAACCTCAAAAATTGGTGAAGACCAACTTTTTTATTGCAGACAAAGAGGTATTGATCCGGAAGCAGCAGTTGCGCTGATTGTAAATGGATTTGCTAAAGAAGTAATGAACCAGCTACCTATGGAATTTGCCATAGAAGCACAAAAACTGCTGACCATTAGTATGGAAGGTAGTGTAGGGTAAACCGATAATCATAAGAATATGTTGTCAATTAAAAATATACACGCAAACGTAGAAGGTAAAGAAATATTAAAAGGGATTAACCTGGAAATAAAAGCCGGAGAGGTGCATGCCATTATGGGGCCAAATGGTTCTGGTAAAAGCACACTGGCTTCGGTTTTGGCAGGTAGAGAACAATATGAAGTGACGGCGGGTGAGGTGAGTTTTTTAGATAAAGATTTATTGGAACTTTCTCCTGAAGATAGGGCTCGTGAAGGGTTATTTTTAGCTTTTCAATACCCTGTTGAAATACCGGGGGTAAGCACCACCAATTTTATCAAGGCTGCTGTTAATGAGAAGCGTAAGTATCATGGTTTGGAACCTCTTGATTCAGTTTCTTTTTTAAAGATCATGAAAGAGAAAATGAAGTTGGTAGAAATTGACCAGTCGTTATTGAGCCGTTCTATCAATGAAGGCTTTTCGGGTGGTGAAAAGAAGCGTAACGAGATTTTTCAGATGGCTATGCTCGAACCAAAACTGGCTATCCTTGACGAAACGGACTCTGGTTTAGATATTGACGCCCTGCGTATTGTTGCCAATGGTATCAATAAACTGCATAGTCCAGAAAGGGCAGTATTGGTGATTACCCACTATCAGCGCTTGCTGGATTATATCCAACCTGATTATGTTCATGTACTGTACAATGGAAGAATTGTGAAATCGGGGACTAAAGAACTGGCCTTGGAACTAGAAGAAAAGGGCTACGATTTTATTACTGAAGGAGTTGATTTAAATGCTTAACAGCAGATTTTAAAGCAATAGACAATGATTGATTTAACTTATTTAAATGACCGGTTTGAACACTTGCAACAAGCAAGTGCTGATGATGGTATTGCTGTAATTAGAAAAAATAGCTTCGACAGCTTTAATAAGACCGGTCTACCTACTTATCGGACAGAAGATTGGAAATATACCAGTATCAGTAACTTGTTTGATCAAAGCTTTGCGCAAGCTGGGCATACGATTACGCTTGCTGATCTGGATGCTGTACGGATGCCTGGGCACCATAAAGCTAACGAGCTGGTGTTTGTAAATGGACGCTTTGATGCTACACTTTCTAATATTCTTTCTACCGATGATGAGTTGACGGTTTTGTCACTAAAGGATGCAGCAAAAGGTGAATACAAGGATTTAGTGGCTCGCTATTTAAATAAAAGTAGCGAATATATGAAGGATGGTGTTCATGCATTAAATGGCGCCTTTATTGAAGAAGGAGTTTTTGTGTATATCCATAAAGGGAAAACACCACAACATCCCTTGTATATATATCATATTTTAGATGGTAGGGACCATCCTGTGATGGCGCAGCCCCGCGGGTTAATCTATGTCGCTGAAAACAGTAGGTTACAGTTGACAGAGACTTATGCAACTTTAGGAGTATCTGATAGTTTTTGCAATGGGGTGCTAGAGGTAGTAGTTGACCAAAATGCTTATGTAGAGTATTATAAAATACAAAATGATAAAAGCAATGCCAGTCAGGTAAGCACGACTCATATTACCCAAATTGGACGTAGTTACGTACACACGGTAACTGTAACCCTAAATGGGGGTGTTGTTCGCAACAATATGAACCTGGTGCTTGATGCAGCGGGTAATGAAACTCATTTATACGGCCTTTATTTGTTAAAGGGTAAGACTCATGCTGATAACCATACGATGATTGACAATAAACAACCCAATTGTTTTAGCAATCAATTGTATAAGGGCATTGCTGATGATTTCTCGACTGCTGTATTTAATGGTAAGATTATGGTGCAGCCTGATGCGCAGAAAACCAATTCCTTTCAATCCAATAAAAATATTCTGTTATCAGATAACGCAACGATAAATACTAAACCACAGCTTGAAATATTTGCTGATGATGTGAAATGTTCGCACGGTTGTACCGTAGGGCAGCTTGATGAGGAAGCCTTGTTTTATTTAAGAGCAAGAGGCATCCCTAAAGCTAAAGCGGAAGTATTGCTTTTACAAGCTTATGCAGCTGATGTTTTGGCTCATATTAAACCGATGGCTATTCGTGCTTACGTGGAAAAACTGATTTACGAACACTTATCTATTGTGTAACATGACGGTATCAGAATTAAGGGGGCAGTTCCCGATCTTAGGTAGAACAGTAAAGGGTAAACCACTGGTTTATTTTGATAATGCAGCTACTTCGCAAAAGCCACAAAGTGTGATTGATGCGTTGAGCCATTATTATTCGCACTATAATGCCAATATCCATCGGGGCATACATACTTTGGCCGAAGAGGCTACATTGGCTTACGAAGCTACACGTTTTGCTGTGCAGGAATTTGTAGGTGCTGCTTTTGTGGAAGAGATTATTTTTACAAGAGGAACTACCGAGGCCATTAATCTGGTCGCATATACCTGGGGGAGAGAAAATATTGATGCTGGCGATGAAATCATTATTTCGGGGATGGAGCATCATTCTAATATTGTTCCATGGCAAATCCTCTGTGAAGAAAAGGGTGCTATTTTAAAAGTAATTCCTGTAAAAGATAACGGCGAACTGACGATGAACGTTTACCAGGAAGTGCTGAGCAATAAGACCAAATTGGTGTCTATTGTGCAGGTATCTAATTCGTTGGGTACCGTAAATCCTGTTAAAGAGATGATCGCTGCAGCACATCGGGTTGGTGCTAAAGTATTGGTTGATGGGGCACAATCTGCCGTCCACCTGGATATCAATGTACAGGATATGGATTGTGATTTCTTTGCCTTTTCTGGGCATAAAGTATATGGGCCTACAGGCGTTGGTGCTTTGTATGGTAAAAAGGAATTGCTCGAAAATATGCCTGTTTTTCAAGGTGGTGGAGAAATGATTAAAGAGGTGACCTTCGAAAAGACCACCTACAATGATCTGCCCTATAAATATGAAGCTGGTACGCCAAATATTGCAGATACTATTGCTTTAAAAACAGCCTTGGACTTTATTAAACGCGTAGGAAAAGATCGAATCAGAAAGCACGAAGCGGAACTTTTAGCTTATGCAACTACCGAGCTGGAGGCAATTCCGGGACTTAAAATTATCGGTAATGCTAAGGATAAAGTGAGTTTGGTATCTTTTGTGATCGAAGGCGTACATCCACAGGATATCGGTGTATTACTCGATAATATGGGGATCGCAGTTAGGACTGGGCACCATTGTACACAGCCTTTAATGAAACGTTTTGGTATTCCTGGCACAGTAAGAGCCTCTTTTGCATTGTACAATCAGAAAGAGGAAATAGATGTGCTGGTTGCTGGTTTACATAAGGCTCTAAAAATGTTATTGTAATGAATGTGAGATCAATTGCTGAAATTGAAAAGGAGATTGTTGAAGATTTTGCCTTGTTTGACAGCTGGGAAGATAAGTACGAATACATTATCGATCTGGGTAAAAAACTAGAGGTTCTTGAGGATCAATATAAGGTAGAAGAGAATAAGATTAAAGGATGTCAGTCTACCGTTTGGCTTACCGCTTCGTATGAAGATGGGATAGTGGTTTTTAAGGCTGACAGTGATGCGGTTATCGTTAAAGGTTTAATTAGCATGTTGATCAAGGTTCTATCGGGACATAGTCCAGAAGATATATTAACAGCGAAAATGGATTTTATAGCTGAAATTGGTATGATGACACATTTGGCCCAAACGCGTTCTAATGGTTTGCTGGCCATGATTAAACAGATGAAAAATTACGCGCTTGCTTATAAGATGATGCAAGAGGGCGAAAAAAATAAATAGGTCATGGATAAGGAAGAATTAAAACAGAAAGTTATTGATTGTTTGCAGACCATATATGATCCAGAAATACCGGTCAGCATATACGAGCTTGGCTTGATCTACGAAACGGAGATTTTGCCCCCGTTAAATAACGTGCAGATAGTGATGACACTTACTGCGCCCGGTTGCCCTGCTGCACAGATTATCCCTCAGGAGGTAGAGCAGAAAGTGAAAGAGATTGAAGGGGTAAATGAGGTTACGGTTATTGTAACCTGGGATCCACCATGGAACAGGGATATGATGTCGGAAACCGCCCGGTTTGAGTTGGGAATGATGTAATTAAAGATTTTAAAGAAAATGAAGATTACTGCACAAGAGGAATATGGGCTAAGGATTTTACTTCGTATTGCAAGACATGATCAAAAGGAAGGAATTAGTATCCCAGCTATAAGTGAAATCGAGGGGATTTCTACAGCCTATGTGGCCAAACTTACGCGTACTTTGCGGATCGCTGGCTATATCAATAGTACACCTGGTTATAAGGGTGGCTATGTGTTGGCGCGTCCGGCTACAGCAATTAATATCAATCAGGTAATGAAAGTTTTGGGTGGGGCATTGTTTAGTAAGGAATTTTGTCAGGATTATCCTGGGGCTTTAAAGTTGTGTACCAACTCTGTTGATTGCTCCATTCGCTCTCTGTGGCAGATGATACAGCTTACGGTTGATCAGTTGTTGGATCGGGTTACTTTACAGGATTTGATTAGTCCGGAGCAAGAATCAAGCGCTTTACTAGAGTCTATTTTACATCAACATGCTTCATAAATTTAAGCGCAGCATTTGTGCTAAGCAAAAGGCGCCCTGCTAAAAGAAGCAGGACGCCTTAACGCTCTCGAAGTAAAACTAAGCAACTAATTGAAATAGACCAACTTTTTAGGGCATTCTTTTTGTTCCTTTTGTTCAGCGCCTATGGCAGTTGAATGAGAACTGTGACCAGATCTTCAAAACGAACTTTTTTTATCGTAAAAATGAACAGAGGATATTTCTTGCAACAAAAATTGATAAAAGTCCCGCTCATAAAAAATATAAAATGTATGAAGTTTGAAGCATAAGCTTAATTTTGCCAAATGAGCATTTCCCCTTATACAATTAATCATATTGCAGCACTACTAAACATTGCATCTTTTAAAAAAGTACAAGATGCAGTAATTAGGAAATTAGTGATTGACAGCAGGACGGTGATAGATCCGGATGGCTCCTTATTTTTTGCCTTGAGTGGTAAAAGAGATGGTCATGAATACCTTGCGGATGCTTATGCTAATGGTATTCGTAGTTTTGTGATAAGTGATGGTAAATATGCTGAAAAGTATCCTGATGCGAATATTTTGCTGGTTAAGGATGTGTTGGTTGCTTTGCAAACACTTGCGAAATATAACCGTAAGTTATACGATTTAGAGGTATTGGGGATAACAGGAAGTAATGGTAAAACTATTGTTAAGGAATGGTTGTACCAGTTGCTGGCGGCTGATTTTAATATTATCAGGAGTCCAAAAAGTTTTAATTCTCAGATCGGTGTACCGCTTTCTGTTTGGGAAATAGGTGCTGATCATACTTTAGGTATTTTTGAAGCAGGTATCTCAAGAACTAATGAAATGGAGGTGTTGGCTGATATCATTCAGCCTACAATAGGCATTCTGACAAATGTTGGTGAAGCTCATGCTGAAGGCTTCTCTTCGCTAAGTGAAAAGCTACATGAAAAACTCAAATTGTTTAAAGACACCTCTCTATTTATTTATGCTCCTGAATATACTGAGGGGATAAGTAAGAATGATTTGCCTGGACAGCAAAAGTTTTCCTGGAGCTTTAAAGAGCAAGCAGACCTTCAAATTTTATTTATAGAGCCCATTGATGGGCGAAATTACATTAGAGCAAAGTTTAAGGGACATGAAATTGAATGTCTGATTCCATTTAGTGATAAAGCCTCTGTTGAGAATGGTATTATTTGCTGGGCGACTTTACTAGCGCTTGGTTATACTCCAGAGGAAGCTGATGAACGTCTGGAAAAACTAACCAGAGTAAGTATGCGGCTGGAGTTGAAAAATGGTATTAATAACTGCTCAATAATTGATGATTCTTATAGCGCAGATATCTCTTCACTTGCTATTGCATTAGATTTTCTGAACATCCAGAACCAACATACCAAAAGAACATTAATCTTATCTGATATTTCTGAAACGGGTAAAAAAAATGAAGTTCTTTACAGCGAAATTGCCTCACTTTTAAAACAAAAAGATGTAGACAGATTAATTGGTATCGGTCCACATATTACTGCCTCGGCAGACCTCTTTGATCTTGAAACTACTTTCTTCGAAAATACACAAGGCTTCATAGAGAGTTTCCCTGCTATGCATTTCAGTAATGAAACAATTTTGGTTAAAGGGGCAAGAAAGTTTGAGTTTGAGCGGATCAGTAAATTGATCGCACAAAAAGTGCATGATACGGTTTTGGAAGTAGACTTGAATGCGCTGGCAGGTAACTTGCAGTTTTATCGTAGCAAGCTTGCACCTGGTGTTAAAGTAATGGCAATGGTTAAGGCTTTTTCTTATGGCAGCGGTAGCTTTGAAATTGCCAATTTGCTACAATATCATAAAGTAGATTATTTAGCTGTTGCGTATGCTGATGAAGGAATTGCGTTAAGAAAAGCGGGGATAAAAATGCCAATCATGGTTATGAGTCCTGAGCCTTCCGCCTTCGATGCGATTGTTCGTTTTAAGCTCGAACCAGAATTATATAATTTAGAGATTCTAAAAAGCTTTATCAGTTTCGTGCCTGAGTTTGATTACCCTGTCCATTTAAAAATTGATACAGGAATGCATCGTCTTGGTTTTGAAGAACCAGATTTGCCGGAACTTTTAAAAGTACTGACTGACACTAAAAAAATAAAAGTGGCCTCTGTATTCTCTCACCTGGTTGGAAGTGAAGAGGGGATGCATGATGAGTTTACCAAACACCAGATAGCATTGTTTAAGACTGTTGCTGATGCAATTGGCCGTGCACTTGACTATAAATTTATTAAACACATTTCCAATACTTCAGGGGTTTCGCGCCATCCGGAAGCACAATTGGATATGGTGCGGATTGGAATTGGTCTGTATGGTTTTGATGGGGGATTAAAAAACAATAAAGGCTTGCAGACTGTGGCCGTTTTAAAAACAACCATTACCCAGGTTAAGCAAATTAAACCCAATGAAACTGTAGGTTACGGACGTAAGGGCCTATTACCTGAAGGGGGTACGATTGCTACTGTAAAGATTGGTTATGCCGACGGTTATAGTCGTGCCTTTGGTAATGGAGTAGGGAGTATGCTGATTAAGGGAAAGCTTGTTCCAACGGTTGGCGTGATTTGTATGGATATGTGTATGTTGGATGTAACTGGACTGGATGTGAAAACGGGGGATGAGGTGATTGTATTTAATGATCAGTTAACTATTTCTAAATTGGCCGAACAAATTGGAACAATTCCTTATGAGATCCTGACCAATGTTTCTCAGCGGGTTAAGCGCGTGTATTTTTACGAATAGAGTTGTTGCACGTGATTTTAAAGTTTTTATCTAAGTTTGCATTATGAATAGAATTGGCAGGGCGTTACTGAATTATCTGATCAAAGGATTGTTAATCGTACTCCCTATTGCATTAAGTATTTTTATCGTAATCTGGGCTGTCACAACAGTGGATAGCTGGTTAAATGTAAATAACATTCTGGGGGTTGACCCCAAAACAGGTGCAAGTAGAAATATTCCTGGTTTAGGCCTTGCCCTAGTCGTTTCATTGATATTACTGGCAGGTATTTTTGTAACGTATTTTGTTACTGAACCAATGTACAATTGGTTTCAGCGTTTACTAGATAAAGTACCATTTTTAAAGTTTATTTATTCTTCTATAAAGGACCTTACTGAGGCTTTTGTGGGGGATGAAAAGAAGTTTAATAATCCTGTTTTAGTAGAAGTGGAAGGTGATTTGAAGCGAATTGGTTTTCTTACCCAGGGTGATTTGAAATCTATCAATCTGCCTGGAGAGTCTATCGTGTATTTCCCGTTTTCTTATTCATTTGCAGGGCAGGTGTACATTGTGAAGCATGAGAAAATAAAGCCATTAAATATGAGTGCTGCTGATGCCATGAAATTGGTGGTGTCTGGCGGAGTTAGCCATTTTGGGTAAAAAATTGATCATTGTTCGCCTCGCCAAATCTTTTTCTGAAGGGAAAAATCTTTGCATGTCGGCTCACAACAATCAATTTTTTCTGGAATGACTAACAACCGGCAAGACGGATAGGTAGGCTTACAAATAGGAGAGGTGTTTAATCAGATTTAATTTTATAAAAATGATAAAGATTTATCATAATAACAGATGTAGTAAAAGCAGGTGTGCTTTGGCTGTCTTAGAAGAAAGCGGAGAGGAGTTTGAAATTGTAAATTATCTGGAAGCCGCGCCAACTGCAGAGGAGTTACGTTCTATTATTAGTAAGCTTGGTATTAGAGCTCATGAATTGGTTCGTAAAACAGAAGCGATTTATAAAGAGAAATATAAGGGGAAGGAGCTTTCTGATGAAGAATGGATTGCTGCGATGGTGATAGATCCTATCTTAATAGAACGCCCGATATTAGTATCAGGCGATAGAGCCGTAATAGCAAGGCCTACAGAGAAAATCCACGAGATTTTGGGATAACATAGAAAACCAGCTATACTAAGCTGGATCTTTGAACGGTTGGTTTGTTAGACGATTTCAAATAAAAAGATCAAATGTTGTGAGCCGACATGCAAAGATTTTGCCCTTCAGCAAAAGATTTGGCGAGGCGAACAATAATTGATCTTTTTATAGTAATATATTAGCCCGCTAGAAATTCGGTTTCAATACATATTTGTCGTAGAATCTGAAGATATGCTCAGCAGCTTCTTCAGCAGTATCAACCAATCTAAAAAGGTTTAAATCTTCAGCATGGATATTGTGTTCTTTCTGTAACATCGTATTAGTAATCCAGTCTATTAACCCGCCCCAATAGTCCTTTCCAACTAATACAATAGGGAAGCGCGCAACTTTGCCGGTTTGTATCAGCGTAATAGCTTCAAATAACTCATCCATTGTACCCATTCCGCCAGGTAATACAATAAAGCCCTGAGAATATTTCATAAACATTACTTTTCTGATAAAGAAGTAATCGAATTCCAGGAGTTTATTGTGGTCAATATATTTGTTGTGAAACTGTTCAAAAGGTAGATCTATGTTTAATCCTACGGATTTACCACCATTCATGTGGGCGCCTTTATTTCCAGCTTCCATAATACCTGGCCCACCGCCTGTAATTACTCCATATCCGCGTTCAGTTAACAACCGACCACATTCAACGGCTATTTCATAGTATTTATTTGTTTCTGCAGTTCTTGCTGATCCAAAGATGGATACACATGGACCTATTTTAGCTAATTTCTCAAAGCCGTCAACAAATTCGGCCATTATTTTAAAGATCTGCCAGGAGTCTGTAACTTTTATTTCCTGCCAGTTTTTATTTTCGAAAGCGCTTCTAATTTTCTCTTCACTTGTCATACACAGATGTATTTTTAAAATTTTGTTTGCTGATCAGTTTTCTTGCTGATCAATAATAAGCCTATAAATGTGATCAATCCATTGACCAGGATCAATTCAACACTAAATTGGTAACCTCCCAACAATTGGGCCGAGTATTCATTTAGCAAGTAACAAATTGCCGGCGATATTATACATACGAAAGGAACTAATTTGTCGTGTAATCCACGTTTTTTTACAAAAAGTCCAAAACTATAAAGTCCTAACAGTGGGCCATAGGTGTAAGATGCCACTCTAAAAATTCCATTGACTACAGATTGGTCATTCAGTGCGTTAAATACAATGATGACCAGGAACATTAGTAATGAAAAGGCAACGTGTACAATGTGACGTTTGCGTACAGCACTTACGGAGTTGCCATTATCGCCTTTATCCATTTGTAGGAAATCTACACAGAAAGAAGTAGTTAATGCAGTTAAAGCAGAGTCTGTGGTCGCAAAAGTTGCTGCGGTTAAGCCAAGCATAAATACAACTCCCGGGATGAGCGCCAGGTGGTTGAATGCAATCTCAGGGAATAAAAAGTCAGTTCTAGGTTTGCCAGTAACATAATCAACAGGAATTTCTATACCATTTTTTGTAGCATAAATGTATAGTAACGCACCAACACTTAAAAAGAAGATGTTTAAAACAACAAATACCCCAGTAAAGGTGAACATATTCTTTTGGGCTTCTCCTATAGTTTTCATACTTAGGTTTTTTTGCATCAAATCCTGATCAAGACCTGTCATTGCAATGGTTACAAATATTCCTCCTAGCAATTGTTTACTGAAATGGAACTTGCTGGCGAGGAAGTCTTCATAAAAGAAGATTTTAGAATAACCGCTGTTTTTAATGGTCTCAAAGGCTTCCGGAATGTTCATGTGCAGACTGGTACATACAAAATAAATAGTCAGAAACACCGACAATACCAGGAAAAAAGTTTGTAATGTGTCGGTAATGATAATGGTCTTTAATCCACCTTTAAAGGTGTAAGACCAGATCAGTCCTAAGGATATTAATACCGTAAGCCAGAAGGGAACACCATAGCTGTCGAATATAAACCTTTGCAATACAATGACTACGAGGTACAAGCGGAAAGCAGAACCTATAGTACGACTGATTAAAAAGATGGAAGCAGCAGTTTTATAGCTGTAATAACCTAATCTTTGCTCAATATAGCTGTAAATAGAGGTCAACCTCATCCGATAATAAAGTGGGAGCAGGACTGTGGCTATAATGATGAAGCCGATCGCATTACCCAAAACAAATTGAAAATATTGGAATTGATTTCCAGCGGGTGAACCAACTTCTCCGGGAACGGAGATGAAAGTTACACCGGATAATGCGGTGCCAATCATCCCAAAAGCTACCAAATACCATTTGGAGTTTCTGTTGGCAATAAAAAAAGTAGAGTTGTCAGACGATTTTTTTGAAGTTGCAAATGCAATAATGATCAAAATCAGAAAGTACCCAATTAAAAAAGACAAAAGTATAGCTGGAGTCATATTATGTTTTTAGCAACTAAATGTAAGAAACCATCATGAGTTTACACGGATAAAATATAAATTTGTATCATGAATTTTTCTTCTAAGCTACTTGAAGACGCTGTTAATGAATTTTCTAAGCTGCCAGGTGTAGGACAAAAAACGGCACTGAGACTGGTATTACACCTTTTGAATAAGGAACAGGAAGAAGTTGATCATTTCGGAAATTCAGTGATAAAACTTAGAAAAGAAATAAAGCACTGTTGCGTGTGTCACAATATTTCTGACCATAACATTTGCGACATCTGTACTGCCAATAAAAGGGATAAAGATGTAATTTGTGTGGTAGAGGATACACGCGATGTGATGGCTGTGGAAAATACCGGTCAATACTTTGGTGTTTATCATGTGCTAGGTGGATTGATATCGCCTATGGATGGCGTAGGGCCTTCCGATCTTTTTATCGACTCCCTGGTGCAGCGTGTGGCTACAACTCCCGTAAAGGAGGTTATTTTAGCCTTAAGCGCTACAATGGAAGGCGATACAACCCTCTTTTACTTATATAAAAGACTTAAGGATTTTCAGATTCCAATTACTACTATCGCCAAGGGAATTGCTTTTGGTGGCGAGTTGGAGTATGCTGATGAGATTACGTTAGGGCGATCAATTGTTACCCGGGTACCTTATCACAACTCATTAATTAAATAACCCGTATGGATTTTAAGAATAAAGTAATTATAGTTACCGGTGCATCATCAGGTATTGGTAAAGCCTGTGCAGAAGAGTTTGCTAAACGCGGCGCTAATCTGGTACTGGCAGCCAGACAATATGTAACCCTTTGCGAAATTACAGCTGATCTGGAAAACAAGTATGGTATAAAAGCCGTGGCTGTGCAAACAGATGTGAGCAAGGAAGAAGATTGTAAATTGTTGATCAAACAAGCTTTAATTACATTTAATAGAATTGATGTTTTGATCAATAATGCAGGCTTATCTATGCGCGCACTATTTGATGAACTGGATCTTTCTGTATTGAAAAACCTGATGGATGTGAATTTTTGGGGTACGGTTTATTGTACTAAGTACGCTTTACCAGAAATTCTCAATGCAAAAGGGAGCATTGTAGGTGTATCTTCAATAGCAGGTTATCGTGGCTTGCCAGGTCGTACCGGTTATTCAGCTTCAAAATTTGCGATGAACGGGTTTATGGAGTCTTTACGTACGGAGTTGCTTAAAACAGGTGTGCATGTGATGGTAGCCTGTCCGGGCTTTACAGCTTCTAACATACGGGTTACGGCTTTGGCTAAAGATGGGGCCTCGCATGGAGAGACAAGTATGGAAGAGGGAAAGATGATGAGTGCTGACACGGTTGCGCACACTATCGCTGATGGAATTGTTGCCCGTAAGCGGACGCTAATTATGACAGGACAAGGGAAATTGACGGTTTGGATCAATAAACTGCTGCCTGCGTTGGCTGATAAGCTGGTTTTCAACCATTTTACCAAAGAGAAAAATGCACTCATTAAATAATTTTTTTTAACAAACATTTGGTGCTTTGCAAAAGGAATTCCATATTTGCCATAATGATACTAACAAACGGACTTAATAACTGGTGGTGGCACAACGCAAATGCGTAGTGTAACCCTG